>Ga0182738_1001280_pt1 | contig 31948 bp, 28 predicted proteins | sample eDN5th30CBELigMG_FD_128876 | JGI IMG/M metagenome (GOLD analysis project Ga0182738, IMG submission 128876) | Enriched Miracle-Growth compost microbial communities from Emeryville, California, USA - eDNA 5th pass 30_C BE-Lig MG (version 2)... ...
CAGCACCCCCTCACCGGCACCTTCTTCGCCGCCATCGACAATCCCGCGCCCGTCCAACTGGACACCGCGCACTGCTACGTCCTCGGCATCCCGCAGCCCGTCAGCGATCGACTGCTGGCCGAGCGCGCGATGGAGCTCGGCGCCGAGATCCGGCGCGGCTGCGAGCTGGTCGGTCTGAGTCAGGACGAACACGGAGTGACCGCCGAGCTCTCCGACGGCACGCAGCTCCGCTCGCGCTACCTCGTCGGCTGCGACGGCGGCCGCAGCACCGTGCGCAAGCTGCTCGGCGTCGGCTTCCCCGGTGAGCCGAGCAGCGCCGAGTTCCTGTTGGGCGAGATGGAGGTGGGCGTGCCGCAGGAGACGGTGACCGCCGTGATGACCGAAGTCCGCAAGAGCGAGAAGCGGTTCGGCCTCGGGCCCCTCGGGGACGGGGTGTACCGCGTCGTCGTACCCGCCGAGGGAGTGGCAGAGGACCGCACCGTCCCGCCGACCCTCGAGGAGTTCAAGCGACAACTGCGAGCGACCGCCGGCACCGACTTCGGCGTGCACTCACCGCGCTGGCTCTCCCGCTTCGGCGACGCCACCCGACAGGCCGAGCGCTACCGGGTGGGCCGGGTGCTGCTGGCCGGCGACGCGGCGCACATCCACCCGCCGGCCGGCGGACAGGGACTCAACCTCGGCGTCCAGGACGCGTTCAACCTCGGCTGGAAGCTGGCCGCCGAGATCCGCGGCTGGGCACCGGGGGGGGCTGCTCGACAGCTACGAAACCGAACGTTACCCCGTGGCCGCCGACGTGTTGAACAACAGCCGCGCGCAGATGGTGCTGATGTCAACCGAGCCGGGGCCGCAGGCAGTGCGCAGGCTCTGGTCGGAATTGATGGAGTTCGAGGAGGTGAGGCGGCACCTGATCGAGAAGATCACGGCGATAGGGGTGCGGTACGACTTCGGCGAGGGGCATCCACTGCTCGGCCGGCGGCTGCGGGACGTGGGGCTGAAGAAGCAGGGGCGACTCTATGAGCTGATGCACGGCGGACGCGGGCTGCTGGTCGACCAGACCGGGCGGCTATCGGTGGAGGGGTGGGGGGGTCTGGTCGACTATGTCGCGGACGTCAGCGAGGAGCTCGACGTGCCCGCGGTGCTGTTAAGGCCGGACGGGCATGTGGCGTGGGTGGGGGAGGATCAGGGGGAGCTGGTCGGAGCGGTGGCGAGGTGGTTCGGGGCGGCGGGCGACTGAGCGGGTGACTGAGAGCGCGATCGAGCGCGCGACAGACTAGATCCGTTTGATCGTCGCGAGCCAGGCAGGTGCGCCGTCGTCGCCGTGGAATGTCGTGTGAACGCGGTCCGCTTCGATGGCGGCGATCTGCCATCCAGTGCTCGGATTGAACGCCGCTCTCAGATCGCTCTGACTGATGGGGTGTGGGACAGTGTCGGGAGCAGCGTCACTGAAGCACAACACGTACAGCGTTCCACCGTGCTCGGTGACCGACGAGAGGCTCGCTACGTATCGTGGTCGCTCGTCGGCGTCGAAGGTGTGAAAGAGTCCGCAGTCCATCACCGTCTCGAAGCGGCGGCCCAGGCGCGCGAGATGGAACGCGTCGGCCAGGGAGAACTCCGCGTCGATTCCGCGGGCGACGGCCTTCTCTCGGGCGATTGCCAGCGCCGTCTCGGCCACGTCAACGCCTAGAACCGAGAGTCCGAGCGAGGCGACGTGAAGAGCGTTCTCGCCGGTACCGCAGCCCGAGTCGAGCACCGCGCCGGTGAACGCGCCACGGGATGCCAGACGCACGATTGCCTGCTGCGGATGGCCGATATCCCAGGGCGCAGGGTTGGCGTCGCGGTAGGACGCATCCCAGGGGAGGCCGGTCATCCGTTCGTGGCTGGTCGGGTGGCGGCCACCGAATGGATCGTTAGCGGGGGTTCGTGATTGCTCAGGCATCCGTCAATCCCGGGCTAGTGATCTTCACTCCAGCGTCGCGTAAGATCCGAACGGCACTCGAACGCGTCGCGTCAGCTGCGGGCGGGCAGGCATGGTGCGCAAGCCGAGTTCGAAGCATCGAGGTCGCTCGGTTGCTCCACGCGGCACTGGCGAAGGCATGTATGTTCTTGTGCCCAATCCTGCTACCACCCATACCCGTACGGGCGCGGCTAGGGAAGCACAAAGGGGCAGTTATCGTTGGACGAAACGTCGATTACCAGTCCAGCGACGGCAACTCACCCGCCGACTGCCTGTTCAACAGGTTGAAAAAGCTCTCTACGAAGTAGGTCGCAATCTCGTCGCTCGTGTGAATGCGCCCGTTCGCTTCACGCCAGCACCAGCCATGCTCCTCCATGAGGTCCGGACTGAACTCAGTGGTGACCAACTCTTTGGGCTGAATAAGGTAGTAGGCGGACTCTCCTGGTAGGAGCACTATGCCACGGAACTCACTAACGACGAGTCGTGCGTCGTCGAGCACGTTGAGGATGCGATTCCTGTAGGCGCAAGAAACCGAAACGCTCGGCACGCGCATTACAGCAGAGAGCTTCCCGGAGCCGAACGCGATTTCCAGTGCGGGAGCAGCGGCACACGCTTCCTCTGACCGATCACGAATTAGGCTGATTAGGCGCTCGGCCTCCTCTTCCGCTTGCCGAACACCGGCTTCACTGCGTAAGAGGTCTGCGCGCTTCGAGGCGAATTGGGCTCGCTTCTGTGCCTGTTCTGCTAGGAACGCAGGCGTTGGCCGGTGTAACACGCCACCCTGCTCTAGCGCACGAGCCTTGATAGCACCTACGGCTTGCTCTATCCCGAAGTCCTTGAGACTGAAGCGAATGAGCTTCTCTGGAATCCATGGCGGGGGCGCGCAGTCTTCCATCATGATGACGAACAAGAACCCGCTGCCCGCTGCGAGAAACCGATCCGTTATTGCCTCCATCTCGACGCGAGTCCACGGCGTTTTGCCCCATCGCTCCCGGAGAAGGACGACAATTAACCGCGACTGTCGCCGAAACACGGCACGGAAGGATTCGAGGCCGTCGGTGCCTGCTAGCTCCTCCTGCTTCTTTGTATAGATGAAGACGTCGAAGACTTCGGCCAGCTCATCGCGTAGGCGAGTCGCGGTCTCTAAATCTTCGTTGATGAAAGAAATCGCGACGTCGAAGGTCTGATTTGTATTGCCCACTAGGAATTGGACACCGTTTAACGCTTGAGTTAACCCGCGAACGAGTCACATAGCGAGTGAGTGCGAACCGCGCGGACTACTGGGATCGTTCATCCTGTTCAACGACTAGTAGGTGGGTTGTGCACCGATCTAGCCCTCCGCCTCTGCCTGGCCGCGCGCGCTTTCCCACGGACTGCCATAATCGGGAGCGCTCGTTTGAAATTCTCGAAGCCAATCGACAAAGTACGCCGCATTCACAACAAACACCGTTCGCTCTGAGCCCGACGAGAGATCCTCAAGTTCTTGCGGTTCGTAGAAGTCAGGATGAGTTGTCGACGCTAGGCTCTTCCGAAAGCGGAGGTGAGAAACGGTCGTGAACTGCGCAGCATCCAGATCCCCGGTGTGAAGATCTACATTCTTCGGATCAAAACTGGCCAGTGTGAGAGCTGCCGTTGTGACTATCACGGGGACAAGGACACTTGATACTCGCGACCCGTGGTGAAGTAGGAGAAAGTCCGCAGACACGCCGTCGGTGGCGTCAACGAGTGAGGACGCGACGCGTTCCAACATCGGTGAATCCGTTTCTCCCTGTCCGCGGACAGCACAGAAATCCGTCTCGGGCGATGCTGGGTACACTTGGATATCGCCCCATCCTACAAGGGATCGACGATGCGGCATGGTATCTGTCCATCGGATGCAAGCGTGTGAGCGTTTCAATTGCTCGTGATCTGGCATTAGAAACATCCACACGGCGTCGCGGGGCCGTTTGCATTCGATGACTAGATGTATGTTGCCTCGGGAGAGCACAAGATCGACATAACCTCGGCCATTTGTCGTGCTCCAAGGATGTTCGCGAGCCGCCACCCTCCATGGATCGTCGAAGGTCGCCGAGCGGACCGCCAATTCGACCGCGAGTTGAAAAGCGAACCCCGATGCGTTTAGAAGCTTTCTTAGCTTTTCCTGCTCGTCGTGCGCCGACATTCTACGCAATCTCCGAGTACACGAAGGGAGAAACCTGGACTCCGTCCAATGCCTAGGTTCGGCTAAGGGGAGGCGAGTCCGCTTGCGAGACGAAGGTACGCTCCGCTTCGGCGGCTCGCCGGCCGCACAACCTGACCGTTGAGGCCCCGCCAGCCGCGACGCCGAGGGGGTGCCCTCTTGACTCCCAGCGACCTCTAACTCGCCGCAGCGCCGCCTGACGCCCATTTATCAATTCCGCTGTACACGATGCCCAGGCGGGTGCAACCACAGGTCGCCGCGAACGTCGTTCTTCGATGATGATGCCCGCCAATGTCGGGAGGTCTGCATCTCCAGGCTTCTCTGACGCGGCCTGTGGGAGTACGCGGCTCACCCATCTTCTGCTAATACCTTCCGAAGCCGTATCGCCAGCTGCTGAAGGCGCTCGGCCCGCTGCTCAAGACCGGATGCTAATTGGGCAGCACTTTCCGCCGACGGGTTCCGCAGCCCCGACAACCACGCCTCCAATGTAGCGCGTCCCAGCTCCGCGTCCTTCGCCACCAATGTCCGCGGCAACTCACTCTCGAGCAGAATCTCGGCGATCACTTTGCGAAGCTTTTCGGGCCGAGCCACGTATCCCCCAAAGACGATGTAGACTAATATGTTGACATACGAATGTCAACATATTAGTCTACATCATAACGAAGGCTGGTCGCCCCGCCTTATTCAGGTCGCGGCTACCGCTCACACTACCCGCGCGTCTGGCGGGGCGGCTACAACCTACGCCACCCTGCCGGCCACCCGCAACCAGCTTGGACTCAAGCACCGGAGGCCGCAATGGCTAAGCGTCGCTCCACTTCCACCGCACGGTCGCAGCGCGACCATGCCGCAGCTGACGTGACGAACGAGTGGCTGAACAGCGCGCCGGTACCCGGCGACCACCGGTACACTCTCGACAGACGCGGGCGGCACTGGGAGGTACGCGACCCAACCGGGACACTGGTTTGCCTTACCGTGTACAAGCGCGGCGCCGCGGAAGTTATCCGCCGCCTATCCGCTTAGTACGCGGTCCTCACAGGGTCGCTCGATCTATCCGGCGGTGAATGTATGAGGCGAGCGAGAATAGGTCGAGGGCGTCTTCCTCCGTCATGTTCCAGGCGACTCGTGGTGCATGCGCCGTCGGATTGCGGAAGACGCCAAACAGGCCCTTCACTAGGTTCGTGAAGCCCCGCTGCTCGCTCTTCTCAGAGTCAAACCTGAACTCATTAATCTTCAGCCGAGGGGGATCGCCACCGAGCGCCTCGTCGACCAGTTGGGCCCCATCACTGTGCAACCCGGCTCGGCGTCGGAGCTTCTCTCCGACGCTCTTGCTTGCCTCAAGGACTGCGTGGAAGGAATTGTGCTGAACCAGCTCAGCTCGACATGCAGCAATGACATCCGGATGCACACCGCGTGCCGAGAGAGCCGCGCGAAGGCGATGCGCACGCGCTTCGGCCTCAGAGAGGGTAGCAGCCGTGCGGACGACTCCAAACTTGCCGTCCGCTCGATACTCAAACCCGCACAGCGCGAGGACGGCATTGATGGCAGTACGCCGACCCTCAAACGTCGCGTGCTGACCAACATACCGGGCCGGATCTAGACCAAGCCTGATGAACGCGAATACACGATCAGCGTTGCAGTCGTCATTCTGGCGTGCCGCGAGGGCATTGTGGAGGCGCTTCCATTTCGTCATTCCCGGATCGGTGTCCGTAATCTGCGCCTGGGCCAATAGCCGCCCAATCTCCGATCCGGTAAGGCCCTGGTCAGTATCCGCCAAGATCTTACAAAGGGATTCGAGTTGCCCGACTGATAGCGGAGGAGGTTTTCTGGCCATGGTAAGCTGATGTACGTCTAGCGCGGCGTTAACCGACGAGCGGTCGGCTCACCAGCGAACAATGCTGACTACGAAACGACCTCGCCAGGCGATCACCCTGCTAACTTCCGCAGCTCTCGGGCTCGTCGGCTTCAGAGCTTCGCTAGCCCATCCGCCGAACGCGTTCAACGATTCCGATCTCCGCTGCGAACTGCTTACGAACTCTGCGTGCGAGCTTAGCACGCAAATCTTGGTACCGGTGAAGGTCTGACACTTCGTGGTCCAGGGCGCTTCTTACTTCCTGAAGAAGCGCACGAGGATTGACGGACAGTCGGCCCCCGGTAAGCTGTGCAGGTGCCTGATGGTCGAAAGAAAACTCACCTGCGTTCTTGATACGGCATTCGTGCACAAGACCATTCCGAAAATCGTCGAAAAGCCGCTTCGCTAGATTTGTAATCTTGAAGCTCGGCAGCCGCGCTTTGACAAATGTCACAAAGTCCTTTTCTACAGGTCGCCCTTCAAGCTCCTCCATCGTGTGTGCCAGGCCAGCGAGGAAGTCGAGTGCGCAGATCAAGAGAAGACCAGCGGCGAAAGCATGCTGCGACTGCTCATGCACGCAAAGCGCCCCGGCCGGTTTCAGGTAGTAGCCCTCAACCCGCGCCCGAAGCTGGTCGGGTAGCCGTTCGCCAGTCAAATCCAAAGAGCTGAAGCGTACGTTCGGGGCAAAAAAGAGATCATCACCCTCGCGCATGTTATCACCTCCTCTTATAGCTGCAAGCGCACGTGGGCGAGGGATCTCTGGCACCTCTCGTCGCGATGGCTCCCTAAGATCCTGAGTCCCGCTGTGTCAGTGCTACTCTGCGAGCAGCACAGTGTCGGCTCTCTCGTTTTCATCAACTCGTCGCAAGCTGAGAAACTTGCGCACCGCGCTTGCTGGCTGTCCCGTTCGCCGATCACGCATCATCGGGATCAACGCAACATTAGTTCGTCAATCAGCGTCGCAATCTTAGCCGCATCCAATCCTCCGCCGGGCTCATCGCGCGTCTCAATCAGCATTCCTTCCGAGCCTCCGCCGTCCTCATAGGGGCGGATTCCGCATTTCAAGTACTCGTCACGTTTGCGCTCCCATCGGGCTCTGTATCCCGGATCGTCTAGCATGCCGAGATGCTCCCAGTAGAACGTCACGCCCCGCGCGTGATCCGCTATCGTGAAATCGGGGTAGCGCGTGCGACCATTGGGGAGCACAAGCGGCTGTTCGTAGGCGTAGTCGATCCCGCGAGCGTGGAGCTTGTCGGCGATCACGAGCTCCGACTTCGAGCGCACGAGCTCACCGCGCTCAGTTCGATGGATGAGCCCTTCCTCGAGAAACCGCTGCTGAGCGATGACAGTCACCTCGCGCGGCATCGGGTCCAAGAACAGGTTCGTCATCCGCCGGGCGATCTCCGAGTACTCGTCTCCCGAGTAGCGGCGGTACTCAGCGAGCGCACCTTGGTGCAGGATGACCAGCCGCTCTTGATGCCGGGTGAGTGCCGTGTACAAGAGTTCTCGCGAGAGGAGCCAGCATGGGTTGGTGAGCACGACGAACGTGATACGGAATTCGCTGCCCTGGGTCTTGTGCACCGTCAGGGCGTAGGCGAGTTCGAGTGGATTGCGCCCCTCGTCGCCGAACTCTCCGGAATAGAAACCATACTTGTGGCCGAGCTGGCCAGTGAATTCGACCTCCAGCTTCCACGGCAGCCCCTTGAACTTCTTCGTTTTGTACTGCCCGACGACGACGCCGATGTCGCCGTTGGCGATGTAGGCCTCGCCGTCGGGCTTCGGCCAGATGTCGCGACGGCGCTGGTTGATGACGTTGATGACCTTATCGCCGTAGAGCAGCGTCTGCGGGCCGAAGGGACGCGGCACCTTCCGCTCCCAGCCTGCGCTCACAGCTAGCTCGCGCACCCTTGCACGAAAGCGTTCCTGGATCATGCGGTTCACAGCGTCGACGCCGACGAGGCCGGCGCGAACGGGAGAGAGGATCTGCCAGGACTCGGCCTTGGACGCGGCACCGGGTTTGTCGCCATACTTGCTCCAGAAAAAGGCCCACGGCGTGTCCTGATACCGCGCGCCGCCGAGCGACTCCTCGAAACCCACCTCGTCGTCCTCCCCTGCAAGCTCCAGTGCCCGGACAAGCTCCGCTAGGATCTTCTCCTGCAACTCGTGCGAGTGAGCCCACTGGACGAGTCGTAGATGGTTGCCGCAGTCCTCGGAAGAACCATCGAAGACGGCGTCCGCTCCCGGATCGATCGGCTGGCCATTGAACAGTGCCGCCAGGAGCACGTCGGCCCGCGACGCGCCCTGCTGCCGCCGCGGGATCGTGAGCTCCGCGTAGCCGGCGCCGCAACGCGGAAACAGGCTCTCAACGTTTGCAGGCTCGAGCAGCTTGATGGTGTCTACGAACGGCCGGCCCGCGCCAATCGGCGGGAGCTGGCGCGGGTCACCGACCAGCACGAGCCGCTCCACGTTGGTGAGGGAGTCGATGAGCGCCGCAAGCTGCTCCTCGGTCAGCATGGAGCACTCGTCCACGATCACCGTCCGGTAGTCGCCGCAGCGAGGTGCCTTCGCCTTCGGGAAATATGCGCCGGTCTCGCCGTCGTAGCGCTGGAGCCGATTCAGGAACTGCGCGAGCGTTCGGCCCGCACCGCGGAGTCCAGTCTGCTCCTCCAGCCGCACGCGGGCCTTGCCCGTGGGCGCAAGGAGCAATAGCCCCTTGCTCTTGACGTCGGGCATCCCGCAGAGCATCCGCAGCAGCGTCGTCTTGCCGGTGCCGGCCGGGCCGATCAAGACGGAGAGCCGGGAGCGGAACAGCTGCTCCAGCGCAGCGGTCTTCTCGAGCCGCGCGCGCTCTTCCAAGTCGCGATAGGTCGGGTCGCCTGGGATGGGTTGTCCGATGCCGGCGTCCACGAGCGCGTGCCAATTGTGGCTGGCGGTGTGCGGCCTACCCTGCTTTCTCCCAAGGATCTCGCGCCGGATGATCGCCCGGCATTCGGCCAGCCGGTCCACTTGGTAGGCGGCTTCGCCGCCGCGTGTGGCCGCGCGCACGACGACCGTCCCGAAGCTCTCCTCGGCGGCATCGAGCACGTTTTCGCCTAGTGGGCAGGGCGGCTGGAGCGCCCGCTCGCGGGCGCGGCGGATCACCCAGCTTTGCGGCAAGAGCGCATGCCCCTGTGTGGAAGCTTCCTCCAGCAGATCCACCACCAGCGCGCGCACACGCCGTGCGTCCGCCGGGTCGTCGACCAGACTCGGCGCCGGCACGGGGAACTGCTTGCGGATGCTCTCATCCGGGAAGAGCCCGCGGTCTACGACTCCGAAAGCAACAGGGTCTGCCGACCGGCGGTCGCGCTCGAAGAGGAGGTAGGGACTGGCGAGAAGCTCGGCATCGGTAGCCGTGACGCCCGCGTCCACACGCTTAGTTCCATCATAGAAACGCAGCGCTTGGTCTTCGGTGATCCCGCAGCGGCTGAGAAGCAGGAGCAGCGCCCGCCGTTCAGGGTTCAGACGCTTCCAGCCTTTGCGCATCCCGGCCGGAAGGAGCTTGGCGGTCTCCCCACCGAGCTTCGCCGGATCTTCCATCACGGAATCGACCAGCTTCCACGGATCGCTGCCGCCATCCTTCTCGCGCAGGAGCTCGATCTCGTACGCAAGCAAGCTGCCATGCTGGAAGCCCCACTCGTAGCCGAAGGCCGAGAGCGCCGACCCGAGGCCAGGAAACGCCCCACGTGCTTTCCACAGGCTGTTGAGCTGCGTGTCGATCCACGCGAGCGCCCGGTCCCATGACCCCTCGATCCGGCCGCGGATACGATGCAGCGCGGCGGCGCAGGCGACGAGCGACGCGACGGCACCGTCGTGGCTAAGCAACTCCGAACCGTAGGAGTACGCTTCGAAGTACTCGTCTGGAGCGAAGGCGATGAACTCCTCCGGATCGATGCCCTCCCGCTCGGCCAGCGACAGCGCTTCCTGATACGGGAAGAGGAAGCCATCCACGAAGCCCGGGCGCACCGAATGGCCGACATTGCGCTCCCACAGTACGCATCGCAGCGGCGGGTTCTTCGTCTTGTAGGCGTACTCGGTCGCATCGCCAACTGAGAGAACTCGCCCTATGCCGACGATCACGCGTCGCGACTGCTCCGAGAGCGGCGTGCGCTTGGCGTAGAAGAAGCAGAGCGACTCGTCGGGCCGGAGCGCGCCGAAGAACGTGTCGAGCATCGCAAGCTGGTTCTCGCGCTCCTGAACCCAGGCGGTCTCGACCTCCTTGCCGCTGCGGTTGCGGATTTCCGGCTCGCGGTCCGGTACCCAGCCGAGCTGCAGGCGTTCGGCGATCCCGATCTCGCCATTCTTCGCGTTGCCCTCGACGTTCTCGCGCAGCATCCAGCGGAATGGCACGCAGGCCGCGGAGTACGCCGGCTGTACGAATCGCGTGGGCGCCAAGTGCCCGTGGGTTTCCGGGTAGATCTCGGCGTACGGATGCGTCATCGTCCGCGTGATCGGGAAGGGCGCCATGAAGGACACCCGTTCCCCCACGCAGGGTGGAAGGTCTGCGGCGGCGAGTTCGTCGAGGCGCTTGCCAGTGCAACGGGTCTCGACGTCGTCGCGGCGGCCTTTACCGATGCGCGGCAGGATGAGGCAGCTGGTGTTATCGAGCGGGCGTGCACAGACGCTTCCGGTCCAGCCGCTATCGTGCCAAGGGACGCGGATCGTGAGGTGGTGGAGCGGGAGGTGGCGGGCGCTCGGAGCAAGCGCGCTCATTTCTCGTCGCTTCCCTTCCCGGTACCATAGCTAGCCTGCGGCTCGGCGACCTTCAACAGCGGTTGCCTCTCGGCTGTCTCCGAAGCACCCGTCTGGAACGCGTCGGGCCAACCCCCGTGCTGCTCAATGACATCGTCGATCTCCCTCATCAGGCGAATGCTTTCGGACAGGGCGACGACGATTCTCTGGTAGTGCTTGATATCATCCTTGGAAAGCGCTCGGCTCTTGCGATCTTTGAGCCACTTCGCGCAGACCTGGTAGCCGCCGATGTGGAAGTTCCACACCTCCTCGCGCACGCCCTTGAAGCCGGTGGTCTCTGCCTTGTCCAGCCAGACGGTGCTTCTGGACCAGGAGACTTTTTCGACTTCGGGGGCGCGACTGCCGACGTATTCGGTGATGGTGTGATCGAGCTTAGGGGATTCGAGCAGGTACAGGGCAACGAGCTCATCGCCGAGTCGGGCCAGCGCGCGGAATAGCCGCGAGGTCGCCGGTACCAAGATGCGGGGAAAATCGCGACTCAGGAATTCTGAATAACGCTTGCGGTAATTCTGAGAGCTCAGCAGCGCGACTGCATAATTGAAAACGTCAACTGGTCCAAATGCCTCAGCAGAGGGCTCACGCAGCTGCGACTCGAACGGGATTCCCAGTAGCGAGGCAAGGCGACTCGTGAAGCCAGGACTAATGTTCGGCGCCAGCGTGCTACCGTCCGTTCGCGAAAACAGACCGTCGTCTGTGCCCGAGCTGTTCGAGTAGAGCGGGAAGATGAAGGCATTATTGGAGGTCTTCGCCGACAGGCAAATGACCTCAATCATCTGCCGTGAGACGAGAACGTGATCAAAGGCCTCTCCCTTTGTCATCCGCGTCGTAACCAGAGCTAGGTTGCTGCCGGACAGCATTAGGCGGGTCACATTCGCTACAGGCCATCCCACGAAGCCGCGAGAACGACCTGTGAAGTAGGTGAAGCGCACGTCAAAAGGCCGATAGAGCACAGGAATCACCTTGCTTCGCGAGATCCCGGCCTCGCGTAGGTCGGCTTGGGCCCAAGTCACCTTCCAGTCACGAACATCATCGGGAAGTCCGAACTTCTCCTTCGCTGCCTTGGGACTGAGCGCGGCGAATTCGGAAACCGTCCGGAAGGCTTCATCGGCCGACCGGTGGATGGCTAGCGAATCTCGTTTGGTGATGATGCCACTGTGATGCACGGTGAATACTTCCGTCACCCTCTGTGCACTCTCATATTCGGCTTGGTGCGTGGCATCGATCGGAATGAAAAGATGAGCAGGCCCCTTCGACGCTACCTCAACGTATCCTATTCCCGAGCTACCTTGCGCTCCGAGTGTCCGATACTTGGACTCGCGATCACCCCACAGACCTGCGTGCAGAACCTTCGCTTGCCCATCCGCCCGCCTACGCGTGAAAACTCCAATTGCGACGCCCTGTTGAATGTCGAATACATTCTTGTCGGCCGCGCCGTCCGACGCCGTGTCCCCACGCTTGGTGCTGCCATGCAGGTCCAAGACGCGCAGCCTCTCGAATGTCAACTTGAGTTGCTGGCGCATCCCCCTAAGTGTCGGGTTGTCGAGATAGCCGTTGTTGGTGATGAACGCGTGAATGCCGACGCCAGTCCGATCAATCTGCAGCTGGCTCAAGCGCATAAACTTGATGTAGTCATCCTGGATCCAAAGCGTCCGCTCACCAAGCGGAGCACCGTCGCATTCGTAGTAGTTCGCGGTCCCAGCGTTACCTACCCTGCCGTGCAGCAATCCGTCGATCCATTCGTTCCGGTTGGATGACAGCTTCGAGTACGGTGGGTTCCCTACGACAGCAGTAAACCGCCGCCCACTCTTAATCCCGTTGACCGCCTGGGCTTCGTGAGCTAGCGCCGGGATCGAGAACTCGAATCTCCCGGAGAAGTCTTGCGCCGGCTCCAACGCGTTTGTCAGGAAGACTCTCGCGCGCTCGTCGCTACCGAAGCGGTAGCCCGTCTCGTAGAGCTTGAGCCCGATCTTTAAGTGCGCAATCGCATATGGCGCCATCAGCAGCTCGTAGCCGTGCAGTCGCGTCAGCAGGTGCTTCGGCACGTACTCGTTCCACAGCGCGTCGATCTTCCTCTCGCCATGGCCCTGCCGTTTCCACCTGGCAACGAGAGTCTCGTGGATGAGGTCGATGATCTCGACGAGGAAGGTGCCGGTGCCGGTAGCCGGATCGAGGATCTGGACGAAGTCCTGGTCGGGTGAGACACCCTCGGGGATCTTCAGACCCTTGTGGCGCTTCGCCATCTCGCCCCATGTGGTCGTGTCAGCGAGGCCGTCGGCGAGGCCGAAATCGGTGCGTAGTAGCTCGTCCACTGAGCGTACGATGTAGGAAACCACCGGGCGCGGAGTGTAGAATACGCCACGCTGCATCCGCTTCTTCGCGTCGTACTCCTTGAGGAAGAGCTCGTAGAAGTGGATGACCGGGTCGTCCTGTGGGTTCCGGTCGCCGAAGTCGCGCACGACGGCTTCCATGTTGGCGTAGTCGAGCAGCTCGACGACCTCGGAGACGCCCAGCTCGTCGAAGTCGATCCCCGGTCCGCCCGCCCTTCCGCGCCGCCCGCCAACCTTGAGGAAGGTCTCCATCAGCTCGCGCAGGAAAGGGTTCGTGCGCATGTGGTCAGCGAAGTCGTCGGCGGTCTTCCGGCGCGGGTCGGCGATGCGCGCCGAGAGCAGGCCGTAGCCGATGGTCTGCGCGTACATGTCGGCGAAGGCGTCGGCATCGAGGTCGTGTACCAGCGCCGTCTGGAACGCCCTCATGAGCTTGGTGAGCGGACCGTTCTCGGTTTCGATGGCGACCGCGGTCTTGATGCGGTCGCGGATGGCCCGGGCCAGCTCGGCCAGGCGGATCGAGAGCTCCCGGGAGGTAGTGATTACCTCGCGGTGGCGCAGCATGAAGGCGGCGCGCCACTGCTCGCACCAGGCGTCGGCGTCCTCTTCGTCAGGCCAGGTAAGATGCCCGGTCAGCTCGCGGGCGACAGCGTCGAGGTGAAGCGGCGTGTCGAGGTTGTCCCAGCCGAGTACCTTGAGGGTAGGCAGGTCCTCGCCGTCCTTCGCCTTCGAGAAGTGGGCGAAGGCGATGCAGCGATCGTCACCCGCTTCGCCGTAGCTCGAAATGAACAACAGATCGTCAGCAGCCCAGGCTTGGCGCTCGGCCCTATTGGCCGACGCGCGCTTCTTGAGCGCCACCTGGCCGAGGATGCGGCGGAGCGCGACCACCGGCAGGCGCTTCGGCTCGAACTTAACGAAGAAGATCCCCCAGGGCTGGTTGGCGATAAGGGGGCGCAGGCGCTTGATCTCCTGGATCTTGGCGGCGTTTTTCGCGTCGATGCCGAGTTCCTCGGGAGTGTAATCGAAGGTCAGCTCCTCGAAATCATCAGAATTGATCGGCCAGCCTAGTTCATCGCGGAGGTAGGCAACGAGCTGGTCGAAGCGGCGGATGCGCGCCAGGCGTTCTCGGTGGTCTATCGTCATGGTCTCAGCTTTCGTTCAGTTCCATCCAGCAACAGAGCCGGGGGTTGACGCCCACGGGGGCGTCAACACGCTTCAGGTAGCTATTCTTGATATGCTTCTCGACGTCTCTTCGTATGTCCACCAGCGTCTTCTCCTCGAAGGTGCAGTGCCGGGATGTGTCGAGAGTTGATCGGATGCTCTCGACGATCTCGCCCGGCTCTTCGCGGATTGCCTCGCGGTCGAGATTGTAGAGGTACCAGCGGGTGGTGCCCGCTTCCTCGGTGAACTCGTTCTTCTCCTTGTCGAGCGCGGGTAGCGCGTAGCAGAAGAAGACGCCGCGCAGGCCCTTCGCAGGGCGCTCGCGACCGCTGAAGATCGCGCCTGGGAAGCGCGCGAGGCGCTCCTCCAGCGCAGGGTCGGCCTGCAGCAGCGCCTGGTACTCGAGGTGCATGTCCTCAACGGCCGTGCGCGTGCCCTCGTAGGCGTGGTTGAACTCCTTCAGCGCCTCGTAGTCGTCCTTGGGGGTGAACAGCTTGCGGCCCTCGATGCCGAGTGTCTTGGAGATGAGTAGCGTCTTCTGCGTGACCTTGGTGTAGAGCGACAGGATTTCGTTCAGCTCGTCGGGCGGCAGGAAATTCCAGAACCAGACCTTGCCGCGCGAGGCGGACGCTTCGGGGTGGTCAGCGAGGAGCCGCTTTTCGATCTCGGGGTTCATCCGCCGATCGACGCGCCCAATACGCTGCATGAGGCGCACGGGGTTCCAGTGGATGTCGTAGTTGATCATCCGTGAGGCGTCCTGGAGGTTCAGGCCCTCGGAGAGGACGTCGGTGGAGATCAGGACGCGAATCTCCTGGCGGTTGTCCGCGACGAGCTCGGGCGACGAGAGCCCGTTGTAGTAGGGCGCGAAGCGCTGGATCACGTCAGCGCGGTTCTTCTTGCTCGCGCTGTCCACCTCCTCCACGCCATCGATGCCCGCTTCGTACAGACGGTGCTCGAGGTACCGGGCGGTGTCCGCGAACTCGGTGAAGATGAGCACCTTGTGCCCGCCCAAGTCTTTCGACTTCAGCAGGCGGATCAGCTTCTGTAGCTTGTCGTCGTCCTTCGGCTGAAACCTGCGCGCCTCCGCGATGAATTGCACGAGCTGATCGAGATCGAGGAAGGTCTCGGAGAGCATCTCCTCGACCTTGTACTCCGAGCGGTCGAGGCGCTCCACAGCGGCGAGCAGCTCCTGTGGCACGATGTCCTCGTCGTCGGCCTCCTCGCCCTCGCTGCCCCATAGCTCGAATTGGCGGTGGGCCGCATAGCCCAGAACCTCGGCGTTTTGCGCCTCCCAGCGCTCCAGACGCCTCTTCTCCGAGTCCGTTTCGCTGTGCACTTCGACGAAGGCCAGGAGCTTCTGCAACAAGCGGTCGCTGGACAATTCGAACGCTGCAATCGAACTCTCGAAGCGCTTCAGGAAGTTCGTGCGAATTAGACCGATCACCTGCTTCTGGCGATTCTCCTCGAAGGGATCGATGTCCTTGTCGGCCCCCTTGTACCAGTAGAGGGGGTAGTACATGGGAAGCGTGAATAGCGGGCTCTGTTTCGCGAAAGCCTTTTCGAACAGCTCGAGCATCCGGCCGTAAGTCTTGCGGATCGAGTACGCCGCTACCTGCGGGTCATTACGGTCCGGGAAAGACGCCGCCTTGCCGTGCTCGCGGATCTGGCTCTCGCGGGCGTACGAGCGGCTCCTTTGCACGACGAGTTGGCGAAAGATCTCGTCGCTGGAGAGGATTTCCTGGGCTTCGGTCATGTGCTCGGCGACATCCGCCACGTCCTGACCGACGCGACTGCGCAGCGTCTTCTCCATCTGGTTGAAGTGCGCCCGCAGATTGTTCACACCGATGGTCCGCGCGAAATAGGCCTCGTCACGCCGAGTGAAGAGTTCAGCCATGTGCCGGAAGTCGCTCAAACGGTTATTGATCGGTGTGGCCGTCAGCATGAATACACTCTTCGGCCGCTCGGTGTTATCCAGCAGCTCGAACAAGCGGTAGTAGCGCGAAGGTTCTATCCCGTTATCGGGATCGCCCGCCCGGCCGGGATTCCGGAAGTGGTGAGCCTCGTCGATAATGACTACGTCGGCCAGCTCCCCGATGCGCTTGAAGCGCTCCGGGAAGTCGCCATTGCGCCCGAGGTCGGTGTGGCTGAACACAGCGAGGTTGCTGAAGTCAGCGCCGCCACCGACTCCACCGATGTGCGGCAGCCATTGGCGAAGGTGGGGTTCCCAGACACCCTCCTTTGCGGCCTTCGGTGCGAACAGCACAACGCGCTTGCCCTCGTGCAGGATGAGGCGCTCGATCAGCATCAGACCCACGAATGTCTTGCCGAGACCAACACCGTCACAGAGAAACGCGCCACCGTATTGTCGGGCGATCTTCATGAGCGCCCAGTAGGCTTCCTGCTGATAACGATCGAGGCGCGGGAACATTCGCGAGCGCGTCTCGTCCCACTCCGTGGCGGTGAGCTCGTGACCGCGGAAGAACTCCTGCAGGGCTTTCGCGTATACATCGAACGGGGTGTACGGATGCGTGTGCCGCGAGATCGTCTCGATTACAGCGTCCGTTACCTCCTTCGCCTCTTTCCAGTGGGCCTCGAACCACTCTTGGAGCTGTGCGACCTCGCGCGCGCTCTGGATTTGTACGTTCAGTTCGATGTTCTGAGTGAGACCCGGTCGTGTGAAGTTGCTCGAGCCCACGAGCGCCTGCGCACCGACGACCTCGAGCTTTGCGTGTGTGATGTACGCCTTGGCGTGGAACTTCTCCTTATCGTACACACGGCACTGGATCTGACCAGATCGGAGCGCATCGAGAATCGCAGGGACACCATTCAGGAAGGGATTGGGATCCTTGTCGTCCTCGATGCTCTGATCCAGTCGCTCCATCGCTCGCGCGCGGACCGCTTCGAGAATTGCCTTCCGCGTACGATGGGTTGTCTCCGCACCCATCAAAATTCGGATCTTGTCGAGGCCTTTCCACTTGCAGTCGAGGGCGAGCAACGCACTGATCTCGAAGAAGCCTGTGGCGATATCGAACGCTTTCGCGATGCTGGACCATTCCTCCAGGTAGCGGAGGCCGGTCCAGCCGGAGATGCTGTTGTCTACGATGAAGAGTTCGCGGCCTTTGGAGTCGAGGGTCATTTCAATCTTCGCATGTTGCTCTAGTCTCAATCGGGAGATCTGACGCAGAATTCGGTAGTGGGCGCGGTCTAAACAGCCATGAAGACGCTTCTATCGCCCGCTCCGGCGAGGCGACGGACGGGTGGAGTCCCAAGCGCCTAGGTATCGCGATCACTCGTTAGCTGGCGGCAGCAGCGCCTCACTCTCCTTCCTGGGAGCTCGGAGTGAACAAGGACTGTTGGTCGGCGGGCCGGCCAGCTCGTGGTGGCTTCGGCTTCGGAATCTCCCCCTCTACGAGCCCCAGCACTTCCTTTAGTAGCTGTCTCGCGCGCGCCGTGGTGCGATGTTCTAGCTCGACGCGAATAGGGCCTAGGACGGCTAGGCGATACCGGTTGTCGGCCACCAACTGTTCGAGCTGGTCGATTGTGTGTTCGATGTAGGGACGATCAGGCATTTCGAATGAATGGGGGAGATGGTCGCGAGCTTGCGTATAGATCAACGGCAAGCGACGGCTCTTCAGTCGCGGTCTCGGTCAGCCTTCCAAGCGCTCGTCCGCTTCTGATGCGGAAGCCCCTCGGAGCGCTTGTCCGGTGGAACAAATCGTCAGACCGCCAGTTCGAGATCGCTACACGGTGCGGGTTGCGCGCTTACCCAGCCCGCGTACAATGGCATATCACGTTCGCCGGGAAGCTCCGTGATCATACCGGAGCCAGTGGTCGTATTGAACAGTCGGCCGAAATGCTGGAAGGCCTTTAGGCTCTCCTGATCACGATCTTTATCGAACGACACGATCAGCAGCACCGCCAGACGGGCTCGGAAGCGCTCTGCCATGATCAACGCGCTCGCTACACGGTGAAGGAGTTGGTAACGGACTGCCTCGAGACCAGTGTCGGAAATCGCGAGCCGCTGGCAGAGCGCCGCCAGCCGCACCGGGCGTCGGTTCCCTGGCTTTCCGCCGGCCAACCAATCTCCAACTGTGTCGCCAAGCCGCTCACCGGCCTTGGCCTCTACGGCCATCGAAACAAGCCGTTCGCCCGTATCGAGTAACGCCCAGAGATCCGTCTGAGAAGCATGCCCGCCCCCGGGAAGATCGAGCTGGAGCTCCGGGAGACCGACGACCAACGTGGCACCCCTTAGTATAGGAACCGAATCGAGAACGCCGGCGATGGAGATCGGGATGCCTCGCGCGGTTCGACTCGCAGCTTCCCATGCGACCGCTAATTCGTACGCGGATTTGCCGCGACGCCAGTGCTTCGCGGGATCCGCGAGAAGGCGCCGCCAGTCGGAGGCGCCATGAGTCGGCACGAAGAGTCGATGCACGTGAAGGGTTGTAGCGGTCAACGGCAAGGCAGCCATTCCCACAGACGTTTTCGAACATGCCGATTTTCTGACTGAACCGGAAGGGGGCTCAGCCACTTATGCCCGGATGGCCTTGTCCCCTGAAGGAAGTGCTAGAGGCAAACGCCCCGCCCCCGGCCCCTGCGTGGAATAGCCATCCGCCCCACTCCGCCTCACGACGTACGCACAGTACGTCTCGCGCCGGGCAGCAGCTGTCACCTACCTCCGGGCAGTACACCGTCACTTACCGCACCCTGACCAATAGCTATTACTTCGCGCCCACGCTCTTCCGCTTGGACGAGCTGTACGAGGGTGCTCACGACACGAAGCGCGCCGGCGAGTACTACGGTCGCTTCGTGGAGTGCTGGAAGAACGGCCCCCTGAGCTTCAGCCGCACCTCGCTGCGGCAGGTCGTACCTACGAGAGCCGGGGTCGGATCTGGAACCGCGAGTAGCTAGCCGTCGGGCTTGAGCCGCTTGATCCTGTCAGGAGTTGAGCACGCTGCGTAAATGTCGTCCGGACGCGAGATGAAGGCCGCAGCCAGTTTCGCTTGCAGTTCCTTGTTTGCCTTTTCGCTGCTCTTCAAGCGTGTCTTGGCATCAGCCAACTTGCCGTTCAATTGATCGAGCTTGACCGTCAGCTGAGCGGAACGGTGAAGTTCGACCGCTAGATCGCTCTCCAACTGACGGTTCTTTCGCTCAAGGTCGATCGCGTACTCGGAAAGCTTGACATCCGGATCGGTAGCGAGATCCAAGTGGTTCAGGAGATCGCGCAGAGTATTGGTTGCCCGCGTGAGAACGGTCTGGACCTCAACCCAGACCTCCTTGGGGGCCTCGCGCTTCCCGCCGATCACCCCGCTCAGAGCGGCAAGATCGTCATTGAGCCGCTCAGTAATGTCTTCGAGGTAGGACACCCAGCCCATTACGACCCCCTAAGTGAGAGGTCAGGCCTTCCATCTAGAAGTGAGACGTAGTTTGCAGAGGATTTGATCGAGGCGCCAGCTCGATGGGGTCGGGGTGGAACTCTAAGAGCAGACACCGTGCGTTAGCCGGAGCTGCATCGCCGATCACCGAACGGCTCGCCAGCAATAATGACGCTGACGATGAGATAATCTCGCCAGGTGCGCATTTGTGGTTGGTCCTCACACCGAAGTCGTACTACTACGGGTAATCGGGGAGAGGACCAAGCCTGATACATCTTGAGGGCCGCGTGTGCAACGTCCGCTAGGAGACACAGTACGCTAGGTGTACTCCGGCGCTGGCACGTCCAAGCCTCGCAGGTACTTCGGCGAGAAGGTGAACACGTTTCTGTACTGTCGGGCCTTGAAGACAGCGTGAGCCTTCCTTAAGGGCCAATTCAGTCCTGCACTTGGGCCACTGTACCGAATTTCGACTGTGAATTCCTGACTGTCGCCTGGTACTTCGTCAGCGCGCTCGGGGAAGAGATCATCGTGATCTAGTCGGAATAGTGGAAGAACTTGGCCGGGAGCCATCTGTGCGATTGGCTCGCCGGAAAATATCGCAAGGCTGCTTAGCTTCTTCTTGTGACGCTTCGTGAAATCACCACGAAGGGAGAGTTGCACATCCTCGGCACGTACCCCGCCGATGTTAACGACAATAAAGTCGACAAATACGTCACTACGTCTCACGCGCGACGACGGAGCAACTTCCTTGTTGAAGGTCCGCATTGGGCCCAGATCTTCTTCTGGCCCTATCGTATGTCTCAGATTGGCATACACCTCAAGTACAGGATGACGGAAGGCCGTAGCCACCTGCAGGGCCACACGCATTCCCCCGATCGCGGCCGACACTGGCACATCCATATTGTTTCCTGATTGTGTGGGTTCGAGATCGCCTAAGAGTGCATTGCAAAACCGGGTGGCGGTAGATTCCAGCTGTAGTCCTGCTGGAGGCTGTAATGAAGATGGTCCCCGATGCACTCTGGGCCGTTCTTGAGCCGCTCATCCCGCCTGCGCCGTCCCATGCTCTCGGTGGGCGTCCGCGCGTATCGGATCGCGCAGCGCTCGCCGGGATCCTCTTTGTCCTTCGCACCGGCTGCCCGTGGGCATACCTACCGAGCGAGATGGGCTGGGGGAGCGAGACGACCTGCTGGCGCAGGCTCAGGGACTGGCAGGAGGCCGGCGTGTGGCAGCGCCTGGAGCGCGAGCTCCTGGACCGACTAGGGGATGCAGATGCTATCGACTGGAGTCGTGCAGCCTTGGACTCTACCACGGTGCCGGCAAAAAGGGGGGCCAAACGACCGGCCCGTCTCCGACAGATCGCGGCAAACCGGGCACGAAGCGCCACCTGGTGGTCGACGCCCAGGGCGTCCCGCTCGCCCACGTCCTCACGCCAGCCAACGTGACCGACTCGAAGGCGTTCGAGCACGCGCTCGACGCCGTGCCACCCATCCACCGCCCATGCGGGCGGCCCCACGGCGCCGGCCGGAGAAGCTGCATGGTGACAAGGCGTATGATCGGCGGCACTGTCGCGAATACCTGCTGCGCTATCACATCGTGGCCCGGATAGCCAGGATCGGTGTCGAGTCGAGTGAGCGGCTGGGCCGGCATCATTGGGTGATCGAGCGCACGGAGGCATGGTTCAACCGGTTCCGCCGACTCCGCGTGCGCGACGAGCGCCTCGTCACCATCCATGAGGCCTTCGTCCCACTCGCTGCCTCACTGATTCTGCTCGGCTACTTGCAACGAGCGTTTTGAAATGCACTCTAAGGTCCGCCGTGCGTCTGAATCCACGTCACCCCTTCGCCGAGTCCACAAAACGCCCTCTCTGTACACCAAATTTGGTTAATGCCTCGAGCACCTGAGACCGCAGCTCAGTGAATGCAAATTGCACAATCTTCTGCACCAATGAGGCATTTCTAGCTGCAACTAGTTGGGCCTGCGGCGGGATGTGCGAATACCAGGATGGATCAGGGGAGAGCTGAAAACGCACAGAGTTGTCGGCAAACCACCTGTCCGCATGCGGGATGTTCACCGCGAGGACCTTGCCGGAATGCCGAGCCAGCAATACTGTGGCCGCTCCTCGCGCAGTTGCGACCTGTAAGCGCCGACGCGGGGGTTCTCGGTTAGCGTAGCCGAAGCGGAAGGTGCAACTCCCGTCGGCTTCAAGCGAGAGCTCGACAGAGTCGGGAATGTTGAACGGAGACAGACCCACTGAAGCGGTGCCCTTGCGTCCCGCAGGGCCCGTAAACGTCGATGCCACAGCGAAGTTTTCCTGCTCGTAGCTCTCCAGCGGGAGGGTTGCCAACGTCTCAGGCATGGTATTCACCTCATGGGAGGAGAATGCTGACCATCTTCGCGTAACTCCGGAACTCCACTTCGATATGCTTCTTACTTTGTGGGAATGGACACTGCTCCTGCATGGAATCGAGTAGAAGCACTCCCCAGCGTTTTCCGTTGGCCCTCTCGATAACCGTACCCATGAAGTGGAAAGCGTGATGCTGTCTCGCCCAGAGAACCGCAACGTCCCCAACTCGCGCTTCATCGGCGTACTTCCTTACATCGTCATCACCATCGTCGAGAGAACGGAGCTTCCGAAAATCTCCGAGACGGAATCTAGGGAGATCTCGCAGTACGACGAAATCTTCGTCCCAGACGCGGCCGGCTACGCCGTGTGACTCCGCCTTGTCTCGGAAAACCTGCCATACGGTACACGACTTCTCATTCACGGCTCGCGAGGATCGCGCGTACACGAAGAGATAGCGGCCTGTCAATCGTATTCGTCGCACCAGAGTACGCTTGAATGCACGGTCATCGGCACCTTCGACGTGCCGAAGACGCAGATACGCGATGATCAGCGCCTTTATGCCACCGACTTCTTTGTACAGTGTGAGACGGTGGCGCTTCGCCTTCCCTTTGAACTGTGCCTGTACTACTTGGTCTAGCATCGCCTGCACCTTACTTCTTCGGAAAGCGTACCCTCCGTAAATGCGATCAGCAGTACCAACCACGACAAGCATCAGTGACGCCACGAAGATGCCACCTGTGGCGACCCTACTAATGGAAACTAGATGCTGCTCGTAATCCTTCAGAGCGGCACAGCGTGCCGGAACTTGAGACGCGGACTCTGGACCATCCGGCACGCATGCGTTGTAACTCTTCGCAAAGTTGAAGAACGCAATTACCGCAGCTGCAACGGCACTGAGGGCAAACAGCACCCAAGGAGTTCGGCGCATGCCTCAATGATGGAGGTGGGACAGCTGACGTGAACATTCGGTCTTTCGATCGATTCCGTCAAGCAAAACAAGCGTACTCTCTCCGGTCGTGCGACTATCATAGTACTCCCACTTCCGGAAACGACCGGCACGAACGCATTAGCGGCAAACTCTCGCTTCACTGCGAAGCGACGGATACTGCTCCGACACCCGGATACGCTCAACCCCCTGCACCGAAACTCTCTAATAGCGTTAGTCAACCTGGCGGGCAAGCCTGTTTGTCCACTACAACTTCCCGTCGCTCTGGCGCCGCTCGCGCCTACGTATCTCGAGCTCTTCTTCATGCGTGACAAGAAGAGCCGGGTAGCGCACGAGTCCGCATTCAAGGCAGAGAGCGAACGTGAAGCCCACCGCATCGCTCACGAACGGCTCACCGTGCGAGATGAGAACGCGGCACTCGGCCGACTCCGATCTGTCAAGCGTTCGTGGGTCAGCGGAGCGGCAGACGTGGTCCTTGCGAGCCCAACGCACGAGACCTCGCGCGTGCGGGTTGAGAACCAGGCCACCCGGCAGATCCCTGAGCCGCTCTTCTGGCGGTGAGTATCGAAAGGAGTACTCGCCGCAACGCTCGCAAGTGAAGATTGAGCCTCCCGCCCCAGCACGGACGAATCGGAGCGTCTTGCGACCGTAGCACCCCACACACTCATCGGATCTCGGCAGTCTACGCATGCCTGGGCTGATCACAGTACAGGAGGATTCACCGGCACACAACTGTGGGTGCTGGCTAACGCGAAATAGCACGATCTACGCAATTCCGCTCCAACATGCTGGCTTCCTGGGTAAACCGGAAGGGGGCTTAGCCATTAGTGCAACGGATTCAGCCAGGGTTTGCAGAATGTCGGTGCTCGATGCATCTCTTGTTGCTTGGCGAGCATGTATACAGTATCCGATGAGCGTTGGTTCTAGTTGCACGCCATCCTATGCTCGCCTTGCTCCCCGTAACCGTGTACCCCGGTGCCCCTCGACACGAGGAAATCATTATGAATCGCGGCTACACTCTCGCGGCGATGGTCATCACAGCGGGTTCGCTACTCTCCCCCCTCCCCGCCCCCGCCCAACACCCCCTCGACTCCTCCCTCGTCTCCGCCCTCCCCTACCGCAACATCGGCCCCTTCCGGATGCAGGCCCGCATCGCCGACATCGACGTCCCCACCCACCCCACCCGCGACCACCTCTACACGATGTACGTCGCCCCCTGGGTCGGCGGTGTCTTCAAGACCACCAACAACGGCACCACCTGGGACCCGATCTTCGACGATCAGAGCTCCTCTTCGATCGGCGACGTCACCATCTCCCCCTCGAACCCGAACATCGTCTGGGTCGGCACCGGCGATGGCTTCACCTCGCGCAGCTCCTACGCGGGCGACGGCGTCTACAAGTCCACCGACGCGGGAAAGAGCTGGACGAACATGGGTCTCCGCGACTCGCAGCACATCCCGCGCATCGTGATCGACCCGCGCAACCCCGACATTGTCTACGTCGCCTCGATGGGCCACCTCTACTCCGAGAACGCCGAGCGCGGTGTCTTCAAGACGACTGACGGCGGGAAGAGCTGGCAGAAGGTTCTCTACATCGACGAGAAGGTCGGCATCATCGACCTGGTCATGAATCCGAAGAACCCGGATATCCTCTACGCCGCCGCCTACGACAAGACGCGGCTCCCCTGGCGGATGATCAACGGCGGTCCTGAGAGCGGCATCTACAGGACTACGGATGCGGGGCAGCACTGGACGAGGCTCGAGGGCGGCTTCCCCACGGGGAAGATCGGCCGGATCGGTCTCGACATCTACCGCGGGAACCCGGACATCCTCTACGCGATCGTCGAGGACGAGAATCCGCGCCCGGGCGCGGAGATCCCCACGGGCCCAGGCGCGGGCGGGCCGGGTAAGCGCTTCCCCGCGGTCGGCGGTGAGGTGTATCGCACAGCGAACGGGGGAGACTCGTGGACGAAGATGAACCCCGATTCGGTGAACGTGAGCCCGAAGGGGCCGTACTACTTCAACCAGATTCGCGTCGATCCCAACGACGACCAGGTTCTCTTCCTCACGGGGTATCCGGGCGGCCTGTCGCACGATGGCGGCAAGTCGTTCGACGGCGATGTCTTCCCCAGCTTCTTCGGCGACTTCCGCACGTTCTGGTTCGATCCGGAGAACTCGGATCGCATGATCATCGGGAGCGACGGCGGGATCGCGATCTCCTACGACGGCGGCAAGACGAGTGACGCACTCCCGAACATGCCGATCGGCTCGGTCTACTCGATCGGCGTCGACATGGAGAACCCGTACAATGTCTACGCGGGTCTCCAGGACCACGAGAACTGGAAGGGACCGTCGAACGGCGCGTCGGGGAAGGTCTCCGATCAGGACTGGCTCGCCGTCGGCGATGGCGACGGCGTCGTCACGCTCCCGGATCCGACGAACAGCCGCTGGCTGTACACCACCCGTGAGTACGGCGCGCCCGAGCGCGTGGACCAGAAGCTCGGCTACCGCAAGAACATCACGCCGGTCCGCGATCCCGGAAAGCCGCCCTACCGCTTCCTCTGGGAGCCGCCGCTCGCGATCTCGCCGCACGACAGCAAGGTGATCTACCTCGGAACGCAGGTGCTCCTCCGCTCCACCGATCGCGGCGATACGTGGAAGGAGATCAGCCCGGACCTGAGCACGAATCCGAAGGACAAGATCCTGCCGAGCTCCGAGGGCGGCGTGCCGGGCGGGATTCCCTGGTTCGCGATCTCCTCGATCTCGGAGTCACCCATGACCGCGGGAGTGATCTGGGCGGGTACGGCCGACGGGAAGGTGCAGGTCACGCGGAACACCGGCAGGAGCTGGTTCGACGCGACTCCCGCGCTCACGTCGGTCGGCGCGCGCGAGGATGCGTACGTGAGCCGAGTGCAGGCGTCGTCGCACTTCGCGGGTCGGGCGTACGTGTCGAAGAGCGGCTACAAGTTCGACGACTTCAAGCCGTACCTCTACCGCACCGACGACTACGGGAAGACTTGGCGGTCGATCGTCGGCAATCTTCCCGACGCGCCGATCAACGTGATCGTGGAAGATCGGAAGAACCCGAATCTGCTATTCGTCGGGAACGATGTGGGGGTGTTCGTCACCATCGACGGCGGAGCGCACTGGGTGAAGATGAACAACAACATGCCCAGGGTGACGCTGGTGCACGACATGCTCATCCATCCTAGGGAGAACGACCTGGTAGTCGGCACGTACGGGCGCGGGATCTACATCACGAACATCGAGCCGCTCCAGGAGATGACGCCCTCCATACTCGCCGAGGATGTGCATCTTTTCGACGTGCAGCCGGCGGTGCAGCGGGTGACTTACCAGTTCGGGGCGAACGACTACCTCTTCGGGCAGCGGTATGTCCAGACGCCCAACGAGCAGGGTGGGATGGTGGTGCGGTACTATCGCAAGACGGAGAGCAAGGAGCCCACTGCCATCGCGATCACCAACGCGAAGGGCGAGGAGGTGGCGCGCTTCGATGGCCCGTCGAAGGCGGGGCTCAACTGCGTCGTCTGGGACATGCGCACTGGTGCGCGGAGGAGGGGTGGTCGCTCGAGGGGGCCATGTCTCGACCGGCCGGTGGATACCACGGCGAATCGGGTGGCTGCGGGCGGCTCAACGTCGCGCGCGCAGAATGGAGGACAGGGTCGCGAGACCCGCCCGCGCAGCGTCCTCGAGCAGCTCGCCCCGCTCGGCGACTACACCGTGACGCTGCAATCGGGAACCACGAAGCTCACCCGCCCCGCCCGCATCACCGCCACCCAAGGCTGGCGCATCGGCCCGGTACCGGAGGTCATCCGCTAACCCCACCCGTCATCCCCGCTCTCTCCCGTCATCCCCGCGAAAGCGGGGATCCATGTTCGGTCGAGTAACCTGGATGCCCGCTTTCGCGGGCATGACGATGAAAAGTCATCCCCGCGAAAGCGGGGATCCATTTTCCTCGGCCCCAACTATCTCATCCCACAGGTCTCGCCACTCAGGATTGCGTCTCTCGATTAGCTCGATCTTCCATATTCGCTCCCACTTCTTCAACTGCTTCTCGCGCTGGATGGCGTCGTACATTCGCTGGTGAAGCTCGAAGTGCACCAACCGATGCACGCCGTACTTCCTGGTGAATCCGTCGACCAGGTCGTTGCGGTGCTCCCAGACTCGCTTCACGAGATCGCTGGTGACACCGACGTAGAGAGTCCCGCGTGGCGCACTGGCAAGTATGTAGACGCTGGGACTCTTCTCATGGCGCATGCGTCGAGCTCCTGCCCATACAGGCGGGGAGGGATGGTGGAATCGAGCGGCTGTAACGACGGCGGCTGCCGGTCTCCAAGACAGCAAGCAATGATTGACGACAGCCGATTCACGGGCAATGGCGCGCCTATGCATGCCTCATCATTCGAGTGCCGAAGTCGACTCGCCCCCCTCCTCCATCCCCGCTCGCCACGTCATCACCGCTCGCTACGTCATCACCGCTCGCTACGTCATCCCTGCTCGACACGCTATCCCTGCTCGACACGTCATCCCCGCGAAAGCGGGGATCCATGTTGCCCAACCAAACATGGATCCCCGCTTTCGCGGGGATGACGGCGATTGCTCCTGGGGATGACGGCGATTGCTCCTGGGGATGACGGCGATTGCTCCTGGGGATGACAGCATCCGCTTCCGCGGGAATGACGTGAGAGGCGGTTTCAGAGCTCTCCCCGTCTCACCCCGCCCCTTGCTACAGCTCGTCGCCCTCCACGGGCTCCGCATTCCGGGCGCGCACCTTCCCGAGAACCCGGTCGAACTTCCGGCGCTGGCCCTGGCGCCGAGCCCAGTCGATCAGTGCCTGTATCCTCCCCTGATAGTCGTCCACCTCGCTCACGAAGGCTACTGGTGGGAGCTCATGCGCCGCGTAGCGGAAGAACAGCTCATGGCGAGCGAGCAACTCCCGCAGTTTGACGTCGATGGCGTAATCTCCCAACGACTTCTGCTTCACCGTGTCGGCCCAGGACAGGTAGTCCACCACGAGAGCGAACCAGAGGTGCCAGGCTACCCAGAGCGGTCGTTCCCGTAAACCCAGCAGAGCGCTCCATTCCGCATGCGGTGCCGAGAACGCGGCGGGCTTGCCGCTGGCAGACACGATGAAGCCCGCCCTGGAGAGGTCGTTCACCGCGCTGCGAACTCCGACCGCAGTGTACGAGAGGTTGTCGGACAACTGACGCACCGTGAGTGGCCGGTCGCTGCCGAGCGCCACGGTCAGGACATCCGCCTTGGTACCCACGCCCATCGCGAGTCGCAGTCTGAGCATGAGGTTGGCAGTGTTCCTCATTCGCGGCGCCGCAGCGCGTCCCGCATTCCACCGCGGAGGTCGAGCGTCACTTTCACCCTCGTCGGCTAGACTGCTCCACCTCGGATGCCGAGCCAGCGTGCGCGCCTGGCGGGCGAAGTCGCTGACTCTCGCGCGAAGTGCGGGTGGGTAGTTCTTCTGAAGGTTCTTCAGATGCTGGACGCTCAGGAGCTCGGCATTTACCTGGACCCAACTGAACAGAATGTCATGGATGCGGGGCTCACGATCCATCAGGAACAGCGACGCGAGTATCAGCGACTCCGGGTCGACGATGGAGTGCCATGTTTCCTTCGACGCAGCCGATCCTCCGATCGCACCCCACTGTCGCCAGGCGAGCCGAATGGTGATGGCTTCCAGTTCTCCCGCCGAGTCTTCAACGAAGGCTTTGGACATGACGAATCACTCGCTCGATGATGTCGTGGTACTCCGGACCTGCATTCTTCGACCACGCCCACTCGGCGGCTCGCTCGAGCTCATCATCTGAAGGATTCAGCGCGACCAGATCGCCGCTGCCGGCTGTTCGAGTCGGGCTGATCCGCCGCAGCTTCGAGCTTGAAGAAGATGAGATCGAGCCTGCTCGCCACTCCCACATCCAGACCGCCGCGAGTGCGCCACTCTACCCGCTCGGCGAACCCCTCGGGAAATCCGACATCCCATTGGCCAGCCGGTTCCCGATTCATCCACTGCTCGGGCAGACCGAAATCGCTCCCCACTTGCGCGATGGCGGACTCCAGCGCGGGCGGTAGGGGCTCGGGTGGCCTGACCAACTCGTGGAGGTCGCCCGGAGTGCGGGTGACCGCGACGATGTCGACGTCCCGCGTCGCTCTCTCGATCACACCGAGGAGCTGGAGCGCCGCACCACCGATTACCACGATGCTCACACGCTCCTCGTTGGCTGCGAGCAGTTCGCCGACGGCGTCGAGGACGCGATCTATATCGTTGCCCTGTAGGAAGCTTCTTCCTCCAAGGCGGACGATGGCCGATATACTGTCTTATGTTATTGATAATATAATGTTATCTATTGCAGCACGCGATCTGTCCACTTTCCGACCTCACAGGGGGCAGTGGCGGAGACCGCCCGATAACGCCAGCCGTCATCCCCGCGAGAGCGGGGATCCAAGCAGCCGTCATCCCCGCGAGAGCGGGGATCCATGTTACTCAACCGAACATGGATTCCCGCTTGCGCGGGAATGACGATGGAAAGTCATCCCCGCGAGATCGGGGATCCAAGTTGCTCTATCGAACATGGATTCCCGCTTTCGCGGGAATGACGACGGAAAGTCATCCCCGCGAACGCGGGGACCCATCCTACGCACGTATCACCGCCGTCACTCATCCTCGAACCGCCGCCGCGCCCTCTTCTTTGGAACGCGACGATCGGCGTCGACCACGTCGAAATACTCGGGGTCGAATTCGCCGCCGATCCATTCGAGCCAGCTCACGTGCTCCTCGTGATATGGATCGCTGATGGCGTCGAGGAACCCCGCGTATCCCGGATACCCGCCCACATCTTCCGGCGGGCACGCGCGCTTGCCGGCCACGACACGCGGGTAGCGCACGCCCGGTTCCGACTCACTAATGCCTTCGAGCACCACCTCGTGCTCCCAGCTATCGCCGAAATCGTATTCGTAGATCAGCCGGTCGCGGGAGCGCTCGAGCAGTTCACCGAGCTCGGTCTTTCTTTCGCTCACGATCGGCATTCCGAACTCGTGGTCCGGCGCTCCGTAATACGTGCCTCGATGGATGAACTGGTGCAGATGACTGTCGGTCCACCCCATCGCACCCTGCAGCGTTCGATGCAGGTCGAACAATGACATGTCGGCGGGCGCCTCGATCCGCCGCCAGATCGGCGGCCGGATTCCCCGAAGGGTCACTTTGAGTTTGTAGATGATGCGTTCCATGGGTCCGTTCGGACTGATGGCTCGTCAGATGGCAAGCCACTTCTCGGCCGTCAGCTCGTTCAACGCCCGCTCCAACGCGTCGTTGGGGTCGCCGTCGCCCGCGCCCTCGCTCAGCAGCTTCGACAGATGCTCCGCGACTACGCTTCCCACCGCGTGGATGGCATCATGCCGACCTAATCCTCCCCGGCGCACGCGCTCGAAGGCGGCCCGGGATGGAGGGTATCCCTCGGCAAGCTGATTCTCCACTACCACATGGATGCTCGCGTGGAGCCTGACATTCGGAAGCTCCGGATCCGCACGCTCGTGATACCGCTCGACCAGCAGCAGCCGCTCGTCCTCATCGAGGGCGAGCCACGCGCTCGCCCGCGGCGCAACATCGGGATCGTATCTTCGCATATGGCTGGCATCTTCGTCCATCGACGTGGCCCGCAGGAAAGGAATGCGATTCCTTCGTCTTGCGACAATTTCCCCAATCTAGCTCCACGGCGTCGGCAACGATGCCGAGCGTCGGTGAAGCGGAACGGCCCCACAGAGCGACCGCATCGGGGAAGGGTCGCGGATGCACGCGCCACCGGCGAAGGTGCTCGACGTCATCCCCGCGAAGGCGGGAATGACGATGGAAGGTCATCCCCGCGAAAGCGGGGATCCATGTTACATGGCTTGAACATGGATTCCCGCTTTCGCGGGAATGACAACCGGAACTTCGTCGCTCACGACGATGCGGGCCTCCGCAGCCCGGATGCCGGCCCGCCTCGCCAGGCGGAGCGCCAGCACTTCCGCTTTGGTGACGGCGCGCTCGTCGCGCACGCTCGGGAACTTCCCGATCGCGAGCTTGCCATCGTCGTCCACGATCGAGCACTTCGGCCGGAGCCCGCCGAGGGATGTCGCCCGCCCACGCAGATACTCCAGATCCGCCGCGGTTTCGGCGTTCAGCTCGACCGCGCGGCTGGACGCGATCATGTGTCGCAGCTCGATCGACGGCGGGGTGGCGCCGCTTCCCACCTCCACGGTACGGCGGAACATCCCCTCTACATCCCGGAACCGCAGCGCGCCGACGCGACTGACGTCATCTACCTCCAGAAGGAAATCGAGGCTGTTCACCAGCGGCGGTAGCTCGCCTCCGGCCGCGCGCGCGGCCGCACGTCGTTTGGCGTGGTCGCGTCGAATAACGTTCCGCGCCCAGCCATCGGGCTCTGTGTCCGCGATCGCGGGATGGAACACCGAGCCGCCCCTGGGCTTCTGACGGAACTGAGGCCCGGTCTGCAGGGGCTGCAGAGGATCGATCTCGAAGCGATCGTCACGATCGAGCCATGCGGCGTCGTAGGTGAAGATCGAGCTTTCGCGCGCGCCCTCCTGGTTGTAGTGCAGCATGCCGACCCGCTGTGGCGCCTCGCCGAGGTACACTTCGATCGTGCGCTTCATAGCGGCCGAGGTTCTTTCTTCGGACGTACACGCTCCGGGAGCCGCTCCACCTCGAGCAGGATGCCCTGGTCATCTCGGCCGGGATCGGCAAGCTCGGCGAAGGGAGTTCCCAGCCCGAGTGAATAGAGGGCCATGGCGTAAGCGCCCATCGAAACCCCGGGATGCCCCTTCTCGATGTTGAGATAGGTTGGACGGGATGTGCCAATCCGCTCCGCCATCATCGCCGTCGTGAGGCGACGGCGACGCCGAGCTACGGAGATGTCGCGTCCGAGTTTGGCGAGTGCGGATTTTACCTGGCGCGGCAGGATTTTTGTTGTGGGTCGCCGTGGCATAGTGGCAATATAACTTTACGA
>Ga0182738_1001281_pt1 | contig 31943 bp, 16 predicted proteins | sample eDN5th30CBELigMG_FD_128876 | JGI IMG/M metagenome (GOLD analysis project Ga0182738, IMG submission 128876) | Enriched Miracle-Growth compost microbial communities from Emeryville, California, USA - eDNA 5th pass 30_C BE-Lig MG (version 2)... ...
CTCTTCTCTTCTCTTCTCTTCTCTTCTCTTCTCTTCTCTTCTCTTCTCTTCTCTTCTCTTCTCTTCTCTTCTCTTCTCTTCTCATCTCATCTCATCTCTTGAGAATTTAATCTTTCAATCAAAGAGAAAAAAAAATTGGGAATTTTGTTTTTCAAAAAGAATCTTTTTTTAGCTCTCCATTCATTCACTTCAAAAACTCTTTCTTGTCAAACAATCAAAACATCTTTCATCATAAAAACTTGGGTCCACTGGAAGCAAATTTTGAATTTTTTTTTTTTTTTTCAAATTCAAATCGAAAATCTTCCTCTCTGGGAAAAATTTTATAATAGAGATATGTTAGTAGCTGAATAAAATAGTGAGGAAATTGCCCTGAAATTTCACATTTCCGAAAAAGTTTATCTTCTCTTCTGATCTTCACTTATCATCACTCTTTTCACCAAAATGAGGATATTCTGGACTTGTCAAAGACACAATTTATAAAAAAATCATCAGAGTTTAAATCAACAAAAGCCAAATTTCTTCTCTCTTATTTGTGAATTTCACCTCCAAAAACTTTGCGAGTTTCAAATCCAAGGGGCTCACAAACCATCTAAGCACCCAATTGAATTTTTGTTTGAATAAATTCCTTTTCGAGGAAGAAAATTAAAAAATATCAAGTGAATCAAATCCCAACATGGGGAGAGATAGGAAGATGTGATTTCATTGAAGAGAACTGAGCCAGACTCATTTCACTTTGACACAGTGAATTTTATCATTTCAAATGTCTCAAAATTTTTTTTTCTTTTGAGCTTCTTTCAAAGATCCAAGCAAACCTCTCCTTCTGAAGTCTTCAAAACCTTCAATCACCAAAAGATGAAAACAGGACTTAATTAGTGATTAGAGATGGGAGAAAAATTATTTTGGAAAGATTAACCTATCTTCTTTTCTCTCACAAAGTTTTTCAGTTAAAAAAATCAATCAGAATCAATTAAAAAAAATTAATTTCTTCTTGTTAGAGAAACCGTTTTGTACCAAGATTTAGCGGAAAAACTCGAGTTCAAATTCTCGAAAATAGCAAGTCAAAAGGGATACATCTTCATATGGTCACAGTATGTACATTATAGAAGTGCCTTTTGTAACGCATCTCCATTATAATCAATTAAATACGTTTTTCTATCAACAAACAAGTTCCTAGAACATTTGGTAATGTCAGTATGTGCTGCTACAAACACAAATCCTCATTTCAGAGGAACCTTTGAACCTTTTCACTCAACTCTTTGAATGAGTTTCAGCAGTTTAAATCTCAACTTCAGATAATATTGCTTGTTCTTCAAGTTACTCTGGAACAGCCAATTCACTGCAAAATATTTCAGAAATATCACAGCAATCCTCCTACAAACTCTCTTGTAAACTACTTCAATCTCATTCTCAGCATACTTTGATAAAAACAAACTTTTGAAATTCTTCAAACTATTCACGTATTCACTCTGTATTCTCAGAAAATCTCGATAACAATCTATATGAAAGTCTTCTCGGTATTTCCTTTGAATCATCTCAAGATAAGGTAGCGCCAACTCTGAAAGGCTAAATCCCACCAAAGCCTGAGCCATATTCTTCAAAACCTCCTGAAATCTTTTGGCAGAAGGCTGTAAAACTGTACTTCGAGATTTACATGACTCTTCAGCATCCTGAATAAGTCTGATAAGTCCTCGGTTCATCTCGCTGTCGTTGAGGCTTTGATCTTGAAACTCCTCATCCTTTGGAGTCTCCAACTCTGATTCTGGGTCTTTGGCCCGGTCAGTCATATAGAAGGTTTGACCTCGTAAATTTTTATTCATTTTTAATTTTAAAATAATAATATGTATGGATTTACCAGGCTAAATGAGCTCCGATTAACAATAAAAATTGTTTATTTCACAAATTCTATAATAACTTTCTAAATTTAGAGTTTTCTTGCGGAGAAGAAATCCCAAAAGTATTCCTTTCAAGGACATTTGTTTCAATAAAAAATCACAAAATCGACAAAACTTGCCCAAACTTCATCTCCTTTAAATTGCTAGTTTTAATGTTTATCTTCCAAAACTGAAAAATGTCAAATCTCGAACAACCACCTAAACATTAATCTAGAAGTTAAACTCAGAAATTAATTGATGGACTCGAACTTTTTATCAATAAACTCTTAAAAGTTAATCTCTCGTGTGATAAATACGAATTTTAAATCGATTCTCACATTAGAAGTCCAATCCTTTCAAAGCTTCGAAATGGATAACTTTCTCCTCTTTGAATCAATACTCCTTTCGTGCCTTTGAAAAACTGTTTGTCAACCCTTTTCTTTGAAATTTTGACTGTTTGTTCCCCACAAAATAGAGATAATCCTCTTCTGCTTTCTGCCCCAAGAATCAGATTCGAAAATCAATTAAATCGGTCAGAACTCGTTCAATGACTCAGTAAAAAGGCCACTTTTGCTTAATTTAGTCATCAAAAGAGAAAATTTATTTTAACTGGTTTGAATGTGAGATTTTTATCTCGTGGAGAAATCAAACACTTTTGACAATAATTTGATTCAGCTGAATTCATCAAGAACCTCTCAAGATGAGAGTTGAACAAGAGAGCCCTGGGATATTATAGTTATCAACGAGGAAGGAGAAGGAGCAAGTCTGAAAAGACCTGAAAGATGAAATTTCATTCCTCTCTGGAAGCTTCTAAAACGAATTTTTTTGAACTCTCAAAACAATATTTTTAGTCTTTTGAGGAAAATAGCTTTCTTTCAAAATTTATTTGTTAGAATCTCAAGATTTCAATTGGTTTAAAAAACTGTTTGAATTTGTTTTTATCGACACAAAACATTTTTCGCTGTCTGGATCAAATTATTTATTGAGATCTTTTAAATTTAATACTTTTGTTTGAAAGCTTCTCTCACAGATTAAAATTGACCATTATTACTATTTTAATCGATCTCTCCAATTTGTTTCTCCAAATTTTGCTTCCTTTTAGATTTATATCTTTTCTCTTCACCTAAGGGTATTTTCAAGATCGACTTCGATCAAAACAAGAAAAATTCCTTGAAAGAAGAAACTTTTCCAGCTCAATCAAAAGCAGGGCCTCATTTATAAAAAACAACATGATGAGTTATGAAGTTCGATCCGTCTGCCGAAATCTGAGTTATTTCAATAAAATGAAAACATTTTGACCATTTTCTTTCAAAATTTTCGTCAATAAGGAACATTCCATTTTAATAAAGATTTAAAGAGAATAAAATTCTCTAAAGATAAAATTCTTCCAAATCAGTTGAATCAGAACTTTCACTCTCACAACATATGAGAACAACCATCTCACGCTTTTGTCATATTTTTTAAAAAGTCTTGTCTGAAAAATCATCATATGTAAAGCATCAACAAAAACATGCTTTAAAAAAACCATAATGTATAAAAATAACTTGTAAAAAAACATCACGAAGAAAAGTTTAGAAGATATAAATAAATTATAGAATTGGAAACAATAAAATACAGAAATCTTTTTTTGTCAATCAGACCCCTCTGGTCTGTTAACAACATTCATCTTCCAAACATTTCTCAAATCAATATTCGGACTCCATTTTTTACATTCATTTACGTTAAAACATCGTTTCTAATTTTTCCGGAGCGTTTTGATTCGAAGTTATTCTCCAGAATTCATATCCAACATAGGCATATCCCAAAACAGATCCGACAGTTAACCCCAGATAGCATCCTTTGAACCATGTTCTTCCAATAGAATCAGGTGAAATCAATCTAATACTGTTCTGAGACAATGATATTTGAGATAAAAGCAAGCCAAAATAGATCCACCCAGACATTAGACTATCAACCTTGCTTCGATTTTCTTGAGTAAATTCTGTGGGATAAGGAACCACGTGTGTATTTGCTGCCATCAAAACTCCCCAGATCATACCCCAAGTTCCTGCTGTTGGAAGCCCGAATAACAACTTTTTGTTCACAAAAAAGTCTCTTTTCTGCTTCTGGAAGATCTTTATGGGCACTTTGATGGGAAGATCTTTGAACTTTTGTACACAATAAGCCCAATTTGTACCCAGAATGCCTGTACTGAGCGTAAGCATAACAGAATTAAATGTGACGTAGGGAAAAGCAGGCAACGATGGAGATTGGAGGTCTGGCATGACAAAGTGGCCGTCAGTAGAGTAAAAAATTCCCATACTACGGGATTAACAAATATTAAGATTCACTTTTTATAAAAATCTTAATAGAACCATGTATATCAATGTTTTTAGCAGGAATTAAATCTTAAATATACATATTATAATTAGAAAAATGAGTTTCCTCACCACCATCGTCAGTATCTATTCTCAAGGTATTCAAACCAAACTCACCAGCCAGCCTTTCCTTCCAATTCATAAGCTCCTCTTCTTTCCAATCTCCTCCCAAAAGAAATGTTTCTCAAGAATTAGAGAATTTCTCTTGAGAATTTTGCGCCAAATAATTTTACTGACGTGTCATCGGAAACTTTTTTGGACGACTCTCTCCTTCAAAATTCAAATCAAACTCAAAGAAACCCTTCTGATAACAACTTAACAGAAAAACCCTTCTCAAACTGAGGACTCCAAATATCATCACAATACTGCTCTCCTTTGAGAGATCTGTGGATAAGAGAAACCTTCCTCCGATTTTTCTTTGGAAAACCCAAGAAAATAAAGAATATACAGTGATTGTCTAGTTTTGTTGAAAAGTCGAGATAAAAAGAGATAGCTTTCAACAAAATTCCAAAATAATAATTAATCTCCTTCGTTATTTCAGGGATTGAATATTTTGATTAATATTTGAGAGGCTTGAAAAATCTATCTTCAACAAAATTCAATAAAATAACTGAGCTTTAATAATATAACAAGACTTATGTAGTTTTACATCTCAACATATTTCATCAGATTTGACAAAAAACATTTTTTGAATTTGAAATGAAATCTCCTGAGTGTTTCATAGAGTATTTTGAAAAACCTTTTTATATAAATCACAATTCAATAAAAACTTAATCTTCATTTATTTCGTTTATATTCATTAAAAGGATCGATTTCTCCAATAAAAATTCAATCAAGCTAATGGGGGCTCCAGAAGTTTCCTCAAGCTTCAATCTGAATCACACTAACCAAGATCTTGTTTGGAATACTGAAATCTTCAATAGTTCAATACTCATATAGCTTTTCAAATTACAGTATTTGCGTGACATTAAATTCTCAATCAGATAACCTTAATTTGCATTCTTAAACCTCAGCAGAATGATTATGATGATGAATTTTATGACCTCATATTCCAGAAAACTTCTAATTAAGGAAGTAGATCGCTAGTTACAAATTTTGATTCAAAAAGTCTTTTTTAATGGATTACATATGATTAATCTCAAATTCCTTTCAAACCCAGTTTTTTATGCGCGATAGATCTCTTCTCATTGCCGATTAATTTGGCGAAAAACAGATAACTGAGAGAGATGATTAGTGACCAAAAAGAAATCAATATCAGCAAATTTCGACTAAAATTTATTTCACCTAATCTTATACCCAAGGTTTTTCTATGAAAATAACAATAGTCACCTATTAATTAATTTTCCTCGTCAACCAAAGATCTTTTCAACAAATATGACCACTTTAGAGGAAAACGAAGTCGAACAAGAGTGTAATCTTCTCGGAAACGAGGGTCTTGCCTTTCAAGCCGGGCTTGCCTTTCTCTCTTTCTGGGTTCTCATCAGTAATCTATTTACCTTTTAATATTCTGACACCTGATAAAGTAAAGAGAAATAGAGAAAAGCCAAAAAGATCCTTCAAAGTCTGGTTCTTGGTAATAACAAAGTTTGTTTCCTCATTTTTACCTTGTAGGACATTTCAAAGCAAGGATTTTCTGCAGCTACAGCTCATTCATTGAATTTAGCATTAGCAATTTGGTTAGCTGAAAAGCAAACCAATTCTAGTGTCGATTCTTGCATGTGGTATGTGACAATTTGTTACTCCATCTAATCCCTAAAGGTATCTTGTGACTATTTTGTTCGATACAACCATCGGAGTCTTCATTTCAATTGCATTTCTCTTATCACTAGACAAGCTCTTTGATTGGTGCGGCTTGAAGGTAAAATTAGTAGTTTGTTGAGTAATCTCTTAACACATTCCAGAGCTTGAAATCGGGAAACTATTTCAAGGTGGTTGACAATAAAGACCCAATTTCCTCTGTTTCTCAGTCAAAAGAGGTTTCGATTAATTATTTCGCCTGGTTACTTCAGCTCTTCTTCTGGATCATGATCGTCGTAATTGTAAGATCTTATTCCAATGATCGTAAAAAATAATGACGAATTTTTTTCTAGACAAAAGTGATCCTTGGCTTCTTGCAACAATATTTCGCCTCGATCTTAATCACTATCATGACTGTTATCTTAGGTGGAATAACTCTGATTCCAACCCTTGAGCTCTTGATTGTTCTTGTTATTGCACCTACTGTTGGAAATGCCTTCCAGGTAAACAAACTTTTCACATTGAATAATACTTTAACAAAACATTTTCAATTAGTTTTGGATGAGTGATAATTTCTTGAAGAAAAGAGATTTTACAAAGGATGATTCTGCAATGTTAGAAGGGGCATTTTTTGATAACGAAGGAACTGATATATCTACTATTATTGGGAATCAAAGCACCATAACTGATGTTAGTACGAGAAAAGGCTCCGTTGAATTAGGAAGTATATCTGTCAAACCTCAAGTTGATTCTTAAACCAACAACTTCTTTGTATTTTCCTTTAAAACATTAGTTTTACCTCTCTCCTCTGGAGATGACCTTCTCTTATATATTTATCAATAATTTATTTTTGATATTGTATCTTGCAACTGATCAAATCAATTTAATTAAAATAACTATTCACTCACTTATTTATCATCAGGGGAATCTGACTCCTTACTGCATTCTTTTTGCAAAAAAGGCCCCAAGAAAAGTTTCACCTCTGTCAACTTCCTTCATATCTCAAAGTGAAGGTTTCGAAACCCAAGCCTTCCAATGCCTTTTCTGGTATGAAAAGAAGAGAATTTTGTTATTGGGTTTAATAAATTTTGTTTTTAATGGACATTTTCATAAAATCCAAAATAATTTTTAGACAAGTTTTTCAGTTATAAAACTTTTTGAGATCTCTTGTAGATCCCCTCTTTCAAGAACTGTATCTCCAAAGTTCAAGTCTAGAAAGCCACCAAACTCACTTCAGTTCTTCTCAACCTCCAAAACAAAGCCATAAAAAGTATGTCCAAGTTGTTGGAATATGAAAATTTTTGGCTTCAAATTAATCTCTTAATTTCCTAATCATCCTGTAATCTCCTCACATCGTAGCTGGCTTTCATATATCTGAAACCTCAGCTCTGATTACAAAACAGACTCTTCCAGCCGGAAATCCATCCCAAAACTTGACTTTTCTAGGTCCCAACCCTTGAAACTTTTTAGGGGAAAAATATTTTCTAAAACACCCCAAAGCAATTTTGTATGCTTTAAAAAATTGATAAGTTATGGAAATTAAATTTTAACAAACAAAACAGCAGGCAATTCATAGTAATCAGATTAATCCACTACATTCAACAAATCAAAAGGTATCATGCAGACATTTTCAGGAATCGATGAAGTCGAATTCTCAACAAAATATGAACGATTGTTTTTCACTCTGAAACGTCCCTTCAAATTTTCCTTGGCCTTTTCTTACTTCCTTGTCATTGTGTCATACCTTCAAATCTTACTCTTAATGATGGCTATCCCACTCAAAGATTTCAACAGCGTCCCAACAGATACCACTGTCATTGATATCGTGAGATACGTTGGACCTCTTGAGCTTAGGCCAGGGACCAAATCCCTCAAAAAGCAAGAAATTGGGCTTATCGTGATTGGTATATATGAGATACTACAATTATGTCTCTTTGGGGTCTTAATCTACCTTGTCGCCTTCAAAAAGACCAACCCAAACAAGACATTCAGCCTTATTTTGAGAGCTATTTTGCTGGTAAACTTCTACGTGCTCTTCTTTCCGATGCATAGCTACCTCACTCAAAGCATTTCTTTCGCTGCAGATGGGTATATTGATCTCTACGTCCTTGAAAAGAACATCTTTGTGATTATCGCTTGGATTCTGGTTATAATCAATGCTATCTTCTGCTTTATTGGAAGCGTTGCTTATTCGAAAATCAGAAACAAGGATTTCTTTGCCAAAAAGAGCTCCATAATCTGTTCTTTGAATTTTTTGTATAAACTCGTCATCACAATTATTATTGAAACAGTTGGCAGACAAGTTTCTGTTAAATGGATTGTTGTGGGCTTCTCAGTGCTCTACCTGATTCTAGTTTCCTACTTTTTTATGCAAAGATTGATCTTTTTCAATCTTCGCATGGTGAAACTTTTTGCTTTAATCCTTGGAAATCTTTTGGCCATTGTCCTTGTTCTGTTTGCAACTGCAGTTTGGGACGAAGTTGAAGATATTTCTATTCAAGTCACCTTCTTTGTCCTTTGGATTCTTCTGCTCCCTTATACAACTATCAAAACAAAAGGCACTGTCCAGAATATCCTTTACAGTGCTGCGAGAGTCAAAAACTCTCAGCTCAATTCGGAAGGAAGCTATTTCAAAAAGCTTATTGGCTTAAAATGGATCTTTTTGGAAGGCTGCAAAAACCACTGGAAGAGCACAAAGAAGGCAAAAACTCACGCTCAACTTTTATTTTTCGCTGTATTAAATGAGCACATTGAAAACTGCACCCTTGAAGAGTGTCAGTGCCGCAGAATCTTTATTGCAAACAATGACCCAGACTTTCCAGGCGAACTTAGTGTGAATAAGACAATGTTAAATGATGTTATGCACACAATTATTTGTGAAACCATCAAATCTGCAGCTATGAAAATGAAGAATAAAACAAACATTTTGCTTGACATGGCTTATTTCTTCCTTGTCAAGGATGATAAATTCCTCACAGCCTATTCAACTCTCAGACAGATCAACGGCAAAAACACAAAAAGACGACAAGTTTTAACCAAAAGTCCTTCAATGAGATATCTTGAAAAAATGATTGAAAGTATTGTCAAATCAAAATGCGGAAAGGAAGATGGAAAAACCGAGAAACTAAAAGTTGCTGAGTTGATCAGGCATCAGGAATTAAGAGAAGAGTTGAAAAAATTGATGGCAGCACAAACTGAACAGCAATTAAAACTCTGGGAGGCTCTCCAAATCACCAATTGGGATACTATGAGCTTATTCAAAAAAGCTCGTGAAATTGAACTCACAAGAAATCTAATCGAAAAAATATGGATCCAAGTTTCCAGTCGCGATCATAATGACCTGGTCGTATATATGCTCTATGGGCTTTACAGCAGTATTATTAATAATAACTTCATGAAGAGCGAGAAATTAATGAAGAAAATTGATATCATGAGCACACTTGCTGTCAATAATAATGAAGCTTCTTTAACAAATGACACGATTTATGACGCATCAAATGTATTAATTACCATGTCTATGGACCGAGAAAACATTGGAAAAGTTCAAGCTGTGACGAGAAACTCTCTCGAAATCTTTGGATATGAACAGCAAGAAGTAGTTGGTTCAAATATTGCAATTTTGATGCCAAATTTCCTCAGAAAAAGACATCAAGGGTTCTTGGTTCGTTACCTTACCTCCAGAAAGACTACTCTCTTCAACAGTCAAAGAAGAACTTTTGGTAAAACCAAAAAAGGACATATTTTCCCAATCAATATTTATGTCTCGGTTTATCCTTCTTTGGAAAATGGGCTTTCATATTTTGGTATAGTGAGACCAATCAAAGAGTTCAAGCAATACATTCTTCTCACTAACAATGGATACGTTGATTCCTGCACTGAAGATGTTCTTCAAGAACTAAGCATTACTTTGGGTAAATCCCGACTTCACATTTCTGAACTATGCCATGAGCTTGGAAAAGTCAACGCAGCCTTCAATTTCCTTTCTCTTCAAAAACAAAAAAGCAACCAAAAGAACAAGACAGTTCCAGGAACTAAGAAAACAAGAGGCGAAACTGAAGATGATTTTGACGAGGATTTATATGATGTCGGAGCTATAACAAAGGGAGATTCCGTCCCTTTATTTGATAAAAACCTCGGAACAAGACATCTCATTACAGATGCTCCAAATGAAAGCTTCCAAAAAACAGGCCACCAAGAGACTATGGGCATGGAAACCACCTTCAGAATGAATACAAAAGATAATGCTCTTCCAACAATGATGAACCATACCACAACTAATGGCCCTTCTTTCATTCATAAATTGGCCGCCTCAGATGAGCACCTGAGTAGAGCTATTTATGAGAAATTTGTTTCACAAGGAGAAATTCTCGAGTTCCAGAATCAGAAAGATAGAAGCACCTCTATTTTCTATCATTGCCAAATCCAGGACGAAGTCTATGGATCAAGCACTCTTCGTATTGTCACACTTTCTCAGGCTGGAAGAGCTGTCAAAGATAACTCAGAAATGTTTGCTGAAGACAAACCTTTATTTGGCGGTGTTACTCTTCACGAACCTCCCTCCAAAATAGATGAAAGTTCCTTTGTTGAAAACATGCTAATTCCTGAAGAAAGAAGTGATGGCCTGGGATTTGCAGCAAGTGGATCACCAAGATCAGTTGAGAACGTGATGAACCAAATCGCGCCTTATGATGGAGCTTCTGTGACTTCTCGGTTCAATTACAACGGAGCTTCAGTCACTTCAAGATTCAACAACGAACCTCTTCTAAATCCAAATAAAAATCCTTCATTCTTTGTCGAGATATCTCAAATCGAAAGAAGCAGAGATTATACCAATCAAAACTTCCTCCTTAGTAATAGCAGTATGCGTCAAAACAATCCCAAACAAGGTTCTATGTTATTTAACCTTGTTTCTCGTGGACAGACTCTTGATAAAAACACATTCATTCCTTCCACAAATAATGACGGGTCACATGACTACAACAGTCGAACTTTCTCTGCTCAAAAAACAACACCCTTCCCTCCTCATGGAAACGTTACATCAGGCTCCCATAAAGCTTCAAAATCGCCTGCTTTACTTAATACCGATCCTCTCAAGAAATTCCTGAAACAACATAGAACTCATATCAAGAAAGATTTTGAAAGATCCAGTAATGCAGGAACAAGCTCTAGTGCTTCTTCAAATAGAGTTTTTGGGCAAGTTGAAAAAGCTTTTGGAGAATGGAAAAAGATTGATAAATACTTTAGTTGGCTTTCAGTAGGTGTGTCTATTAGTATTGCTGCTTTCGCAATTCTTGTGGCCTATTTCGTTATTGTCCGGAAAGAGCTCTCTGGAATTGATGAAGATTCCCTCACGCTTTTCCACGTTGGAAATAGAATCAATAATTATTTGGAAGTGAATCGAAATGTTGTGATTTTGGATCTTTATGTAAAGGGGCATTTGGACACAACGAGACATGTCACAGATGGGATTACAGATTATGTGGAATATATTAGGGGCAGATTGGAAGAAGATGTCACTTCTTTAAACTCAGAAAACGGCCAGCTTATGAGCTATGTGGATGATCTCTCTAGCAATCTCCAAGCCCAATTATATGCTGATAAAAATGTGATTACAGTTATTGATGAAGCTGATCCAACTTTGAGTGAAGTCACCTTGAATACCTTCACTGCTGTCTATAAAATGCTCTCCTATGCAACAGAAATCATGGTAACTCCCGCTTCAAGCCTTTCAACCAAAGAATCTGTCTTTACAAATTTACTTGATAATGCTCTTGGTGATCTCATGACCAACTTGGAAAAACCCTATGATATCTATTCAGGCAAAATTACTCACGAATTTAATGTCATCGAAAGCTACTTTATTGCTGCGATTGCTATTGTCACTGCAGGCTTTTTCCTCTTCTTTACCAAATCCTACTTTGAACTCCACCAACTTACCAGAGAGACTAATAAATTCTGGGAAGCTTTGATTAGATTTGACCTTGCAAAATCAGATGAACATAGAACTGAGCTCAAGATCTTAATGAATGGCTTCAAACAAGATTTAGGCTTTAATGAACTTTTCGCTGAAGTCACCAAACTCAAGGAAGGAGAAAGTAGCCCAATGATTTTCTCCAATGTCCCCTCCAAATCTGATAAATCCAAGGATAAATTTGGCTTTATGAAGAAATCTCACGATTGGAGACATAGCAGAATCTACCTCCCAACCTATATTCCTATTGTTCTGATGTTCATTGTCCTTATTGCCACCGTTTGTGTCTCCAAAATCTTCCTCTCAATACAAGAAACTAGAGAAGATAATTTCCTTGAACAACTCAAAGTTCTCTATGATACTTTCCAGCTTGAATCCTTTGCTACCACCCTTCTTTATCAATATATAAGAACTGGTGGAACTGCTGTAGTTCAAGATAGGCCAATTGAAGACGTCCTCCTGGAAAAAATAGACTCAATGGCAAATGTCAATAGTATTATCGCTCAATTCCGCGCTCAAGATAACGAAGAAACTGCTTCATTGGTTTCAGAGGATCTTTGCCAGTCAATATTTGCTGATTATAACCAAACTTTATGCTATTCAGTTGGCAATGGAGCTAACAAAAAAGGGCTGACTGGCGTTTTGTCCTTCATGTCAGAGTCAATCGAGTTCGTCAAGGATTATTATGATAAACACTCAAGCTCTCCTACTGTTATCTATGATGCTTTGAATCTTGATCAGCTCATTCAAATTGAAACTGAATTCGAGTTCCTAACTGATGGTTTTGAAACAGTGGGTACGAATATTGAAGTGAGTCAAGATGAAGAGCAGTCCAATTTTATTCGATCCTATGTTGGAGTTATTGTTGGAATTCTTATTTGTGAAGTTGTAATTTTGGTCTGGCTGTTTGATAAGGCTTATTGGAATTTGAGGATACATAAAGAAAATCATGCACTCGTCTTGAAGAATATCCCCATTGGCTTGATCTGGGAAAATAAACTCATCAGAGGATATATCTTTAATCTCTTTAAAGGAAGCGTCCAAAGTGTGAAATACTCAGGTTAATTATGAAAAAAATTAGATGTATTGATATGTTTATTCATTTTCTAAAAAATTAATTCAATAGCAATTTTTTGGCTCAAAAAACTTTCTTTCATTTTTAGTCATTGATCATATCTATATATAATACAGATTGATTGATATTTTTCATTTAAAAAAAGGAATTATACAACAGATTCAGCAATAGTAAAATTTTATATAATAAGTCTTCCAGAGGAAAAAAATTATCTTTGATCATCTTTTTGACTAGCACGAAGCTCATCTTCAATGATCTGGCGAATTGCCAATTTCAAAGAATTTGTATTGATTCCATTTGGACTCTGCAAAATACCTTTTTTCTGCAATCCCAATTCAATCTCCAACATTCTTCTTTCTCTCTTACTTTGTTCCAATTGCAACATAAGTGTTCTCAATAAATTCTTTTCTTCCGAATCCCTAAAAATATGAGCTAAATATATTCTCATTTTACTGTTTATTCTTGGCCTTAATTGCTTCTCTGATTTCTGGTGGGATCTCTTCCTTTAAAAAATTTAATAATTAACTCCCTCTAATTTTTCATACAGAAAAGACAGTAGATCGAAGAGATTCAACACATTGCTTTGCTTCAGCGATTGATGTTAAAAGATTTTTTGCAGGATTTGACATTTGTTGATCTGTTTGAGTTGGCATTCTATTTTCCTTTTGCACAAAAGCATCTTTGTAAAGATTCGTTTTTGAAAGATTCTCAATGTCCATGATGTGTTCTTCAAATGATTTTCTAATCTGACTAAATTGTTTCTATTCGCTATATAACACCAGTATCTCCTAATAGCTTACCTTAATTTCAAGTAAAATTCTTCCACTATCAGTCTTTTTGAGAATTCGAGGATCTATAAGTTGGTCATCTTCGTTATTCCAACCTTTCAATAAATTATTAATATCTAGGCAAGCACGCTCTCCTTTACCAAAATTATCAATTTCAAAACTAATATTGCCCTGTCGCCATAATTTCTCTTTATCTGCAACATCAGTGATCTGATTCAAGAGCTGATTCAACGAGAAAGTCATGATCTTCTCTTGATCTTCCATTCTTTTGCAATTTTTACAATATGAACTTGCACTAACTCCTGCGCTAGTCAAAGTATTTACACCACTACTGGTGACTTTTTCATAGCTTTGGGTCAATGGATTCGCGATATTCCCATTACAAATCGTCTGAAGGTTCTGAGGAGGAATAAAATTGTATATCATATCTTTTGATATCTCTCCTGGGTTTCCCATTTGCATTGATCCTGCTCTCTTAAAGCCTGGAATAATGAGTTAGTTGAAAATCATTCAGTCAAATACCATCAAACTTGCGAGGGATATCATTGGGCTTGTAAGATGTCTTTAAGGATGTAGATGGCTCAGTGTTTGTGATATTATATACTGGGGATGTTTTCTGATAATTCTGGTTCAAGACTTGAGTCTTTGAGAAAGAATTGGAATATGAAGACTCTGTCTGATTGTAATGACTATAACTTGGCTGATTGTTCGCAACCTGGGAAGAAATTCAAGGCTAAGTCCCAAAAGGAATAAATAAATTTACATCTTTGTAATTCCGAAGAGGAGATTTTGAACGAGAAATGACTTGACCAGTATTATGATCAGAGTTTCTTCTTGTATTGTCGAATCTAATGTATTTGGATTAGAGAGCTTATAAGGTCAAGAGTTTGGCTACTCGACAGTCGGAATGCTTCCTCTAGTGTTGAGTCTTGGTTGTTCCATTTAATTTGTTTAAAAAAAAAATTTGTTAATAATATACAGATACGTTAGGTAACAGTTAGACAGATTTCCTGAAATTTTTTGTATGAAATAATTCAACAAATACTCGGTCTCTCGCGACTTCATCGAGGTATTTTAATACCCCTAGTCTTTCTTCTGTGTCTTCTTTAGAACAATAGTTTTCGGATAAAGAGCAAACATTTTGTCAACATGAACCCCACAACAACATTTACCTCCTTCTCTTTTTATAAATCCTATGACCATTCCACATTTCGAATTTGGACAGATAATCTTGTTAGAGTTGTTTTTCAACTGTCCCATCCAACTCATATATTTTAAATAAACATCTAAACACGTACCACTTAGATCTTTATTATGAACAACATTCTCTCCATCAAATAATATTTCCTCGCATTCCTTGCAACAATATTCCAATTTATTCACTAGCTCTTTGTTAATTTTTTGCTCCTCTTCTATTTCTTCAGAACTATCCATCTTGTTACAGTAGATGCTTAATTGTTTGAGAAATCCGTCATTTGGGTTCATTACTGACCTTTTCGACTTGACAAATTTATAAGCTTTTTCAGAGGTCATCTGATGATATTTTATCAAATATGCGATAACACATGTCACACTTCTTGAAATTCCATACAAACAGTGAACTAAAATGCTTGATTTTTCTTCTTCAATTGCTTTATGAATAAATTCTGCAACCTGGTCAAAATATGGAGAAAGGTCATAATCTGCAAGGTCAAATGCTGGAATGTAGAGATATTTAAATGATCCAGGATAAAGGACTTGCAGTTCTGATCCCACAGTGACGATATGTGTTATTCCTTTTTTCTTGAGCTCAACTTGATTCTTGGCTTCAACGTAAGACCCGAGGTAAAGTCTCTCCAAGATTTTTGACATTCTTTGATGAAATAAATTTATTTAGTCAAATTTAGATGAAATCCTATTTTTTTATGAAGAAATTTTCAGGACATTTTTTTTCTCTCAAAAGATTTTCTCACCAAATATCCCACTTCGGTGGATTCCTCTTGGATCAATAGATACTTCTGATGAATTTATTTCATGATAATGGTATGAATCATTACAAACAACACATTTATTTGTCTAAGTAAGCCTAGTAAGAAAGTAAAAACATCTGATAAATCAACTCAATCAATATTAAATTACTCCCTAATCTAATCTAATTTGTATACATACAAAAATAAAATCCGTTTTCAATCTGATATGACAACATTAGTATGCCTTCTATCCACTTTTTTCAAGTACATTCTTCTTTCTTTAATCCTGTCTGCACCTTTTGTTCTCACTAAATATCTCAAAGCTACTGAATTATCCTGTCTTAAATCCTCATCTTCTTGAGAATTCCACAAGATATTCACGTTCTTTGTTTTTAAATATTTCTCGAGCTCCTTTAAATTACAGCTCGCCTTCTTGAATAAATCACCAATCTCTTGCAAAGTACAACCATATTCTGAAGCATAAACCGACAACTGATTTCCAATCAAATCACCTTCTTCTTCATCAATTATAACCTCATTATCAGTCTTTACAAATTGCCGAAACTGGTGTTCAAGATCCACAAATAAACATAAATTTGCATCAAAATTAAACTTTCTTGTTCCTCTTCTTGATTCAAATTTCTTTGAAGCTATCAAACTCTTTTTATCATATTCCCAATTTTTCCTTCTTTTCTTTATTATCTCATCTTGCACTCTCTTTGGGTACTTGACTTCTTCACCACCTGCCAATGTACTTGACGAAACCCTCTCTTGGAGTGGGTTCTTCACTATTGTTTCCTTTCCATTATTCCCCTTTATCTTCTTCATTCCTGCCTTATTATTTTTGAATAAGTCATCTTCTTCTTCATCATCAACATTAATAATATCATCTGGTGGATTATTCTCGTTCAATCTACGACTTTTCTTTCTGGCTGAAAAACTCAATTGGCTGTCATTAAAATTCGAAATATCTTCACTTACACTACTTTTTGCTGTTACTTCTGGTCGTATAATTTCTTCAATGTCAACCTCTTCAATCTCATCTGATTTCGTCTCGCCTGAATGAACAACAATGACTTCTTGGGCAATTTCACAAAAACCGTTTAATGTACCAGAGCTCAATCTGTCAATTTTCCCTTTGACGTTTTTATAAATATAAGCCAGCTCTTTTTTGCCATCACCTTGTTTATTACCTCTAAAAGCAATTTTAAGTCTCTTGAGTTCTTTTGAAGTCAATGCCTTAGCCATGCCTTGAATTGCTAGTATCTCTTCTTGATTCAAATAAATCAAATAATTAGTATATCTTTTCGTCATTGACTTCGAATCTCTTCTACCTTCTAGCAATTTTCTATTTGTCTCTGGATCTATCATTTCAGCCCATATTCTTGGCTCTACTGGTCCTTTTAATTTTCCAGTCACCCCCTTGTATTGCTCTGCGGCTTCGATTAATTTCCAGTCTTCATAAACACAATATTCTCTTGTCGAACTTGTACTTTCATCATAAGAACATACACTCTCGCTTTCTTCTCTATGGCCTTCCATATTCAGATCCTCTCCTGTTACCGTCAGATCCACTTTATATTTCTGATGATTCTCCAATATGTCTTCAAAATCTCGTAAAATCTCATTTCGAAACTTCAAACTTCTTCTATTCCCTTTCTCTTTCAACAACTCCCTTATCTTCAACTTTCCTGACTTTTCATTCGACTTTTGAAAGCTTGAACTGGGAGATTGAAAACCAGCATTCTGCAGTTTCTTCAAACGAGCAAATTTCCTTGCTGAAGCCTCATCCAATTCAAAATTCAGTCTTTTATGAGTCCCTGGAGATGCTCCTCTTTGCTTAGCAGGTTGCTCTTCTGAAGTTGATGCCAAACTAATGACTTGATTTTTTGAATTATTGGGCCTCTTTTCATGAGTCAAGTCTAAGAAGTTGAGCTTTTGTTTTGGAGCGCTTTGTGGCAGGACAGGGTGTTTGGAGGGGGACTTGGGGCCTTGACTAACAGATTTCTGTGGCCTTGAATTTTGTTTATTGATAGCTGTTGGTTCCATCTCTAAAAATGTTGTTTGAAAATGACGGAAAAGAAAGTAGAAAGATACTATCAGGAGGAGGAGGATTAGAAGTTGGAGGAATAATAAGAGAAGAAGGGTAAGAAACGCGAATATGAGAAGAAGATAGAGAATTTTCAGGAGGAAGGGGATCAGGTTTTAGAGATGGAGATCGAGGTTTTGAAATAGACATACCATTGTTTTGAATGTTTTTAGAGCCCTTTAGCAATGTTCTCATGGGGATTAGCAGGCCTTTATTTTTCAAAATTAGGGTTCTGCTCTTTGAAATTTTTAACCAAACGAGCTAAAACAATATTATAAATTTTAACACTCCAATTCGAATAAAAACCCCTATTTTGTTTTCAAGTTTTGGAGGTTTAGTTTAAAAATTTTTTGACTTCTTCTCTCCCTCTGATTTCTAACTCCTAACCTCATCAATCTCATCAAAAAGAGGAAGATGAAGAGCATCCTTTTCTCTTTCAGATCATTTCCCTACATTTTGAAAAGAAAGATTTTCCAAAAATTTTTTTGGAGTTAATTTTATGAACCCTTTTCCAAAATTTTATTCAATTGTAATATACTCTAGTAGTCCTGTTATTTATGACTCCCAGAACTCTAATTTAAAAACAATGAAGCTTTACTTAGTTTCAAGAATATTTCTATTCTATGTAAATTGCATAAGTCAGTTTATCCAGTCAATATAAACAATAAAACTTTCATATTCTTGAAATACATTATTATCACCAGAATTTGATATTTTAATGTATTTTTATAAATGTAGTTTATCTCCAAAAAGGATCTCTCAGGCCTTCAGCCTCTTTTTAAAATTGGAATTGTAAATGGGATTGGGATTAATAAACGTTCTCCTCCCCTCTCTCTACCTCTCTCGATGTCAACCTCATTCTTCATCATTGCCTTCGAGAATTTGTCCCATATTAGTTGTAATTTTAACTTTTTTGAGGATATTTGAAGTTATACCAATTTCAAGGTTATTTTCTTTTTCCAATTCCGCATCAATGATGTCTAATTTTCTCTTTTTACTACTCTTGCTCTCATTTGAAGTGAAACTTTGAGATAGCTTGCTTTCACTCTGATCTCGACTCTTGGGCTGAAGTGAAAATCTAAATGGGCCAGATTTTGCATGACTATTAGTATTTCCTGCTGTTTTCTTGCTGAAACTATTCTCTAAACTCCTCGTTGGAGTCTTTTCACTTGTTCCCCAAAGATCTTGCTGTTGTTGTTGGTGTTTTTCAATTGTCATTTTTCCAGTCTTATTATCTGGAGTCACATCATCCTTCTTCCATAAAGACAATAAGCCATCCTCCTCATCCTCAGCCACTGGAATCAATTTTTTAGTTGATTCTCTTGCTTTAGCATCTTTATTGAAAAATCCTCGGATATCCTTGTTATTTGAGTCCTCTCTTTTTGATCTTTCAGATTCCAAAATTTCTCCAAGACAGTCATAAAACACACTCTCTTCAAACTCTTCTTTGCTTCCTTGTCCTCTTAATCGCTCACCTCTAGATTTCTCTTGACCGCACATTTGTTCAATCATCTCAAGATCAAATTCATCTTCATCATTCTGATTAAAAGGCTGAGGGATTTTCTCTAATGAAGCCTTCTCACTATCTTTCTTAATTTTATCCTTCTCCAACATTGCATCAATATCATCCCAATCAAGACTATCCACGCCGTTTGACTTCTCATTATAATTATTTCTTCTTTCAGACGAGTCCATTGGCTTTCCAGAATCAGTATTCGTATTCGATTGTGCGGGTTTCTTGCTAAAATATGAAGTAATCTGATTCATTGGCCCGACGGGCTTTGATGAGGAATCCCTCTTTTCTTTGCCATAAGCATCCTTCTTTTTCTTCTTTTCTGGCTCTGGGGTAGGAGTTTCTTGGAACTCTCCCATTCCTTCCTTTGTTTCCTCAACATTCAAATACTCAGTTTTGCCTTCAAGAATTTCTGATACAATAGCAAGCTTAGTTTGGAGCTTTTCATAGAGTAAGCTATCCAAGGTTCCTTCACCATACAGATAATGGTAATTCACACAAACTTTGTTCTTTTGTCCCATTCTATGGATTCTATCTTCTGCTTGTAACATCACTGCTGGTGTCCAATACATCTATTGAAAATGGTTAAGAAAAGCACCCCTCAAATTGCCCTTACTTCAGCAAAAATGACAGTACTAGCTGCAGTGAGAGTTAAACCGACACCGGCAGCAGTTAAAGACAAAATAGCAATTTTTACGCTTTCATCTTCTTGAAAGAGCTTGACGCTTTCATATCTTTTGTTGACTTCGACTTTACCATCGATTCTGATATACTTTAATTTCAGTTTCTTCACTTCTTCTTCAATGGCATTCAGCACTTCAAAATGATGTGCAAAAACCAACATTTTGATATCATTCTGAGCCAAATCGTGAATATATTCCTTTATTCCTGGAATCTTTGCCAATCCTGTGTATAAATAACACTGAAGCACTTCAGGATTCTCCCTTGATTTTTCTTCCTCAAATCTATTCGCTTCTGCTTCATAACCTACCTCATCAGGCATCATAAACGTATCCACTAAACTCTCAACTATCGTCGACAATTGACCTCCCTTTGACTTTGAAATTGCGTCTTGAATCTTCTTCACATACTGATTATCGAGCTTAACTTCGATTTTCTGTCTTCTCTTTGGAGGTAATTCTGTCAAGACGTCCTTTTTGAGTCTTCTTATCATGAAAGAGTTCATCAAAATATAATGCAATTCCTTCATATTCACAGCTCCATTGTAATCCAAAGCACCAGAAAATGGATTGGGTTTGGGATCGCAATATCTAATTCCAAATTCTTTAAAGTTGGTAAAGACATCTGGTCTTAAAATATGCATCAAGTTGAACAACTCTTTAGGCTTAGCAAAGGCTGGCGTACCAGTCAACAATATACACCTTTTGCATTTTCTAATAATGGGAACAAGATTCTCAGTTCTTTTGGCTTCACCATTTTTCAAGTAATGTGCTTCATCAACAATTGCCATCTGGAATTTGTAATCATCAAGTGCATCAGCCATTTTTGAAGCTAAATCATAAGAGATAATCAAGACTTTAATTCCTGATCGAATTTCTGTTGCAGACTTCGTTATAACTTGAACTTCTCTTGGACCCATATCCACTATCCATCTAAATATTTCATCTCTCCAATTCAATCTCTAGTCATAAAGGTTATTTTGAATCTCAGCTTAAATTCCTTACAAGAGATGAAGGAGAAATGACAAGGAAAGGCCAATCAGCTTTATACATACATGCAAGACCAAGAGCTTGAATTGTTTTACCGACACCCTTGAGAGGAATTATAAGAAGAAAAAATATTTATGAGTCAACCATTTCATCTGCAATCAAGACTCTTCCGAAATTCCTGACACCGAATTCAACACCCTTCTTTTGGAATGCATATAATTTCTCACTAAATTCTTCTGGAAGATCTGATAGTTGCTTCTAGATATTTCATGTTAACTTCCCCCAATAATACACAAAATACGGTTCGATCTGCAGGTTGGTATTCTAATTTGAGAGGTTCAGATTTTGTTTTATAAGCGATAATGCCATTGAACGGATGAAGAATTCTATCTACAAATCCTGGGATCTTGTTGATTGGGATGTTTAATTGTTCATTCTGAATCTATTAGAAAATTAACAAAGAAAGCGAAAAGTCTTCTTGCCGATGCTAAGATAGAATCCAAGTAGTTTCTAGGCACAAGCCATCCTTTATCTTCTGCTATGTATTTACCTTCACATGCCTTTTGGAGTGTTAACAAAAGGCATCAGAAATTATTAGTACTTTAATGATGTTTTTGAGCTGATCTCCAAAAATAGAATAAGGCCCACTTAACATCACATTGTTCTTGTTTACAAGCTGAATGTTAAGCATCTCTTTCTTTTGATTGCCTCCTTTCTATGAATCGATCAATCCAATAATTTTTGGGAAATGTCAAAGGGGCCAAATAGAAGTTGGGAAAGGAATATTGAAGAAGACAAACCTTGACTTTTTTGAGCCACGCTGGTTGTTTACTCATTTTGTATCACAAAGAGCTTGATTTGAGAACAAAGTTTTTGTTCAAGCTATTTTATTTTTATAAGGAGAGAGTCTCCGCCACTTAAGATTTAAATACAGCTGTCTTTTAATTTGATTTAATCTGATGACATCAATAGAAATTCTTCTTTCACTCAAGCTCTTTTTCTCCTTCACTTCAAGACAAACTACTTCAAAAGGGAGTGGAGGTGAAAAGAAAAAAACCCAATCTTTGAAAAATAAAAAGTAAATTTCATGGATTCATAATCCAAAGAAGTCAAGGTCATGGGATAGCAAGTCTTCACCTTTATTTTGAACTTTAGAACATATTGACTTGATGAAATCTGTATTCGAGTTATAAAAAATTTGACAATAATTTTTTTCCTACTAATATATCAAAATCACTCTCCAACCAACGCTAGCTACTATCTATCTCTCAAGTTTAGTATCATTTAGTTCATAATTAAGAAGGTTTATTAAAGAAAATTTTTATTATCATTTTCAAGCTTATCATCTCCCCTGATACTTCCAAAGAGACCTCTTTTCCTCGGACCCACCAGAAATCTTGAATGAAGTTCATGAATGTTGTTATTTCCGAATGAAGTTCGCGATCGTTGAAATTTTTCTATTCAACCCAACGATATTTCTTTCTTTCACAAAATTTTCATAGAATTTTTCAACGAGAATTTCGTACAAGCACAATCAGTTATTTTACGGTATGATTTCAAAAACTCTCCAAGGTAGTCAATCAGAGAGAATATCTCAAAAAACCTCAATCATTTCCATCTTTAAATTCAAAAATTCAAAAGCTTGGGTTATCTCTTTCTCTCTTCAAAGGTGGATTTTTCATTCAAAAGGAGATTCCAACATTTCACCTTCATTTTTCGGATGACCATAATAATAGCTTTTGGTTTGACTCCTCTTATAATTATTTTACTAAGGCTATATTCAAAAAATTCAATTAAACGAGAGAGGGAAAGAGTTTGCGAATATTCAAAATTGTTATTATTTGAATGTAGACGATGACAATTCAAAAATGAAAAATCAGCAAAAGAGCTTTCAGCCCCGACTTGATTCCTTTCAAATTCTCGGCTTGATCTGACACAGAAAAGTTGGATTTTCAAACTCCATCAGAAATCATGTTTTTCAAAAAATGAGGGAGATTATGCCGACTTCAACGAGTTTTTTCAATTTAAAAAATTTTTTGATTTCAAAAATTTTTTAATATCTTGCTTCCTTTTTCCAATCAAAGCGACAGCCTATGTTCGTGAAATTCAAAAGACCTTTATCATCAAAGGTACCTTTCTCCCTTCTTACCCTTTCCATCTCATAAAATCAGACTTTCAGAAAGCATTTCGTTTGAAAACCTCAAAATACACAAAATAGTCGTTAAAAATTTCATTTTGAACTGTCTGAAAAATAATTTTGGATTTCGGGCACTAAATCTTATTAATCAAGGCAAATTTCAAAAAAAAGGGCTTTAACTGTCATTATTTTAGAACGATTTCTGAAATCCCATACTTGGCAGTTGGATTTTGATTCAATTCAACCTCACTCTTCTGCCTTAAATTCAAACCTTCTCAGCTCAAATCATAAAACAAAAATTAATTCATTTTTACAAACAAACAAACAAAAATGGCTCTTCCTTCTTTCCAACCCAAAGTTCGCGTCCCTCTTCAAGAATTAATTGTCGCTGAAGAAAGAAAGTCCTTCAGTAAATTTGTTCCTCAAATCTCTGCTGTCAGCCTTCTGGAAACTTTACTCAAGCACACTTCGGAATCTCTCCTTACCATGAAGGAAAACAAAAATGAAATCAATACCCCATTAATTCACAAAAATTACGACCATAAAGACCTTGTTTATAGCGAATCCGTCATTTCAGGAAACAAAGTTAAATTAGTTGCTGGAAAAGAACATGGATCAGTTTTGAAGAAACCCATTCAAAAAGCTATGATTCTTGCTGCTCAAGCCAAGATTGATTTTGTCAAGCCTGCCAAAAAAATCAGACAAAAGTCTGCAGAGGAGGAATTCTCTTACAAGAACCAGTTGAACAAGGTTGTTTCTATTTTTCAAAATATTGAAAAAACTCAAGAAACTTCTCAAGTCCAAGCTCAACTTGAAAATTCTACAAAGTATAATATCTCCAATTTTTCACAAAATACCACCAACGCCAAGAAGCCCGGGAATAAAAATATCGTTTGCATTAACTCAATTTCTTCCACTGCTTCAAACAAGTTCAAGTTGGGAGGATTAAACATCACCATCAATGATGAGGATGAAGACAAATTTTCTTTACCCTTTAGTGGTAAAACCATTAAGGCAATTGTTTAATCGCCTGAATCAACTCAATTCTCCCATAACATGGTTATGAAAGGAGAAGTTTTTCAAATTTTTCCAATGTCTTTTATATATGTTTAGTAATTGATTAATTACATTCATATTAAATACATTATTGTTCGAAACCTTTTGATGTTGTATGTTTTAGATGGTAATAGGATTCCGTCAATTTTCAAAAAAGCTGTACGAAATTGCAATTTTAAAAATTCTCTCTATGCACTTGTATCAATCATTATAACAAAAATACAATCTGAATTCTGTCTCTAGGCCTGCATAGTTTACGGTTTTTTTATACCTCTCCAGAAACCACAGCTCACTCTTTGGTTTCATCCATTTTCTGAAGAGGGGCGTACTATTGTGGGACTCTAAGTACAAGTAAAGTGAGAAAGCTTCAGATAAATAGTTACCCTTCGTCGTCTTCTTCTAATAAAACATTAATATTCACACATTTCTTTGGAAAAATTTACCGTTAGTTTCAGTTGTGAGGGCCAAGGCATCTGCAAAAGCAGTTATATTCATAGTCTGGCATGCGGTCAAAGCGGCCATCAAATTTTGACATTCGAGTTGGCTAACTCTTGAAGATAATCATTAAAGAACGGCCATTATTAGAGTTACCTCTTTATGTGGGAAAAGTTTTTGGCAGCAGGCTTAGGAAGCTGATTTACGAGATTTTTAAAAGTTGAGAAGCTGGCCTTGCTGGCTTTGGCACCAGAAAAACTAGCAAAAGATTTGGCAGAAAATTTAAAGAAGTTGTTCATTTTTTATTTGAGGCCAGATTAAAATTTCCTTTTCTTATTAAATTTATCGAGGGAAATTCGAATACACACTGTACACTCTTTGAAAATCCTTCCTGATAATCTCTTTAAATTGTTTGCATGCTTTACCAAACTCAATACAAGAACAAAATTTCGCTTGATCTGTGATTACAATTGAATTATTTTTCATTGATTATTTTTCATAAAAGTTTCAGAGCCCTCAAAATTTTAGAAAAAAATTAGACAAGAATGTAAAATTGAAAATTTCGGCAGTTTGATTTCGACCAAGAATTTGATAGCATATTTCTCTGATATCCTGATATTCGAATGGTTCATTATTTTTGTCAAAGGATTCAATTTTCTGCCTTCAGAGAATTAACGTAAATCTTCTGGCTTATATAGTCCTTCAATTCAGACCAAGATTCTCCAATCATTGGGAGAGATCACCTAAATTGCCTCTTTGTTTAGTGCCAATTTTTTTTATGATAAACAATTTTTTCTGAGTTTTGGAAATAAGAAATAACTTGCAAGATTTTACGAAAATATATTTTTCTCAGCAGATGGTGAACTATATGAATTACTGTTAGCAATACAAATTAATAATTTAGTTTCAATTAAACTTTTACTTAGTAATTCATAAGCTTACTTCTTTTAACTAATTAATTCAAAAGATACTAATTGATTAAAAATTGCAAAAATGTTATTTAAATTTTGTTTTCGCGTTTTTTATTTAAATATTACTCTATCACCTCATTTTCTTGCCAATCTAATCAACTTTACCATCCACCTACCATATTCTCATTCCTCTCGAAACAACTTCTCCTATCGCAACAAAGATATTTCAGCACGGATCTATCACATCTCTGCTGATGTTTTTGCTCAAAAAAAGAAAAAAATTCCCCAGACACATCAAAACCAATTTTGTTAAAAATTAATCGTATTGAATTCGCCACATATTGCATGAAGTGAAAAATACAGCCCAAGGCTAAAAACTGACCCTATATTGCAATCTAAATACCACAACGCTCAAAGATGAAGTTTTGGCTTGTCACAAAAAATTCAAAATCAAAAAAACTTTTGACTTATTTTGCCGTGAAATTTTTTGCGCGAAATCCCAATTTACGAACCCTTGGTCAATTTTTGTTCATCTTCTATAAGGCGATGGCCTTTCAAATATCATAGAGGCGTGTTCAGTCAAATCATAATACTTCTTGACTTTGAGAGTCAAACATACAAAGTCTCTTTTAATCGATATCGGTGCAAAAAGATTTCTTTTATTTTTAACACCTGGTTCAAATAATGATCACTTAGGACCAAGGCAAGTTTAAAAAGTTAAACAACTTCCTCATAGTTCATTATATTGACAGTTAGGAAATTGAGGAAGTCTTTAATAATAAGAAGAGAAAACTGCAATTTTATCTTTTTCAATTTTCAAAAAATATTTTTGCTTTGTTTTGAAATCAATCAGGATAGTTGAGAAATTACTTTCTGTTCATTCTGCTCACTAGAAGGAACCAAGATGTTTAAATCCGGTTTCTTGATTTTTGGTGTAATATTCTAAGCATTCAAATTGACCATTGAAATTTTGGCTCGCTCATTTCTTTTAAATAGAATTTTGAAAATTATTTTTCGCACAAAATTTAATTTTAATAGCTTTCTTTCTTTTCTCTCCTTCGTGTTACGTTTCACTTTTTCTGGGTCAAACCTTGAAATACAAAAACTTCTCTTGTTAAATTTATTATATGTTTCATTTGTCTTTATTTCAAAAGCAAAAGATTCAAATATCAAAGATAAAATATAGTTTTATTCTGTTCCCTCTAGAGGTTAACAAATATTTTTGTCACCTCCTTTTTTCGTATCTCTTCTTTCAAAATTCCAAAATCCCAGAATATTAACATCCCTCTGGCACAAGATTTGGTTAATATCAGACTCGTTTCCTCTGTATGGTCTCTCAACTCGACTCGACTCAGTTCAATTTCTTTTCTCATTTCACATCATCAGAGCATCACATCATAAAAAATCTCAAATTTGCGAAATTTGACGAATCAAAATCAAGAATCATTTTCGGGAAATGCGAAAAAAATTCTGTTATATAGCTATACTTCGCGTTCAAATATCTGTTTGAAAATTAATCGGGCAATTAATCTCGTGTCTTATGATAGCCGGTACAATTCAAAATTCAAAATTTAAATTGGCAGAATAATAATAATAACACAAACACACTTTCTGCGCAGATTATAATTTTAAAATTATCCGGCTTCGAAAACAAAACTAGAAACCAATCTCCTTTTTCACTCTCCTTTTTTAATCAGAAAACATCAATGGATACTGGTACTCTCTCTCAATTTTCCCAAAACTCATGTTCTCAGATATTTATACTCAACTTCACACCCTTCCTTCAACTCAATCTACTGCCGCCGACCTCAGTCAAGAACTTTCCCCTCTTGGAATTCGGCATAAGGACTCAATCACATTTCCCTTCTCCTGCGGCTCTTCCCAAATTTTAAATGCTTGTTCACAAGAAGACCCAGCTAAAGAGCCTGCAAAGAAAGCCATTTTCAAGATCATCAGGGAACCCAGACCCACTCAGACGTAAAGTTTTTCCCTGAAATTAAATATAAACCATTTTAGGACAACTGTTCCATTTCTGAAAGATTTTGGAAATTATAATCGTAAAGAAAAGAGCCTGGGCGAGCTCAGTAAAAGACTTCTCATCATGTTTGGAAGAGTCGACCACTGCATTATTTCTCTTGATGCTGTCACTAATCAACTTGGTAAGATCTAATCATGATGATGATGTAAACTAAAATTTTTTCAAGGTGTTGAAAGAAGACGTATCTACGATATCATCAATATCCTCGAAAGTCTTGGAGTTGTCTTTAGAAAGGGCAAAAATAGTTATCAGTGGAAAGGATTGAAGTCAATCTATGATACAATTAAGAAAGTAGCTCTTTTAATGAGATTTAAAAATTTTAACTGATATAGTTGCAACAAGAAAACACTGATAAATCCAGCTGCAGCACTCAAGCCCCTCTTGATTTTGATACTCAAGTCAAAGTTGAAGAATCAGATGGCGAGGATGAAGATGACGACAATGGCTTCGATAAAGACCTCTCAGGCGCCAAAAGAGAAAAGTCTCTTGGCTTACTTTCAACTGGCTTCATCAGATTGTTCCTCTCATGGAAAGGAACCATTTCTCTTGAACAAGCTGGCAGAAAAATGTCTTCTGAAGATATTGAAGATAATAAAATCAAAACTAAGGTAAATATTAAATTCCCGCAAATTCCAAATTTAATTCTCTTTTTCAGATCCGCAGACTTTATGATATCGCCAACGTGTTCTCGTCTTTAGGACTTATCAAAAAAACTTGCCTTGAATCCAAAAAACCCGCATACACCTGGATCGGCCTTTCAGGACTCGACAGTTTTATCGAAAGGCTCAACAGCTGTACTGATGAGAAAGATATCTTTGTTGAACCTTCCTCCACAAAAAATAAAGAACAACCTCGCCCTGTCTACGATAAAAAAGTTTTTGTTGGTGAGCCCAGCAGTGTTCAACCACCTAAAGCTCTCCCAAAGCTCGAAAGCTCCCAACCTATCATCAGCAACGATACTCTTGAAACTCTTCTTTGCACATTACTCAACTTGTATAAAATGCAACAACCTCCTTCTTCAAGCCAAGAAGATATCATCACAGCTCTCCAACAAAAATCTTCCATGTTCCAAACCCCAAAACTCGCTAAACAAATATCTAGTCCTCATGCGGGATTTGAGAGATCTGGAATGGGATTAGTCACTCCTAACATTAGAAGATCAGTCTCTATCTTGGTAAATTTCTATCCTTTAATTCTTTTATTTATTTTTATTTCGTAGCAAAGAGCAGATTCTGAATGCAATGGTGGTATGAGCTCAGAAAAGAGAAAGCAAACACCCAAAAAGGGCTTTAGCTTATACAGTAAAAACGAAGAACAAGTCAATGTCAAAAGAAGAGCAAGCCAAGTCCTAGATAGTTATGAAAAGACAACCACAATTAAAAGACTCCATTCCTTCAGTGAGTTCGAAACCAGCAAACTTACTGCAACCAAATCCCTTGATTTCCTCACCAATGAAAATTGTGCCTCAGCTGCTAATCATTAAAGATGATCCTTGAATTTAGAACTTTTTTTGGTTTGGTTGATGGGGATGGCTCATCAGAAGGACGTACTTGTCTGTAGATAAAGAAAATGTCAAAAACCCATTTATTCAAAATTCAAATTTACTCAGCAATGCTCAAAACAACCAGTTTATGCCTTTGTTTTGTATTATTAATTTTTTATAAAATTTTTTCTATGTTTATAAATAAACAAATCCTGTATTATATTCTTCTTTTGCCGAAATTTATTTGTCTCCTCATTTTGAAAAAATTCTCTTATTTTTTGAATTTTCAAATGATTTATTTATCTAACTTCTTTTGAAAATTTCCCTCTGTCAAGAAAAGTATCCCCAAAAATATTTGGGAATCAGGGTATCCTAGGACTTTTTTTGGTTCAAAAATCGACTCTTTAATTAATTTCACAAAGGAGTTTGCAAATAATAAAGCTCATCGAATAAAATAATTTACAATAAGTTTTTGGTTAAATAAAAATATTTCAAGTAACCTGATTCTCGGAATGATGATGGGATCAAACATCAATAATAAATACAAAACCACCATGTGCAAACATTTCGAACAAAGTATTTTCCTTTCTCTTCAATCTCTCACCATCTTGAAGCTGGATTTTGCCCTATTGGTCAAAAATGCCATTTTGCTCATGGAAAAGCTGAACTTCGACATATAAGCGACGTAGAGAATAATTTTCACCTCCTTGTATTCATGATGTTTAGCCTATTCCCTTAAATCCCACGATGGTCAAGCAGGTCCAATCAAACCCAAAGTCTCAGTCTAATCTTCCCACAAACTCTTTACCACCAACAATCTCGAACTACAAAACTATGAAATGTAAATATTTTGAAAAAGGTAAACCTTGTAGTTGTCATCTCTGACCTTTCAGGACTCTGTAAATATAGCAATAATTGCGGATTTGCTCATGGAAACCATGAACTCAGATCTCCAGTATTATCAATTATTTTCAACCTCTTAATGTTTGGTAGAATAGCCCACTTCCCCAAAATGTCTTGAGCGCCATTAGCGCCGGCACTATTAATGGAGCCACTGTGACCAACACTACAGGGGTATTTGAATTAATTATGCTTTATATGTCTAATTTCAATAAAGAGCCCTTCTTTCCATGACTCTAATGTCCAAAATCAAATTGCTCAACAACAAATTTTTTATTTGATCAGTCAAATGGAAGGTTATCACGTTAAAAACCAAGAAATTCTTTCCAAAATTAAACAAGCTCAAGAACTCAATAATACTGGAAACGTTCAAGCCGCTGCTTCAGTCATCTACGTAAATAAAACGTCTTGCCATAATATTAATTTATCTATTTCTCAGGATGTGATTAATAGACCAGATAAAAGCAAAGAAGAAAGTGATAATTACGCAGTCTTTGTTCAAAATATTCAAGGGTTAGTCCCAAAAATCTTCCAACAAATGCAACAGCAATATTCCCAACAAGCCAGCTCACTTGGATTATTCGGTTTCCCTTCACAACAAAATCCCTCTCCAACTCAACCTGTGAACCCCACTCCTATCATCAATTTTCCTGGTCCTTCAAACTCAACTCCTCAAGTGAATTCTCAACCAAATACTTTCCCCAATCAATACAGCAATCCCATCCCTCAAAATATGCATACTAGTCAAACTATTCACCCCAGTATGACTACCAGCCAAGTGATGTATACAAGCCAAAAATTGCATAGTAGCCAAATCCCATCAAATATGCACGCTAGCCAAAGCCTTCATTCCAATCAAAATATGCACACTAGCCAAAAATTACATAGCAGCACAAATATGCACTCTAGCCAAAAACTTCACACTAGTCAACCTCTTCATGGACCAGATAATGTAATGGGGTATGTCAAATCTAGTTTTAAACCTGAATAGAGTGATGCGATGATGGGACTCACCAATATGATGAATAACTTCCAATCAATGGGAAATGGGGGAAATTATCATCCCAATTAAAAGATAGACAAGTGAAAGTGAATAATTATAATTCTATGTTTATAAAAGGATAATATCAAAAGGTTTTCTTTAATCCTCTTGTAGTTACTTTATTGATTTTATTATTATTATTATAGATAATTCAAAATCTATATATAGACACTTAAATAACATTTATAATAATAATATTAAATAATAATAATACACCATAATAATAATAAGAAGATTTGAAAAACAATTCAAACTTTAGTCAAATATGCGATAAAAGAACAATTTCAAAGAAAAAACCACTTCGGTGATATTTCTCAATCATAGTGAAAATTTTCCAAAAGAGGTGATGCATTTTTCATATTCAATAATCTAGACAAGGAAAAGTTGGAAGAAATGAAACCAGCATGTTTTTACCAATATTTTCTGTTTTACTTTAATAATAAAACTCCACTCAAAATAAAATACTCTATTTTGTCTGTTAATGTCTCAAATCAGTGATCATTCATCAAAACAAGAATCGGCCTACACTGCCTACCTGGAAAGACTCGTCTTTCTCCTCTCAAAACGAATCACTTGGAATATGAAACAAGGTTTGTCTGGATCATCTAGCTCAGACTAATCTTAAAAGAAAAATTTGATGAGGAACTATGGGCTACCATGTTTAAAAAGCTTTACAAAAATATTTACCTAAGAGATAAAACAAGAGAGATTGGAACTAGATTCTCTGAAACTATTAAGGAGCTTGCTGATGCTTTAAATGTTGTTCCAGTAAATTCTCCAAAATTTCCTTTAGCCATCAAACTTTTTCAAGTCTGACGAATGGACTATGGACTCAGTTACCAGTCGTTGGAGTGTTCTTTCAAGACCTCTCGTAAAAGATTTGATTTATCATCGTTTTTAACCAAAGTCAGATGTTGAGAA
>Ga0182738_1001283_pt1 | contig 31917 bp, 29 predicted proteins | sample eDN5th30CBELigMG_FD_128876 | JGI IMG/M metagenome (GOLD analysis project Ga0182738, IMG submission 128876) | Enriched Miracle-Growth compost microbial communities from Emeryville, California, USA - eDNA 5th pass 30_C BE-Lig MG (version 2)... ...
AGACTTTAGACTTAGTCCAGTCATTTTCTATTTTTACATAAAATTCATCTTTCCTCTTCTAAATTACATAAATCTACCCCATTATGCATAATTACAATGTATTTCTACAAATTGTTTGATATTACAAATATTTTATAATACTATTTATCTATATGATAATAATTATCATTAATGACTATAGACTCAAAAAACAATGCGGGGGAATAAACATTTGAAACTATTTAAACCAATTGTTAAATTACTGAACAATTTAAAGTTCGTTCAGAAGTTTTCTATTATAGGGGTAATATTACTATTACCTTTTGCTATTGATTCGATAATCTTACTATCAAATTCAAACAGTAAGGTAGAGAAGGCAGAAAAGCAATATTCGGGTATAGAATATAACCAACTGTTACAAGAGGTTCTACAAAATGTACAACAAACTCGAGCACTCACTGTAAGCGCTACTCAAGGTGATAACTCAGTAAAGGAAGATTTAGTTAGTAAACAAGAAACTATCTCCTCACTAATGAAAGAGCTAGAAGACTATGATAAGAACGCAAAATTTGATTTTGAGATGTCAGATACGATAAGTTCCATAAAAACAGACTGGGAAAAACTCTCATCTACGAATTGGACAGATTCCTCAGATGTAGTATCAGAATTCTCTCTTTTGACAGAAAAAATAATTTCTGCCATGAGTACTGTAAGTAACAATTCAGAATTGGTTATGGCAAATTCAAAGGAGCTTGATAGTTTAGTAACAACTATATCGACTACAATTCCTAACCTAACAGAATATCTTGGAAAAGCTCGTGCAACAGGTGTTTCAATAATTAATAGTGGTACAGTAACTGACACCGATTTGGCAACCTTCAATAATTTAGTAATTCCAACAGATATATCTTTAAATCAGTTAGCATCTGAATTAAATGTTTCTTTTGGAGACAGTGCAATTCAATCTTCCTTACAATCCGATTATGATACGTTCACACATAATGTAGAGGATTTTATGCAATTAACTGACTCAACAATCTTGGCAAATAACTTATCCGTTGACTCGAAAACTTACTATGACAACGCAACTGTAGCTATAGATTCTGCTTTTACGATGTATGACAACGAATTAACACTACTAACATCCGTATTAGATGAATCGCTTAATGAAAGTAAATCTTTGAGAACATTATTATTCACATGTGTAGTAGTTGTACTAATACTAGCAATTTATATATTCGCTGCACTTTCTCTTTCTTTAAGAAACTCTATTAAACAATTACAAGAAGTAGCAACAGAAGTTGCAAATGGTAACTTAGATACTTCGGTGTCATTAAATACAAAAGACGAAATGAATAATATTGAAAAATCGTTCAACATAATGATTAACAATTTACGAGATTTAGTTCAACAAATTTCACAAAGCTCACAGCATGTCGCTGCCTCTAGTGAAGAATTAAATGCTAGTGCTGAAGAAACAACCGCTGCAATTGAGCATGTTTCATACTCGATTGAATCTATGGCAAGTGGGGCAAAAACACAAACAAATGGTATTAATGATAGCACGCAATCTCTTCACGAAATGGCAACTGGCATTCAAAGAATAGCTGAAAATAGTAGTCGAGTTACAGAATTAACAAGGGAAACTTCCCAATTAGCTGAAGACGGAAACAAAACTGTCTCAAAAACTTTCGACCAAATGAATACTGTACAGGCCTCTGTAATGGAAACAAATCTAAAAATCAATGAACTAAATGAACGTTCCCAAGAAATTGGTAGTATTTTAGCTATTATTACGGGAATTGCAGATCAAACTAACCTATTAGCTCTTAATGCTGCTATTGAAGCTGCAAGAGCTGGTGAACACGGTAAAGGTTTTGCTGTGGTAGCAGATGAAGTAAGAAACTTAGCAGAACAATCAAGAGAGTCAGCTACTCAAATTGCGCAACTCATCAATATGATTCAACAGGACACAGTGACTTCTGTTGCTATGATGGATCAAGTAAACGCAGATGTAAATATCGGCCTACAAATGACAGAAGAAACGGCACAAAAATTCTCGCTTATTTTAAACAGTATGAATACACTAACGCCTGAAATGGAAGAAGTTTCTGCAACCTCTGAACAGATTTCAGCAGGCACACAAGAAATTGTCGCGACAATGAATGAAATCATGAGTGTCTCAACGAACAACTTACATTTATCAGATGAAGTTGCTTCCTCAACTGAAGAACAGCTCGCTTCAATGCAAGAGATAACTTCTTCCTCAACTGCCCTTTCGAAAATGGCTGAGGATTTACAAGAACACGTTCAAAAATTCAAACTTTAAAACAAGTAAAACCCAAGAGAAAATTGTATGTTCTCTTGGGTTTTACTGTTTTATTGATTTAATAGTTCCAAATATTCAATCACAGGTTTAATTAATTGGGGTGCAGTTTTCCCGACTTCTCTATGATCCTCTACAATGGAAAGTGCTATGAAGCGTGAATCTTTTACATCGAAAACAGAGATTAAGCTATTTTCTACACCACGTTCCCCTTGAGCTTTCTTTAACTCAGCAGTTCCAGTCTTAGCCGCTAAATTCCCCATTCCATTCAATTGATGAGCTGTTCCTTCAGCAGCAGTCACTACTTCTACTAACATGGGCTTAATAGTATCAATCGTTTCTTTTTTAAATATTTCTTTTGTTTTTGTTTCAGAACCAACTATAAGGTTCGGATATGTCAGTACACCATCATTTGCGAACAATGAATAGTTAGATACCATTTGAATCGGTGACATTAACAGTTGCCCCTGACCATAGGCTGTATCTGCTAATAAAATCTCAGAACCAAATGTGTCCTCGTTCGAAATTTGAGCTGGGTCCATTTTTAATGGTAAATCATAGGATTCTTTAAAAGTAAGCTTATTTAACCCTTCTCGGAAAGTGTCCTCTCCCATCTCTAATACTTCCTGTGCAAAGTAGATATTATCTGACTTTACTAATGCTGTTCTTAAGTTGACCGAATCAGTTTCGGAAACACGAGAAATTTTATAATTCCCCCACGATTCATCCTTTTGCCATTGTAAACCAGATATCTTATGTGTTTCATCTACTGTTGTTACACCAGATTCTAGCCCAATCGCTGCAGTTATCGGTTTAAAAGTTGAACCCGGTGCATAACGAGTTGTGGTTCTGTTAATGAAAGGTTTGTCTTCATTATTATTATATTCATCGTACTGCGTTTGTGAGATTCCAACAACGAATTGATTAGGGTTGTACGATGGTTTACTTACAAGTGCAAGTAGGTTACCCGTTTTGGGCTCCATCACGACAGTGGCCCCAGCAGCATTTTCAAGTGCATCAAATGCAGTTTGTTGTAAATTTGAATCTATGGTCACTTTGATCGTTTGTCCATCTTGCTTTTCAGTCTTTTGTATCGTTGCTCTTTTATCACCATTTGATGTTTCGATGTAAATCTCGCCGCCATTTTGTCCTCGTAGTACTTTTTCAAATGCAAGCTCTAATCCATTCCGCCCAATCACATCCCCTACTCGTAGGGTTGGGTCTTTTTCAATATCTTCTGCGGTTACTTCTCCAACATAACCCGTCAAATGGGCTGCTGCTTCTCGTAATGGATACGCACGAGTTTTAACCTGTTGATATTGAACTCCCTCTATTTCTGGTGTATCCGCCCCATAAGGTAATGTCTTCAATGGCACAAAATGTTCATCTTGTACCCAACTTTGTCCAAGTTGACCTTCGATAAATTCAACTGTTATGCCAAGCTTCTCTGCGATATTAGCGATCTTATTTGTTCTTATTTCACCTTCACCTAACGCTTTTGGAACAACACCAGCTTGATAAGTTGTCGTATTGATGGCTAGTGAATCGCCATTTCGATCCACAATCTCTCCTCTACTTGCTTCGTCTACGGAATAGCGAATTTTATCATCCGCAAGCATTTCAGGAAAGATTAATTCAGCTGTCCAATTCACCTTATAGTCTTCTCCACTTTCAACCAGCTTCGCTTTATAGTGGAGATCTGATATCGTTCCTAGAACTGTATCAAAGGTTGCAATATAATCGATTGTTTCTTCATCTAATTTATAATCAATCTCCATATTCGATACACCAATACCACCGAAGATCGCATTGTATTTTTCGACAATAGTTTTCTCTGTATAGCCTGCTTTCTCTAGAGAATCTTTAGTGACAAGCTCTGGAATTTTATCAAAGGATTGCTCCTTTATGGCCGTAATCCATTCCTTTGCTGCTAGTTCTTTCTTCTCTTGAATTTTTCCTTTATTCCATTGTTGATAACCATAAACACTACCACCTGCTATCAACAAAACCGCGATTATCCCAACAATTAATACCCACTTCTTTTTCATTCGTACCTCCTCTTGTCATCTCCCATTTTATGTATAAAATTCCATAGATTAAGTTTAGCATACTAATTATTATTTACAGTAATAAAAAAGAATTGAGCCTCTGTTCGAGTGACTCAATTCTCCAATTTGAAAAATTATTTATTTTATATATCGGCTAAACTCATTGTAAGACCAAGATGCATTTTTAAGGACCTTATTTGATTACACAGTTAGCTTTTCAGCTGATACTGAATATAAAATCTTCCCTAGTCGTTTAATTCCTTCTTCTATAACTTCAGGAGAAGAGTTCGTATAGTTTAAGCGCAATGTGTTTACATTCGTTTTCGTTGTATAGAATGGATCACCAGGAACAAAGGCAACTTTTTCCTCCATTGCTTTATTGAAGACATCTAAAGCTGAAGTTCCCTCTTCTAACGTTACCCAAACAAACATCCCGCCATCTGGTTTTGTATACTTCACTGACGATGGGAAGTATTGTGCGATTGCACTTAGCATCGCTTTTGCTTGTGTTTCGTACAGATTAATAATTTTGCTTACATGTGCTGCTAAATCATTATTTACTAAATAATCATGGATAACCATTTGAGAAAAAATATTTGTGTGTAAATCAGTTGCTTGTTTAGCAGTATTGATGTGGTGCATTAACTCTTTATTTTTCGTCACAATATAGCCTAGTCTCATACCAGGCGTAACAATTTTCGAGAATGACCCAAGTAATACTGAATTTTCTAGTCTTCCTGCACCGATGTATGGCAATTTCTCACCGCTCCAACGTAATTCACCGTATGGATCATCTTCTATTAATACAACATCATAGTTCTTCACTACATTATAAACAGCTTCTCGTTTTTCTTTAGAATATGTAATACCAGTTGGATTATGGAAGTTTGGTACAGTATAGATAAATTTAATATTGTCATTTGTTGCTAGTGTTTGTTCAAGCTGATCAACATTTAAACCGTCTTCTTCTAACATTACCGAATAGAATTCAGGTTCTGCTAATGTAAAAGATTGAATTGCCCCTAAATAACCGGGCTCCTCCATCACAACGCCATCCCCCTTATTCAGTAGGACTTGCGAAATAAGGCTCAATGCTTGTTGTGAACCTGTTGTGATTAAGATATCTTCAGGATCAAAATCTAATCCATGATCTTTTTTATATTTATCTGCTATATATTGTCGTAAAGGTAAGTAACCTTCAGTAGTTGAATATTGGAATAATCTAGGACCGTTTGCTTCGATCGCATGATTAATAGATTGTTGCATTTCATCAATTGGAAAAGAGATTGGGTTAGGTAAACCTCCAGCAAATGAAATAACGTCAGGTGCATCTGTCACCTTTAAGATATTTCGAATAAATGATGATGGAGTTTTTAATATTTTATCTGAATACTTCATAATAATTTCCCTCTTTTTCGAATAGTCGCTGAATCGTTTAAATCAATTGCCCTCTGGATTTTGATTTAAATTTGAATCAGTGTTACATGATTTTATCAGACTATTTAAAAAATTTCAAAATAAAATTTTAAAAATTGAGGCAAAATCGGCAAATACCCTCTAACTAAATGTAATATTCTGCTCGAACTCCTATAGATCCGCACACTAATGCTTGAAATATGCTATTTTTTGATTTCAATCAAAATTATTAAGATTTACATAGGTATGTCATCACAACATTAACAATAAAATACGCCCAGTTCTCTTACTAGAACTGAGCGCATACTACCCTTTATTGTCAATTCGATCCATCATCAGAGTCAGAATCATATTCAGATTCTTCCTCAGTTTCCAGTTCGCTTTCTTTTAGCCATAAATGATTTTTCACTGTTTCACCAAGGGAATTTTTATAATCAACAACATAAACGATTGTATCTTCTACAGTATCAACCGATCCTTCTGCCCCTAACATGCCCGCTTGATGGTCTACATTAATAATAACATCTGATCCTACACCAATCTCTGCATCATCCATACCAGAGATTTCTCCCTCAACAAACCATTTATGATTTTCCTCAAATGGCTCCCCATTTGTAGGTGTGTATGATACAGAATATACTGTTGTTTCGTACGCACCTTTAATCGTAGCCATTGCCCCTTCCATACCATCAGTATGACTAGCGTTTACAACAGCCGTACTACCAACTGGAAACTTTGGATTTTCTGCTTCTTTTAATCCTTCTGGTAGTTGTCCTTCAGCATGACCTGCATGTTCAACAGTATCATCCGTTTCTTCTTCACTTACTTGTTTATCTGTCCCGTTAAGGTTATTTGTAATATCCGCCCCTGCTTCAGCGGGCTCTTCTTCATCTGAATCTCCCCAACCACAAGCAGATAAAAGTAACACTGTAAGAAGTGTCATTGTTACTAGTAATACTTTACTATCCATATTCATAATCCTCCTACATTCTCTAATCTCACCACTAAAAGGATTGAACTTTCAGCAGGATTCTATTCATAAAAATGGTAAAAGTAACAATAAAAAAATGAGATGTTCAAATGAACACCTCATTATTATTATTTATTTATTTTTACTCTTTGTAATCGTAAAGCATTTAGGACGACTGATACTGAGCTAAATGCCATTGCAGCACCAGCTAACCAAGGTGCAAGTAGACCTGCAGCCGCTATTGGTATCCCTAATGTATTATAGCCAAATGCCCAGAATAGGTTTTGTTTGATATTCGTCATTGTCTTATGACTCATTATGATTGCATCTGAAATACTATTTAAATCACCACGAATCAATGTAATATCCGCTGCCTCCATCGCAATATCTGTACCAGTTCCTATAGCCATTCCGATATCTGCTACTGCTAATGCAGGTGCATCGTTAATACCATCACCAACCATGGCAACTTTTCGACCTAATGCTTGAAGTTTTTTCACTTCTTCTGCTTTTCCTTCAGGTAATACCTCGGCAATGACTCTTTTAATCCCAACTTGTTCCGCAATTGCATGAGCTGTACGGTCATTGTCACCAGTCATCATAATAACTTCAATGCCCATATCATGTAATCTTTCAATGGCCATGCGCGATGTATCTTTAATGGTATCAGCAACTGCTACCATCCCAGCATATTGCCCATCAATACTTGCAATCATTACGGTTTTGCCTTCCGCCTCAAGCTCTTCCATCATTTCTACTATACTCGATATTTCGATGTTATTTTTTTCCATCAGTTTACGAGTACCAACTAAAATATCCCTTTGATTCACAATTGCTTTGACACCATACCCTGGTATTGCTTCAAAATCGCGAACTTCACGGAGTTTTATCCCTTCGTTTTCAATTCCTTTAATTATCGACTCTGCAAGCGGATGCTCAGATTGTTTTTCAGCCGATCCAATAAATGAAAGAAGAACTCGAACATTCATCCCCTCAGCTACAATCACATCTGTTAAAACAGGTTTTCCGTTTGTTACTGTCCCGGTTTTGTCTACAACAACTGTATTAATATGATGTGTTTGCTCAAGGTGTTCGCCACCTTTAAACAGAATACCTAATTCTGCTGCACGACCCGATCCTGCCATAATTGAAGTTGGGGTAGCTAGTCCAAGAGCACATGGACAAGCAATGACAAGTACACTAATTAAACTTTCCAACGCCGAGCTAAATTCTCCCGGTGTGATAAATACCAGCCAGATGATATACGTAACAACTGCAATCGCTATCACAATTGGAACAAAAATCCCTGAAATTTTATCAGCAAGTCGTTGAATAGGTGCTTTGGAGCCTTGAGCATCCTCGACTATTTTAATAATTTGAGCAAGAGCTGTATCACGTCCTACTTTTGTCGCCCGAATGTTGATAAAGCCATTTTTATTAATGGTTGACCCAAATACCGCTGAACCTACTTCCTTATCAATCGGTAAACTTTCTCCTGTCAACATAGACTCATCTACAGCTGTATTTCCTTTTACTATCTCTCCATCAACAGGAATCTTCTCACCAGGTTTTACTAAGATTGTATCGCCTACTACTACTTCTTCAATTGGAATTTCTTTTTCTACACCATTCCGAATAACTAATGCATTTTTCGCCTGTAATCCTATTAACTTTTTGATTGCCTCAGAAGATCGACCTTTCGCTTTAGCTTCAAATAATTTACCTAATAGAATAAGTGTAATTAACACCGCGCTCGTTTCAAAATAAAGCTGTGCTTGATGATGCTCCCCATTTGTTATAATCGCTTGATACAAGCTGTAAAAATAAGCTGCTGAAGTCCCCATTACTACTAGAACATCCATGTTAGCGCTTTGATCGCGTAACGCCTTAAAAGCACTCACATAAAAATGCCAACCAATAATGAACTGAACAGGTGTAGCTAAGGCCATTTGTACCCATGGGTTCATTAAAAATTCAGGAACATATAGAAAAGAGATAAATGAAAAGTGTCCAACCATCGTCCATAAAAGAGGCAATGAAAGAATGACAGAGACAATAAATTTTCGTTTTTGTTTTTTGATTGCTTCTTCACGATAATCAATTGAATCCTTATCATTTTCTTTCATATGTGCCCCGTACCCAAGTTTTTCAATACGACTAATGATATCAGACATAGAGACTTGATTTGGATTGAATTCCACTACTGCATTCTCTATAGCTAAATTGACATTCGCAAGCGTTACACCATCTAGCTTATTTAAACCCTTTTCAATTCTTGTTGCACAAGCTGCACAGGTCATTCCTGTAATGGCGAATTCCTTTTTTTCCTTCACCACACCATAACCTAGTGCTTCAATCTTCTTTTCGAAATCTTGCACATTTACCTTTTCAGGGTCAAATTTTATAGTAGATTTTTCTAACGCTAGATTGACATTCGCTTCTTTTACACCTTCAAGCTTATTTAACCCCTTCTCAATACGACTTGCACAGGCTGCACAGGTCATACCTACAATCTGCATACTTGTTTCTTTCAGCTCATTCGTCACTATGTTTCACCTACCTTCGTATACCTTTTAGGGGTATAGTTTCTAGCTGAAAAAAGAGTGCTATATTGGGGCACTCTCCATTTATTTAAAAGAAACAATATTTAAAGTTCTATTACTCAACGTCATATCCTTGATCATCAATAGCTTCTTTAATCTGAGTAAGAGATACCTTTTGGTCATTAAAGGAAACATCCACTTTACCTGTTTCTAAATTAACACTAACTTGTTCTACACCATCAAGTGCTCCAACACTACCTTCAACAGCTTTAACACAATGTCCACAAGACATTCCCTTTACATTTAAAGTAACATTTTCCATTCCAACTTCTCCTTTTATACGTTATAGGGGTATATTTTAATTAAAAAAAAATATCTTAAATCCTATATTTTATTTTCTCATTAACTTCTGAATAGTAACTAAAAGTTCATCTAGTACTTCTTCGTCACCTTCTGATATTCGATCCACTACACAACCTTTTAAATGTCCTTGTAAAAGAACTTTTGCCACACTGTTTAATGCCGACTGTGTTGCTGACAGCTGTGTAATGATATCATCACAGTAAACATCTCGATCGACCATACCTTTTATACCACGGATTTGACCCTCAATGCGATTCAGGCGATTGTTTAAGTCTTTTTTGATGTGATCAGGATGGTGACTTTTTCTGCACTGTTGCATATCTGTTAATTCCTCACTCATTTTTTCCAGGTTCATCAACTCCGTTCTAAAAGAATTGTAATGTACCCCTATAGGGTATGTCAATTGTTATGAGTTAATTAATCTTTTTAATATATGCAACCTTCTTCCCAACATGCACAATTTTATTAAATTCACTTGTTTGACTAACCATCTATGTAATCTGACCATATATTATGCTAAATATCGCTTATAACTAATGGAGCTTTAGGAGGAGAAAAAATGGCTGAGTTTAACCCTCAAAAATTAACTATCAGATATATTTTACCCGCAAGTCCCACAGAACCTATAGTGGGTAGAAAATATACACTTACTCACTCTGATAACACAGGACATTTATTTTTAGATATTGGAATTGATTATAATTATGAGGCTGTTAATCAAAAGCTACGTGATGAAGTGATTGCAGAATGGCAAAACGATGGTGGTATACGATTATTAGGAAAGGTCCATATAGACCAGGGTAATTCTTCATTTGAAGAAGCAAAAAAGCGAAATGATATTTTTACTAAAGAGTTGGGTACTGCATTAAGAGGAATTATTTTCGGAGATCGATTATTTTTATCAAACTTCCCAAATTTTTTAGATGCACCAATTTACATTTATTTCGAATCAATGTTTCCACAATTTCATCAGCTTTATTATTATGGAACTACAAGACAATATTTAAATGACATAAAACTGGAAGTCTAATAGTATTATCATTTCATAAAATTGAATCCAATTTTTGATTCACTTCATTGCATTTCCATTTTATTACGCTTAATATTTTCATAAGGGAAACTTTTTTAGTTTGAAGGAGGGGCGACATTTGATAGATTATATACTAACGCTAGATCCTATTATCCAAGTGACAATAGCTACTCTATTTACTTGGGGTATGACAGCATTAGGGGCTGCTTTAGTATTTACCACAAAAACTTTTAACCAAAAGTTCATGGATAGCATGCTTGGTTTTGCTGGAGGCGTCATGATCGCCGCGAGCTTTTGGTCTCTATTAAATCCAGCATTGGAAATGGCTGGGAGTGGAAGTTTACCTGCTTGGCTTCCGGTTGCCTTAGGATTTTTGCTAGGTGGAGCATTCATATTTGCCATTGACAAATTGCTCCCTCACCTACACCCTAACGCACCATTAAACAGTGCAGAAGGTATACATCCAAAAAAGCGAAAACGAAGTACTTTACTCGTTCTCGCGATTACATTACACAATATCCCTGAAGGCCTCGCTATTGGTGTATCCTTTGGAGCAGTTGCCCTTGGTTCACCTTCAGCATCACTTGCAGGTGCACTAGCATTAGCCATTGGAATCGGGATTCAAAATATCCCTGAAGGTGCTGCAGTTTCGATGCCTTTGTTAAGGGATGGTCTTTCGAAAAAAAATAGTTTTTTATTTGGACAGTTTTCAGGTATGGTAGAGCCCGTCTCAGCTATCATTGGATTCCTTGCTGTGGCTTTTATCGAACCAATATTACCACTTGCCTTAGCGTTTGCAGCAGGCGCAATGATTTTTGTTGTAGCAGAAGAGGTTATCCCAAGCTCACAAGAAGAAGGCAACAAAGACCTTGCAGTAATGAGTCTGATGATTGGATTTACTTTGATGATGATTTTAGATGTAGCGCTTGGCTGATAAAACACTTCATATTAAAAATAAACAGAATAAACAATTAAACCCGCATCTCTAAAAGATGCGGGTTATTTTTAACTTTAAGCTTTCAATGTCTTTTTGCGAATTGGCTGTAGTATAAGAGCAAAAACTAATATCAAAATAGCTATAACTGCAGCAGACATAAATAATCCACCATATCCATTTTGAGCTGCTGTTTGACTCATTTCATTTACTGAAGATAAAATCACTTCTTTTAATGTTGGATCTTGGATTTGGCCAACAACTGCCATAAGCTCTTCTTGTGGCATATCACTAGCAGTTGCAAATTGCGCTCCTACCTGTTGTAATTCCTGGGCTCCATTTTCTGAAAGAGTGACATTACTTAAGTTATTCTGAAGTGTTTGACCAAAATCAGACTTAAAAATGTTTGGCAAATCACTAAAACCTCTAGCAATAAATCCAGCATAAATGGTTGGTGCAATCGTCATCCCAAGAGTACGAATAAGTGATAAAGACGCAAGTGCTGTCCCCTTATTACTCATCAATTTTTCTGTCGCTAAAATATTCAAAGGAGCACCAAGTAGTATTCCCATACCAATACCCGCGATTACGGACCCAATAATGAATTCAAATTTCGTATCAATCCAAGCTGGGAAAAGGAAAAAGCCAACTGTAGCAATAATCCCAGAAAGAGCAACTGCTAATATAGGACCACGTTTATCAACAAATACGCCACCAAGTGCTGCACCTACACCCGCTGCTAAAGCTAGCGGTGTCATCCAGTACCCTGAATGTTCGGAACTTATTCCTAATACTTGTTCAGAAAATGCAGGTACGAAAATCATCGCAGCAAGCATTGCACCAGAAAAGGCGCCTAACAATAATGTAATTAAATAAGTTGGTTCTTTCATTAAAGTAACAGGTAGTATTGGATCACCACCACGATTGACCAATCTCGTTTCATAGAAATAAAGAATAACTAGTATGACTAGACCAGCTAAAATAAACGGATATACATTTAATGCTAACAACGCTTTAAAGAAGTTCGTTCCCTCGACATTTGTTAAGCCATACATTATCCCTAAAATTGAGAGGGATAAAAAAATTGTCCCTGTAAAATCAAGCCGCCCAGGTTCTGCATCTTTCGTTTCCTCCAACTTTAAAAAACCCATAATTACTAAGAAAATAGCAATCGGTACATTAATCAAAAAGAGCCAATGCCAACTACCTGTTAAATCTAAGATAATACTTCCTAAATTCGGTCCTAAAACTGCTGCGATACCGTTCATTCCGCCAAGCATCCCTAACGCTTTACCTTGTCTTTCTTGCGGCAATGTACTTAATACATGAGAGGAACCAATAATGAAAATTCCTCCTCCGCCCATTGCTTGTATAAATCTCGCAACTAAATAAAACGTAAAGTTGGGACTCAAAGCAACAAGTAAGGAGCCTAGTCCAAAAAGTGCAATCTCAATAATAAATAATTTTCTTCGCCCAAATCGGTCAGAAAGCTTCCCAATCACAGGAACACTGATGGCTAATCCGAGAGTGTATAATGTTACACCCCATGCTCCCCAGTTGGTATCTACTTCAAAGGATTTATTAATCGTTGTTAGGGCAGCACTAATAATTCCATTATCAAGAGCTGCCATAAAGACCCCAATTGCAAATAGTGTTATTGCCCAATTTTGTTGTGACTTTGTATTTGTCATAATCACTAACCCTTCCATGGATATTTTCTATAAATAATGAAATACTTCTTAAATGCAATAGTATGTATATTCAATGTAAAGTAAGTCCTATAACTTATACATTATTGCTACATTCATTATTTCTTAGTAGACTAACTATTCTCCTACTATTGTGTCAATGTGCGTATTTAGAATAAATTAATTACTAAATATTGTATCACCTCTAAAAAATTAAGCACGAAAATTACTCCAAAATTTTACTGTAGGGGATTAAATAAAAAAGCGCCTCCATAGTTGGAAGCGCTAAAAATTTGCTATTATTGAATTTACTCTTCTTCTTCCATAATTTCATCAAACGCTGCAGAAACTTTATCGAATTCTTCATCCGATTCTATAGCGCTGAAGTCACCATCTTCATCTACTTTTAAAAAGAAAACATCGATGTCTTCTTCTGTTTCTTCTTGAATATCTTCAACAAAACCTACTGCTACGTATTCCGTTCCATCAAGATTGATGGAAGCCAGTACTTCTACTTCTAATTCTTCGTCGTTTTCATCCGAAATTGTAAAAACTTCTCCTACTTCATGTTTTTCCATTTTCATTTCTCCTTTATCATTCAAAACTAATTTCTATTTACTATCATCTTTAGGCATAGCCAATATACATTATACAGTTATGTGCCACAAAATGTACGATATGGGCGATTAGATGGCTGTGGTAATGTGCAGTATTCAACATAATCGTCCGAAGAATAATCATATGGATCTGAAAGTGCCGCTAATAACCGTTCCATCACGCTTAGATCTCCATCATTAACTGCAGCAGCTAATGCCTCTTCTACTCGATGATTACGTGGAATCACCGATGGGTTACTGTTTCTCATTAACTCATACGATTCCTCAATCTTTTGCTGCTGGCTTGAACGTCTTTGTTCCCACTTCTGAAGCCATTCTTCAAACTCTTTCGTACCATGGAGAGGTAGGTTATCATATTGACCCACTGTTAACGCTCGGAATGTATTTGTATAGTCAGCACGATACTTTTCCATCATATTGAGAAGTTCATCGGCTAATTCTTTGTCATTCTCTTCTTCACTAAATAGCCCTAATTTTGCTCTCATTCCATCAAGCCAATGCTTCTCAAAAAGGTCCATATACTGAGAAATCTGCCCTTGAGCAATTTCTATTGCCTTTTCCTCATCATCATCTAATAACGGTACAAGTGTTTCTGCAAAACGTGCTAAATTCCATAAACCCATTTTTGGTTGATTACCATATGCATAACGCCCTTGAGTATCAATAGAGCTAAATACGGTTTCTGGATGATAGGTATCCATAAATGCACATGGACCATAATCAATTGTCTCCCCACTAATTGCCATATTGTCCGTATTCATAACACCATGAATAAAACCGACAAGCTGCCACCTAGCGATTAACTCGGCTTGCTTCTTAATGACTTCTTGGAGTAAGTATAAGTATTGGTTATCACTATTCGGGATATCGGTATAATGCCGAACAATTGTATAACTTGCTAGCGATTGAAGGTCTTCATAGCTGCCCCAATTAGCAACGAATTGGAACGTCCCTACTCGAATATGACTCGATGCAACACGCGTTAAGATTGCACCGGGGAGATCTGTCTCTCGAATAATTTTTTCTCCAGTGGACACTACGGCTAAACTACGAGTAGTAGGTATCCCCAACCCATGCATTGCTTCACTGATTATATATTCTCGAAGCATTGGGCCAAGAGCTGCACGACCGTCCCCTCCGCGTGAAAAAGGAGTTCTTCCTGCTCCCTTCAATTGAATATCAAATCGCTCATTTTCTGGTGTTATTTGCTCTCCATAAAGAAGTGCTCGACCATCACCTAGCATTGTAAAGTAACCAAATTGATGTCCAGCATAGGCTTGTGCGAGTGGAAATGAACCTTCCGGAGCCTTATTGCCTGCTAAAATTTGTAGACCCTCTTCACTTTGAAGCTCCTCGCTATTCAAACCTAATTCTTTTGCAAGAATTTCATTAAATACCACCAATTTAGGGTTACTTACAGGATGTAAGCCAACACTTGCATATAGGTTATCCGAAAGTCTGGCATAACTATTATCAAAATTCCATCCAAATCCCATAGTATCCTCTTCTCTTTTTATAAACTATTTTTCGCCTCATTAGATGAGTTATACTTTCCATTACTTATTAAGTTTCCTCTTGTTTGAAAACCTGTCATAACAAAGCAGCTTATACAAGCAACAGCAGTAACAAAGCCTGCCAAACTTAAACCAAGAGCTCTCATAAAGGTATCCTCTCCTGGATAATATGGCTCAATTCGTACATACATATATACAAATAATACAGTTAAAGCAAAATAAAAACTGCTCCCAAGGCTTGCCATAATAATCTGTTCCTTTTTTGAACCATTCCACGCTTTATTGAAAATAATCCAAATCCCTACACTAAAAATGATTGCAATAATCATCACGATGAAATGAACATATGGAATAAAGAAAAGCATCAATACATATAGAATGCCTATGGTAGTTAAAAACAAAACCGCATTTGCTATAAATAACACAATTCCAGCCAAATAACTATTCTGATACCATCTCGAATTTTGTAACCATTTTACGAATCGATTATTGTCATTAATGCTTCCAACTAACGCAGAACGAGAAATTGAAATAAAAATAAAAGCAATAATTAATAAAAATAAAATAATGCCCAAAATATAGCCTCCTTCTTTACTATATAAACGCTCACACCTATTGGAAGTTTCATCCAATAAATATTAACCTTTAAATTCATCATTTAAAAGAATATTTTTCCTCCAATTGAACAATTACATATATTAGAAAAACTTTACGGACATCCACTCACTTTTATGATAAGATATCTTTCATGTATTAAAAGAAAGAGGAAAACCTATGAATGAAGTACATGCAAAGCCTTCTGAAAAGCTAAGTTTATTCAATTTAACCTGGCCAATCTTTTTGGAAGTATTCTTATTTATGTTAATGGGGCTCGCCGACACATTCATGTTAAGTGCGGTATCAGATGATGCAGTTTCGGGTGTAGGTACAGCTAATCAATGTATTCATATAGCAATATTAATATTGGAAGTAGTCGGGAATGGTGCTGCCATTGTTGTCTCCCAGTATCTTGGCTCTCGTCGATATTTGGAAGCAGCAAAAATTTCAGCAGTAGCGGTTACTTTAAACCTATGCGTCGGACTAATTATGTCAGTCGTTTTTATTTTTTCAACTAACCAATTAATGGAAATGATGAATCTACAAGGCCCAGTACTAACACATGCACAAAATTATTTAATAATTGTTGGTGGAGGTATCTTTCTACAAGCAATCATTAACTCTTTAGCGGCAATCGTCCGTGTACATGGTTGGACGAAGCAAACCATGTATGTATCGTTGGGGATGAACATACTACATGTTATCGGGAACTATCTTTTAATTTTCGGAAACTTTGGTGCACCTGAACTTGGCGTAAAAGGAGCCGCAATTTCTTCAGTTTTTAGCCGATTAATTGCTTTGTTTGTGTTCCTTTGGCTTTTATATCAAGCGTTAGAAATCAAAGTAAAAGTCGAATATTACTTTAAGTTTTCAAAGGAATATGTGAAAAAGATTTTATCTATCGGGATTCCGAGTGCTCTCGAACAGATTTTGTATCAGTTATGCCAAATTGTATTTTTATATTATGTAACCTATCTGGGTGCAGAAGCGTTAGCTGCCAGACAATACGCAAATAATATATCCATGTTCACTTATTTATTTGCCATTGCAATTGGAATGGGGACTTCAATTATTATTGGTCGTCTTGTCGGTTCAGGTGAAAAAGTTGCAGCCTATAAACAACTCTGGTTTAGCGTTAAAGCTGCTTTAGTATTTACGATTATTATAGCGACGCTTGTAACAGTTTTCCGCGAAGGGCTTATGGGGCTTTTCACAAAGAATACAGAAGTTATTAAATTTGGTGCGTCCGTATTACTTTTAAGTCTTTTACTTGAAACTGGACGTACAGTAAACATTACCATTATTAACTCTTTACGTGCGTCTGGTGATGCTCGTTTCCCTGTAAAAATCGGTTTTCTTTCGATGGTTTGCATGAGCCTACCATTAGGCTATTTATTAGTTTTCGTTTTTGATTTAGGTTTAGTTGGAGTTTGGCTTGCAATTGCAGCAGATGAATGGACCCGTGCAATTATTGTGATTTTCAGATGGAAAAGTCGCAAGTGGGAACGTTACGCATTAGTAGCTCCCCCATCTACTGAAAGTGAAGCTGAAACTAAAATACCGGAAACACCGGCAATTTCATAAAAGGATCATGATGATAACAATACACAAAAGGATCTCCGATGACAGGAGATCCTTTTTAAAATTAATTCACTTTTCCTTTAATCGTTACCGTTTTTAGGTAATGTTTCGCTTAGTTTGCAATATTGTACAAAAACGTTAGCAAGTTCGCGTAATCGTTTTTGAATTTCATCATTTATAATTACTCCTTTTTCATCAAAGTCTGAGGAGTGTGTATAGACAAAGTTTGGTGTTACTAGGCAACGAAAATAATCTAAGATCGGTCTTAGTTGATTTTCCACTACTAAATGATGCTGATATGTACCGCCATTAGCTACCATTGAAACCGGTTTATACCGCATAGCTTTGGGATTGAGCATATCAAACGCATTTTTTAGTACGCCTGGGATTGAGGCTTGGTAAATTGGTGTTGAAATAATATATCCGTCAGCCTCTTCAAATTTTTGAATCATCATTTTCATATCTTCATTTAAAGGACTTCCATCTAGAATTTGATGCTTTAAGTCCGCAAAATATAAAATTTCAAGCTCTAAGTCTTTATTATATTCTTTTATATATTGTTCAACTTGTCGCAGTAATGCACCAGTTTTGGTACCAAATACGGTGCCATCAACGAGTAATATTTTCATTATTATGCTGCCTCCACCTTTTTATTTCCACCCGTTATTTTAACAGATGCGACTCAAGTGGAATAGGGAACTAGTTTATGTTAATTAAATTTCAGTCTTTTGTCTGATTTTCTGTATGATTTGCTTTTTCCAATGCCTTTTCCATCATTCTCGTTGGTGAAGATAAGCTAACAATAGTGGTACCAACATCAAAGGAATGCTTTTTAGCATTTGCTAAAAACACTAAATTATTATCACAGTCCACAGCAAATAACGGGATGGTTAAATGACCATCATCCTTTAAATAATCCCCTAATGTATACTGTTCCGTTAGTTGAGTTTTTCGAATCATATAACCTTCTACTATAAAACGATTTAACATGTGTATATCAAATTCCTCGTCAAAAAGACTCTTTCCGCAAATGGATTTACTGTAGCAACTTGGGTCACCCATATGACTTGGTGTTTGAAAAATATGTTCTCGACCTAATTCCGGGACAAAATGCTGGCAAATCAATGAATTATAAGCGGCATCTTCAGTTGAGGCAATTAATATTTCGTAAGGTGTTAAATCAAGATGGTACAAAGTCTTCTCACTCAAGATATCCCCTACCTCAGATTTCAGTCCTCGCTGCCGGGCATGAATTAATGACCCCCAAGATCGGTCAATGATTAGCACAGGTTTGTTAAAGCTTTCAAGCGCTTCCCCCAAAACTGCACTAAATGGACTACCTCCGACTATCATTACTCCAGGCTCATCGGTTGCTCGAAGATCTAATTTTTTTGAAAACCACCCTATTGAAAAACCATGTACCAAAACAGTTGCAAATACTAGCGCAAGGGTTAATGCTGTAATCAGATCGGCATCTTGAAAACCTTCCTCGTGTAAAATATTAGAGAAAAATCCTGAAACAGTTAACGCTACAATCCCTCTGGGAGCAATCCACCCTATCAAGATTCGTTCCTGCTTTGTTAGGTCTAAGCCAATTGTTGATAACCAAATTGAAACTGGCCTTACAACTAGCAACATCGCTAAAACAAAGAACAACATATTTAAGCTTAGAAGATCCATTAATGTATCAAGGGACAAAGAAGCAGTAAGCATGATAAATATCCCAGAAATCAGAAGCACTGATACATTCTCTTTAAAATGCAGTAAGTCTCTTAACGAAGTTAAATGCATATTTGCCATGATAACTCCCATCGCTGTTACTGCAAGTAAACCCGTTTCATGCATAATTGTATCCGATACCACAAATACCAAAAGGACACTTACTAAAACAATCGGGGATTTTAAAAATTCGGGAATATAACCACGTTCTAATAATCTCCCTAGTACAAATCCTGAAACTAATCCAGTAATGCCAGAAAGAATGGACGCACCAAAAAATAGTAACAATGAAGTACCTGTAATCGCCTTACTTGTCCATAAAACAACTTGGAGAGCAAATAAAGCAATAAGCGCACCAGATGCATCGACAACGATACCTTCCCATTTTAAAATGGTCGAAGGTCTTTCTTTTAATTTTGCTTGTCGTAACAAAGGCATAATGACAGTTGGACCAGTTACAATGAATATACCTCCGATGATAAAGGAAACTTCTAGTGAAATACCGGCTAAATAATAGGCGGCAAGAGATCCTGTAATCCATGCTATAAATGAGCCTATTGTGGATATGCGAAAGATTGAAGAGCGAGAATCTTTAATTTCACGAATATCTAAGCTTAAGCTTCCTTCAAATAAAATAATGGCTACAGCCAGTGAAATAATAGGATTAAAGAGGTTCCCAAAGCTTTCTTTTGGATTGAAAAATCCAAGAAACGGCCCAACAATTAGTCCAACAAGTGACATTATCACGATAGCAGGAAGTCGATACCGCCATGCAACCCATTGTGAAAAAATCCCGAGTGCTACGATTGCAACCATTTGAAAGAGTATTGAATCAAGCATTGCACGTCCCCTTAGAACTATTTTTTAATACAAAAACAGTATTTAACTTGTCCCATTTTAAGTTAATTCACACATAATATTTTTTGAGTAAATAGCTTAAACATAGCTAGCGTCAATTGTTCTTTCTTAAATCAATAAAAAAATCCTCCCGCATAGAATTAGTATTTGCGGAGGACATGCTTTCATTCCTATTCATGGTTTTATTGTTTGGGATTATTTTTCACTTGCAACTCTTGAAGTTTTTCGCGGTTAAATACTACTTCTTCATCAACAGGCGTAAATTCTTCTTTATATTGATCCCAATTAAAAAGTTCATCACGGGAAATCTCTTGTTCATCTTTCACTTCTGGCATTTTCAAATTGGCCACCTGTACCGATTCATAAACCATTACAGGAGATTTTTTACCAGTTAATGCGATGACTTTCATAGCCAATGCAACCTGTGCAGCCTCGATAGAACGATACTTTTTAAGTGGTCCCACTAAAAGCGGATTAAACACTTTTAGCACTACTTCCCCCATCTTTTCCCCAAAACGAAACTCATTTCTTTCTCCAACTAATAATGATGGTCTGACGATAGAAAGTTGTGGAATCCCTAATGCAATTAGTTCTTTTTCTAGTTTTCCTTTCACCCGATTATAATAAAATGGTGATTTTTCATTTGCCCCCATGGCTGAGATAATAATAAAATGCATAATCCCACATTTTTTGGCTAGTGAAGCAATTTGTAATGGATATTCTACATCCACCTTTTCAAACTCTGCGCGGTTGCCTGCTTTTTTTTGTGTTGTACCTAAACAACAAAAAATTTCATGAGCAAATTCGATATCCTTCTCTTCCAATTGATCGAAGGACCTTATTTTAACGGTTAATTTAGGATGTTCAAACGCAAGTTTTCTTCGAGAGATTACAGTAACAGATATATATTCTTCACTTTCACAAAGCAACTTTACTAGGTTTGATCCAACTAACCCCGTCCCCCCAAATACAATAGCAGAGCGCATTTCCATTTTTCTTCCACTTCCTATCATGTTTGTCCATGTTAGTGCATAAACTTGAGAATCTATGATACTTCATTGCTATGACTCTATTGTTAATTTTCACACATACTTTCTAATTTTTCACCATAATTTAATTAATAGCTAGGAAAGGATGGGATTATATGCAGAATGAATTAAGTGTAACTTCATTAAAAAAGAAAATTGCCTTTATCGTTGAACATAGTGCTATAAAAGGATATTATCCCCTTGAGCGTGTAGCAATATTAGCAAAACTTTTAAAAGATGAGGAAAGTGTTTTTATATTTTTAAAGCAAGATGGACAAGAAGCTATCGAGATTTTCACTGACCAACAGCTTTCTCCAATTCTATTTGATAATTATATAGAGTTAAAAACTCAGATTCGTAACCTTGAACCTGATTTAATTATTCAGGATGGAAAGGATACACTTGTTGAGCAAATTGAACAACTTAGACCACACTGCAAAACAATCGTCCATTTTGATGATTTTGGCGAAGGAGCACTATTAGCCGATTGTAATATCGTTGCTCTTTTCGAGGAAGTTAGAGAGAACACTGCTCAAAATATCTTATCTGGAAGCTATGCCTATGCTGTGAAAGAATCTCTTAAAACCATTGCAAAAGAACGAGTTTCAAATGAACTGTCTACCCCACCACATATTGTGGTTGCCTATGAGGATGGCGATGAAAACAACTTAACCTATAGAACATTGCGCCATTTAACACAATTACAAATACCTTTGCAAGTAACCGTTGCCATCGACCGAGAATATAAACATTCTATGGAAGATCTACAAATGATGGTACTAAGTCGCCGTAATACGAAGATTTTAAAGGATGACTTCGCTCTAGATAAACTTTTACATGAGGCCGATATTGTCATTTGTAATGCAAATTATACTCCATATAAGGTGGCGACAGTTGGTATTCCTTGTATTACAGCTGCACAAAATGAACGTGAATTAAACAATGCTTTTCCTAGAGAACATAATGGATTCATTCACCTCGGCCTAGGTCGCAAAATGAAACAATCCAATATCCAAAATGCCGTAATGGAGCTACTATTACACGAAACGAGACGTGAACGAGCTGTACGGAAGCAATTTGAGCTTGAAATTCAAGATAATAATGAGGTCATTAAATCTCTTCTTTTAGACTTCGCCTACGAACGACATAATATGGTATCACTATAATTTATTTATAAATAGAAGCACTTTGGACAAGCTCACTGTTCAAAGTGCTTTTTCTATAGGATAAAGTAAAGATGAAGATTCGTTAACAAAAGCTGGATAATGATTATTAATGAAATGATGCCCCCTCCTATGATACAATGTTCATAAGTTTTTGTACTTATATAGAACAAGGAGCATTCAAAACATGGCAACGAAATCAGAGCTTAAACAACAAATCGCAGAGTTAAAAATGGATTATATCAACCTTCAAGGGGATATCGAAAAGCTTGAAAGTACAGGTCATGCAGAATCTGTTACTAAAGCTGAAGAGCGTCTTTCCAATATGGAGAAACAACTTGCAGAACTGAACAAACAGCTCGCGGCGTTGTCGTAACCCGCGAGTTTTTTAGCGGCTATGAATGTGTAGTTTTTCTAAACTAACTGCATAAAAATGTGCCAACTCGACTCATTTTGGTCGAGTTGTATTTTTGTCACAAAGATTATTCGTTGTTATTGAATTCATAATTATCGGAGGAAATTGTTATGGCAATATTAACAGTTGAAAATTTAGGTCATTCCTTTGGTGATCGTACCCTTTTTAAAGATGTTTCTTTCCGTCTAGTTGAAGGAGATCATGTTGGTTTAGTTGGGGCTAACGGTGTAGGGAAATCGACATTAATGGGAATTATCACTGGTCAAATTATTCATGATACAGGTCGTGTAGAATGGCTACCAGGTACACACTACGGATATTTAGATCAACATACCGTTTTAACGGCCGGACGTACAATGCGTGATGCATTACGAGACGCATTCCTTCCTCTTTATAAAAAAGAAGAGGAACTAAATGAAATCGCAAATAAAATGGCTGATGCAACGCCTGAAGAATTAGAAGAATTACTTGAACAAATGGCAGAAGTTCAAGATGCCTTAGATGCAGGCGATTTTTATTCATTAGATATTAAAATTGAAGAGGTTGCGCGAGGTCTAGGGTTAGATGCAATTGGATTAGAACGAGATGTGGCTGCCCTTTCAGGTGGTCAGCGTACGAAAGTCTTACTAGCAAAGCTATTACTCGAAAAGCCAAAAGTATTGCTTCTAGATGAGCCAACAAACTATCTAGATGAAGAGCATGTCACATGGCTAAAAAACTATTTAAAAAATTATCCACATGCTTTTTTACTCATTTCCCATGATACAGAATTTATGAATGAGACAGTGGATGTTATTTTCCAGCTAGAGTTTTCTAAATTAACTCGTTATACAGCAACTTATGAAAAATTCTTAGAACTAGCTGAAATAAATAAGCGCCAGCATATTGATGCCTACGAAAAGCAGCAAGAATTCATTAAAAAACAAGAAGATTTTATCGCAAAAAATAAAGCACGATATTCTACAACTGGTCGTGCGAAATCTCGTGCAAAACAGCTAGATCGTTTAGAGCGAATCGACCGACCTGAAACAGCAGTAAAACCAGAGTTCGGCTTTAAAGAAGCACGTACACCTAGTCGTTATGTCGTAGAAGCAGAGAATCTAGTAATTGGATATGATAAAGAAAAACCGTTACTCCCACCACTTACATTTATGATTGAACGAGGTGAAAAAATTGCCCTTGTTGGGATGAATGGTGTTGGGAAATCGACCCTTCTTAAAACAATGCTTGGGAAAGTAAAGCCACTTGATGGTAAGGTAATCCTTGGTGATTATTTAGTCCCTTCTTACTTTGAACAGGAAGTAAAAGCTGATAAAATCACGCCAATAGATGATGTATGGAATGCCTTTCCTTCCATGGAACAAGCACAAGTTCGTGCGGCTTTAGCACGTGCTGGTTTAAAAACGGATCATATTACACGCCCTTTAAATTCTTTATCTGGGGGCGAACAAGCTAAAGTACGTCTATGTAAGCTGATGATGGATGAAACAAACTGGTTGATTTTTGACGAACCTACCAATCACTTAGACGTGGACGCAAAAGCAGAATTAAAACGTGCTATGCAGGATTTTAAAGGTACAATCGTTTTAGTTTCCCATGAGCCCGAATTCTATGATGGCTTAGTAACTAAAATATGGAACGTGCAAGACTGGTTTACAACTGGTAAAACAGATTTATAGTTTTTAAAGGCGGATTGACCTCTTTGAGATCAATCCGTTTTTTCTTTGGTTCGTTGTGACAACGAGTTATTTGTAATTTGAATTATTTATAGTTTAGTAGTTAGATACGAATTAACGCCCTCCCCCCTTTCATTCTTCTTCTAACTCTACTTCATCTAATAAAATATGAATTTTTAATTCTCTCAGATGATTTCATTAAAGTAAAAATTGCATTTCTAAATGATAAAGGTAAAAAATTGAAACTTTTTTTACTCAAAGACGTATATATTTATAGAAAAACGGTTATTAATTTAATGTAACAAGCCCACTTATAGAAGAGAGCAACACTATTGACTTACAATTAACTTACTGGTAAGATATTTATATAGACAATAATATCTTATTCAGTAACTATTCGAAACTTTAAAATATACGAAAGCGGGGAGATTTTATGACAGTTACAATTTATACACAATCTAGCTGTTCTTCTTCACGAAAAGCTATTAAATGGTTAAAAGAAAATGACATTAAGTTCACAGAAAAACGAATTACATCTCAACCTTTAACATTAGCAGAATTTAAAAATATTTTAAGAATGACTGAAGATGGTACTGACGAGATTATTGCAACAAATTCAAATGACTTTAAAAACTTAAATCTTGATATTGATCAGTTATCTATTCAAGATTTGTACAACCTAATTCAACAATATCCACGTATGTTACGTAGCCCGATATTACTTGATGAAAAACGCATTCAAGTAGGTTATAACGAAATGGACATTCGTCGTTTTATCCCTCGTAAAGTACGAGCTTACGAGTTAAATGCTATGCAACAACTCGCAACACAAGGCTAATTATCAGCTAACGAAATCTAATTTCGTCATACGACCTGCGAGATGATTGTAAGTGGAGCTGAAACATTATGAATGACCAACGACAAGAACACCTTTCTTCTCTCTTTGAAGTAGTTTCTTCTTTAGAGAGAAAATGGGCAAATGAGTGGAATCAACAAAATATATTAGGATTTTCAAAATCTCATATATTACTCTTAGAATTATTAGCAAAAGAAGGCCCAAAACGTCCTTCAGCCATTGCCGAGCGTTTGAAAGTAACAACTGGTGGTGTTACTGTTCTAACAACAAAGTTAATTAACGGCGGGTTTATAGAAAAAACGCAGAGCAATGCAGATCGTCGTGCTTCACAAATTGCCCTTACACCTGAGGGAGAAAAAATCCTAGACGAATTGCGTGCACAAGCCAATGCAATGGTTAACACCATGTTCGGCATGCTCACAAATGACGAAATTAAAATGCTATATAACATCTTTGAAAAATGCCTTACGAACGGGCCTGGGCATACGAAATAAAATAAATTATAGTGAAAGTAAGGTGTATATTAATGACATCTTGCTTTTTTTGCATTAAAAAAGACTTTCCTTTTAGGAAAGTCTCTATCTAAGCCATCACAACATCTTCCAAAGAAGTATCAGAAAGTAAAATTTCTTTTAGTCTAGCTTTCGCACGGAATAAGCGAGATTTTACTGTACCAATCGATACCTTCATTAATGTAGAGATTTCAGCTAATGAGTATTGATCTACGTAGAAATACCATAATGTTTTTTGGTAAATCCCATCTAACAATTGCATTTTTTCTTGGACAATTTTTGTTACAACTTCTTTTTCTACTTTATCTTCTGTAGAAATTTCATTATTGGGAACCAAATCTAAAATAGGTACGTCTAATGTTTCAGGTTGACTCATCATATACTTACTTCTTCTTACATTCTTGCGGTAGCGGTCGCGGAAAGTATTCATAGTAATTGTAGTGAGCCATGCTTTAACATGATCAACCTTTTCTACTTGTTCTTCGTTACGAACAACTTTTACCCATACTTCTTGCATTAAATCTTCAGCTTCAGCTGTATTGCGAGTTAATTTTAAACATAAATGATATATATAACGATTATATTCTTCGTAAATTCCATTCAAACTACTAATCATAGTTTATTGCCTCCAATATTAACCTTGTAACTACATTTTCCCAAAAAATCGTATTACACTCTATCGGATTTGCTTTCAATTACATTACATTCATGTAAGCTTGGAACCCTTCCCTTGTAATTTTTGAAATCAGCTATATTGCTAATTTTTATTTACCCACAATGTTCATAATCACACCGGTAGCTGGAGTGACTACCGAAATGGGGTTATGTGCTATACTATTTCTACTATCTAATTAAATTTGAAATGAGGGTTTTTGATGAATCTTTCACAAACTTTGGATGCTTATTTTACAGAAAACCGGGAGAAGCACTTAGAAGAACTGAATGAGTTTCTTCGCATTCCTAGTATCAGTTCCTTGTCTGAACACAAGCAAGACATTCAATCAGCTGCTGAGTGGTTAGCTGATAAACTTCAAAAACTAAACATTGAAAATGTATCAGTAGATGCAACTGCAGGTCATCCGGTTGTATATGGTGAATGGCTACATGCTGAAGGAAAACCAACTATTTTATTCTATGGTCATTATGATGTACAACCCGTTGATCCCCTTCACCTATGGGAATCTGAACCTTTCAATCCTGTAATCCGAGATAATAAATTATTTGCTCGTGGGGCTTCAGATGACAAAGGACAAGTTTTTATGCATTTAAAAATGATTGAAGCATTATTTGCCACAGAAGGTACTCTTCCTGTGAATGTGAAATTCATTTATGAAGGCGAAGAAGAAATTGGTAGTCCTAACCTACCTGCCTATGTAGAAAAACATAAAGATAAACTAGCTGCAGATTTAATATTAATTTCAGACACTGGCCTTTATGCACCTGGAAAACCAGCTGTATGCTACGGTTTACGTGGACTTACTGGTATTCAGATTGATGTACGTGGGGCTAAAGGTGACCTTCATTCCGGTCTTTATGGTGGTGGCGTGCAAAATGCAATTCATGCATTAGCTGAGATTTTAGCTTCTTTCCGTGATGAACATGGAACCATTCAAGTAGAAGGATTTTATGACAAAGTTCTTCCGTTATCAGAGGAAGAACGTCAAGCATATCGTGAACTTAACTTTGATGATGAAGCATTAAAAACAGAAGTAGGCGTAACTGAATTATTCGGTGAAGAAGGTTACTCCTATTTAGAACAAACATGGGCTCGTCCAACTTTAGAAATTAACGGTGTATTCGGAGGATTCTCTGGTGAAGGAATCAAAACAGTACTTCCAGCAGAAGCCGGAGCCAAAATTACTTGCCGTCTAGTGCCAGATCAAGATCCAAACGAAATCGTTGCATTACTAAAAGCACATATTGAAAAGCACAAACCAAAAGGTGTTGAAGTAACAATATCTGAGTTCGATAAAGGAGCTCCTTATTTAACACCATTTGATCATCCATTAATCCAAGCAGCGGGTCGTTCTTATGAGCGTGTTTATAACGTCCCTACCGCTTTCACACGTGGAGGTGGCTCAATTCCTATTGTTGCTGCTTTCGATGAAATTCTTGCATTACCTGTTGTGTTAATGGGCTTCGGGTTAAACAGTGAAAACTTCCATGCTCCAAATGAACATTTCCACTTGGAAAACTTTGACAAAGGATTACGCGTATTAGGAGATTACTTACACGAAGTTTCTAACTTAAAATTTTAAATTGCTAAACCTAAAAGTTCTTTTGAGCTTTTAGGTTTTTTTAATAAACAAAGTCTTAAACTATATTTAAAATATTTCTTTTTTGTAACAAAAAGGAATTTTCTAAATATTTGTTGAATTTATCTAATATATACATCTATAAGCAATTTCTAGCACATGTATCTTATGAACAGGAGCGTGATTTGTATGGAAAATAAATGGAGTCTTGTAGTTTTGATGCAACCCATTGTGGGACTATTACTTGTATTGATTGGAATTTATACGTTCGCTGTTGGTAGCCCCAATTTACTACCATGGGCCTTTATGTTAATGGGTCCCCTATTTTTGGCAATGGGACAATATGAATTAAAAAATCAAAATAAGAAAAATTATAGTATTTTCTATTACTCATTAGCAACTGTTTCACTTTTATTTGGTTTCTACTCATTTACTGCATTCTAATTCAATCTATTTAATTAATAGTCTTAAGCACAAAACCATGCTATTTCTAGCATGGTTTTTATATGGATTTTATTTTCCTATCAACATATCCACAATTTTCAGTCATTTTATCCACACTATCCACCGTTTTTCGGATTTTTTAGAATATTTCAATTATAGTTATCCACAATTTCATTTTTAAGAAAATAGATCTACATCATAAAAAATGTCCTAAAACTTTGTTAACAAAGTTTTAGGACATCCTAATTCTATCGAACAATTAACCCTACACTTGAATAAATAATTACTGTCGCAAAAACGGCCATCATATAGATTAATGAATAAGCAAACATTTTGTTTGCCCATTTTTTTTCGTCCATTTGACGATAACCTACAATGCTAATCCAAAGCCAAATACCACCTAGTATGAGCGAACATAATGTTAACCCCCAACTTAGTGGAACAAATAAGAAACTTGTTAACATCATTAAGATCAAGTAGATATTTGTTTGTAGATATGTTCTTCTCATACTCTTTTTAACTGGTAACATTGGGATATTTGCAGCTGCATAATCATCTTTTTTACGAATAGCAATGGCATAAAAATGTGGCATTTGCCAAATTACCATGATGATAAACAAAGCCCACGCAGCTGGATACCATAAATCTGGTGCTACCGTAGCCCAACCAATTAACGGTGGCATAGCCCCTGAAATACTCCCTACTTCTGTATTCCAAATCGTTTTTCTTTTTGTCCACATTGTGTAAGGAACTACATAGAAAAACACACCTAAAAATCCTAGAAAAGCAGCTAGCCATGTTGTTAAAGAAAGAATTGCTAGGCCAGCAATAAGTAAAATTATACCGACAATCAGAACTGTACGAGCATTTAAATCTCCTGTAACTGTAGGTCGAGATTTTGTACGTTGCATAATCGCATCTATATCTCGGTCATATAAGTTATTAAAAATACCGGAAGCTCCGATAATGAATGCTGTACCTACAAAAGCAAAAATGATATGCGGTATATGGTCAATAAAACTTAATTTATACGTATATAAAGCGAGCATTAGTGAGGCAATCATAGGAATTAAATTTGATTTAATTATCCCAGTCTTTACTGCCTTTGCCCAGAGATCAAAATAGTTTTGCATAGTATGTCTTTTCTCCTCATTATTAGGCAACCATTCCAGGAGCACTATACTCTATCATACCATTGAATTGTAACTTTCAACAATCCACATAGCTTGATAAATTTTGAAATTTCATTGACGAGAAAATGAACATCTTTTAGGTCAATATGGCAAAATTCTTATTGGAACACCTTTTTATCTTCACTTACTTTTTCATCTTGTTTTCTATCAATATACGAACAAGCCATTTTCAACAATGGTAATACAACTAAAAAAACAAATAACATTCTAAATATTTGAAATACCGTAACTGCTGATACATCCGCACCAATCGCAGTAGCTAGTAAGCTCATTTGATCAAGTCCACCTGCAGCTGTACTTAGGAAACTAGTTGGTAATGAATAATCTAAAAAGTATACTAATAAATATCCTTGCGCAAAAGTTAATGCGATTAGAAATAATGCACTTCCGATGCCTAATAGTACAACTCTTTTTCCTAGTTTAATCATATCCGGTTTTAATAATAAACCAATATATGCTCCCATAGATAATTGAGCTAAATGTGAGAAAAGCCCAGGAATATGAGGTGTTTCGATCGAAAATAACGTCAATAAAATGATAAACAGAATTGGGGTCATAAAATAAGGAACGGGTAATTTAACTTTTTTCCCAATCCATACAGATGCCCATGAAACAACGATTAGAATCACTAACGGAAGTAAATCCAGCTCTAGTATATTCTCATTCGTTCCTACTTTTATCAAATGTCCAGATAATACAAAAGGAATCACCATAACAATACTAATAATCCGCACAATATGAAAATATGTGACCGTTGCTAGATTGATATCCTCTTCCTCTTCAGCAAACATAATAATCTGGCTTAAGCCTCCTGGCACTGTACAAGTTAATGCCGTTTTTAAGGAAACATTACCAATTTTCTTAATACCAATAGCCATAATAATGCTGATAATCACTAGGGCAATATTAATAAGTAACATAAACATAATGAGCCAACCCATACCAGAAAAAATACTCAATTGAAAAGTTTGACCAATCGAAATACCGATCACAACTAATCCGAAATTTCGAAATTGAACTGGCCAAAACAGCTCATATTTTATAAAAAATTGACTAATTAGAACAGCAAATAACGGACCAAGCATCCATGGAACAGGCAATCCAAGCACATTAAATAACCCAGCACCAACGACACTTATCAAGACTACTTGACTAATCGATTTTATATGCAATAGGAACCCTCATTTCTATTTCGTGTTCCTAAATAGATTACCATAAATTAGATAAAAATGATTCGTTCGCGGATTTATTTTTATTATTAAATGAAAATAAATATAAATTTAAAAAACCGGTTTCAAGATAAAACCGGTTTTTTATTAGAAGGATGTTCAGTTGTGATCTGACCACTTATAGGATGTGCAAAGATCGTTTTGTTATGCTCATTTATTTAAAAACGAAAGAGTAGATAGCACTACTTTTGGAAATTTAAAAGCCAACCAACACCAAATTGGTCAACAAGATTTGCATGCAATGCTCCCCAGTGTGTTTCCTGAAGTTCCACCGATACATCACCAGATACACTTAAATCATTATAAACTCTTGTTATTTCTTCTTCACTTTCACATTCTAAACTTACTCGAACATTATCCCCTTTTTTCGTTTTCCCAAAGTCATCTGAGAAATGGAGTACACTATTACCGACAACGAGTTCAGCATGTAAACATTTGCCGTCTTCTGTCTGTTGAATATTTCTAATCTCTCCATTCAAAATGTTTCGATAATATTCCATAATTTCAAGACAATTCTCCACAAAGATATACGGACTTGCGTTTATCATATTATTTTCCTCCACCCTATAGTTACTCACTTTTATACTTATATAAATGAAAGGCTCTATTAATAATTTTTCAAAATGAAAACTCTACTCTTCTACCTTATCCTATCTCTAGGACTCATATTCACTTAATTCTCCAATAGGAACTTATACTCATTTACCAGTATATAAAGCTAAATACTCATTATCTATATTATTCCATGCATAGTATAAACCATTAACTAATTTATCAAAGTCTTCGTCTTTTAAAAAATATATTTTGAAATATATTCCCATTTAGTTTTTCTAATCTTTTTCACATCTTTGAAATTCGTTATTACTCAGTAATCTATTTTTATTATGCTTTGCTTTGTACACCCTTTAACTGTTTTGATGACTTGTTCAGAAACAAAAGCAAAAATCAACATAACTATAGGAG
>Ga0182738_1001284_pt1 | contig 31891 bp, 19 predicted proteins | sample eDN5th30CBELigMG_FD_128876 | JGI IMG/M metagenome (GOLD analysis project Ga0182738, IMG submission 128876) | Enriched Miracle-Growth compost microbial communities from Emeryville, California, USA - eDNA 5th pass 30_C BE-Lig MG (version 2)... ...
AAAGCCAATGGGCATCATGTGGAAGTGGAATATCTGGGCCACATGTTTCCCTCCGAGTTGCAAGGCCCGGGACGCCCTGACTGGCAGGTGGCGGCGAAATATCGCATTGATGACACCATGACTGAAGGACTGCATAAAGGCGATGTCGTGCTATTTTTGCAGTATCAGGTGTTTCCGTATAGCTACACCTCGCAGTTGCAGGCGCAGGGCATTCAATCAATTATCACCTCGGCGCAGCAACCGCTGGATCACTGGGCGACGGATGCGGATATCGATTACATCAATCCCTTCTGGAAAGTGCAGGATGCCGTGGCTGATGTGCCCGGATATGATATTGATATTCTGCCCATTTCAGGAATTATGCAAAGTGTGGTGTATTGGCAGTTGGTGGGATTGGCGAAATAGGAAAAGTACTTTTATTCACTCCTGTTCCGCGATGGGAATATATTTCTCTATAGCATCATTCCCGAATGTTTAATGATGTGAACCAAATGTCGATTAAATACGAATTGGTTATTTATTGGCGGGAAGAGGAGCAGGCATTTATCGCGGAAGTTCCCGAATTGTCCGGCTGCATGGCGGATGGAGAAACATATCAAGAAGCTGTGGCCAATGCACAGGTTGTTATCAGTGAATGGATTGAAACCGCTCGTGAATTAGTACGTAATGTCCCTGAGCCGAAGGGCCGGTTGATGTATGCCTGATATTTAGCCTGGGGTAAAAGTACTTTTATTCATTTTACATCGATGAACAGGATAGACAGGATTTAAAATAGTATTTTTATCCTGTTCATCCTGTCTATCGATGTATTTTTTTATTTGGCACAAAAGTACTTTTAATAGATTCCAAACTCTCGGCAATTTTCCACATGCCGTTTCTGTTCTTCCGCGCGTTCGGGATATTGGTCACTAAAATGCCCCGTCAAATAGACGCTCAATTTCTTGGGTGCATTGCAAACATTATAGGCCGTAAATTGTCCTGGCGGTGGCACGCTGGGATCGAATTTGGCGCAGGCGAATACGGTGGGAATTTGTATTCTATTGGCTGCGAACGCGCCGTCGAAATAGCGCAAAACTTCCATCACTTCGGGATGTTTTTCATAATAGGCTTTCACCGAGGAACCCGATCCGCCGCATTGGCATTGCACGCGAATAGGATGATTGCAAAAGCTAATTAATCCTAACTCCGCTTTTGTATAACGCTTATCCCACGGCAACATTAAACATCCCATGCCGCCGCCATAGGATTGGCCGCTGTAATAGAGCGTTTCGGCGCAATCGGGAAAGAGCTCAATCATCACCGAAGCCGCCGACCATAGCGACGCCGCGCAAACGCGGAATACATAGGTGTCGCGTGATTCAATACCGTATAAAACATGCTGTTTGCCGGTGTTCGGAATATCTTTCCAGGCGGAAATAAAAAAGCCCGGCGCCACGGGAAATAATACGGCGGTATTGGGCGGCGTTGTCACCATCGGCTCGGCGCGGCCGCCATAACCGTGTCCATGCACTTTAATCGCGGTGATTTTTTGATGGCGCGGAACGACCAGCCAACTGCCTATTCGCACGCCATCCAATGTATCGAAATAGACCTCTTTCACTTCCACTTCATCATTGCTGAAATCGCTGGGGCGCGTTTCGATGTTTAATGGCAGCGCTCTTGTTTGCTGGTATAAATCATTCCAGAAATCATCGAAATCAGCGGGTTCATTATTAGGCAATGGAATAGCCAAAAGCTGTTCCAGGTTATAGCCATAAGTGGGATCGAAAGGCAGGTCGTGTTTAATTCCGTAATCGGGCATTGATTGTGTTCCTGTAAAAGTACTTTGATCCTTTACATCGATAGACAGGATAAACAGGATAAAACGGCGAAAAAAACTTAATCCTGTCCATCCTGTTCATCAATGTAAAGTTTAATTCTCCAAAAGTACTTTTACCTGATTTGATGCAGCAGTGAAATGCTACACTAAACGCATGTCCACGGAAACTCAAAAAACTCCCCCAACGCCGCCTGTTTCAGCGGCTGGTTATATTAGCCACGATCTGCTGATGGATTGTGTGCATTGCGGTTTATGTTTATCCGATTGTCCCACTTATGCCGAAGAAGGCAACGAAGCGGATTCCCCGCGCGGGCGCATTTATCTGATGCGTTCGCTGGCGGAAGGCCGTGCCGAAGCCACGCCGTCTGTTGTGGAACATCTGGATTTGTGCCTGGGGTGTCGCAATTGCGAAACGGCGTGTCCGTCCGGCGTGCAATATGGCCAGTTGATCGAGCAGACGCGCAATTATTTGCATGACAACTACGAACGCCCGCCGCAAAAGCGACTGGTGACGAAACTGGTGGAAACGTTTTTTCCCTATCCCAATCGCATGGAACTGGCGTTAGCGCCGGTGCGTATCTTGCGGCGTACAAAAGTACTTTTGCTATTGCGCAAACTGGGCATTCTGCAAAAATTCGGCGAGCTGAACGACATGGAACAGCTTCTGCCGCCGCTGCCTCCCATGCAGACGCGCTTGAAATTCGCCGATGACTGGCCGGCGCAAAAAGAAGAACTGGCGCGTGTGGGAATGATCACCGGCTGCGTGATGCAGGTGATGCAATCCGATGTCAACGTGGCCACCGCAAAAGTACTTTCACGCGCCGGCTGCCGCGTCATCGCGCCCAAAACACAAGCCTGTTGCGGCGCGCTGCATGCGCATGTGGGCGATATGGAGCAGGCGCGTTTATTCGCGCGGCAAAACATTGTGGCGTTTGAAGAATGGGAAAAAATCAACGGCCCGCTGGACGCGATTGTGATCAATGCGGCTGGCTGCGGCGCGGCGCTGAAGGAATATTATCATTGGTTTGAGGACGATCCCGAATGGAAAAAACGCGCCGAGGCTTTTGCGCATAAAGTGAAAGATGTCAGCGAATTTCTGGCGCAGGAGCCGTATGCAAATCGCCTGGAAGAACTGATGAAAAAGAACGCGGCGGACATGCATTCTTTGGGGCGCGTGACCTATCACGACGCCTGTCATCTGGCGCACGGGCAGGGCATTCGTGAACAGCCGCGGCAGCTTTTGGCGCTCTTGCAAAAATATATTCCGGGCATGGAAATCGTGCCGCTGGGCGAAAGCGAATTATGTTGCGGCAGCGCCGGAAGTTACAACATCACGCAACCCAAAATGGCAATGCAATTACTGAACCGCAAGATGGATCATGTGCAGGAAACCGGCGCAGATGTGGTGGTGACGGGCAATCCCGGTTGCATGATGCAGATTCGATTGGGAACGCTCAAACGTGATTTGCCGGTGCAAGTGCTGCATCCGGTGGAATTACTGGAAAGGGCGACGGCATAAAAGTACTTTTCAGATGCTGATGAAGGGGGTTTTAAGAAAAAATAAAATTTTTGTTAAAACCCCCTTGACGCCCCCTTCATTCAAGGTTAAATTATTAGCCCTGTGCCTAAGCCGGTTGAGATGGTTTTTGAAAAATAGTTAAAAATGATTTTTGAAAAACGCCTTGACGGAAGCCAGGAAATGGGGTAAATTCTTACCCCTGTGGATGAGCCGCTCGAAAATGGTTTTGGAAAACGTTGAAAAAACTTTTTAAAAACCCCCTTGACAAGCGACGAGCCACGAAGTAAAATATCTGTTCGCCGACGGGCCGAGAGGTTGATCAGAGTCAGCTTGAAAATGTGAAAAAGCCGGTTCTGATCAGCCACTCACGCAACAAAATACGAAGTCTGAATTTGTGCGTTCGTGAGCTGTGTACCTTGAAAACTGCATAGGATGAAGTAAAGAGAAACAAAGCGATAATTTCGCCGAGGATATATTTAACGTTTACGTTTATTTAACTTTGCGTAGTCAAGTTAGAAAGGGCGTATGGTGGATGCCTTGGCACTTGGAGCCGATGAAGGACGTTGTCAGCAACGAAACGCTTCGGGAAGCCGCTCACAGGCTATGATCCGGAGATTTCCGAATGGGGAAACCCGCCATGAGTCATGTCATGGCACTCTTATCTGAATATATAGGATAAGGAGAGGCAAGCCGCTGAACTGAAACATCTCAGTAAGCGGAGGAGAAGAAAGCGAATGCGATTCCCCCAGTAGTGGCGAGCGAACAGGGAAGAGCCTAAACCTTTTGTGTGGCACAGCTTCGCGGCGATGCACAGAGGGGGTCGTGGGGTCGTTTTAGTGAGAGCGCGAACTCTTGCAGCCAGTTACCATACCGGACGGTAGTCGAATCTTTTGGAAAGAAGAAGCAGAGAAGGTGATACTCCTGTAGACGAAACCAACCGGCCTGGCAAGACGATACCCGAGTAATGCGGAACCCGTGAAATTCTGCATGAATCTGGGGAGACCACTCCCTAAGGCTAAACACTCCAAGTGACCGATAGTGAACAAGTATCGTGAGAGAAAGGTGAGAAGCGCCCCGAGAGGGGGATGGCAGAACCTGAAACCATACGCCTACAAGCAGTCGGAGCACTACGCCTTCGGGCAGTGTGACGGCGTGCCTTTTGTAGAATGATCCTGGGAGTTATCGTGTGTGGCAAGGTTAAGAGGGAAGCCTCGAAGCCGTAGCGAAAGCGAGTCTTAATAGGGCGATTGAGTCGCACGCGGTAGACCCGAAACCGAGTGATCTACCCATGGACAGGCTGAAGGTGCCGTAATAGGCACTGAAGGGCCGAACCAGTGTTGGTTGAAAACAACTTGGATGAGCTGTGGGTAGTGGTGAAACGCTAAACGAACTCGGAAATAGCTGGTTCTCCCCGAAATAGCTCTAGGGTTAGCGTCCGTCGTTTAACACCGGTGGTAGAGCACTGAATGAACTAGGGGGCCTACAAGCCTACCGAATTCAATTAAACTCCGAATGCCGGTGTTCCAGAGGCGGGCAGTGAGACTGTGGGGGATAAGCTCCATGGTCGAGAGGGAAACAGCCCAGACCATCATCTAAGGTCCCAAAGTTCTGGCTAAGTGGTTAACGAGGTGAGATTGCTCAGACAATCAGGAGGTTGGCTTAGAAGCAGCCATCCTTTAAACAGTGCGTAATAGCTGACTGATCGAGTGGTCTCGCGCGGAAAATTCAACGGGGCTCAAGCCAGGCACCGAAGTTATGGACTTACATTGACTCCTGGTCTTTGTGAGTGGTAGGGGAGCGTCGTGTTGTAGGCTGAAGGTCGAGCGGAAGCGCGGCTGGACGAAGCACGAGTGCGAATCCAGGAATGAGTAGCGAAAAGCAAAGTGAGAATCTTTGCCGCCGAAAGCCCAAGATTTCATCAGCAAGGTTCGTCCTCTGATGGTCAGGCGGGCCTAAGCCGAGGCCGAAAGGCGTAGGCGATGGACAGACGGTTGATATTCCGTCCCCACTGGCAGTAGTTATCCGGGTGTGGTGCGTCGGTTGGTTAGCTTACCTCTGTAGGAGAGGACGCCATCTATAACCTTCGGGTGAAGGGGTGGCGCGAGAGCATAGCTCGAAGTAGTGAAACCTATACGGCCCAGAAAAGCCACAACGTATACTGCCGGTGCCCGTATCGTAAACCGACACAGGTGGGCGGGGTGAGTATCCTCAGGCGCGCGAGAGAACCCACGTTAAGGAACTCGGCAATCTTTTCCCGTAACTTCGGAAGAAGGGAAGCCTCATTATCGTGAACGGACTTGCTCCGGGAGCGAGAAGGGGCCGCAGAGAATCGGTTCAAGCGACTGTTTACCAAAAACATAGGTCTCTGCTAAGTCGTAAGACGACGTATAGGGGCTGATGCCTGCCCAATGCCGGAATGTCACGAGGAGGGGTTAGCTTCGGCGAAGCTCCAAATCTAAGCACCGGTCAATGGCGGCCGTAACTATAACGGTCCTAAGGTAGCGAAATTCCTTGTCGGGTAAGTTCCGACCTGCACGAATGGCATAACGACTTCAACGCTGTCTCAACGTGGGACTCGGCGAAATTGTATTACGAGTGAAGATGCTCGTTTCTCATAGCAAGACGGAAAGACCCCGTGGAGCTTTACTGTAGCTTGTCATTGACACGTTGGTTCAGTTGCAGAGCATAGGTAGGAGGCATTGAGACGTTCCTTTCGGGGGACGTGGAGCCACCGGTGGAATACTACCCTTCTGAATTGACGTTTCTAACCCGCACCGTAATCCGGTTCGGGGACCGTGGCAGGCGGGCAGTTTGACTGGGGCGGTCGCCTCCTAAATGGTAACGGAGGCGTACAAAGGTTCCCTCAGGACGGTTGGCAATCGTCTGAAGAGCGCAATGGTATAAGGGAGCTTAACTGCGAGACCTACAAGTCAAGCAGGTGCGAAAGCAGGTCATAGTGATCCGACGGTGGAAAGTGGGATCGCCGAAGCTCAACGGATAAAAGCTACCCCGGGGATAACAGGCTTATCTCTCCCGAGCGTCCACAGCGACGGGGAGGTTTGGCACCTCGATGTCGGCTCGTCGCATCCTGGGGCTGTATTCGGTCCCAAGGGTTGGGCTGTTCGCCCATTAAAGCGGCACGCGAGCTGGGTTCAGAACGTCGTGAGACAGTTCGGTCCCTATCTGCTATGAGCGTAAGAGAATTGAGAAGAGCTGTCCTTAGTACGAGAGGACCGGGATGGACAGACCTCTGGTGTACCGGTTGTGTTCCAAGATGCAAACGCCGGGTAGCTAAGTCTGGATCGGATAAGCGCTGAAAGCATCTAAGTGCGAAGCCGACTTCAAGATGAATTCTCTCACTCCTTCGGGAGGTAAGACCCCTGGAAGATAACCAGGTGGATAGGTCGCGTGTGGAAGCGTGGTTAACACGTGCAGCTAAGCGACACTAATCGGTCGAGGACTTGACTACTTTTGATGTAATCTTCGATTCGCGAAATTATCTGATTTCTCTAATCCTATGCAGCTTTCAGGGTACAATGCCTTTCTAAGGCAACCCTACAAGTTTTGCGGTGGTTTGGCGAGAGGGAAACACCTGTTCCCATTCCGAACACAGAAGTTAAGCCTCTCTGCGCCGATGATAGTGCCTGGGCAACTGGGTGTGAAAGTAGGTCGCCGCCGCATCCTAATTTTTTGAAAAAGCCTCTGGTGAATGCCAGAGGCTTTTTTTGTGTTTGAGTAAAAGTGCTTTTTGGAGTGCGGCGACTTGTCGCCGCTTTCTGTTGTGGCGGATAAAAGTACTTTTACCGTTGAAATGCAGAGATTTACCAAGATTGATGTAAACTAAACAATCATGAGTACTATTGCCCGGTTAGAAAAGGAAGCATTGAACTTATCGCCGGAAGAACGAGAGCAGTTAACATTGACGGTTTGGGAAAGTATCGGGGAGATATCTTTTCCTGATCCTGAAAGTGTTGAAATCGCGCTCCGCCGTGATCAAGAAATTGAGTCAGGTGAGATTCGCGCCGTTGGCCAAGCAGAATTTATACGCCGGACCAATGGCAGCAAATGAGAACTGAGTATCATCCTGCGACAATCTCGGAGCTAAACGAAGCTGTCGCATTTTATAACAAGCGTCAGGCTGGGCTTGGAGATAAGTTTCGCGAAGAAGTTTATGCCGCGATTTCCCGGATTCAAGCCAGCCCATTGATGTTTTAACAAGTTGAGGGCATCAGGCGTATATTATTGAAACGATATCCCTATTCCGTTGTGTATCGCATCGTTGATCAGCACATTATATGAATCCCCATTATTCGCCATCACCGCCGCCGCCCGGAATATGGCACGGATCGACAATAGGCAAATGGTAGCCTCCTAAAAGTACTTTTAAGAGGCTACTGACTGTGAGCGTGGCGCGGATCATCTACTCGATGTAGAAATCAGCGGATACATTTTCTCCTTTGCGCAGCTTGTCGCTATAACGCTGGCGCGCCGATTTTTCCCGATTGAACATTTGTTTCATGTGTGCTTCATCTTTGGAAAATCTGATGGTGTTTTCCACAGAGAGAGAAAACGCGACACTTTCCACATCATGATCGGTGCCAATATAAGTGAAGGTCCAGCCTTCAGCCTTGCGCTTCTCGATCAGATTTTTGATCTGAAGGTGATTGTATTCTCTGGAGGAATTCTCGCATCCATCCGTCAGAATAGTGACCAGAACCTGGTTGTTATCCCCTTCCAATTCGGCTTTTAGCCTGCTGACGCTGTATCCGATTGCATCGAAAAGCGGTGTGCTGGCTTGAGGCTGATACCGTCTTTTGTCAATTTGGCGGAGTTTGCTCACGGGTTTTTTGTGCAACACTGTTTTGATCTCCAGGCCGTTGAAAGTGACCAGCGAGATGAAGTGTTTCTGCTCGGGAAATTGCTTTTCGATTCCCTGAACGGTTTGCACGACCTCGTTAAATCCGTCAATCGTGACATCCTTGATGCTTTCCATCGATCCGCTCTCATCCAGCACGATGAGATTGTACACATTTTTGGTAGACATGATAGTCCTCCCTAAATTAAAGATAGGGAAAGTGTAAAAAATGGCAGTGCAGTATTTTTTCAGTGGAGTAGGGCGTTGGAGATAAAAGTACTTCATCCCGACAGCGGAAATAGCGAGGATGGCAGCGTGAACCCAGCTTTCGTGTTTTCAAAAAGCTGGAATATTTCTTCACCATGGAACCAATGGAAATAAGCGGCAGAGGTGTGTAGTATAATGTTTTAATACCCGGCAAAGAGAAGTGCTTTCTAAGCTGTTTTGACAAAGATTATTAAAAAGTACTTTGGGAGCAGGCTGTCCTTAGTACTTCACTAACGCGACAGTTATGAAAAAGCAATCACTTTTATTACAAATCTTACAAAATAAAATTCTCCCTTGGGTTAAACAAGAGGGGGTAAAAAATTTGATGGTAGCCTATCCCACTTTGAAGCAAATGTACCAGCAGGAGTTGCCCGACGGCGTTTCACTTTCACCCAGGCCGCTAAAATCAAAACGAGTAAAGGTGAAAGGGAAAAAGTTGTTTCGCAGTGACGCCGCCGAAGTGGAATCTTATTGGGCGGGAGATGGAATGTACGCGCGGCGTGTGCCCGGGTTGTCGATCATTATACAGGGCCATGTTGCGTTACCCTATGGCGATTATTTGCTGCATGCGCATCCGGGACACATGATTCTGATGCCGCCGGGCACGCCTCACTCTGATGGTTCGCATTTAGGTTTAGACGATAGCGTGCTGAATAAAGGGACGCGTCAGTCTGTCAATTTTATGGTGCGTGGAAATGGCGTCGAATGTTGGATGAAGCAGGTGGAAGATTATCATGATGTGCGCGTTGAAAGTGGAAATTATTATTTATCTTCCCTATTGCTGCGCCAATGTTTGGAGGTGTTGTTGCAAGAATCCATCAAAAAACAGGCTTATTCCGAAGACCTGGCGATATCAATGCTTCAAGCTTTGATTGCCACCACATCCCGTGCCGTTGTTTCGGGAAGAGTGTCGAACAGTGTTGATAACAGCGTGGAGAGATCTGCGATATCAGGTGAAATTGATGGGGAGGTTGAGATGGTTATTCGCGCTAAAGAATATTTGCAAAATCATCTCCATGAAGAGTTGACCATCGATAAAATTTCCCGGGCAATGTATGTCTCACGCGCTTACTTTACACGGAAATTCCGTCAACATACGGGCAAATCATTCATTGAATATGTCAATAGTTGCCGGCTGAACGAAGCAAAAGTACTTTTAGAAGAAACCGAATGGCCGGTAACCAAAATAGGGCAAAAGGTAGGATTGCGCCCTTCCCGCCTTCGGGAAGTGTTTCAGGAAAATGAAGGAATGTCGCCCGTGGAATTTCGAAAACAGCTTCATTTAAAACGAAGCTGCTAAGGCGTATCCGAACGCGGCGACTAAAATCCTGTAGCGGCGTTACAATGGGTGGCTTTTGGGGTATATTAATATTAACCTCACAAAGGAGCATTCAAATGGGCATCATTTTAAATAATCAACGGAGAGCAGCCTTTACGCTTATAGAACTTCTTGTTGTTATAGCAATAATTTCATTATTGGCAGCAATATTGTTTCCGGTGTTTTCGCGAGCGCGGGAAAATGCGCGAAGGGCAACATGCCTTTCTAATGGAAAACAGATTGGCTTGGGATTGATGATGTATGTGCAGGATTATGATGAGAAGTTACCATTGGATTACGTGCCTGGCGTTGGGAATTGGAGCATCCAATTGCGGCCATACATCAATAGTGAACAAATTCTCATTTGCCCGGATGCTACTCCCGGAAAAAAGTGGTGGTGTGGTCCGACCAATGCCCGCGCCAGCTCAAATGCCAGCGGCAGTTGGGGATACAATTACTATATTGGCCTTAGTAATAGCACGGGCGTACTGTTGGCATCAATTGAGGAAGTGGCGAAGACGATTAGCATCGCGGAAATCACTCGCTATGTCAATTCGGAAGTTTATTATGTTCCTACACAGTGGAGCCTTCATGCTGCTCGATTGTACGGTTCAGAGTGTGATTACACAGTAAACAACAGAGGCGATCAAGCGGCGTTTAGGCATTTCGGCGGAACCATTGCAGTATTCATGGATGGCCATGCCAAATGGATGAAAAAATCGGCCATTGAGGATTATAATGGCGATGGTGCCATTGATAATGGCTGGTTTCAGTTGACGAAACCGTAAATGTAGGAATGAACTGCATCACAATAAGAGAACGTAATCTATTTAGGCACATATCTATGACAAAATTACAAAGCCCCTTTCATCAAAAGTACTTTTACCTCACATTGCTTTCCTTCCTTTTCTTTAGCGGATGTGCGCAGGCACAAAATACGCCTGCGCCCTGGATGCCGGAGACAAGCTTTCAGAAGGAACTGGTCAGCAATTCAAGTTTTGAGAAAGGGAATAATTCCTGGAATATTCCTCGTAACATTGCCGCGGTTGTGAGTGGCATTGCTCACAGCGGAACCCACAGTTTGCACTACGCAGATTTAGCGGCGCAAAACGGACAAGTATCCACCCAGCCATTTGCGGTGCAAGCAGGGCAGCAAATTTATACCAGTTTGTGGGTCAAAACAAAAGATATCAGTAGCACTAAAAAACCCGCCGACTTGACGCCTGCGCCAGGCCTCAAGATGGGCGTTACATTTTTTGATAGTAACGGCAAAGCCATCAAAACACAAGCATATTCTCACGGTAATGGCGGACGCGAAGGCACGCTCGATTGGATGCAATTGGTAGGCAAAACAACAGTCCCTCAAAATGCCAGCAGCGCTACAGTGGATATTACCACTGACAAGAATATCAGCGGGCAATTGTGGGTTGACGATGTGCAAACCTGGGTCATTGCGGAAAAGCCCCTCTCGTCGATCATGCTATACCCCAACTACCGCGGAATGACGTTGCAGCATGACGCAAAGCCATGGAAATTTTTGTTGCAATATACAGATAAGACAACAGAACGGCCAAATACAATCACCGTGAAAAATATGTTGTGTGATAGGACAGGAAAAGTACTTTTCACCAAAACACTCAAAGTGCCCTTCACTGAGGCTACTACCTCATTTTCCTTAATACCTCCTGCAAACCTGCCCACAGGCAGTTATCAATTACAGCAAACATTCATAGCGCCAACGGGCAATGTGCTCACCCAGTGGAATCACACCGTTCGTGTTGTGGCCCAAATGCCGGGAGTCTATGTGGATGGTGAGGGATTTACGGTGGTTGACGGCAAGCGCTTTTTTCCATTGGGTGTTTATGTGATGACTCCTGGAGACGAAGGTCTTAAACGCATTGCAGATGGCGGGTTTAACACCGTGCTTTCTTACAAATATGGCTACAGGTATGACAATCCCGAAGAGTATTTGGCAGACGCCCACAAATATGGTTTGAAAGTCATCTATTCTCTCAAGGACATGTATCCCGGCGATCAGTATGCGCCCGCGCACGACTTTGAGATGGCTGCCGGTTATATTAAAAAATTTCGTGATAATCCTGCGATTCTCAGTTGGTATATTAGTGACGAGAAGCGGCCCGAATGGCTGCCTCAACTGCACCAGATGTATCAAAACATCGTAAAGCTGGATCCCAATCATCCGGCATATTTGGTCTATAATCATTGGGGGATTAATGCCTATTATCATGTCACCGATGTTTGGGGAATGGATCCCTATCCTGTGGGAGTGCCCTGGGATTCACCAGGGCAGGATTTGCAAACAACAACTATTTTCACTGCGCAAACTACCAATGCTGGTCACGGCGCCAAGGGCGTGTGGACAGTTCCTCAAATCATGGACTGGGGCATTTACTATAAAGATCACCCAACGCACCCGCCCACATTGGACGAAATGCGCAACCAGGCATTTCAGGCGATTATCCAAGGCGCCACGGGACTTATTTTCTATTCGTATTTTGATCTGAAGTATGAAAAATATCCCCGCAATGAAAGCACGGTCAACATGGATTACTTTCAACGCCGCTGGGAAGCCGTTTCTGCGATGGCCAAACAAGTGCAACATATCATTCCTGCCGTATTGGAAAATAACGAGGTCGCTCTTCAACAAGTGAGGAAAGGCGGTATTTACGCCAGGGCGCTAAAGCATGATGGCAAATTGCTGATTTTGCTGGCAAATCCTCTTTACAAAACACAGGAAAGTACTTTTGTGTTGCCTCAGGGATGGGCTATTCAAGATGCTACCCAGGGTGAAATAAAAAGTACTTTTGCCGATGGCAAGATTACACTTACTTTGCCTTCTGTTGGAAGCGGAGTGTTTTATCTGGTGAAGAAATAGGCTATTATTTACTCATGTTTGAAAGTATTTTTACGAGAAAATAATTTCACGCGAAGCCGCGAAGGACGCGAAGAAAAAATCATACAAAAGTACTTTTGCTTTCTTATAAAGCCTATTTCCTTCTTCGCGTCCTTCGCGGCTTCGCGTGAGACAAAATATCTTCCCGCGTAACGTGAGATATTAACAAAGGAACAAAATGAATTTACCTTATCTCCCCAACAGTTGGGGACGCATTGGCAGAATCTGGCATGTTGCCATGCAACATCCCGATGCAAATGATGATAATCCAGGTACTATCAATGAACCGTTACATTCCATCTCTGCCGCGGCTCAGCAAGCGAAAGAGTTCGATACAATTCTTATTGATGAAGGCATCTATCGTGAGGAAGTCGCCCTGATACGGCATGGGCATCATTATCGTCCGGAAAGCCGCATTCTTTTCCAAGCGGTTGAAGATAAGCAAGTCTACTTGCGAGGTTCAGACATCTTCAAAGGCAATTGGGAGAATTTAGGGAACAATACGTGGTCGGCTTCTTTGCCAGATGCACTCTTTGAAGCAGATGCTTATAATCCCTATGCGCTTTATCTTGCAAGCGATGTTCAAAAAATCGTGCGTCCGATGGAAGGCGATCAATTACCTGAAACACGCGGGCAAATTTATATGGATGGCCAACCTTGCGCGCAAGTGTGTAACGTAGAACAGCTTCATGCAACACCGCTTTCCTTTCTTGTTGACCAGAGCGGCCGGCATATCCTGGTGAATTTTGGATACAACAACAATCCGAATGAGCACACAATTGAATTAACGATGCGCAAAAGGTGCATTCGCCCGGATTTTGAAGGAGCTGTTATTATCGAGACACGCGGCATCGTCGTGGAACATGCCGCTGAGCCAGGGCCTTTTTGTAAATGTTCCCCACTGAGTTTGCGATGCAACCTGGCAAGTGATACCGCTGTTTATAAAACTTGGAATCTTCCTAACAGTTCACTCCATGTTCCCACGTTAATGAGCGGCGCTCCAGGCTACCAGTCCATTAACAACTCGGTGATCCTGGCTTCACTTGTAGACGCAACAAAACCGCAGCGTTTTGATGAGATGGAAATGGTGAGCGCTTCCAGTAAGGATGCAGGCCGCACCTGGCAATTAGAGGAGTCTACTCGTCGGCCTTATGCACAGGCACAAAATTATTCCTATACGTTGGATGAGCGGACTGGCATGTTGATGCGCCACTATATCGAACATCGCAACGGCCTTGATCCTGAAGGATTTTTCGGCACCCGGGAACATGCCGTTATGCTGCAAATATCTTCTGATGGCGGAAATAGCTGGAGTGCGCCCCAGTTGATTAACGAAGGCAAACGCTATTATTTTAATATCCTGCCGTTGGATAACGGCACGCTATTTTGGCCGTTCATGGAGGGAAGCGAAGATAACCGACATCATGCTCGCGTTGGAACAGTAATAGGTAAATGGAGCGAGGATCACCAACATATAGATTGGGAACAAACCGGTTGGATTGAGGTGGCGCCCGGAGAATCAATAGCGGGGCTTTCTGAGCCAAGCGTGGCGCAGTTCGCTAATGGCTGCTTATTCATGGTACTTCGGATGGGAGCGGTGCTGCCTGCCCAAAATCGCTCCGGCCAGCCTTCTATAAAACTTTTCAGTATTAGCGATGACAACGGCCACTCATGGAGCAAACCACAACCACTGACTTACGACGACGATAAATACATCTATTCGCCAAGGAGCTTTCAGCAAACATTCCGCTCCATAAAAAACGGCCGGGTTTATGTATTGATGAATATCTCAGAGCGACCCACCACCGGATGTGATCCCCGCACGGCCTTGCACATGATTGAAATTGATGAGCAAACGCTTCGTGCCAGGCGAGATACTCTAACAGTGATTGAGGAGAAACATCCTGAACACCATGAATTGATCAGATATTCCAACTGGCAAACGTTCCAAGATCGCCAAACCGGGAACCTGATTCTTTTCATGGGATTGCACATGTCAGAATTTTGTCCCATCCGTTTTGGTTATGATACCAATCTGTACCGTTATGAGGTGGTTCTTCCCTCCGAAGTAGATTAACTCCTGTTACGCAGTGGGAATACTTTTCTCTGTAGCGTCATTCCCGAATGCCGTTATCGGGAATCCAGTGCGTGAGAGTACTTTTATGCACTGGATTCCGGCCAACGACATACCGGAATGACGGAATTATTTATTGAAACCGCGTAACATGAGAGATTAAACTAATAAATAGTAAAACACCCATGCCCTATTTTAACGACGCACGCGACTGGTTTTTTGAGAGACGTTTTGGGATGTTCATCCACTGGGGATTGTATGCCATTCCCGCCTGGCATGAACAATTGCAATGGCGCAAACGCGTGCCGCGCGATGAATACGGCCGATTGGCAGATCAATGGAGTCCGGCTTCTTTTGATCCCGATCAGTGGATTGATCTCGCCGAAGCCGCTGGAATGGAATACCTCTGTTTCACCACAAAACATCATGACGGATTTTGTTTGTGGAACACCGCGCAAACTTCTTTCAATACCATGAACACGCCTTACGGAAAGGATGTGTTGAAATTGCTGGCGGACGCGTGCCATCGCCGCCACATGCCGCTGTGTCTTTATTATTCCTGCGTCGATTGGCATCATCCCCATTATCCCAATCAAGGCCGTTCGCACGAACTGCCGGAGCCGTTACCGGGTGATGAACCGGATTTGGAAAAGTATATGGATTTTGTCAAAGCGCAAGTGCGCGAGCTGTGCACCAACTACGGCGAGATTCACGGATTTTGGTGGGATTTGAATAGTATCAAACATGTCGATCCTTCGGTGAACGCTATGATTCGTAGTTTGCAACCAAAGGTGATTATCAATAATCGCGGTTACGATGACGGCGATTTCGGCACGCCGGAACGTGACGACGAAACCAGCGTTTCAGCAGAAAAGATAATGCGTCCCACCGAAGCCTGCCAATCTGTCGGCGTGCAAAGTTGGGGATTTCGTTCTAACGAAGATTACTACACAACGGAACATTTGATTCGCAGCATCGACCGCTATCTGGCGCGCGGCGCCAACTATCTGCTCAATGTGGGGCCGATGGCAGACGGCGTAATTCCGCCAGCATCAGCACAAATCCTGCGGCGAATCGGACGTTGGATTGATGCTGTAAAAGAATCCTTTATCGATACAATACCAGCGATTGACTTCACTACAAATTCCGATGTATTAGTGACACAACGTAAAAGTACTTTTTATATCCATCTTTACAAAGAACCCATTAGCAGCACAGTGCAATTGAAACCCGTAAAAGTACTTCCACGCCGCGCTGTGTTGTTGAATAACGGCCAGGCGGTGGAATGTATTGTCGATATGTTGCCGAATGATCATGTTTCACAAGAATCGTTTTTACGTTTACGCAATTTGCCAGTGGAAGAGTTGGAGAATGAAGTGCTAATAGTGAAACTGGAATTTGATGATGTGTAGTGGAAGAACACGAACCTTTTCAGCATCCGCTATAATAGACTGCGGTATCAGATGCAATCACAAGACGAATCATTTCCCGCTGCGCGGGCTGCCGGCGGCACTGCTTTTGCCGTCATCATCGCCATCGGTTTTTCTCATCTCCTCAACGACACCCTGCAATCGCTCATCCCGGCCATTTACCCGGTGGTGAAAGATACTCTGAAACTGAGTTTCACTCAGGTGGGATTGATCGCGTTTACTTTTCAATTATCCGCGTCGCTGCTGCAACCGGTAATTGGCTTTTTGACGGATCGCAAACCGCAACCATTTTCATTGGCGATGGGCATGGGCGTGACGTTGTGCGGATTATTTTTCCTTTCCTTTGCATCCAGTTTTGCCTGGCTGTTGATGGCGGTGGCGTTGATTGGCGTGGGATCTTCCATCTTTCATCCCGAGGCGGCGCGGGTGGCGTTCATTGCGGCGTCCGGCGAAAACCGCGGATTGGCGCAATCGATTTTTCAGGTAGGCGGCCGCATCGGCAGCGCGCTGGGGCCGTTATTGGCGGCGCTCATCGTGGTGCGTCTGGGACAATCGCATATCTGGTGGTTTGGCATTTTAGCGCTATTGGCCATTGTGTTGCTGTTCCGTGTGGGGCGCTGGTATCGGCGCAATGTGCATCTCGTCAAAAGCAAAGCGCGGGAAGTGGCGGATGAAATTCAAATCGCCTTGCCGCGCCGCAAAGTGGTTCTGGCGGTGACGGTGCTGCTGGTGTTGATTTTCTCAAAGTACTTTTATCTGGCCAGCATGACCAGTTATTTGACCTTTTATTTAATCGCAAAATTCCATGTTTCCATCGCGGTGTCGCAGCTATATCTTTTTGTCTTCCTGGCCTCAATTCCGTTTGGTACCATGCTGGGTGGGCCACTGGGAGATCGCTTTGGACGTAAGTATGTGATCTGGTTTTCGATATTGGGATCAGCGCCTTTCACGCTGGCTTTGCCGCATGTCGATTTATTGTGGACAGCGATTTTTACGGTGTTAATTGGCCTCATTCTGTCCTCGGCTTTTCCCGCGATTTTGGTCTATGCCCAGGAATTGTTGCCGGGAAAAGTGGGCATGATTTCAGGTTTATTTTATGGCTTTGCCTTCGGCATGGGCGGCGTGGGTTCCGGTGTTTTGGGCATTCTGGCCGATCACACCAGCATCTTTTTCGTCTATGCAGTATGCGCCTATTTGCCGCTAATAGGTTTAATCGCTGGATTTCTGCCACGGCTGCGGCATCGTAAACCGCTTCGCGCGGGAGAGGGTTGAATGAAAAGTACTTTTGTGCAGGGGACTAAATTCCGAATGCCGCTGGCACCACCATTTCCACTATGATATAAAAAGTCACGGATTTATAGAATAAATGAATTGATATTTGGAAAGAGGAAATGATGCAAAACGCAATTTCAGCAGAAGGTAACAGCGCGCCCGTCAATTCTAAATGGCATGTTTTATTGGCCAGTTTGATTGGCACCACCATCGAGTTTTTTGATTTTTATATCTATGCCACGGCAGCGGTCATCGTGTTTCCGATGTTATTCTTTCCCAAAAGCAGCCACAGCTCGGCGATTCTGGAATCATTGGCGACGTTTGCGCTGGCGTTTTTTGCGCGGCCCATTGGTTCCGCGTTGTTCGGGCATTTCGGCGATCGCATTGGGCGTAAGGCGACATTAGTGGCGGCGCTGCTCACGATGGGAGTTTCCACAGTGGTGATTGGCATCCTGCCCACCTATGCCACTATTGGAGTTGCCGCGCCGGCGCTGCTGGCGTTGTGCCGCCTGGGGCAGGGATTGGGACTGGGTGGCGAATGGGGCGGTGCGGTGTTGCTGGCGACGGAGAATGCCCCCGAGGGCAAACGTGCCTGGTATGGCATGTTCCCGCAGCTGGGCGCGCCGATCGGTTTTTTGTTCGCGGCGCTGGTCTTTTTGCTGTTGACCTATTTTTTAAACGACGCCCAATTTTTGGCCTTTGGCTGGCGCATTCCTTTTCTTTGCAGCGCAGTGCTAATCGCGATTGGATTGTGGGTGCGACTCAAACTCACTGAAACGCCGGAGTTTCAGCGCGTCTTAGAACGCGATGAACGCGAGCGCGTGCCGATGATCACGGTATTTCAGAAACATCCGCTGTCCGTCCTGGCGGGAACCTTCGCCATGCTGGCCACTTTCGTTTTGTTCTATTTGATGACGGTGTTTACGCTGAGCTGGGGAACCTCGAAACTCGATTACACGCGGGAACAGTTTCTGCTGTTGCAAATGGTCAGCGTAGTGTTTTTCGGCGCATTCATTCCCATCGCCGCCGTGTATGCGGAGCGCATCGGCACACGCCGCATGATGATTGTCGCAACGGTTATTATTGGTATTTTCGGTCTGACCTTTGCGCCGCTATTTGCCTCGCACAGTCCGTGGGCGGTTCTCGTTTTTCTCAGCATTGGCATGACATTGATGGGGTTGACGTATGGGCCGTGCGGCACCTTGCTGGCTGAAATGTTTCCCGCCAAAGTGCGTTATACGGGCGCTTCCATTTCGTTTAATCTGGCCGGTATTTTCGGCGCGTCCTTAGCGCCCTACATCGCCACCAAACTCGCTGGCAGCTATGGTCTGATCGCGGTGGGCGGCTATTTATCACTGGCGGCTATTATTACCCTGCTGGCGTTGTGGGGAGTCCGCGCGCATGCCGAAGATGCCGAACCGGCCATTGCGCCACAAACCGACATCGACGCTGTGCCGCTGTAATTTAATACGACAAAAGTACTTTTACTCAGCAAGTTTTTGCTTATTGCGCTTTCATAATTTGTGTAGGATCCAGACTGGCCCAGGGCGCGAGCGCTTTGTCGAACCTTAAGAGATAATCATACAAAATACCTGTCGAAGCTTTGCCGGTTTGAATTTTCCAGATGCCGGGTTCGCCTTTTAACGTAATCGCTTGATGAGATGTTTTGCCGCCTGTTTCCAGTGTTCCCATTGCTTTTCCGCTGGGCGAGAAAATCGTCACTTCAGCGGTTTCACCAGGCGCTAGTGTATCGAGACTTAGTTGCCAGGTAGATAAATCAGCGGGAACGTTGATGTATAAAGTGGTTGGTTGCGAATACAAATGCAGACGTCCGCGATTGAGATTTGTTTGCAAAGCGACGGCGGCTCCTTGCACGCTGATTTGCGCGCTGGCGCAGGTATAAAAATAGTAGGGCGTATTCGCTTTCGCCGGAAAAGTAATCGATGCGCCGCGTTGCATCACTCCACTCATTTTGATCACTTTATTATTCGCATCTTTAATGATCCACGAATAGTTTTCCTGCGCCGTGCTCTGCACCGTTTGCCGTCCGTAAACGCGAGCAAATGTAATTGTTATCTGTCCGTCATTTGAACGATAGAGCAAAGCGCGATTGAGACTGACGCCGGTTTGTTTGATAGTAAAAGTACTTTTACTATCGGAATCGTTAGGTGAAACGGAAACGAGTTGCACATGTTGAGGTAACGGCGTGGCGTTATTATTAGTAATGCCGTCCTTGATGAATTGTTGAATTTCAGCATCATTGAACGGCGCGCCAGTATCCCAGTATTTTTGATATTGTCGCCAGTTATTTGCGATATTCACTTCGCGGGGAATTTTGTAATCGAAGGTATCATTTTTTCCGGAAAATCCGCGTCCGCGAGCTAATTGCGATGTGGCAATCATCTGCGTAGGGTAAATGCGGTAAGTGAAACGCAAGATGTCTTCCCAGTTTTTTTGCCGTTCGACGGGATCCGCAATTTGCCGTTGCTTATTGTATAGTTCCAAATAATGTACATAGAGCACCAGATCACTCAATCGCGTTTTTACCGCGTCATTATTGGTCTTTTGCCAGGCGTCATTTAAAAGCTGATATAAATTTTGTATATATTCGCTATCGAACGGCGGCACCATTGTTCCATCGATTCCGGTGGTTAATTCATAGAAACGCCGCATCGGTTCTCTGGCGTCGCCGAAAGATTTATCGAGGAAATCTGTCACCAACGCATCCACATGTTGCGCTTCTTTGCCGTCCCACAAAATGCGCGCCGCGATGTAATATCCCAATCCATTCGCGCCCCAATTATTTGTAGCTTCACTGGAAAATGCACCCATTCCCATCTGACGATAATGCGTCAATTCTGCTGGCAACGTATCGAGTTGTGATGCTTTGGCAATATGCGGCACCGCAAATTCCCAATTCCAAACGCTGAGGTAATCACGCACGCCGACCATGGCGCCGGCATCGCGCCAGCCGGCGACGCGTTGCTCGAAGGATTTGACTTTTCCATAAGTCAGCGCCGTGGTTTCAGGCACGATGACTCCGGGATGTAATTTAATTGTGGGCGGATCGGAATGGCGGCTATACGCATAAAACGAAACGTATTTATCGGGATATTTTTGCCGCACGGCATCCGCTACCTCGTTGGCGAGAAACGCCATTTGATCGCTGGAGCTGCCGATGGACTGGCAATTTTCGCACTGGCACCATATCTTGCTGGTGTCGGCGGGTTCAATGGAAACGCAATCTTCCTCGGGATGATCTTTAAAATAATCCAGCGCATATTGCACCACCAATTGCCGCAAGCCGGCATTGGAAATGCAAAACATTTTCTGCGGCGAATTTGTCTCGCGCTTTCCGTTCATCAAGGCAAAGTATTCCGGATGCTTATCGAACTCCGCTTTATTTTCCGCCACGATAGTATTCCAGGCGTGCCCCGATTGCACCTTAATAGCGCCACCCAGGCGATTGGCCTGCGCCCATTCAGCCCAATTTTGCGACATCTTATCACGATAATTTTGTAAATCGCCATGCCAGCCGAAACCAGTGGTCCAAATGGTGCGGAAGAAAAAATCCGGGTGTTCTTTAACGTTAATATCAATCGTCAAATGGGTTTGCTGTGGAATAATTTCCCAGTGTGGATTGGGGAAAAAACGGCGATAACCGAGATGATACAGAAAATCCCAAATCGCGTGATCCATCCCTTTATTCGTTGCGCCGATTATATAAATTCCGTGCGAAAAACTGCGCAGGATATAATCTTCGCTTTGCATTTTTCTATCGCCAAAAGTACTTTTAAAAGCGGGGAAATCCTTTGCTTCTCCCACGACAATGCCACTGTTGCCATCGCCGGTTTGGATGTCAAAATCAGCGCCGCTCATTTTTTGTAAATAACCCGCCAGCGTTTGAGCGGATTGACGAGTGGCGCCGGAGGCATTGGCGCTGATGATAATCGGCATTAGCGCTTTGCCGGAATTTGCGATTGATGCAGATTCCGCTTGCGCCTTGTGACCGAGAATAGAAATCGAAGCAATGATGGCAATAAGAAAGGATATGAAACGTGGCATTATGTGTTCCTGTATAAAAGTACTTTTACGGCATGTAGGGATTCCAGTTCCGATTGCAATAGGTTTTGCCGCCAGGGTTTCCGGAGGCAATGTCGGTGGGCGTGCAGGCACTGGCATTCGATGGATAGGCATCGAACTTGGCGGCGGGCCACCATTTAACGTGTCCATCGGCAAAGGCAATATTGGTACCGTCCAAATGGGGAATCATCGAAATGCGCTGAGTGGCACTATTGATAATTTGGTACATGCTGCGTGAATCGATGTATAGCGAATACTGGTTATTTGCGTCCAGTAACATAAAGATTTCGGATGGCCGCACCACATCCGCCATGGAAAGGGGAATGTTGGCATTGGCGGTGTTTCCATCGGCGTTAAATTTGTATCCCAATTTGCCACGGCTCAGCGCGCTGGAATATCCATAACTGGGATTGACATCGTTGTATTTAGCAGAAGGACAAACAAAAACCTGGGTACTTTTGACATAGGGATAAACGAAATCCATCCATGTCAAATGATGGCCATTGCCGCCAAAATTTGTTCCGTTGTAATCGTTTCCAGGGTTAACGGAAAATTGGGCGCAAGGCAAACTTGTATCTGTGCATTCCGTGGTCCCCGCATTGACCCAACGCGGATAATGCTCATCATAATCCTGCGTGTATTGCATGATGCCCAGTGCGATTTGTTTGACGTTACTCATGCAGCTGGCGCGTCGCGCGCTTTCACGCGCCCTTGCAAACACCGGGAAAAGGATTGCTGCTAATACTGAAATAATGGCAATGACAACAAGAAGTTCTATGAGGGTGAAGCCTTGAGATGAGTTGTTTCGTTGCATGTGATTTCTCCTGCTAACTAATTGACTACAAAAGTACTTTTAGTATGCCTCTTTGGGTTGGGTTTGAAACATCTAAATCGTCTAAAGTGTTATTTATGCGTATCGTTTTTCTCGATGCTATTCTGACGGCGTAATCTGGCACGTTCGCGCAGTCGATATTGTGCTGGCGTTATGCCGCAGTGTTTGACGAAGAAGGTATTGAAGGAAGGCCCTGAAGCGAAACCGCTTAATTCGCTGATGGTGCTGACGGTCCAATCGGTTTCTGTGAGAAAGGTGCGGGCTTGTTCAATGCGATGATGTTGCAAAAATTCCAGAAAAGTCTGACCCGTGTAGTGGCGAAATTGCTTTGCAAAGGAAGCGCGTGACATGTGTAGAACGTGCGCCACTTTCTCGATGGTTAATGCATCTCCCAGATGTGATTGGATGTATGATTGCGCTATTTCCATGGGATCGTTTCCGGCGAAATGATTCCAATTTTCCCGTTCGCGTTGAAAACGATTTGTCGCCACGTTAAAAGCTCGTTTGTGTTCCAGTTCCTGTTGCATCAAAAGTAGAAATAACATTAACGCATGCCAGAAGATATCGCTTTTAGCTTTGGCCGCAAGTTGATTGCACATCACATCGAATGGCGAAACCACGGGATCACCGGGGAAATAAAATGTCTCGCCAGGCCGCGAACGCCAGTTGGAATTGTCGTGCCAATGTGAAATCCAGCAGCGCATGCCACGCCCACAACGGCGCATCCACAGAACGGAACCAGTGCCGTTCATGCTGAGGTTACTGCCATCTGGATGAGGTAGGCCTGGAGGGATAAAATAGAGAAAGCCTGCCGGGCTGCGCACTAATTGTTCGCCGATCTGCATTTGCAATTGACCGGAAACGATAAAGATGAGAAGGGCATCTCGTTTGGTACTGAGCCCGGCTTCCGGCCATTCCGCGGTAATGTCGCTGGTTTGCGAAGCAGCCCTGCGGTTTTTGACCGGCACGCGTGGCCCGATAATTTGCTTCGATTCAATTTCAACTCCTGACGGCAGATAATGGCGATTGCAGGGCATGATCATGACATGCTCAGAAGAACGGCGCGTTGCCCAGGGAATTAAATCTTGGTGGAGTGTTGTTGCCAAAAGCTTAGTTGGATTCATGAAACCAAACTTATAGTATGCCTCCAAAAAGTACTTTTAACCCGATATGCCCTGTTGCAGTTTTCCGTTCAGACGCAAAGTACTTTGATGGGTGACGGTAAAAGTACTTTTACCAGTGTTATTGTCATTGCGGGGAAGAGATATCACGGCAAAGGTGCCTTCCATTGCGAGCGTTCCATCCGGCGTGTCCACGGCGAGATGTTGCGGCGATTGGGATAGCAATACATAATCGCGGGAATCGCGTGTATCTATTTGTAAAGCAATCGTGCCGGGAAGAGGCGTTTTCAGGGCAAGCTGTTTGACGTTTTGCACATAAGATGCATCCGAAGGATGGCCTTCAAAAACGGAAGCCAATGTATGCAGATCGCTGCCCGTGGTGCGCCGCACGATATAGGGAATAGTCACACCGCGATCTTTATTTTTGGAATCGCGTTGTCCCCAGCCATCCGCGATGAAGGCGGTTTCGTTGGGGGCGGGTAGATTCCATGCCGTGAATTGCAGGGTATCATTCATCTTCCAGGTGATGGTGGAAGCAGCATTCATTTTTCGCACGTTGGAGAAATCATATAATTTGTCCGTTGTGGCAATGGCCGGTTGATTGATCTGGTATTGCTGGTTGGGGCCATGATAGACATAATCCTGCGTGGCGCCGCCCTGTGCCCAAAACACATCTACTGCGTAATTATGACCGGAGCCGTGATCAATTAGTGTGGATGCCCGTTCGTAAATGGACGCATCAGGATAGGCTTTGGAGGACGCCCGCATGGCGCGCACCTGAGGCTTCACTAAAAAGTACTTTACATCGCCGTCGCGCGCAGTGGTGACCTGATCTTTTTGATCGATGAGAACAGTATTATGTGCCACGGTGCGCACGGTCATGTGTTTGTCGGGATGATCCCACAGATAGCCCAGATCGGTCAATAATTCCGCGCCGTCTTTCCAGTAATAGAGATTTAAACTGTCCTGATGATGATGCGTTCCCCAGTGGCTGGCGGAGAGAGTGAGCAGGCTTTCGCGTCCGTTATCGCCGCTGCGCATATAGCCAATACGCAATTCCGGTAGCATGTAGCTGGGAAAAACCAGAGGCGGTATCGTTTTGGCATCGCGTCCCGGTTCACCATAGTAAATCGCCAGCGGCGCATAGACTTTCGACCAATCGCCTTTGATATATTCTTTTAACAGCGCCAGGTATTGCGGCTCTTCGGGATAATTATCCGCCATCAATTCGGCGTAGCGCGAACTCAGCGCGGTGGTCAGATAGGAATCGGCAAAGGGCGGATACCGCAAATCTCCCTGCAGGGTATTGAACATGGCGTTCCACACTTTGCCGTAATTGGTTTGATGATAGGGATCGAAATGATCATAACGTTTTCCGCTGGCATCCTGATATCCGGCAGGGTCGCTGTAATCGCGCAGCGCCTGCACAAATTCGGCGGTGCCATTTAGAGTCATCATGGCATAGGCGGGAGATTCGGGAGTGCCGCCATCCGGCAGGAACCAGGAATTAATGGTCAGGTCAAATCCTTCCATGCCGAACCGCACCAGTTTGGGAGTGCCGGTCACCAGTCCCACGATGCCGGCGGCGCAGCGGTTTCCCACCGATTTATTATTGATCACGGCATCGGCCGTTAATAACTTGGTGCTTTCCAGCAGCAGATTTTTTTCGATGTTGATGCGATCGGCCTCACTATAGATGGCCTGGCCAGCGCTGGTTTTAGCGGTGCATGTTAAATCATAGGCTCCCGCCACGCGGCGCACAAAGGTGCCTTCCATTCCCGTGGCGCCAGCTCTTCCCGCAGACCAAAACCCTGTATGTATTTTGCGGTCGGGCTTGTTGGGCGGATAAACCAGTTCGTCCTGGGGCAATTTGTTGATGTGTCGGGCGGCGATCAAGGGATCCATATCGGCGTATTCGCCATATCCTGCATGCACTAGCCAGTAAGGATAAACCGCCGCGAGACGCAGCAAAATGTCATGCGCGGCTTTGGCATATTCGGGTTTGCCAGTTAACGCATAGACTTCGCCGATGTTATCGAGCAGAGATGAAATCCAGGCGACTTTGCGGGCGCGAATATTGCCGCTGATGCTGGGGCGGCCGGTCTTGTAGGAAAAAATGGGAAAAGGTTCTCCGCCCATAAAGGTGAGCGTTTGCGGCTTGCCCCAGGTGGTGTGCAAAACGATGCTTTCGGGATATTTATCATTGGGAAAGACGGTGCCACAGACTTTGCATTTCAATACATTGGGATGCTTGGGATCCCAGCTCCAGTCGCCATGCGGCAAATAGGGTTTGCCCAGATCGCGGCAAGCCGGGCATGGCGTATAAAGCGAATCGCCCGGTGTGGTATCGGGAATCATTTCTTCCAGAAAAGCAGGCGTTAATTGCGGCATCCAGACATCGACATTTTTCTGCAGATGGGCCAGATAATCCTGCGCCCATTCATAGCGCCGCAAGTTTTCATGCGCGCGCGCCAGATCCGCTGCTTTGATAACGCCGCTGGGATGCGCCACGTTAGCGCGGCGTTGCGCCCATTCCGGCCAGAGCTGGTCTGCCGAATCGCTGCTGGCGGGCAAAGTCAGCGCGGCCAGAAATAATACCATACAACACCATAAACCAATTCGTAGCATCATCATCATTTTTATCTCCCGGGGCTATTCCATAGTGTGCCATATTTGGCAAAGAGATTATTGACATACATGGTCACAAAAGTACTTTTACCCGGCCTGCAACAAATGGGTATTGTCATATAATAATTAAGTAACAACGATTATCATGTCCATTTATTTCGATCACGCCGCCACCACGCCGTTGTGCGACGAAGCATTCGCGGCGATGCAACCTTATTTGAAAGAGAATTACGGAAACCCGTCGTCCCTGCATCACATGGGAAAAGCGGCGCAGTTTGCGTTGGAAGTGGCGCGCGCGCAAGTGGCGGCGTTGCTGAATGCGCGGCCTGCGGAAATCCTCTTGAATTCCGGCGCCACCGAAGGTAGCAACCACGCGCTCAAAGGCGCGGCCTGGCACCGGCGTGAGCGCGGGCGGCATATCATCGTTTCCAAACTCGAACACGACGCCGTGACCTATCCCATCGAAACCCTGGAAAACGAAGGTTTTGAAATTACCCGTCTGGAAGTGCAGCCGGATGGCATCGTTGATCCCGAACGTCTCAAAAGTACTTTTCGCGACGACACCATTTTGGTTTCGGTGATGCATGCCAATAACGAATTGGGCACCTTGCAACCGGTGCGAGAAATCGGCGCGATGTGCCGCGAGCGCGACATTCTGTTTCATTGCGACGCCGTGCAAACCGCCGGGCATATTCCCGTGGATGTGCGCGAAATGAACGTGGATTTGCTGACGCTGTCCGCGCATAAATTCTATGGCCCCAAAGGCGCCGGCGCGCTGTTTATCCGGCGCGGTGTGCGCATCAACACATTGATTGATGGCGGCCATCAACAAAAAGGCCGCCGCGGCGGAACCGAAAATGTGCCGGGAATTGTAGGCATGGGCGCAGCCGCCGAAGTGGCCGCGCGGGCCATTGCCGATGGCAGTGAAAATGCCGTTGCGGTTTTGCGCGACCAATTGATCGACGGCATCGAAGCCAAAGCGACCGGCGCGTTTTTGAACGGCCATCGCACCAATCGCATTCCCGGAGTTGTCAATTTTTCCTTCGACGGCATCGAAGGCGAAGGCCTGATTTTGGAGATGGATGCTAAAGCCGGCGTCTGCCTTTCTACCGGTTCCGCCTGCGCTGCGGGAAGCCTCGATCCCTCGCCGGTACTTTTGGCGATTGGCCGGCCCAACGGATTGGCCAGAGCTGGAACACGCTTTTCGCTGGGGCGCGATAATACCAAAGAAGAAGTGGATAGCGTGGTGCAGTTGCTGCCGGAAGTACTTTCGTCGCTGCGTGCCTTGAAGCCGAGCGGGTAAAGTACTTTTGGTATTATTTTCAACGCATGAGTGGGGGCAGGCCTCCGCGCCTGCTTATAAAATATCAGCTTTGCTGACTCTTTATTTTACAAACGGTAATAAGGAATAAATTCTATTTAAGCAGGCACGGAGGCCTGCCCCCACTCGTGCGCTAAGAAATAAAATGGAGAAAATATTTTGTCAGACGAACATTTATTAACCGCCAAAGATCGTGAAATTGATGTTTTAATTCGCGCCCGCTATCCGCTTATCTATATTATTTCACCGGAAGAAGACCGCGTGGAGCATGGCCTGCGGCGCATTGTCAACGGGCGCAAATTGGTGCAGGCGTGGTCGGCCACGCAGCCCTTTGGCGCGGTGGATCCGCAGGGCAATTTGCTGAGCAATCAGCACGACATATCGACCAATGGTTATGACATGGCCTTGCAGGCGCTGGATTTTATTGCGCGGCGGGTGCGTGAAGATGTGCATGCGGTTTATCTGCTGCGTGATTTTGATCCTTATCTCGATAATCCGGTGGTAGTGCGGCGGTTGCGTGATCTGGCGCATCATTTGAAGCGTTCACATTGCACGGTGGTTTTCCTGTCGCCGGTGTTGCAGATTCCGCCTTATCTCGAAAAAGAGATTGTGGTGGTTGATTACGACATGCCGTCGTTTGCCGAGCTGGCGGTTATCCTCGAAGAACTGGTGCGGCGCGTCAGCGGCGATCCGCGCATCGAAATTGACCTCGATGAACCGCATCGCGAAGCGTTGGTGAAAGCGGCGCTGGGCCTCACCGCGGACGAAGCCGAAAATGCCTTCGCCAAGGCGCTGGTGCAAAATGGCCGGTTGGACGAAGTGGATATCAAGGTGGTGCTGGCCGAGAAGAAGCAAATCATCCGCAAAACCGGCATGCTGGATTTCTATGAAGCGACAGGCAAGATGGACGATGTGGGCGGATTGAACAGCCTCAAAAAATGGTTGGATAAACGCGGTTCGGCGTTTTCGGAAAAAGCCCGCGAATTTGGCCTGCCCGGGCCCAAGGGAATTCTGTTGCTGGGCGTGCCGGGCTGCGGCAAATCGCTTACCGCGAAAGCCATCGGCGAATCGTGGCATTTGCCGCTGTTGCGGTTTGACATCGGCCGCGTTTTTGGCAAGTTTGTCGGCGAGTCCGAAGCCAATATGCGTAACGCGCTCAAAGCCGCCGAAGCGGTGGCGCCGTGCATTTTATGGGTGGACGAAATCGAAAAAGCGCTGTCGGGCACGCGCGGCGATGATGGCGGCGTGAGCATGCGTATTTTGGGCGGATTTTTGTCCTGGTTGCAGGATAAATCCGCGCCGGTCTTCGTCGTTGCCACCGCTAACAACGTGGATAATCTGCCGCCGGAGTTATTGCGCAAAGGGCGTTTGGATGAGATGTTTTTCGTCGATTTGCCCCGCGCCGAAGAACGCGCCGATATTTTTGCTATCCACCTGGAACGCCATGGCCGCGATAAAAGTACTTTTGATCTACAAACACTGGCGCAGCGCAGCGAGGGATATTCGGGCGCAGAAATCGAGCAATCCATCATCAGCGCGCTCTATGATGCTTTTGATGGTGGGCGCGAAGTGACCACGGAAGATATCGTTCACAATTTGAGCAACACGGTGCCGCTCTCGGTGACGATGAGCGAAGAAGTGGCCCAACTGCGCAAATGGGCCTCCACCCGCACTCGTCCGGCCAGTTAATTTTTCTATGCACATCGACATCATTTTGCTAACGGCATTAATTGCGGCATTGGCGGTGATGTTAATCGCCGGAGTTGTGACGCGCCGCCGCCAGGCGCGATGGGATGAGGCGGGGCGTCAGCTGTGGGCGCAATTGGGTGAGGGAAATTATGAGGGCGCAATGGTGCGTTTGGAGCATTTACGCGCGGACGGCGCGCCTGCGCACAGGATAATTCCGTTGCAGAACGCTGTGCAAAAAATGGCCTCCCGTCAGGCGACATTGGAGCAGACGCGCCGCGAGCTGGAAGATGTGCTGGTTTCGTTGCAGGATGCGGTGCTAATGGTGGATGGCGAATCGCGCCTGCGTTTTGCCAATCGCGCCGCGCTCGAAATGTTCGATTTACAAATCGAACAGGCATTGGGCGCGCAGCTCATCGAAATTTTGCCGTCCTTTGGCATCAGTGCGCTGATCGGCGAAACGTTGCGCGGCGGTAAAAGTACTTTTACCGAGATGACGTTGTATTTGCCGGTTGCCACCGATGTGCTGTTGCGGGTGTGGCCGATGCGTTCGCCGGTGGGCGGCGCTCCCTGGCCGGGCGCGGTGGCCATCATTCAGGATCTCACCGGCCCGCGGCATCTGGAAAAAGTGCGGCGCGAGTTTGTGGCCAATGCCAGCCATGAATTGCGCACGCCCATTGCCAATATTCGCGCTATGGTGGAAACGCTCAGCGTGGATCCTGATGACCGCGAAATGGTGCAACGCTTTTATCCGCGGCTGCTCGCGGAAGGCGAACGTCTGTCGCGCCTGGTCAGCGATCTGCTCCATTTGGCCAAAGCTGAATCGAATGTGCGTCCGGAACCCGAACCAGTCGCGCTGGATAAAATTATCAACACCGTGCTGAACCGCCTGCGCGATAAAGCGCAAAAACGTCACGTCGAAATAGATACATCGGATGTGGCGCCGGTCACTGTGTCTGGTGATGCCAGTGCCCTGGAACAGGTGGTTTTTAATCTGCTCGAAAACGCGCTGGTTTACACGCCGGAACAGGGAAAAGTACTTTTATCGCTCCGGGAGGATACCGATGAAGCCGTCTTCGCGGTGGCGGATACCGGAATTGGTATTCCCGAGGAAGATCAATCGCGCGTCTTCGAGCGATTTTACCGCGTTGATAAAGCGCGTTCGCGCGCCGAAGGCGGCACCGGTCTGGGGCTCGCCATCGTGAAGCATATTGTGGAAAACCACCGCGGCAGCATTGCTGTGAATAGCCAGGCCGGCCAGGGTGCCATGTTCACGGTGCGCCTGCCTCAAGGCAAATCTGCGATAGACGCGAAATGATCTTTGAGTGCCGCTGGTGCCGATTGTGTTGTCGTTGATTGAGGGGATAAAAGTACTTTTAATGCTGATGCCACGTGACTAAATCCTATTATCTCAATCCCAACTCCTGAGTTATAATCTAAACACCACAGACCACCTATTTTCCCATGCCAACTCGTGGTAAAAGTACTTTTAACAGACCGGTGCGCTTGCAGGATGTGGCGGATGCCGCGGGCACTTCGCTGGCCACGGCGTCGCTGGCGATGAATGGTAAAGGGCGGGTTTCGCCGGCCACGCAGCAGCGCGTTTTGCGCATCGCGCGGCGTATGGGATTTGAGGCGCATCCGTCTGCGCAGTTATTGGCAACGGGGCATCGCAGCGCGCATGTGGGTATTTTTACGCGAGATCTGGATCTGGGCGTTGTGACCAAAAAATTGCAATTGTTGCAGGGAATTCTTTTCGAGAAAGGTTTTAACGCCTCGATCTATTCGGGGGGCGACGACAGAGGCGGGCGCGTGGCCGATCATGCTGGATTATTGCGCGATTTGCGGCGGCAGCGGCCGCTCGCGATTATCTGCCATAACACGCAATATTTCGATGAAGAGATGTTGCGCGAGATTGAAATCTATGCCGCGAATGGTGGGCACGTGGTGACATTTGATTTTGCTTCGGTGTTGCCCTGTGACCAGGTGATTTTCGATCGCGCCGACAGCGCTGATCAGGCGGTGACCTTTTTGCTGGAACAGGGACACCGGAAAATCGGTTTCGCCATGCCTGGAATTCATCGCGACAATGTGCGTATCGAAGGTTTGCGAAAGGCCTTTGGCCGTTTTGGATTAGAGGCGCGGGAAGAATTTTTCTTCGATTGTGCGGTGGAGGCATCTTCTGAAAAACTGGGAGAATTCCTGGCATGGCAGTTTTTGCAACGGCCGCAGCGGCCCAGCGCTCTGTGTATTCCCGATGATGTGGCGGCCGCGTCATTCATCGCCGCGCTTTATCGCCAGGGCGTGCGGGTGCCGCAAGATGTCAGCGTGGTCAGCCATGATGATCTGCCGATTGCCGCGCATCATTTTATTCCCATTACCACCATTGCCCAGCCGCTCGAAACTATTGCCCGCGAAACGGCGGAGTTATTGTTAAGCCGCGTGCAGGAAGGTTATGACGGCCCGCCCCGCACGGTGCGTTTGCGTGGCAAACTGGTGGTGCGCCAGAGCACCGCGCCGCTAAAGATATTGTCGTAAAAGTACTTTTTAAAAGTACTTTTGATGGCAGAAAATCCCTCCTTTTCGCCCTTTCACCAATCCGCTGTTGCCTGTGGTATAACCCTTAAGAATGGCGTTGTTGCATAAATAGCGCAAGGTGTCATTTCGACCGGAGTGAGGAACGAACGGAGTGGAGAAATCTTGCTTTTGGAGTTAATTTGACGCAAAACGGCAAGATTCCTCGACTTCAAAA
>Ga0182738_1001285_pt1 | contig 31876 bp, 24 predicted proteins | sample eDN5th30CBELigMG_FD_128876 | JGI IMG/M metagenome (GOLD analysis project Ga0182738, IMG submission 128876) | Enriched Miracle-Growth compost microbial communities from Emeryville, California, USA - eDNA 5th pass 30_C BE-Lig MG (version 2)... ...
ACCAAATCCCAATCCCAATTCCAAAACCCAAAAATAATTATTAATGATACTGTATTCCCTTTACTTCAATCTCCTTTTTTCCTTCCTCTTCTTCATCCAATCTCACGCAAAACTTACTCTAAAAGCCATTTCCTATCCTCCTTTTGCTGATTGTTCCGAATACACTCCAAATGACTCCACCACTGTCGGTGGAGCTGAAATTCAACTCATTCGTTCAGCCTTTGCCTACCTCAATTGGACTGAAGGAACCGACTATGAATTCTCTTGTGTTTCAAAGGCTTCAACACTGTTCGATGACTTTGCAAATCTCCCGGCTGGCTCAGAAGAAGGAATAGTCGGAGGAATCTCAATTACATCAGATAGACTGAAGCAAAATTATCAATTCTCTCAGCCTACAACAACCTCCCCTTTGTATATTGTTTATAGACAGCTCAGTAAAGGTTGGTTCTTTAGAAGAAGCCTTGATATTCCAGGCTGGATCATTGTTTTTGCATCCATATTCGGCATGGGAGTCTTCATATACTTGCTGGAAAACAAGAAAGCTGCTTATATAAACATGCTCTATCATTCGATTTGTCAGTTCTTTCTTGTACCAGATTACCCCTTGGAGAACTACTCCTCTAAAATCCTGAATTTCTTCTCCACTTTTCTGGCCTTTATTGTCATCATGGTCTTCACTGCCTCTTCAACAAATATCTTTCAAAGCGATCGAAATATTAGCTCAATACTCACATTAGACAATCTTGGAAACCAAAAGGTTTACACCAATGATGTCTTGAAGAGCTACTTAGAGAAGTACGGGATCTCTCCTCTGACCATCAATGATACAAATCCCTTCCTTTTCTCAAGCCAAACTGACAAATTGGGAATCAATTATCTGGTTTTAGATGGCCCTTATAGCGACTTTCTCGTTCGGCAAAATTGCGATTTATACACGGGTACCAACGTTATTGATAACCTTTATTATGGAATCATGCTCCCTTCAGATTTTTCACATTCTCTGAAGCTCCAGATCAATGAAGCAATCCTCACAAATAGCGAAACAAAATTGTTCTCACATTATGTTTCAGAGTACTATGCGAGTCAAGAACACCTTTCTATATGTATAAAGAAGCATGCCCTTGATAGCGACCAGATTACTCTGTATGATATGAGAGGCTTATGGTTTATCCTTGCAGCTGGACTAGGCTTCGGAGTTGGTGTTGCCGTATTCCATAAGCTTGGTTTCTTGATAAAAAGATCATTTGGGATCTTTGGAATGAAGGGAGTTCGAGCAAAAATTGATCGAAAAATTCAAAGAAGAGTGGCTACAGTCTTTGCTATTCACACTGCGATTTCTATGCAATCCATCAATTTCTTCAAGAAACTCAATCAAGAGGCTCTTAGCAAGTGGATTTCATCGTTTAGATTAGCAGTCCAAAGCAAGATTATTGACTCAACTTACAGCAAGCTCTTTATTGAAAATAAAGAAGAGCCCCAATCAAGTAAAAAATTCAAGAGAAGATTGAGAAAATCAAAAGGTTCCAACCTCTCCAATGATGGCGGCAATTCTCCAGTCAGAGTGAGTTCGATATTTGATTGGTTTAGACGAAAGAGTGGCTCAAAAGAACTTCCAGAAAGCAAGCAGTTCATAAGCACAAATCTCAGCAATATTAATCGAAAAAGGCTCAGTGACAGAAATTCGCTTCTTGGAGAGGGCTTGAAAAGGAAGAATACAATGGTTCGACAAAGCTTGCAGAATTATCATCTCGGAAAAGACTTGGTCGCGGAATTAGGAGTCCTGGGAAATAATCTCCAAGCTGAAGCCTCGAATGACCCAAAGAAAACTGGCGGTGACCCAAGGAAAATCAGCGTATATCTCAAGAACCTCGGCCTTGAAGACGGCGTCCAAGACTTTATGAAAAAGAAGCAAAGGAGTAGAGGATTTTGGATTATAAATAAAATCCTTGGAAAGCGGGGAGTTAAAGTGAATAAGCAGATTTCAAATAGTGCAAACTATCTTTTGAAAATGAAGGAGACGCAATTAATGGATGAACTGACCAAGAAAAAGCTTCAAATTGCAGAGCAAAATTCCTTGTTAGAACCAAATTCTGCCACCAGTCTGAGACAACAACAAACTCCTATCATTTTGCCTCTTGTTAAAAATAGCATTTATCAGCCATTTAATCACTCGAATACGAACGATCTTCCTCCGGAGTACCTCGATTTCTCAGCCTCTTATAGAAGAGATAGAAAGATTGAGGATCAAGAGACGACAGCGAGAAGATTAAAGAACTTTGAGAGTCTGAATAATAGGACATTTTCAATAGAATCTGCTCAGTTAAGGCAAAATATGGTTGAGACACCACAAAGGAATATTGTGTTGAATATACCGAATTTCAAAGAAGAAGATTTTGAATTCAATATGAATGAAACACCTGGAGAGAGTCGTAAATCGGTTCAAGATGCTAGTGTGTATAATTTTGTCAAGTCTAGTAGAAGAACTTCTAAATAAAATAACCTTTATTTTTAGTGTATCATACATAGAGTGTGGATTGAGTAAGCTCGTCAAGATTTGATCGATGTTCATTGACTTCTTGACTGATTCTAATAATTTGAAAGGAAATAAATAACTGTCAAAAATTGTTGTTATTAGACTTTTTTCTCAAGAAATACTGTATATTTATTGACCTCATTCAACCCTCTGACAAAAGGACCCCTACTCCCTCAGAAACCTCCCTCTTTCTTCCATAATTTTCCAAATCATCCAAAATTCTACTCTGATACAACCATTCCTATTATATCTTCAATAAGCTCAGCTAGCTTTTTTCCCCAATAAATTCATACAAATAAATTGCCTTTTGACTAATTAATTTCAGTTATAAATCTCTTTATTCAAAACCTATTTATTACACAACACCCAATTAACAGACAATTCTTACTCACATGTCCAACGCCAGCCCCTTTGACTATCGTTATCCATCAACCAAATCCAAACTTCCTAAACGACGAAACTCTTGTTCTTCACCTGTTCGACTATCCCACCCCACACACTCCAACAAAGTGACTCAAGCATCGGCAAATAAACAGCCTTCAAAAAAGAAACGCGAGAGAGGAGTTCGAAATCAGTCATTATGTGATAGCTATGATTACGAAAGCCTTTTTCAACCCAACAAAAGGCAGGGCTCTGCCCCCAGAAACTCCGTTCCAGAACGAAGAAGTGTTCCTAGCAAGCCATTAGCCAGAGATTTATATAAATTGGAAGCATTAATAAATCCTACCGCAGAAAACAGCAAATTGAGGAATAAAGTAAAGGAATTACAAAAGACAGTGAAGAAACAGAATAGAGCTTTGGATGATTTGTACCAAAGAGTTCTCGAAGAAAGAACTGAGGTCAAAACTTTGACAGGCAAGATATATGAATCAAGAAAGAATGACATTCTCGTGCTGGAACTCCAAGAAAGGCTGGAAAGTATGCAGGATCATGAGGCTGAATTAGTGGGAGAGCTCAGAGAACAGCAAGCAAGGTCAAATGAGATGATAACAAAACTTCAAATTTTACAAGAGGAGTCAAGGCAAGAAATGGCAGATACAAAAAGGTTGTATCAAGAGATGAGTTTAAAGAAGAGCGAAGAGGAATTAGAGGAGTTAAGGAAGAGAGTAAAGACATTGGAAGGGGATAAAGGAGAATTGATTGGGATAATAAAAGAGTTACAAAAGATAAGAGAGGTTGAGAATGAAGGAAATTTGGCTGCAGCAGGAGAAGTAAATGAGTTGAAATTGCAGCTGGAAATAAAGGTGAAAGAGAATTCGATATTAAAGAGTGATGTAAAGAAGTTAAAGAGATATATAAAGGAGGAAATGCAAAACAAAGTGAAGGATTATGATGTGGAGGAGTTACAGGAGAAGGTTGAGGAGTTGATGGAAGAAAATAAAAAGCTAAAATTGAATGAGATAAAGAAGATAGGAAAGAGTGGAAAAGAGAAATATGAAGAGATGGAAAAGCGCGTTAAAGTGTTGGAAAATGAGATTTTGGTGAGAGATCAGAAGTACGAGCAAATGGATAAATATTATAAAGGACAGCTTGAAATAGCGAAAAGGACACAAGAACAAAGGAAAAGAGAGTGGTTGGAAATTTATAATGAGTTGTTAAGAGAGATTAAACAGTTGAAATCAAGCGTAAATTCCTTGGATACCGAGCAACAGAATCCAATTTCGTCAGGAGCATCAAGGCATTCTAGAGAGGATTTTGAGTCATAAGTCGTAGGTATTTTTAAAAAAGATTTTTATTATTGCTGGTCTTTGGGATTATTCTGATTGTAAGAATTTCTATTTCATAAATAAACAAACCATTTTTTGTGTTGCAAATAAATAACGAAAAATTAAAATTCGTAACAGTTTTACGAAATTCTGATCCCCACAAAATCTTAGCTATAACCCACCCGAAGGCAAGTCTTTGGCTATTGAAATTCCTTCTCCCACCCAAAGGCCTGTCTGACTTCCTTTGCACAAAATCCTTCCTGATAGGTCCAATAAATACTCTCAGATCGTTTACTCCAAAATTAGTGAAATAACCAGTACAGGGGCTTTTCACCAAACAAATAAATAAAAGGCATAACTAGGTAAATAAAACCCCTCCCCAAACTCAAGATGGAGCAAAACCTTTTCCTTATCATCATTTGCCTCACATTTGTCCCCCTTCTAGCCACCGCAAAATACACCTTTTTAACCCGAACATACCCTCCTTTTGCTGACTGTACAAGCTACTTCAAATCACCCCATTCTTCCAAAATCATTGGAGCTGAGATCGAATTACTTCGTTCGGCATTCAACTTCTTCAACTGGACTGAAGGCGTTGACTTTGAGTTCCTTTGTGTTTCAAATTCCTCTGAACTCATCTCCACATTCTCCACCAACAATGACCAAAACCAAAGCGCAGTAGGTGGAATCGCAATTACATCCGACAGATTATCGCAAGGATACATCTTCTCACAGCCGACCGTCACATCCCCGCTTTCTATCGTCTACCAAAAGCAAGCAAAAGGCTGGTTTTTCCGCCGCAGCCTCACAATGAGTGGTTGGGCATTGATTTTTGGGACAGTATTTAGTATTGGAGGACTTTTGTATTTCTTGGAGAATAAAAGAATAGCGTATATCAACATGGTTTATAACGCTTTCTGTCAGTTCTTCCTAGTCGCAGATTATCCTTTTGAGAACTTTCCTTCCAAGTTTGTTCATTTCTTCTTGACTTTCCTTGCAATCATTCTTGTCACTATCTTCACTGCTGCTTCTACCAATATCTTTGAAGCTGATCGGTCGATTGGAGCAAGCCTTAGCCTGGAGAGTCTGAACCACGGAACTGTCATATACTCCAACCAGATATTCCAACACTATGCAGCTCAGTTTGGAATCTCTCCTCATTATATTGACCATATCGATCCTCTGAAATTTTCAAGAGAAATAGATTCACTTGACATTGACTATCTGATCACTGACGGCCCTTACAGTGAATATATCCGAAGAACCAACTGTGATTTCAAAGCTGGTTCGAATCGTATTGATACAATCTACTATGGTATGATGTTTGCCCAGGATTTTGATAAACCAACTCGCCAGAGAATTTCCAGAGGAATCCTTCGAGCGATCCGCCAAAAGACTTTTCATCAACATGCAAAAGATTATTATCTCCAAAAAGGTATCTCCAATGAATGTCCAACAACGGATAATCAGAGCCTTTATGTCACTTTTTATCAAATGAGAGGATTATGGTACATTTTACTGGTGGGAATTGGCATTGGAGTATTTTCAATGGCGGTTGGGTTTCTAAGAACAATGGTGAATAAAAATATAAGAGTGTACAATTTAAAAGGAATCCGAGCAAGAATGGACGGAAGAATACAAAGAAGAACAGCAACATTATTCGCAATATATACAGGAGTTTCAATCCAATGTATCAGTTTCCTCAGGAGATTGACTGAAGAATCCATGCAAAATTGGCTCAATGCTGTCAGAAATTCTATCCCAGAAAAAGGCACAGCTTGGTCTTCTTTCCGAAGAAGGGGAATATGCCAAGAAGAGAGCCAAGAGGTCGATCCGAATTGTTCAAGTAAAAGACAAAAAAATTCTCTCCTCGGAGGAGGTTTGATAAATAGCTGGAAAAGTGGCTCAAATAATAGAATTTCATTTTTGAAGCATCTCAGTAGATTTGGCATTGTTGACTCTGAGACAAACTCTGCCGCTGGAGAAAGGAAAGATAGGAGGAGTACTGCGGGAGTTAGCCCAAAAAACTTAAAGAAAAAAAGCTCACTGTTAACACAGACAATGAGGAACTTTAAACTGGACAAAAACTTAGTGATAAAATTAAATACTATTGCTGAACGTGATCGTGGTGGTAGTGCAATGACATCTCCTGCTTTCCCAGATTCAGTTACTACACCCAAAAATATGCATACTTCATTAAATTTTGGCTCTATAAAATCAATATTTGAGAAGAGCTACGATAATTCGATAACGCTTAGAAGTAGTGCGACTTCAATTTTTGAAAGAGCATTGGGCAAAAAAGGAATGAAAAGGAATAAACAGCTGAGAGAAACTGCTAAAGCCCTCCTTGCGAAGAAAGAGGCAGCTCTTTTGGCTGAATTTGAAAAGAAAAAATTAGAAATTTCTTCAAGAAAAAGTCCCAGAAATTCTGTTAAAAGAACCCCACAAAGCCCAATGAATCTTAAAGCCAGATTAAATCCTTCGCTACCAAGCACAGGTCGGCTCAGATTGATAAATATTCCTATCATCAGTGATCGTGAGTCTTTTGATGTTTTTCCAAAGGAATTATTTGAAAGAGGTGCATCAAATGGGAAAGAGATTTCGACTCTAGAAATTACAAAGAAATTCAGTACAGATAAACATATTTTGAGTGGCTTTGGGAATCCTGGGAGTCCTGTGAATGTGAGGATTGCAGGGCTTGGAACTGCTCATTTTGATAATGAGGATTATGACGAGAGTCTGCACAATGAATTTTCAAAAGAAGAGAGCTCAACATGTCAAAAATTGCCTTATTCAGATTTTTCGATTAATTCGAGATTCAGAGGTGAAAGATAAGTCCTGCAAGTTTTGTTAGAGAGATTTATTTCTTTTAAATTTTTTTTGGAAAGTTCTCTATATTTAAAGTGAAAAAATTGTTTTATTGTATGCTATGAGATTTCCACAATTTTTCATAAATTCATTTGTTCAAAAAAATATTCTGAAAAGAGTGACAAAATGATTGAATTTTTTTGTGAAATTGAACTTGAAAAAATTTATAAGATGGTTTTGGTCATTTCTAATGAAAAGAGGAAATCAAAGATTTTCATAGTCAAAAAGTTTTTTTGTAAAAAATTATTTTTATAAATTTAGGAAGAAAACTTTCAACAATGCAAAAAAAAATTGTTTTCAAAGCCAGAAAAGATGAAGGAAGAGTGAGTTGATCCAAAAGACCAAAGCTCTTCAAAAGCAAGAAATTCAATTTTTGTCAGAAAAAAAAATCTCTCGAAACTTTTCCAAGTCTAATTTGGAAGAAAGTCCAAGAATTCAGCAAAAAATCTTTGTGGAAACCTTTTCGAATCATTTTTTTGAGAATTTCTATTTTGGTTCTTAGGAAATTTCCCAAAAAATTTTTTATATTCTTTCTGATAAAGAACCTTTATTCTACTCGTCTTCTCAAAATTCGGAAGATTTGAACTCCTCACCACGCCTTTGGGATCCTTGCAAGAAAAAATTGGCATTTTATTTTCCTAAATCTTTGTTTCCATTCACCAACTTGAAAAAAATCTCCCTAATTTGAAAAGCACAGAAACAAATTGTCTCTTTGTTCAGCCACTCAAAATCAGATGAATCTCAGAGCCCTTCATTTTGCATTTTTCAGGCCTTTTTGCTAAAATCTTCCATGAAAAAATCTTTGACAGAACTCTTTCTAAATTTCTCTTCAAAGAAATCATCAAGAGTGAAAAAGAGAATCCTCATCTTAGAATCTCTGTTCCTCTATAAGATAAGATTATTTTCGAAGCATCCCTTTCAGATGTAAACAGGTTTTCAGATGTCTCAAATTAATAAATTTTCTTCAAGAGGAATAAAATCGAAAAAATTTTTCTTTTTTCACCTTCAATTTTCCAAAAAAAGCTAAAAATAAATTTGATCAACTTGGCGATTTCGCACAAAAATTCTAATTTCTGAGCTAATTTTAACCTACACAACAAGAATTTTCTTATCGATTTCTAAGAATAGATAAATCAAAAGCCAAAATTAAAATATCTCTCTCCTTCAAAAAAAGAAATTAAAAACCGTCCTTCTAAACCTTTTCTCTTTCATTATTACTTTCATCTCTTTTAGCCCCTTTTCCACATGTTCGAAAGATGGTTAGAAAAATTTCTTCGAAAAAAAGTCGGCGAGTTTCTCGATGGGATCAACAAAACCAACCTTAAACTCGGCCTTTTTCACGGAAATGTCATCATAAAAAAAATCGCCATCAAGCCCAAAGTCTTCCAGAAAATGGGAGTCCCTGGCAATCTCAAGTTTTCCTGGGTCGAAAAGCTCTCTATCAACATCCCGTGGAGCCTTTTCGGTGAAAAGCCGATTCTCATTGTCGTTGAAGACCTCTATGCTCTTTTCGAATCTCTTGAGCAAGAATCACATGTTTCAGAGTTCTTGAATGAAATGGATCTTCGTAAAAGGCTCAAATATATCAACTCTTTATTCGCAAAGACCTGTAAAGACAAATCTTCTTCTCGTGATAAAAACAAGATCAAGGATAAAAATCGTAAAATCCTCGATCAAATCCAAGTAAACCCAAGTCATATCCTTGTTCCTCACCTTCCCTATAGATCATCATTAAAAATGTCCATTTTCGCTTTGAAGACCCTTGGAGTCAATGTCGATATGCTTGGGGTCTCATTGTCAAAGAAGTTCATATCAATAAAGTGCCAGGGTCAGGTGTTTCGCATCAAGAACATGGAGTTCTTTACAAGTCCAAGACACACAAGGTGAATTTTAAGGACCTTGGGGCATATTGGCTGAATAATGTAGAAACATTTCTAACAAAAGCTCCTTTCTTTGAAATCAAGGATCACATGAGAAGATTTATTGTGGATCGTGATTTTTCAAGAGGATATCCACCAGAATTTGTCTTTGTCTTCTGTGGATATGCAATGGTGACGAGAGATAAGAAGATCACTCAAGATGGCAAAAGGGAAGTCAAGCTCAATGTTGAAACTCATTTGGTGCCTCAAGCTGTCTTATTAGAAAGACAAACAGTGGAGTGCTTTATTTATTTGAGATTCTTTTATAAACGATGGCTCCAACGAGTCAAAAATGCAAAAGAAGCCACTGAAGAGTTGACTCCCAGCCAGGAAAATACAAGATTCTATGAGCTGTTTCAAAAGATATTCGAGTATAATAGGATCAAGAGATGCAAGAAACACAAGAGGTTCAAAATTGTCTTCAGCGATCAAGGAATTATCCAAGAATTTAAACGACTTTTCCTTTCTGTTTCCTTCAAGGATTTGGCAAAGGCCGTTTTTCATGCAATAACCAAGCAAAAATTTCACCACCACGAGCTCTCATCACAACAAGAAGTGATCGCAGATCAACATTACCAGACTGTTTTTAGTAATAATAATTAGACTTCAAGAACTCTCTTCTTATCTCAAATTTATAGATCAGAAAAGTGATGTACTTGTGACCTTTAACATGCCAGAAGGAACATTTATCTTACAAAATGTGCCCCCTTTACGCCGTGGAGAGCACCTCGCTTTGCCATTTAAAAATTTCAATCTCTCAATTCGAAGAACTCACTTAGAGATAACGGTCCAAGATGGGATCGTAATCCTTGAGACTCCAGACAGAAAACAGCAGATTTTCATGCAAAGATTGGAGACAAGACAATTCCCTCATGTCTTTTCTTTATCGTATGAAAGAGATGTCAATGGAGCCGAAAAACACTTTGATTATACAATCAAATTTGATCAAGTGAGAATGTTCTATAATATTCCAGCCCTTCAAAGTCTGATAAATTGCTTCAAATTGACTATGCAACAAAGACTTGTTATGCTTAAAAATATCCAGCATGTTGAAGATAATAGTGGCCCAGACCCTCTTGGCAAAGATATCAAATATATCAAGACCATTTTACTTGATTTTGCTCCGTTTATGATTAGTTTTCCGATTGAATCAACTCAAGCTTTCTTTAAATTTTCTGGCTTGCATTATTATAAAAAGAGAATCAAGACATGTGACAAAATCCATAAAGACTCTCACTGGCAGATCAAGCAAATAAAGGGCCAGTATATCCCAAGATCTGATCCTTCTGGAAGACAAGGATGTGAAAAACAAGAAGATCTTGTGGATATTTCAAATATACAGATGAATCAAAAGAGATATGCAGAGTTTGACATGAAATGTTTTCCGAATTATCAATACATAAAGGATGATATTTCGGTTCTGGTTGATGACATTGGGGTTTATCTTCAGCTTGATGTTATCAATGGTCTCTTTGAAACACTCAATATCCAAAGCTTTAAACAAAAAGAGACTCTATTAGTAAATAATCGTCCTTTAGATGGTAATTCGTTTGTATGAAGTTTCGTGAATAATCTTTATACTGTAGAATCAAATATGATCAAGGAGAAACGCCCAGGTCGAGATAAGTCAATAACAATTGAAGTCAAGGATGTATTTATGGCTCTTTCTCCTTATGCTGAGACAACACAGAAGTCTCTAAATGAAATTGTCCTCAAAAGTAATCAGTGAAATTTTTGTTAGAAACTCATCCTTTTTGCAGCTGGATTGTTGACATGTAAGATTGACCAAACACGAAACTCAGAAGCATCGAAGTATGCTGGAGATATTCTATCAAGAACAAGCACTTTAGCAAAGGATGATAAAAAGGTTGCACTAGCTATGAAAGATATGGAAGTGTTTGTGTATCAACCAGCAGAGAGAATAAGCGCAGGAAATTTCCACAAAATACACAAGAGAGGAATTATCCTTCCCTTCTATATTTCACTAACGAGTGAAAAAGTTCTGGACTATGATTCGACAATATGTCAATATGTGTATCATACAAAGAACACTGCAACAATAGAACGAGTGATCTTAAAGATTCATTATGTTGATATCTCAAGCATCACAGCCAATATTAAATATCAAACAACCCAAATGAAAAAGATCTTACAGGCTCATCTTCTCAAGAAAGACAAAGGGAATCAGAAGAAAAAGACCCCTTTCTCTCAATCTCAAGTCAAAGAATTCTTCCTCAAAACCAAAGGAGCACAACTCGTAATAAATTTTTCCTTATCAAAATTAACCTTCAAAGGTGCTGATCGATAACTCACAAGGACTTTTAGCGCCAGCTCTCAAGCTAAACATCGATCAACTTGATACCAACCTGGAATACTCTCCTTCAAAAATACAAGCTAATGGCAGTATCTGCTTTAAATTCTGCTATTTCAATGCTGAACCCTGTAAATGGGAGCCTGTCTTGGAGAAATCTGGCCTCAGTATCTCCTGTGAAATCCAAGAGAAACAAAGCCTCCATGTAAATATTAAAAACCATGAAGATACTCCCGAAATCAATTTCGACCTTTCTGATAAATTCGTAACTTTTTTTTCATTATTTTCTTCTCTAAAAATTCCCCGAGCTTCAAATTCTTCTTCACCTCAGCAAAACTTGGAAAGTCAATTTCAAGGATCCTGTTCAATTCAATTCTCAAAAAAGCCTTATTTTTAAAGGCAAAACCGATCAAGAAAATTTTGAAGAGCATTCACAAGACCATATCTCTCCTTATATGATTATCAACACCACAGGATTTCCTATTGAAATCCAGACCGCTCATAGTCAATACCCAGAAGACTTATTGACTCGAAGCGATACTTATTTTATTGAGAATAATGGAGCTGCACAATATTTATTGCCTTCAGAACCCAATCATATCTTTGAAGGATCGATTCAGGATAAATCGATCAATCGTTCGAAAATTAATGTCAAAATTCTTTACAAAGGGGTTCCTCTCATCCCAAATACCACAGTTAACATGGACAAATCTCGAGTTCTTACATACAGCCTCCATCAACCAGCTTCAAAAGCCCTTGAAAGTCAAGTTCTTTGCTCAATCATCCAAGAAGTCCAATGCAAGAAAATAATTACACTGACTTCACAGATTCATATAACAAATAAATTGACAGAAATATGTGAGGTAATTTTAGAGGATGGTTCAGAAAGATTAGCGAAAGAACTCGTGGAAGATGAGACAATGGCGATTCCGATAAATTTTATTCCTTCAGGAAACTTTTTAATCAAATATAAAAATAGCAATTATTCAACCAACAAAATTTCAATCAACTCTTTCCTGAAGGATAATAAGTCCTCCTCTCTTGTCTGCAGAGTCAATTCGTCCTGTTACCTTGTTTTTGTGTGCCAGAAGCTCCAACCAGACGTTCCCTTCTATAACATCTTCCTTTCCCCACCCCTTGAAATAAAAAATTGCTGTCTTGTTGACTTTCAATATCAGCTCTTTGAAGCAGAGAATAGCCGGGGTGGCGCGTTTAGTGGCCTTATAAAGGCTCAGGAAGCTTGGAAGGACACTCAAGTCAATCCGGACTCGAATCCCTTTATTAAAATTAAACTTGCAGGGTTTAATTGGTCCCAAAAAGTAAGGCTGCCTTTGGAGAAAAATGAAGAAGACTCATTGAGAGAAGTTTATATAAAGGATGAAACAAGCTCTTTGAAGATGATAATGAAGATCCCAAAAGGAAATAAAATGTCAAGAAAAATTTTGATTTACACAGAAGCGTATCTCATCAATGAAACGCCATTTGAATTGGAATTTAAGCAATTAAATGAGAAAATCAAGGAAGAAAAAATAAAAGATTTAGAAAATTTCTCTGGGTTCTTTGATATCCCTCTGAAGACAAACAGTCCTCAAGGAATTCCTTGCAATGATATTCAGAACATGATCTTGAGGACCAAACGAGATAATTTTCGATCTCGGGTTTTTGCTTCAAACATACCGGGCAGCCAGAGCGTGGAGTTGCTAAATAAGGAAATGATATTGGAATTAGGGGTGAATACAGGGTTTGTTGAGTGTGAGAAAGAGCATGGGATCACAGCAAAGATCATCACAATAAGCCCTCGATATATCCTCGTGAATAATACAGAATTTGATATCGAAATTGGACATCAAGGAGGACTGGTTTCGACCATCATCAGAAGTCAGAAAAGAGCTCCTTTGGAACAAGTTTATTATTCAAACAATGAAAATAAAAAGTAAGAATTATCTGGCCAAAAAAGCTCGAAATTATTTGTTTAGGAAGATAATAAAGTTCAGGATAAATAACGAGTGGTTATGGTCACAAAACGTCACAATAAACACAAGAGGAGTCCATAGATGTTCTCTCTGGACACAAGACCGAGATATCAAGAAAACTTTCCGAGCCACCGTGAATCTAAGACAGCATATCATGTTCATAACGATTACTGAAGAGTCCAAGTCGCTTTCCTTTAAAGAAAAAGTTCAAAAAAATAAACTCTCAAGAATTTTTCACAAGATTCAACTCAATGTTAATATAGCAACCTTTGGAGTCTCAGTTATTTCTCCAGTTCCTGTTGACAACAAAGAGAGAGAAAGGAGAGAAATCCTATACTTTTTCTTGAGAGGGATCGATTTTAACCTTCTTGATGACATGCAAACGAGGACTTACGACTTTAAGCTTAAATATCTGAATGTTGATAATAACGCCTTCTATTCCACTTTATTCCCGGTTGTATGGACTCCTGCAGATCCCTTCACTCTATCCAATCATCCTAAAGTGTATTTCATTGACACGACTATCAAACAACGTTTAACCACAAATGTAAGAATTCTTCTCTGAGAAGAAATTTTCTTATTTTTTACAGCATATTACATTTGAAGAGGTGAATATGAAATTCGCAGATTCCTTGCTCAAAATTGACCATTTATTAAGAGATTCTTTCCTTGAAACCCTCCACAATATCGCTACGGTCTTTTCTGGAGAGCCTCCGAAGAAGATTCGACAAATTATTCACACCCATCTAAGCGCCTTCAAAGTAATAATTTTTCTGTAAATTTCACAACTTAATCCCCCTTTTCCATAGAACAAAAGCGAGGACAAAATAGGGCTGCCACAAGCATGGAGTTGGTATGATCTTGAGATGAAAAAGTGTTTAGGGCCAATAATCCATCTCAAAAGGCTTCTTATACAACCATTCCGCCTAACAATATCTTCTCACCTTACTCTAAATCAAACCGAGGATGATATTTATAACTTGCTTGATTTGACGTTGAGCTGTAAACAGAAAACTGGCCCACAAACGTCTTCGACTTTGATAAATTTGTTGATAAAAATGACAGGAAAAAGCTCAGATAGTGATGACTTTGTTTTGCTGAGAAGTGCAGCGAGAATTATTGCTCCCTTTGTATCAGATTTAGATGGGTTTACATTGAGCTTGAAGCGGGTTTCCATCCAGCAGTTCTTTGACTATCCTTTTGTATTGCTGAAATTAATGACGGATACTTATGTAACGGAAACTACAAAGATCCTGATGGGCGTTTTTGAGCTTTTCAAAAGACAAAAATTGGCGAAAATATTTGAGAATCCCAATTATAGCCAAACTTTAGTCGTAGAATATTTCTTTGAAAAAGTGCAATTCTCATTCAATTTTATTAGGAAACTGAATACCAAGTCCAAAAGAAAAAAGCTCAGACAAAAAGACTTCATTTTGTAAAGAGATTCATGAATAAATTACTCACTAAAAGTAAAGAAAAAACCTCTTCTCTAAATCATTCCCAAAAATAGGTGCATCAATATTAAATATACATCAAAAGCCATTGAAAGGAGATGTCGATGAGTTTCCAGAGTTTATGAACGAAAGTACAACAAGGACAACGATAAATGCATCAGAAGGGATTTTTAAAGCAAGAAGGTTGAGCTCAGATACGAGTTTAAAAGTGCTTGATGAAAAGGCGAATTTTCATCGAATAAGATTGCCCAGAGCTTTTCATGGAAGGGAGAAATTTTACAGAGATTATGTTCATTCAGATGCTGAGGCTTTATGGGTGTTGAATTTTGCAGAAGAAGGGCGATATAAAGATTTATCGTTGATCAAATCGTTTGATGGATTTTACGAGGATAATAATTTTTATATGCTGATTGTTGCTTTTGAAAGAATTATTTGGTGGAGTTTTAAAGAGGATGCTGTGAAATGGACGTTTGAAGTCAGGGATATAGAAAAGCTAGATTATGTTGATAATGAAGTCCAACTGATGGTAAAGCAGCATCAAGGTAATTCAACTGTAAGAACTCATTCGAGGTTTGAAATAAATAAACTCTTTTAGGTGTCAAAGATTAATTTAAGGAGCAAAGATGCTCTTCAAAATGTCTTGCTATATGAAGAGCTTGTCACATTAATGGTTCATTCTAGAATAAAAGATGTTCATTATTAAACCTAAATCTGTACAATAGTGAAATTGAGTATTTTATAGAGATAACTTGTATTCTATATAAATTTATGATTTAAACGGAAGGCTTTGTCAACAAATATCCTCCGGGATTTTTAATACTAAATTATCAGTATCATCTTCAATAAGAACGACATGTCTCTGATTTAACATGAAATAAAGATCTTCTTGAGTCCAGATTTTCTTCTTAGAAGAATATATAGCAGTAAAAGTTCTTTTAGACTCGAATGGGAATTCATATCAATCATCATCCGAGCTCTTTGAGCTCTTGGGAGTCTCCAAGAAGCCCATTCCTCATCACTTTGGTTGGAAATAAAGAAATCCTCTCATTTCTTCTTATTCTTATTCTGAGACATTGTTCATTTTAGGGTTTTCCTCAACAACATTGATTCAATTCAATGTTCCTCTACTGTAGTTAAAGGATTCTCAGATAAAGCAGACTTGTCTCTGAAAAGGTAAGGTATCAACTAATCAGGACCTTGGACACCGCTATTTTCTCGTTTCTTGATACAGTGTAATGGAATTTTATGTCTGTATGTATTCAAAGAAAAATTAGAAGCAGACAAACAAATTAAGGAGACAAACAATTTTTAACTTAATAATACATCATATTTTAGTGAATGTGACAAAAGATTTTCAACAAAATCTTGTTTAGCAAGACTATCAAATTTACTATATTTTGTGGGTTTTTATTAAAACTTTGAACCAAAAATTCGTTCAATTATTTCCTTATTGGAAAAAAATCTAGATTAGGAGCAAACTTTGCTTTCGTGGTTCTTAATAAAAAAGAATTAATTTAAAATAGACAAGTTTAATTTTTCCTTTCACACTCACACAACGAACTTATCCCAAATAAAAAAAAGCACCCAAGGTTCTTTTTACTTTTTCCACTTCACACAAAACACAAAGACCTTCCACATATGTTTGAAAAAGTCCTTGAAAACATCCTTTTAAACAATGTTGGTCAATTTATCGATGGTATCGATAAAAACAACCTCAAAATCGGTATCTGGTCTGGCGACATTATCATCCAAAACATTGCTGTCAAGCCTGACGTTCTCGCCAAACTTGACCTTCCTTTTCGTATGAAATACTCCTTTGTCAGCAAGCTTTCCGTCAGTGTTCCTTGGAAATCTCTCGGAAGTAAACCTGTTGAAATCACCCTTGAAGATGTCTACATTATCCTCGAGCCTGTCGCTCAAGAAGCATGGCGAGCTGTTGACTTTACTACTGTCACTAAACGTATCGAGTTAATGGAAAGCTTTGTTCAAAGCTACATGTCTAAAATCGCCCAAAAACTTGGCCAAGATATACAAGATGCCAAAAATGAACAAAAAGGCATGGTTGGTAAAATCACCGAAAGAGTCATTGATAATATCCAGGTAAAACCATTGATCTATTTCCAATCTAATCTCCTCCTCCTCTAATAGATTACTATCAGAAACATTCATGTGAGATTTGAAAACCCAATAAGCAAGAGAAAATACGCATGGGGTCTCACATTAGACGAGATCATGGTTTACACGACCAACAAGAACTGGCAAAGAGAATTTATTGATAGAACAGACGCAAAGAATCGCCTGGAGCCAATGAGAAAGAAGCTCTCCCTAAAGAATTTAGGAGTGTATTGGGCATCAAATATAGAGACCCTGTTTGGGGATATGCAACCCCAGGTCATTAAACAGTTCATGAAGGACCTTATTTTAAAGGATCACATGCCGCCACAGCAGAGAATGCAGTATATCATTGCAATTTCAGCTGATTGCCAATTGATTCAGAAGAATAAAAAAGATCCCAGAACAGCATCATTGCCAGAATTTGATATCTCGCTTGATCTGAAGCCATTGAATGTCCAGCTTAGAAAGCCACAGCTTGAAGATGTGATTAGATTGTTGGAATTCATCAACTCTTATCAAAAGTTCAAGTTTGCTGCAATGAAAGAAAGAGAAAAAGCAACCACAGAATTAACTGCAGAACAAAAAGCAGCAATGATTCTAGATTTTAAACGAATGTTTTGGAAAATCCTTACCAACGATAAAGCCCAAGATCTAAAACTCGCACCCAAAGTCAGAGCTACCCTCGAAACACAAGACGAATACAACCACTTTATCAATTTAATGATGACATTACCAGATCGTGAGCTGTCCACTGTGATCAAAGAAGTCATTAAAGACGTCGAAAGAAACAAGAAAACCAAAGCAGTCGAGGCCCAAAAGATTGCTCAGAATGAAAAAAAGGGCTGGTTTGGAGGCAAGAAAAACAACGACCCACAACAGGCAAATGATCCCAATAAGCTCGACGAAAAGGAAATCGAGGCCATAGAAAAATATCTTTCCGATACATTTGGTGAAGACGAGCAAGAAGATGCCGCAGCCAAGATGAAGCAAATCGCATATCAGCCTCTTCTCGCCATCTCCTTCACTCTTGAAGGAGGAACTTTCTACCTGAGCGACTTCACCGCTGAAAGAAACGTTGAAGGAGTTATGCTGACCTACCAAGGGTTAAGTGCCAACATCGGACTGAATTCCCTTGGAAAATCTGTCAATTTAACCCTAAAGGATTATGGCTTGTGGATGAGAACGGGCTATGCGGGCGCTGTGACGTATACGGACACTCCAATTATCAGGAGATTGAACTATTGGATGCCACCAGAGGCTTCAGGAAATATGATCTCGTTGACCTTTGAGCAGAACCCTCAAGGAAAAGATTTTGGGACGTATGTAAATTTGGATTCACAGGCTGCGGAGATCGTGTTTAGACCTGTAGCGATAGAAAGATTGATAAATTTCTTTAATGTGTCAACAGAAGATGAGACGTTAAAGTCGAAGGCGATACATCAACTGGAAAAGGTCCAAGATAAAGCTAGTCAAGCAGCGTCAAAGGCAGTACAAAGTCATTTGAAAAAGCAGATTTTCATCAAGTTTGCAGCACCAGTGCTTATTATTCCGTTCTTGCAGAATGCTGATGTTAACAGTGAATGTTGGGTGGCGAACCTTGGTGATTTATTAGTGAATACTGAAGAGCTAGATTCTGGGTTATATGAGAGATTTAATGTGGAGTTGCGAAACTTGAAATTCCAATATTTCCCCACACATGATTTATACATAAAAGTCTCAAAAAGTTTGATTGAACAGAAAAATTTAGATCAGCTCAAACCAGAAGATCATGAAGAATACAAAAAAGTTTTCAATCTGATCCAGCAATTCAACATAGATATAGGAATTGATAAACTCCTTGGAGGAATGGAGAAAGAAATTCAAGGAAAGGGCATGCCAAAGATGACAATAGGCATCACAATACCTTCTCTTGATTTACAATTGGATCCCCAGATGTACAAGAATCTCTTAAGAACCAAAGAATTCGTGAAATATTCCAAGGAATCAGCGATTGAGTTAATGGAAGATGAGCATAATAAGCTACAGAACGGAAGCTTTAGAATCGGAACAGTCTATGTTCGCGAGACCAAATTTAGAAACATCGTCTGGAACCAATATCTCTGCTACTTCAAAGGCACTTATCTCTATTTCTTCAAGAATCTTCAGGATCCCAGACCTACTTTTACTTACTATATTCGTGATGCAAACATTGTCTACAGACAAGACCTTGAACGTCCTTACGCTTTCATGGTAATTTTTTCCCCTGAAGGGTTTTTCTTAATTCATTCAACATAGATCGAGAATAGAAGGAATACAGGGTATTTGGCATGCGTAGATCAGAATGACATGGTATCATGGATGACAATTCTCAGTCAGAAAATCCGAGAATATCAAGCTATCAATCTCAATGTCTTTGAGAACTCCAAACCTGAAAAGAATCTCTTCCCTACCGCTGATCCTAATAATCCAACCACGGAAGCACAAGTAAAAATTGAAATTTCCAATCAATAATAATAACTCTCATAGCCCCTGACGTCAACAACACCAACTCCAGCCCCATCAGAGGTTGATTATACAGCAATAAACATGGAGTTAACCTTCCAAATAAAAGAGCTCAAGCTCGCTTTGAACCACACAAAAGACACAAAGCTCTTTGACTTGGACACGAAAAACTTCATCATCAGCCTGAAACAACAACCAGGCCAGACTCAAATGAAGATCAAGCTTGAATATCTTGACATCGTCGACTTCCCTGACAAATATCATGCCCCTAAACTCAAGAAACTCGTCACTTCAGTCCGTTATGACCAAGAAGAAGAAGACTCCCAAAAGACTGATCTCATTGAAATCGTTATGAAAACTCTTGATAGAACCCACCCAGATTACCCTGAGGCCAAGATAGGAACACAAATCTCTGTGAAATTTGGGTACTTGTTCTTCAATATGAAGCCAGACACAGTTTCTCAGACTATGAAATTATTTATTGCCCCGCCTAATGAGAACTCCAAGACGGTCAGGTTAAGAGCTGAAGAAGATAAAACGACATATACTCAAGATTCGGACCATATCATGCTCAAAATCAATATTGAGCTCCAGGAGTTATCTATTAAGCTGATCCATCAAAGAACTCTTGTTTGTATGGCGGAGCTTGCTGTTTCCCATGCTGCTATTGCCGTAGAAAAGAAGCCGCTTTCGACCCATATCGCCATTATTCTTGGAAATATCCAGCTTTTTGATACAAATAACTGGCCTAATACGATCGACTCCAACTTGGAATATGAGAAAGTTCAGCCATACGAAATGGTGGGAGTTGGAGAGCCTTCCAAAAATCTCCTTGAATTCAAGATGGACTCTTATAATCCTGCTCATCCTCTTGCTGATAACCCCAACAAATTATTCAACCATATCGACATCAAAATCAGCAGTATTCGGATCAATTATCTTCAACAGTCCATCTTCAGACTTATCGATTATATTCAATGGCAATTAATGCCTGCTGTGAGACCTTACAAGTACGATTTAGTCCTTATTGGAATGCCAAAGCACATCGGGGAACAAAATTTGGCCAATATCCAGTTCATGGACATCAAGATCCACATTCAAGCTCCTATTCTCACCCTCAAACCTCTTCCTACCTCCACAAACTATCTCGAAATTCGCCTTGCTGATATCTCTTTACAAAATGGCATTGTAAAGGATTCCACAAGGTTTAAGAATCCTTGTAAACCTTTAGATTTTGTTTATTGTGAGACATATGATATCAAATTGAATGGCATGGGAATATACAGAGTAGACGGCGAGAATACAGCGCAAATCTCAAAGAGAACAACGCTGGGATTGAAACTTGAAAGAACTTTAATGTATGATGAATACGTGGCTGTTTATAGTGACGGTCAGCCTCCAGTGGGAAGCCCAGAGAGATTTACTTTTGACATGTCCATTAAAATGGATGGAAGGATAGCCCCTATTATCATGCTATTGCAAAGAGATGATTATTTGTTGGTCATGAGATGTGTGTTCTTTAATATTCAGTATGATGATGTCAAAGAAAAACTGTTCATGTCGAATATCTCCATGGAGTTCCAGAACCAAGGTCGTCTTGCAAGTAATTGTGTTCTTTGATTTTTATTAATCTTCCACCATTTAGCACCATTGGATATCAATATAATCTTTGAGAATTTCACTTTGCTTGCCTTTAAACAACAAGAAGAACTGCCATTTTCAATGATAAACTTCCATGAGATGAATATCGGCATCAAAAGAGATGGTCGCAAAAACACCAATATACAGATCACAGCACGTGAACTCAACGGAAGTTACTTCGAAAATGAAGATGGAGAAAAATTAGTCGAGCGAAAAATGCTCGGAGCTCTCGATAAAGTCAACCTTTTTCCCATCAAAGACCTCTCCAATGAGAATATCGTCGAGTCCATTCTTAATTCAACCAAAACATACGCAGAAGAAATCACCATGATCCACTCAATGAAAGGCCAGAAAAAAGACCAGTTATCCATCATAATCCAAATGCAACCAACTGGTGATAAGGTTATTCGTATCGCAGTCAATGAATTGAAAATGTATCTTGTCACTAGCACTTACATTAATCTTGCCGGATTCTTCCGTATGAACGATTCTGTCTATCCTCTCTCTCGTCTCTTACAAATGAAACAAGGTAATTGTATGAGAAATTACTAGCTAATCAATCTAGGAAACAATGGGGCAAACAAAGGACAGCCACAAGCAACGTTAACCTTCACATTGGAGACGAAAAATATTCTCATTTGTGTGCCTTCTACTATCCTGAAAACTAAAGATACCCCCAACGTCCTCGCCTTAAAAGGTATTTCTTTCTCTCTCTTTTCTCTCACATCTCACCTTTCTCACAGGAGATTTATCATTTGTCTTTGCGAGATACCCAACACCAAGCCTTGAAGAATCAATAGAAGATGTTTCAAAAAGAAATTTCACTAGAGCAACAGATCAATGCGCGCAGTTTAATGAAGTGAGCCGCATGAGTGTTTCATTGAATAGATTCGAGATTTTTGTGTGTGAATTTGCTGATCTCCTCAATACAATGAATTTCAATCAAGTCAAAAAGAGAAACATGGTCCTTCCTTTCTCTTTACTCCTCGTCAAAAAGAACCATCATGTCGTGAATAAAGAACGCACACAACTCATTTCCGTCACTAAAAATGAAATCAATGTTGAAAGACTCATCTTCAGACTTTCCTATCAAGATGTCAATCTTCTTGCCAACAGCTTCCAATACCAAAAAGAACAGCTCCAAAAAAGCAAAGAAAATCAACCAGTTGAGGAGAACACTGCTGTGACTATTCCCAATCAAAATCAAACTACTTCTCCTCCTTTGCCTGCTCCTCTTGAAACCAGGCATGAAGAAACCAAAGAAAACTTCTCCCATGCTTCCCAAGAGCCTCAGCCACAACCGCATCTCACCTATGATCCTGATGATTGGCTTGAAAATCTCCAAGAATTTAATATCGCCAGCAAAGGCTTCCAAGTCGTAAGATATTTGACGAAATTCTTCCCCTTACCCCCTCCTTTTAGGTATTGATAAATGATGTGGAAGGAGCATTAGTTCCAGTTCTAGAATTCACAATATTCGAGCTCCTCACTACAATGATTAAAGCCGCTCATAAGCTCAAAATGGACGCAAAACTGATCATGAACTGCTCATATTTCAACCCCTTGCCTTCTAAATGGGAGCCCTTTGTTGAGAAATTTGGCCTTAATGTTCATTTTGCGAAAGGTGATAACCCTAAAACCACCCTTCTTGTCTCTTCTAGTGAAGAATTTGAAGAAATAAACCTCAATATCTCTGAAGAAATGGTAAAATCTCTATTCTATTTAAACTCGCCCTCACCCCAAAACTAGTTAGGAATCCTTTATTCAACGATAAATACATGGAAAGAAGATTACCAACAACGTAAAAACATTATCCAAGGCAAATCAATGATCATGAACTCCAAACTTAAAGAAGAAAATGTCATTGAATATGTCTCTCCTTACAGAATCATCAACTATACCGGCTATCCTGTCGAAATCCACGCTGATGTTTCTTCACAAAGAACCACCAAAACCAGAAAAGGATCCACTCAAGTCCAAGAAAGCTACTATGTAGAAAACGCAGGCCAAGCCCAATATCTTGTTGAATCAGATATTGACAAGATTTTCGAAAGAAGTAACGACGATATGTCCACACAAACCAACAAAATTCGGGTCAAATTCAAGCATCCCAAATATGAATTAGCTTCTGTGACTGGAATCGACATTGACAGACCAAATGTTACTGGCTTCCCTTTGACCATCCGCAGTCCTTCCACCACTGACCTCAAATTCTCTTTGTATATCTCTGTAAAGATCGAACAAAGCAAGAAAATCATCACTTTAACTTCTCCTTATCACATCACCAATAATGTTTTCAGAGCTTATATTCTCACTTTTGAGTCGGAAACAGGCCAAAAACTCGAAGTCCGCCTCGACAAAGGAGAAACTACTGCTGTTCCTATCGATTTCGTCAAAGGAAGTTTCTCATTAAGACTTGATGCTCCAGAAGCCCATGGTTCTGATAAGATTCCTGTGGAAGCTTTTGCGAAATTAGGCGATAAAACTCTTGAATTACGAGCTGATTGGACATCATTCGCTTTGATAAAATCAACGAAAATCGATCCTGCCTGCGATTTCTATGAGATCTCCTTGCTTCCTCCTTTCGAAGTAAAGAACTGCTGCGGCCTGGATCTCTACTATAGATTCTCAAATACCACGGAAACGATCATGGAAACATCAACTTTGAAGCCTCAGGAAACTCTCCATGAGACCAAATTGCCTTCAGAACAGCATGTTTATCTCCAAATAAGATTGCAAGGCTATTATTGGAGTGAGAAGTTCTTGGTGCATTCATCAGATTCTCGCAATAAACTGGCCAAAGAAGTGCAAGTAATGGATGCTACAGGAAAGTTGTTAAACATTCTGGTGTTTACGCCACAAAATGAAATTGGAAGTCGAAAGCTTTTACTCTACACAAAGACCTGTATTGTGAACGAAACTCCCTTTGACATCTTCTGCTATGAATGTGACGCGAAAAAAATGGTGCAAATCCCTGGGCAGCTCCCCACAGATTCCAAAGAACCTTTCAACAGTAAAATCACTCTTTACAACGAAATCAATACAATGGCTTTCGGCAAAAAGAAGCAAAAGGAATATTCAGCTCCAGTCAATGTCGGCACAATGGGAAGTACAGCCACTGAGCTTGTCAGTCAAGATGGCAAGAGTATGCTAGATGTTGGTGTCAACATGTCTTTGTTGAGATGTGATAAGACCTACAATCTTTTCACCAAAATCATCACGATCAGTCCGAGATTTATCCTCTTGAATAAAACAGATTATGTCCTTGAAATCAAAAGAGATGCAAGCCAGCAAACCATGGGAATCATCTCCAAGGATATTCGTACTCCTTATTATTGGAGTAATTGGGATCCTTCCATGAAAGAGTAATTCATTTTTTCCTCGAATTTAAACTAATTTCCCATGAATAGTAAGAGCATATGTATGAGACCAATAGAATCAGTAGACGAGCCAGATAAATGGTCATGGTCAAACGGATTCGACATCCAAGCAATTGGTCTTTACAATTACCTTGTTTTTGGTAAAGATCGTGCTCAGATAAAATTCTTCAAGACCAGTGTCTCACTAGAATTCTCAACAATTTTCGTTGTTATTGAAGAAGAAAAAATAGAAAATCTCACCTTCAAAATCCGCAATGAATGTTCTGATATTGAACTCAACGTCTGGCAAGCGGGTTCCGGTTCATATCTGAGCCAAATTGTCAGATCTGGAGAGACTATTCCATGGGCCTGGGCCTATCCTAATATGAAGAAGGAGATTTCTGCTGCTTTTGTCTCTGAACACTTCCAAACTTATTACGACTCTGAGACTGGCTTCTCCTTTGACAGTCTCAATACAACCTACAAAATCAGAATCCCTGTCAATAAAGAACAAATGTTACGAGTTGGTGCCTGCATTGTTGTCGAAGGATCCACAAGGATCTTGAAATTCTTCCTGATTGATGACAGAAGACTGACTCCAATTACATCTTCTCCTACCGCTAAACAAGTCAATCTTGTTGAAGAAATCATCAATATGAACGTAGAGATCGCTATAAAGGGTCTTGGTATTTCAGTCATTTCCAGCTTGACGACCAACAAACAAGAAAGGATCAAAGAAAGACGTGAAGTCTTGTACATTTTACTCCGAGGTATTGACTTTAGAATGATCAATTCAGCCACAATGAAATACTCTCAGCTTCGCCTTAAATTCCTCAATATCGATAACAATACCTCTTATGATACTTCCTTCCCTGTCCTCATGACTCCCACAAAACCTAAAGATCTTGAAAGCGGCACCAAAAATTACTTCCTTGATACTCTTATCGTACAAAGAGTCACCCCTGAAGTCACTTTCTATGAAACTGTTCAGCTTTTGCTTGATGCTTCCACTATTCAAGTTGATGGCGTGTTTATTGACGCTATAATTGAAGTTGTCCAGCGTTTCAGAGAAGTCCTTGGACGTCTTGATGAGTCAGACTCCAAAAGAACTATCGCTCAAATCTTATATAACAGTACAGCAGGTGCTAAGGTATAAGAAATTTCGTTTAAAAACTCATTAATCTTTTCTCTCTTAGAAATTGCAAAGAAGAGATTATTTCGAGAATAAATTTGACTGGGCAAACCGTCAGTTATCCGAATTTGCTGGAGGCAATCTCTACATCAAAAAACTTATTCTCAATGCCTTGTTCTTTAATGTTTCCTTCCAATTCAAAAAGAAAGACGCAGGCGAGGATGGTTTCTTCCTCCTCAATCTCTTTACAAGTGTCCTGGGCACAGCCCTTGCTAATCTCGATAACGCTCCTTTGACTCTCAGCGGAATTGTCCTTGAGAATGTTTTTGACTCCAAACAAGCAATCAAGAAGAAGATTATTGAGAAATATAAAGATGAAGCTACAAAGAGTATTCCTAAATTGATCGGTTCCCTTGATATTGTGGGAAATCCTGTTGGTCTTTTCAACAATATTTCCACAGGAGTTGTTGACCTTGTTGAAAAACCAATGCAAGGATTCTTACAAGGCCCTTTGGAAGGCAGCATGGGTATTGTTATGGGTACCGGCTCTTTGCTTAAAAATACCGTTTCTGGTACCTTTAATTCGATTGGTAAAGTTACTGGCTCTCTCGCTTCTGGTCTCTCTAATCTCACAATGGTAATGGGGAATTTTCTTGATGAAATTCTTATATTTTAAGGATGACGAATATTTGGCACAGAGAGAAAAGATCAAATTGAGAAGACCCAAACACATAGGAGAAGGAGTTGCTCAAGGATTTTCTTCATTGTTAATGGGTGTCGGTGAAGGAATTGCCGGTAAATTTCTCTTCATAACTCTTCTCTAAAACTACCTCTTCAATAGGAGTGTTTACGAAGCCAGTTGAAGGAGCGACAAAAGGAGGCCTTGTGGGATTCTTTAAAGGAGCTTTTCAAGGAGTTACTGGGTTGGTTGTGAAGCCAGTGGCAGGAATATTGGATGCGGCTGCGAATACCGCAGAAGGAATCAAGAATACAGCGACAGCGTTTGATCAGAAGCCAAATGAAAATAGAATGAGATATCCAAGAGTTTTCTATGGAAAACAAAAATATTATAGAACTTACGCTGATACTGACGCCGAAGCGATGTGGTTGTTGCATTTTTGTAATGAAGTGCCAGCAAAGTTTAAGAACATATCGATCCTGCACGCTTTTGATGTGGTGCCTGAGAAGGAAAAGAGTGAGGAAGGCTACTTGTTGGTTATCTCTTTTGAGATAATTATTTGGTGGGGCTTGAAAGAAGAGAAAGCACTTTGGGCCATTGAAACTGGAAATCTGGAGAAGGTTATTCAGTACAATGGTGGCTTGATATTCCAGTTGAAACAAGCAACAGAAAAGTTCAAGGTACGAAGGAGATATATCTTTTAAAAATTAATTATTTTTCTTTAGGATCGACAGGTTGATGTGAAGAATAGCAATTCGCTTCAAAATACATTTGTGTACAAGAAATTGGCTGAACTTGCAGAGTTTGTGAAACATTAAGAAATGGAGAAATTTATTTGCTTTCTATTTATTTTATTTTTTTATTGTTTGAAAAGAAATTAATTGAGATATAAATATTCCAATTTTGTTGTGATTTAAAAATTCTTTAATCTTATCAACAAACTCAAAGTATGATTCATTATGATAAAAAGGTTTTCAGGAATTTCTGAAAATAGCAACTTCTCAAAAAAAAATTTCTTGAGCTTCTTTGGCTCTACCCTGACTGGTTTCTGATGAAAATTCGGTTATTTGAATTGAACTCCAAAAAAATGTCTCATTTTCAGTTATAGAATATTGAACCCAAACAAAAAAATTACTGATTTCCTCAAAGGAGCCAAGGATTGAAAAGAAGAGAAATTTTTTACGAAAATTTTTTTCTGTTGCTTCCAAATTTTTTTTTCGAATTTTCTTTTCAAAAAATTTCAATTTTTTTTCAATGAGAGTTTTTTCACTTTCACAAAACTTCTTTCGAAAAATTTTTTGTCTTGTCTTTGAGGAAGAATTTTGAATTTTCAATCCCTGTTAAAAAAACTCAGACTTTGGTCTAGTCAATTAAGACAAAAAATGGACATTATAGAATTCTCTTCAAAAAATATCTGACGTTTTTTGGAGGGTTTTCAGTGTTTTGTGTGGTTAAGTCAAGGTCTGAAAAAATGAGCAAAAAATTTTTGGACTCTCCAAATATTTGAAAAGCCTCAAAAACTCTGAAAAATCAGGCTTCTCTGGAAAGTTCAAGACGATATTTCTGGTGAAAAAAATTGATACTGAAAATAAATTTCAGAAAAATTCTTCGAGTTGAGAAAAACCATTTTTAAATGATTTTATCCATTTTACACAGAAAAATTAAATTTAGCCGCTTTAGATAAAGAGAAAAGTGTTTCACCCTTTATTCTGAGAAACTAATTTTCAAAAAAATATTTCCAGTAAAAATTTTTTATCACACACAAAACTCAATTTCCCTCGTAAAAACTAAAATTATTTGGAGGTAAAAACATTAAGACAACAATTTTCTCTAACTTCAAGATTTCATCGAAAAAAACACATCACAAGAAACTCTCCCATTTAAACCTCAGAAAACCTTCTGATCCTGGCTCTTGAAAGAAGAAATCTTTTTCTAATTATTTTGTCTCATCTCTCTTGACTGAAAAAATTTATTGACAAATCCTTTTTCATGAACCTCGAGTTAGACATTTTTTTAAAGAGAAATCTTCTCCTCAACAATCCCAATGTGATAAAATTCCTTTCAACAGGCTTCTCAACGAAACAATTTTTAGAATGAGGAGGAATAAATTGAAAATCCCAAAAGTTATTCAAGAACAAATATTTGACAAAATAAAATACATATTAATTTATCACAGTTTTTGTCTTTCATAAATACCGACCCTTCTTCTCACTTCACAAATTCCTTCACACATACGAAAAAATATACAATTTTATTTCCTTCGTTCTCACATTCCAAGGTAATCCCTCTCAACCGAGCTCAATCCTCCTCTATCTTAAGGTTGATTATGATGAGTAATTTGTACTTCACTTCCGACGCCTTGCAATTCAATTCTTTCTTCAGAATTTCTTCTCCTTTCCTTAACGATCTCTTTCGTTACTGGAACCTTCAAAACTCTCTCCCTTCTAACCACAGCCACATTATAATACCTCGGATTCAAACTTTCCAGCATCACACTGATCCCTTTTAGCAAATAAACTTGCTTTACCAGCGGATATAAACATGATAAAAATTCATACATAACAAAGATAAAAGCGACCGTCACAAGTAAGGCATCTTTTGCAGCGCCACTTATCAACAAATGGAGAAATAATGTCCCTTGGCCACCACGGAAAAATACACTGTCTATTATTGTAATTACGTTAAAAAGGATATTTTTATCCTTGATCTCTTTCTTTTCATAGATCATGCTATATTTGTCTTCGTCAAGTTTGAAGCCTGTCAAAGCGAAAATCTTGCATCTTCCTTTGAACCAAATGATGAAAATCAAGCTAAATACCGCCCAGAAACATCCAATAATAAACCAGATAATCTTCCATAGGGTTGAACCAATCTTCACAATCAATTTTTCTGAAAAGCCTTCATAGCTAAAAATCTTCAAGAACTTTGTCCACAAAACTTTTCCAATGTTTCTTATATCGTTCACCATGATAATGCCATAGATATATCCGCTGCCAAAGAATGAAATCATAAACGGGACAAATTTCAGCAAGACATCATCATAAAGATCTTCATTAAACAAGACAGTCAGCTCCAAAGAGATCGAAGCAACAGAATTCAGCACGACGAACGTAATACGATGGCCATAATTTACCGTCAAAAGAATAAATCCCATTGTCAAAAACAGTGCAGCGCTCGCCATTGCTGAAGAAAACGCAAACAAAAAGCTCAGCAAGACTTGATCATGAGCAGGAACTCCTTCATCTTCTCTATAAACCTGCAAAAAATTCATATCATCAGGCGGGCATTTCTGATTTTTCAAAGCAAGAACTGGGTCCCCTACTATTCTATAAAACAGATTATTCAACGTTACGCCTTGCACGTCATCCCCTGTATATTTCCTCTCACAAGCGGCTTCGCTAAAGCATATACACAGCCACGTTGGTAATTTTATTCCATCCACCCCAAATTTATCGTCGTAGTATTTAAAAGGCAAAGATGGATTCATTACAATGTCTCCCCAATCTCCATATTCCACGCCACAGCCACACCCAACAAACGTATCATTCAAATCAACTGTATAGTCTGTAGCTCCTGTCTCAAAATTCCTCGTATAGGCGGGATTTTCCTGGAGGTCTTCTCCTGCTATTGAGAACTCCAGGGACCAGTATGTGTCTCCTGTCTTTGTAGAAGAGCCGGAATATTCAGTAAACCCAGCGTTTGTCATGGTAGCTGGAACGAATTTTTGGTTCTGAATGGGGAAGAAAACACAGTATTGTAAAGCAAAGAAGCAGAAATTACAGAAAGCTGTGTAGATGGCAAGCTTGATAAATCGTGATTTCTGAGCGTAAAATGGCCTGGAAGCTCCTGCTCTTTGTCGAGTTAAAAGACACTTGAGTAAGATGTAGATGATAAAGGCGATAGGGAAGCCATAAAAGGCATTTTTATAGCAGGGATCAAAAGCATAGTAGCTGATGATGTAAATGGCAACAAGCAGGAATAAACTAAGAAAAGTAAATGTGCGCCGAATAGCTATCTCATTTTCACTGAGGTAAAACATTCGTTTACATTACCTATTAATTTATTTTTTAGAGCTTAAATTTCTCTTTAAAGAGTCAGTCAATCAATTCTCCTGAAAGATTGAATTGTTTTTTGTCTATATAAAGCGAGGGGGAGCATGAGAAATTCTCGTGAAAAAGCAGGTTAGAGATGGTTCTTATTGGGAAATTGATAAGAGACTCAATGACAAAGAGTCTGGAAGGGAAGATAAAGAAACCATAAAATAGGAAGAGTTTCCTGGAGGACTCTTTTGAATGAGTTGCCTTAAACTGACGATTAAGGAAAATTTTATGAATATATTTTCAGTTTAATTCGATTTTGAGGAAAGGAACTCTTTCCTTAAAATTAATTTTTGCAATTGGGAAAAAGGCATTATAGATCCTGAACAAAAATTGTTAATAATTTGATGACAACAATGTTTACGTACTTTGAGTGAATTAAAGTCAGGCCCCTTAATTTCTGACCTAGATTTTTTTCAGTATGAGAGAGAGCAAACCGGCAAATAAACAATGGGTTCGAAGATTTGCTCTTGTAAAAAATTCAAAATTTGAGAGCTCAGGCTGGCCCATTCTTGTTCATTTTTTCGCCTCCGAATATTATTTTTCCAAAGAATCCTTAAAAAGGACACAGGCTCCAGAGAGCCTTTCAACTTGTTTCAAAAAAAATTTCTTATGCTGTCTGCGGATTTGTTGAGATTGAAAGAAAAATATTTTTTGAAAATTTTTCATTAAAAATTTGTTCTCAGTCTTTACAGTTGTCAATTCAACACGATAAAATGAATTTCAGTCAAAAATTTCTCTTCCTTATTCTTTCCCCTTTCTGTATTATCAATCATCTAAAAATCATTCCTTTCTCTCGTTGGATACTGAAGTAAAACAAATGAAACTTCTCTCATCACATTACAAAATTTGAAATGAAGACCCTTGTTTACAAATATAAAAATGTCCAATTATCCTCTCATTGAGAATAATACTAGTTTTCTTTCTTTTATAAGAACTCTCAAAACTCCTATTTTGTAATTTTAAAGACTGAAAAATTTTTCGTCTTATTCTCTTCTTCTCTCATCATTCAAGGAAATGTAAAGGCTTGAGCAACCTAAAAAATGAGGCATGACAAACTGAAATCTGAAGATTGCTTTGCCCAGTATTCATTACCGTATATATTCGGGTATTCGGAAAATGGCAAAAAAAAGATTTTTTCAATTTTTTCCCGATATCACGCGAATTTGGAAAATGGAAACTCAAAAAGACAAAAAAATTTCCAAAATCTCGAAAAAATTATTTTTTTTAATTATTTATGAAATTCTTTTTCCAATTTTTTTAATTTTTTTTGAACACTTCTTCTCTTTTGGAATGAAAGAATATTCTGAATTGAAACAAGATAAGAGTGATCTAAATTGTTTCTGATCCTAGAAAACCTGAATCAGGAAAATGGAATAAAAATTTTTTTCTCAACTTCAAAACATCTCACCAAGAAATAACTACAAAATAAAAATGCTTCAACTTTTTTTAATCCAAAAGTCTCCTAAAATGAATCTAAAATTGAAGTATTAAGAAAATCAAGCATCTCCCAATTTAAAAGGAATAAAAAGCTTCATCAATTAAAATAACTTGTTTCTGGACATTCGAGAATCTCTGAAAAGATTTCTATCTTCAATAGAATTTTCT
>Ga0182738_1001286_pt1 | contig 31857 bp, 28 predicted proteins | sample eDN5th30CBELigMG_FD_128876 | JGI IMG/M metagenome (GOLD analysis project Ga0182738, IMG submission 128876) | Enriched Miracle-Growth compost microbial communities from Emeryville, California, USA - eDNA 5th pass 30_C BE-Lig MG (version 2)... ...
CGAGCTCCGGGCCTGGCGCCCGAAAGGGCGTCTGCGGCCTGCACGATCACCGCTTCCACAGTCACGGGTTCGACCTCGTTGTGGTGCGCTTCGATCGCGTGCGTGATCGCGTCCACCTCGTCGTAGCGACGAGCCAGGCGGGCACCGACTGCCGCGTGGGTTCCCTCCACCTCGTGGCTGACCGCTTTGCCGATGTCATGGAGCAGTGCCGCGCGGCGAGCCACTTCAACCGAGGCTCCCAGTTCGGCCGCCATCAGCGCGGCCAGATTGGCGCACTCGACCAGGTGACTGAGCACGTTCTGGCTGTAGCTGGTCCGAAACCGGAGCTTTCCCAGCATGCGCACCAGCTCCGGGTGTAGTCCGGTCACTCGCGCCTCCAGCATGGCCGATTCGGCCGCCTCGATCATCACGTCATCGACCTTGGCCGCGGCCTCTTCGTAGGCCGCCTCGCATGACGCGGGATGGATCCGCCCGTCCTCGATCAGCTTTTCCAGTGTGAGCCTTCCGACCTCGCGTCGCACTCCGTCGAAGCTGGAGATGACCACCGTCTCGGGAGTTTCGTCGATGATGATGTCAACCCCGGTGAGGTTCTCCAGGGCACGGATATTGCGACCATCCTTGCCGATGATGCGGCCCTTCATGTCTTCGCTCGGCAGGTGGAGCGTGTATGTGTTCGATTCGATCGATTGGGTTGAGGCGAGGCGCTGCATAGCCACCGCGAGAATGCCCCGGGCACGACGTTCGGCGTCGAGCCGCGCCTCCTCCTCGATCCGCCTGACGGCGAGGCCCGCTTGATGGGTCGCTTCCTCTTCGACCTCCTTCACCAAGGCTTCTTTGGCCTGGGCTCGGGTCAGGCCCGAGACGGATTCGAGCGCGGCGAGCCGGGCCTCTCGAGTCGCTTCCAGTTCCGATTCCATCTCGGCCAGTCGCCGTTCTTTCTCGGCGGCTAGTCCGGACCGGCGGTCGGCTTCGCGCAGCCGGGTCTGGGCCGATTCGAGTTCACGCAGGGCACGCTCTTCCATCCGCACGATCTCTTCTCGCCGTGCCCTGAGTTCCTGCTCGGCGGAAAGCATGTTCTCCCGTGGCGGTGGCGAGTCATAGTCCGGCGCGGGCGAGTCGTACTCCGGCGGCGCGGTCGTGGCCTCGGGGCCGTTTCCGGATGCTCCGTTGTGCGTCGCGGGAGGCCGGCGGCTCTCATCCTCTGCGCGTGGTTCCGGGCTCTCTCCCCCTTCTTCGACCTCCGGTTTCGAGGACCGGTTTCGCAGCCAGGCCGGAATGAATGAGTCGAGTGCCATGCCTCACCCAAGGGTAACTGACGCTCTAATTCCCTCCGGACGTCTCGCCGCGGAACGGGATCCTCTCAGGCGGCGCGGCCGGCGATCCGGATCGCCGCGTATGCCTCTTCGGCGTCGTAGCCGCGCCGGGCGAGCAAGCCCAATGCTCTCTGCCTTCCCCGGTCGTCGCTGAGATCGGCACCTTTTTCGTTCAGGACCCTTACCGCCCGGTCGACCTCGGTCTCCTCTTCCCCACCGAGAAGGACCGGCTGGTTCAAGGCTTCCTCGACCAGGAAACGATCGACGCCCCGCCGGAGCAGCGTTTCACGGATCCGGTCCCGGCCCCAGCCGGAAAGTTCCCTCTTGTCGCTGGCGTATGCGAAGGCGAACCGCCGGTCATCGAGTGCCAGGTTCTCGATCAGGAAGTCGATCACTCGCTCCACTTCCTCCGGCTCCACCTCGCGCTCGACCAACCACTGCCTCATTTCCCGCTCGGTCCGGTCCTTGCGACTGATCGCCGCCAACGCTTTTGCGAGAAGCTCGTCAGCCATGAGCGGCCCGGACGGGCAGCGATCCGGTCCCGACCGCCGCCCCGCCGGCCAAGCTAAGCCGCCTTCAGCTTCGCGTCACTCCCGGCCGGGTCGATCACCTCACCGGTCTCGGCGTCGACGCCCTCAGGAGCCGAACTCTCGATCGGCGAACCGTCCCTCGAGATCCCCAGGCTGTCGAGGATACGGTCCTCGATCTCCTGTGCGATGTCGGGGTTCTCGGCCAGGAACTGCTTGGAGTTGTTCCGACCCTGGCCGAGCCGGGTCTCGCCGTAGGAGAAGAACGAGCCGGACTTCTGCACCAGATCGTGTTCGATGCCCAGATCGATCAAACTGCCTTCGCGAGAGATGCCGAGCCCGTACTCGATGTCAAACTCCGCTTGCTTGAACGGCGCCGCAACCTTGTTCTTGACGACCTTGACCCGCACTCGGTTGGCAACCGCCTCGGTGCCGTCCTTGAGGGTCTCGATCCGGCGGATGTCGAGCCGCTGCGATGAGTAGAACTTCAGTGCCCGGCCACCCGGCTGGGTCTCCGGCGAACCGAAGGAAACACCGATCTTCTCGCGGATCTGGTTGGTGAACAAGCAGAGCGTGTTGGCTCGGTTCAGGTTGCCGGCCAGCTTCCTCAGCGCCTGCGACATCAGTCTTGCCTGCAGGCCCACGGTCACCTCGCCCATCTGTCCCTCGAGCTCCGCCCGCGGGGTCAGTGCGGCCACCGAGTCCACGGCGACCACGTCCACCGCTCCGGAGCGGGTCAGCACGTCGACGATCTCCAGCGCCTGCTCGCCGTAGTCGGGCTGTGAGACCAGCAGTTCGTCGGTGTTGACGCCGATCCTGCGTGCGTAGACCGGGTCGATCGCGTGCTCGGCGTCGACGAAAGCGCAGACCCCGCCACGCTTCTGGGCCTCGGCGATGATGTGGTAGACGAGCGTTGTCTTGCCCGAAGACTCCGGGCCGTAGATCTCGACGATCCGGCCCCTTGGGATGCCGCCCACGCCGAGCGCGATGTCGAGCGGCAGAGCGCCGGTCGAGATCGCCTCTACGTTGACCGCGGCCTGGTCGCCCAGCTTCATCAGCGAACCGGCGCCGAAATCCTTCTCGATCTGGCGCTGAGCCGCGTCGAGGGCGGCGGCCCGGGCCTTGACCTCCTTTTCGGTGGCCGGCTCCAGGTCGTTGATCCTTCTTTCGCTCATCTCATTCACCTCGCCGCCGCCCTTGCGGGCAGATCGTTGGTCCTTCGTGCCCCGACGGACACGAACACAAGTTCGTCTTCGGTACAGTAAGTCCTGGCTCGGACGGATTTTTGGAACACCGCTTCACGGCACGAAATCTGCCTGAAATTCCCTCAAAAGTGTGCAAACCAAGCAACAATTCAGGCACGATCCCGTCCCGAAATCGTGACACCTGCAGTCGGACGGAATCCATCCCCAGCCGGCGAAGCTCGCCGACTTTCAGCTAAGCCAGAATCTCCCTCAAGAGATGCATCGCGACAAGGGCTGACCTCTCCCTTACGTCTCTGCGCCCGCCCGGGATGATCGGGGCCGCAGCACGGACTCCCCCCTCGGCGGTGCGGACGTTGAAATGGACCAGACCGACCGGCTTCCCGTCGCTGCCGCCGCCGGGACCGGCGATGCCGGTGATCGCAACGGACACGTCGGCTTCGAAACGTTCGAGGGCACCGATCGCCATCGCTTCCGCGACTTCGGCCGAAACCGCGCCGAACTCGTCCAGAAGCGCCTGGTCGACCCCGAGCAGATCCCGCTTCGCCTGATTCGAATACGAGACGACCCCGCCGGCGAAATATTCGGATGAGCCTGGCAAGTCAGTGATCCGGGCAGCCAGCAGACCGGCACTGCAAGACTCGGCCAGCCCGAGTCGGCGGCCGTCGAGCAGGCCGGCAACCACCTCATCCACGGTTCGGCCGTCCACGCTGTAGAGCGAACGGCTGTGCCGCTGCTTCAGCTCGTCCTTGAGCCGTTCGGCCGCGTCCGCCGCCGCCTCCCGGTAGCGCACGTCCACCTCGACCTCCCCCTTTCGCAGGCAGGTCGTGATCTCCAGACCGTCGAAGGGCAGCCCCTCCCGTTCGATATCTCGCAGGCTCATCGCCAGCTCGGATTCGGGAGTGCCGAACATGCGCAGCCGGTATTTCTCGAGCTGGGTCGCTCGGTCTAAGACTGCCCGCAACAGAGGTTCCTCCTGGGCCGCTTGCCACATCGGGTGGAGCTCTCGCGGCGGCCCCGGCAGGACCAGCACGAGCGGGTCGACATCGGACTGCCCGGGAACGATCAAGCCCGGTGCGGTACCGATCGGATCCAGGGCGACCGCCCCCGCCGGCACCATCGCCTGCTTCCGGTTCGCCTCGTTGAGCGCATCGGTGGAAAGGTCAAGGTTCGTGTTCGCGGCGAATCGGGCGAGGATGGTCGCGATGCGCGATTCCATCTCCTCATCGAGTTTCATCTCCCTGCCACAGAAGGAAGCAACCACCTCGGCGGTCAGGTCATCGGCGGTCGGCCCCAATCCGCCGGTCGTGATGATGAGGTCGATCCCGATCGACCTCATGTGCTCCAGGCCGTTGGCCAGATCCCCGGGGTGGTCGGCGACGACCAGGATCTCCACCAGCTCGACTCCGAGGGCGGCCAACTGCTCGGAGAGCCAAGGACCGTTCTCGTCGCGGATCGTCGCCGTCAGAACCTCGGTCCCGGTGACCAGGATGGCGGCCCTGACCTCACCGTCAGAGCTGCTCCCCGGCCTGAATATCTCCTCGCTCGAACCCACGGCCTGACCCTACAGCCGCCGGGCCCGCGGAAGCACTAAGGCTGTTCGGGGTCGACCGGGTCGCTGGTTTCGAGCACATCGACCGGGACGGACTGCTCAGCAGTCCCGTCATCCGGCGATTCCTCGCCCCCATCCTCAGCGGCGTTGCCTCCGCCCAGGATCCGCGGCAGGTCGGCATGGGTGATCAACACCTGGCGCGGCTTCGACCCCTCGTAACCGGAGATCACGCCTCGCCGCTCCAGCATGTCGATCAGGCGACCCGCACGGGTGTATCCGACCCGCAGTCGCCGCTGAATCATCGAGACCGAAGCGGTCTCGGTCTCGACCACCAGCATGATCGCCTCGGTCAGCAGGTCGTCTTGGTCCGGATCGAACTCGCTGTCGGAACTTTCTTCCTGCACCGTCTCCGGCTCGCTCAGCAATTCCTGCTCGAATTCGGGCTCGCCCTGGGCCGACCAGAAATCGGTGATCCTGGCGATCTCGTCCTCAGTCACGAAGGCGCCTTGGATGCGGGCCAACTTCGAGGTGCCTGGGCCGCGGAAGAGCATGTCGCCGGCGCCGAGCAGCGACTCGGCCCCACCCTGGTCGAGAATCACCCGTGAGTCGGTCTGAGAGGAGACCGCGAAGGCGATCCGCGACGGGATGTTGACCTTGATCGTGCCGGTGATGATGTCCGTGGACGGGCGTTGGGTCGCCAGCAAAAGGTGGATACCGGTGGCGCGCGACTTCTGGGCGAGGCGGATGATCGATGCCTCGACATCGGCCGGCGCGACCATCATCAAGTCGGCCAGCTCGTCGATCACGCAGAGGATGTAGGGCAGCCGCGGCTCCCCTTCGGCGGCCATCGCCTTGTTGTAATCCTCGATGTTCCTCGCCCGGGCGTCCCTCATCAGCCCGTAGCGGGTCTCCATCTCGGCGATCAGGTTGTTCAGCACGTTGGCAGCCAGCTTCGGGTTGGTCACGACCGGCGTGAGCAGATGCGGGACCGCCTCGTAGTGGTTCAGCTCGACCTGCTTCGGGTCGACCAGCACCAGTCGCACGTCATTCGGCGATGAGTTCATCAGGATCGAAGAAAGCACCGCGTTGACGCAGCCCGACTTGCCGGACCCGGTGGTGCCGGCCACCAGGACATGCGGCATCTTGGCCAGGTCGGTCGAGACCGGCTTGCCGTCGATCCCCTTGCCAAGCCAGGCGAGCAGCGGCGAATCCTTCTCCTTCGGCTTGCCGAAAATGTCACCGAGCCTGACCATGTTGCGACTCGAGTTGGGGACCTCCACCCCGACCGCCTGCTTGCCGGGAATCGGGGCCAGGATGCGGATATCCGTCGAGGCAAGAGCGTAAGCAAGGTCGTTTGCCAGCTCCGAGACCTTCTTGACCTTGGTACCCGGGGCGAGCTGCAGCTCGAAGCGGGAAACATGCGGGCCGGTAACCACCCCGACCACCTTCGCCTCGACCCCGAAGTGCCCCAGGGTCTCGACCAGCTTACGAGCCAGTTCCTTCTGCTCTGCCGGGTCGGGGCCACCGCCCTTCTGACCCCGTTCGAGGACCTTGAGCGGGGGCGCCTTGTAATTGATCTCCTCGGAAAGGGTGGCACCCCGCTTCTCGCCCTGTGGCGTCAGCTTGAGCTGCTCTTCCTTTCCGGCCGGCTCTTCGCCGTCGCCCGCCGCGACCGGTTCTGGTTCTGGGTCGGGCTGTGGGTCTTCATCCGGAACCTCGTCGAATTCGTCCTCGAGCTGCTTCAGCTCCTCTTCGAAGTCGTCGCTGAAGACCGAGTCTTCGCCATCGTCGCCGTCACCACCGCCGGTCCCGTCGTCGGAGCCTGGCTCGGCCACGGCGGTGCCGGGTTCGCCGATCGCCGCCTGCGCTCCGCCCTCGCCGAAGATGTCGATCGGCTCGAGACGTTCGGTCTTCTCGGAAACGGTTGGTTCGCCGCCCTCTTCGGCCCAGATGTCAACAGCAAACGGAGAGGCATCCTTTGCCGGGTCCCCAGGCAGCTCCAGCTCGTCGGTCGGGTCGCCCTCACCGATCGTCACGGTCGGCTCACCGTCGAAGGGAAGCGGATCGACGATCGTTTCCGCCGCCGGATCGACCTCGGGCTTGCCGTCATGGAGGATCGCGGTGCGGGCAAAGGTACGAGTCTTCTCCACCGATGTGGTGCCGGCTTTCTTCACGGCCTTTCCGCTGCGGCCCAGAATCGCCGCGACCGTGGTCCCGGTCAGGAGCAGGACGCCCCCGAGAATCGCGAAAACAGCGACCAGATGCGCGCCGAAAGGCTGAAGCGCCGTGGCGAAGAGCCAATAGATGCTTTCGCCGATAACCCCACCGTGGTCGGGGAACCAGCCGGGATCGAAGTAGGCGATCCGGTCAGGACGGCCACCGGCGATCCCGAAGGTGCCGCCGGCGAAGGCCAGCAGCAGACCGGCCGTCAGCAACGCAGCCCCGGTGCGCAGCGGGCGGGTGGTCGGCACGGCTGGGCGGAAGATCGCGATGCCGGCCGCCGCAAAAAGGGCGATCGGCGCGAAGTAGGCGGCCAGGCCGAACAGGTAGGTGAGACCGTCGCTGATCCCGGAGCCGAGGCGGCCCCCGTTCCAGCCGAAGTACAAGACGAAGACCAGGTAGATCCCCAGCAGCACACAGCCGAGTCCGATCAGGTCGAGGTGATGCTGGCGCAGAGGCTCCCGGGCCGGCTTTTCGGCCTTGGCGGCCCGCTTCGCGGCGCCGCGCGACGGGCGCCGATCAGAGCCGCGCCGGACTGAACGTACGAACATGGCTTTTTCATTCAACGAAAGGGCGATTTACCCTTCCGTGATCCGGCCTTGCTTACAATTCCGACCATGGTCGAAGAGGAGCAAGGCGGCGGGCGCATACTCGTCATCGAGGACGACGAGGAAATCGTCGATGTTCTCAGGCGCACGCTGAGAGCCGAAGGCTACGAGGTCCGGGCCAGCGAAGACGGCAGCGGCGGTCTGCGCACAGCGACCGAGTTCCTGCCCGATCTAGTCGTGCTCGACTTGGGGCTGCCTGACATGGACGGGCTCGAAGTCTGTGATCAGCTCCGTCAGGAAAGCGCCGAGCTGCCGATCCTCATGCTTACAGCCAGGGACGGCGCCGAGAACAGGGTTACGGGCCTCGACAGCGGCGCCGACGACTATCTGGAGAAGCCCTATGACCGGGAAGAGCTCTTGGCCCGGATCAGAGCGCTGCTCCGCCGACATCCTCCGCGCGGTTCGGCCATGCTCACGGTCGGCGATCTGAAGCTCAACCCGGACTCCCAAGAGGCGTTGAGAGGTGACCGGGAAGTCGAATTGACCAAGCGCGAATTCGAGCTGCTCGAGTACCTGATGCGCAACCAGCGCCTGGTGATCTCGCGCGAGCGCCTGCTGGAAGAGGTCTGGGGATACGACCCGCTCGATGAGACGAACACGATCGACGTCTTCATCTCCAACCTCCGTCGCAAACTCGAGGAAGGCGGCGAACCCCGCATCCTCCACACCAAGCGCGGAGCCGGCTACGTGATCAAGGCCTGAGATGGCCCGCTCCGAGATCAGTCTCCTCGAACGGATGCGCCGATCGCGCAAGTGGCCTCCCCACTGGCCGATCCAATGGAAGCTCGCCGCGGTCTCGGCCGGCATCACGTTCGTGATCCTGGTTGCTTTCGGATTCGCGGTCGGCCAGATCACGACCAATCAGCTCAAGGACAACTACGCCGCGGACACCGAAGCGAAGGTGAACGAGCTGGCCGCCGAGATCAGGAACAAAGATCTGATCACGCCCGCATATTTCGGCGACGAGGCGGCGTTGAACAACTTGCTGGCCTCGGTCAACGGAGCCGCCGACATCACCTCGCTGGCGAACGGGATCCGCTACCGCCCGCCCAACACCCACGACCTGGGTGGTGCGACCAGCCCGGGCATCTCGACCTCCAATGGCTGGCAGATCGCAACCGCGATCGTGACCCAGTCGCCGACTCAGCCATACGCGATCGGCCTGGTGCGCTATGGCCGCCCGATGGACCGACTCGACGCCTCGATTGGCCGGATCTGGATCTCGATCCTCGCCGGCACGCTAGGCGCGACTCTGCTCGCCGCCCTCGGCGGGGTGATCCTCTCCCGCCGGGCGATGCGTCCGATCTCCTCCCTCACCTCCACCGCCGGTGAGATCGCCCGTACACATGACACCGAAGTGACCCTGGCCGAACCCGAGGGAGACGACGAGGTGGCGGAGCTGACCCGCACCTTCAACGACATGCTCCACGAGCTCTCGATCTCCCGCTACGAAAAGGAAAGATCGCTTGAGCGCCAGCGCGAGTTCGTTGCCGACGCCTCCCACGAGCTCCGCACCCCCCTGACCAGCGTCAAAGCGAACCTTGAGCTGCTCGATGATTCGCTGCGCCGTCCCGGTTCCGGCAACGGCGACCGCGAGTTCGAAATCGAATCGGTCGAATCGGCCCTGCGTTCGGCCGAGCGAATGGCCCGCCTGGTGGCAGACCTGCAGCTGATCGCGAAAGCCGATTCGGGTCGAGCCGGCGACCGGATTCCCTGCGACCTCTCCGTGATCGCGGACAACGTCGTCGATGAACTCCGGCCGCTGTGTGAGAACCACCGGGTGGTCCTCGACGCGCCCGTGCCGATCGTGGTCAACGGCAACGGCGACGAACTCCACCGGGCGATCCTCAACCTGATCGACAATTCGATCCGTCACACGCCGGAGGGCACGACCATCACCGTGACCAGCGTGCTCGATGGTGACACCGCGGAAGTCAGGGTCGAGGATGATGGTCCGGGGGTACCGAAGGAAATGTGGCCCACGATCTTCGATCGTTTCGTCCGCCATGACGGTCCCGGAGACCGGGCCAAGGGCAAGGGCACCGGACTCGGCCTCTCGATCGTCAGGGTGATCGCCCGCAGCCACGGCGGCACCGCCACGGTCGGGGATTCGCCCCACGGTGGCGCCTCCTTCGTGATCCGAATCCCGGCCCTCACGACGCCCGAGGGAGCCGCGGCGACCAGCGAAGATCGGGCTACCGTTGCGGCCGAAGCCGCGGTGAAAAAAACCTCAAGGAAACCGTTAAGGAAGCTTTAGGGCCTTTTTAGAGCGCGGGCCTATCTTTCTTAGCGGACGAGACACATGAAGCCGCCGGGGATCTCCCCCAGACTGCCCCGGCGGCTTCGCTTCTTACAGAGCAGGTCGCCGAGCTAACTCCCTCCCCCAAGCCCGGCGGCCTCTCTGTCTTTAACGTGCTGAACCCGGGCACGCAAGCGCGAGGGTGGACCATCTTTGGGGGCCACCCGGCCCCCGGCCAAACGTTGAGGTTCAGACTTCGACCACTACTGGGACGACCATCGGGCGGCGTTTCAGCTTCTTGTGGATGAAGCCGGCTACCGCGTCGTGGAGGTCTTCCTGGATCAGGTCGGTTTCGCGGATCTTCGCTTCGGCCGCGCGTTCGAGCGAGTCCTCGATCAAATCGTGAAGCTCGTCGACCAGGTCGGCGTCCTCTTCTAGCCCAGGAACGCCGCGGGCGATCAGTTCAGGGTCGGAGACGACCTCTCCGTCGTCGCCGGCGATCGTCGCGACCACGATCACGATGCCGTCCTCGGAGATCGTGCGGCGGTCACGCAGGGTGGCGTCGTTGGGATCGGAGAGTTCGACCCCGTCCACGTAGATCACTCCTCCGGCGGTTTCGTCGGAAAGCTGGGCGCCGTCGGGACCGATCAGAAGCGCCCGGCCGTTGTGGTTGCGGAAGATGTTCTCGCTCGGCACACCGACCGACTCGGCCAGCTCGGAATGGAGACGGATCCGCTGGAAGTCACCATGGACAGGCATCACGTACTTGGGCCGGGTCAGGTTGAGCATCATCTTGATCTCTTCTCGGTAGCCATGGCCGGAAGCATGGATCGGAGCGTCCTTCGGGGTGATGACCGTGGCTCCGAGCTCGTAGATCCGGTCGATCGTCTCGTTTACCGCCCGCTCGTTGCCGGGCACCGGGGTCGCGGAGAATACGACCGTGTCGCCGGAATGGAGTTCGACGTCACGATGGTCGTTGTTGGCCATCCGTCGCAGGGCCGAGAAAGGCTCGCCCTGCGAGCCGGTCGAGATCACGGCTACGCGCTCGTCCGGGTAGTCCTCGATCTCCCGGGGCTGGATCAGCATCCCGTCAGGAGCGTTGGCCATCCCCAGGTTGGAGGCGATGTTGAAGTTCTTGCGCATCGAACGGCCGACCAGGGCGACTTTGCGGTCGAGCCGAGCCGCCGCGTCGATCACCTGCTGGACCCGGTGGATGTTCGAGGCGAAGGAAGTGACGACGATCCGTCCCTTGCAGCGAGAGAAAGTTTCGAAGAGCGCCGGTCCGACGCTGGACTCGGAGGGTGAAACCCCCGGGCGGTCCGCGTTGGTCGAGTCGCCGCAGAGCAGCAGCAACCCCTCGTCCCCGAGCGCGGCGAGGCGGGCGACATCGGCCGGGCGACCGTCGACCGGAGTCTGGTCGAACTTGTAATCGCCGGTCATGAAGATCTTGCCGAGGTCGGTGCCGACGATCACACCCCGCATGTCGGGGATCGAGTGCGAGAGATGGACCAGCTCGATTTCGAACGGGCCGGCACTCACCTTCTGGCCGGCCGGCAATTCGGTCAGCGGTGCGGCGCCGAGCTTGTGCTCGTCTAGCTTCGAACGGACCATCCCAACCGTGAGCATGCCCCCGTAAATCACCTTCGGGAACCCAATCTCCCGCAACACATACGGCAGGGCGCCGACGTGATCCTCGTGGCCGTGAGTGAGGACGATCGCCTCGATGTCATCAGCCCGCTCCCGCAGGTACTCGAAGTCGGGCAAGACCAGGTCGATGCCGAGCATCTCCGGGGTCGGGAACATGAGGCCGGTGTCGACCACCACGATCGAGCCGCGATACTCGATCACCATCATGTTCTTGCCGATTTCCCCCAGTCCCCCGAGGGGAAGCAACTTGAGCTTCTCGCCCCCTGCGGCCATCACGCGGCGGGCACCCCTGCTGCGGCCAGGAGTTCCTCGATCGCGTCCATCTCGATCTGCGTCGGCTCAACCATCGGGAGGCGCATGGTCGGCGGGATGAGACCGCGCCGGGCCAGCGCCGCTTTGATCGGGATCGGATTGACCACTACTCCGATCGCTTCGTAAAGCGGCTTCAGCTGGTGATCAAGGACCTCCGCCTCGTCGTGGCGGCCTTCCTGCCAGAGGTCCCAGATCCGGCGCATGCGGCCACCGTCGAGATGGGAGGCGACCAGTATCCCGCCGACCCCACCGAACTTCAAGGTAGGCAGGAACCCGCCGTCGTTTCCGGCCAGCACGTCGAGACCCTCGATCGGTCCGAGGTCGTCGTCGTTGGCCTGCTTGACGGCCTTCAGTTCATCGATCTTGGCCAACTCGGCGAGAAAGTCCGGCGGCATGTTCGCGCCGGTCCGGGAAGGGATGTTGTACGCGACGAGCGGAAAGCCGGGACTGCCTTCTGCGATCGCCTCGAAATGGCCCCTTATTCCGGCCCGATTGGGAAGGTTGTAGTACGGATTGACGATCAAGCCGGCATCGGCGCCGGCATCGGCGGCCATCTTGGTCAGTCGCACCGAATGGGGTGTGTCGTTGGAGCCGGTTCCGACGATCAGGGTTACGTCGTCGCCGACCTCTGCTCTCACTCCTTTGAGCAGCTCGATCTTTTCGTCGTCATCAAGGGTCGGGGACTCACCGGTCGTGCCCGCCACGACGAGGCCGTGCGAGCCGTTCTCGATCAGGTAGGCCGCGAGCTTTCGTGTTGAGTCGACGTCAAGCCCTCCGTCGGGACGGAAAGCAGTGGCCAAAGCCGTTAGTACACCGCGAATCTCACTCACGCAACGCAGCCTAGCCGAGAACTCCGGGTGCCCGCCGGTCGATCCACGGATGCGCACGTTCAAGTTCGCCGGCGAGCCGGATCAGGATGTCTTCCCCCCACATCGGGGCGACGAACTGGATCCCGATCGGCAGGCCTTCCTCGCTCATCTCGAGCGGCAGCGAAATAGCCGGCTGGCCGGTCGCGTTGAAGATGCCGGTGAAGGTGGCGAGCTCGCGTGCCTTCAGCATCGCGTCCATCGGGTCGGGACCGTTCTGGTCGAAATGACCGAGCTTCGGGGGCACGGTGGCCAAGGTCGGGGTCATGATCAGGTCAAAGTGGCCGTCGATCATCACGCCCGCGATCAAACGCGCGATCAGCTGATGCTGGGCGATCGCCGAGAGGTAAGCCGCCCCGCCCTCGGTCCGGCCTTTCTCGATCAGCGCCCAGGTCAGCGGCTCGACGTCGTCCTGGGTCAGCGGACGGCCGATGATCAGGCTCAGAGTGTCCGAGGTCTGGCTCATGCCGGCCGCCCAGCGGGTAATGAAGGTCTGGTAGAGGGCCTCAGGTTCACCGGCCGCCGGGAGGTCGAACTCGGTCACCTCGTGTCCGAGGTCCTCCAGCTTCCGCGCCGTCTCCCTGGCCGCCGTGACCACGGCGGGCTGCAGCGCGTCGCCGGTCAGCGACTCCGTGAGCAGCGCGATCCTGAGCGGCTCGGTTCCGGCCGACACTTCCTCCGAATAGGGCCGCGACGGGGCGGGACATCCGTAAGGGTCGCCGGGCACCGGGCCGTGCACCCAATCGAGCATCGTCGCGACATCTCGGACCGAGTGGGCGACGACCAGCTCGGTGGTCAGGCCCGACATCGAGTCGCCCATCACCGGCGCCTGCGAGATCCGCGCCCGGGTCGCCTTGAGGCCGACCAGTCCGCACTCGCTGGCCGGTATGCGGATCGAACCACCACCATCGGAGGCGTGGGCGATCGGGACGATGCCGGAAGCGACCGCGGCGGCGGACCCGCCGGACGAGCCGCCGCTGGAACGGGTCTTGTCCCAGGGGTTGCGGGTCGGCCCGTCGTTTACGACCGGCTCGGTGGTCGGCAGGATGCCCAACTCGGGCGTCGCGGTACGACCCAGCGTGACCAGGCCGGCGTCGCGGAACCGGGAACCCAGGTGGGTGTCGTACGGCATCCGCATGTCGATTTCCTTGAGCGCGCGGTTGCCCATGTACATCGGCTGGCCGGCCAGACCGGCACCGAGATCTTTGAAAAGGAAGGGCACGCCCTTGAAAGGCCCGTCGGGGAGCTCGCCGGCCGCCGTCTCGGTCGCCTCTTCGAAAAGCGGCGAGCAGATCGCGTTCAACTCCGGGTTGATCTTCTCGGCCCGCTCGATCGCGCCGGCGACCAGCTCCTGCGGCGAGACTTCTCCTTTTGCGACGAGCTCGGCCTGGGCGGTTGCGTCGAGTGCTACGACATCAGTCATCTAGAAGCTTCTCCAGTCCGACCGTGAACCGGTCTTCGAGTTGGCCTACCTTGCGCACTGCCAGCACCACCCCGGGCATGAACGAGGAGCGGTCGATGCTGTCGTGGCGGATCGAAAGCGTCTGCCCGGTCCCGCCGAAGAGGACTTCCTGATGCGCGACCAGCCCGGGCAGCCGGACCGAGTGGATCGGCTCGTGGACATGGCCCCCGGCCGCCGCGATCAGCTCCTCGGTCCGTTTGGCGGTTCCCGACGGCGCGTCTAGCTTCTTGTCGTGATGGAGCTCGATGATCTCGCATTCAGGCATGTGCCGGGCCGCCTTCTGGGCCAGTTCCATCAGCAGCACAGCACCGATCGCGAAATTCGGCGCGACGAAGCAGTTGGCGCCCGTGCCCGAATTCTCGGCCGCGTCGCGGAGCTTGTCCAGATCAAAACCGGTTGCCCCGACCACGACGTGGACGCCGGCTTCGAGGCAGGCAATCGAGTTCTGGAGCGAGGTGGCCGGGGTCGTGAACTCGACCACCACATCCACGTCGGGCAGGATCGCCGAGAGCTCGGTGTCGAGTGCCGGATCGGCCCGGCCGGTCAACTCCATCCCATCGGCATCCTCGACCGCGCCACAAACCGTGGCCCCCATCCTTCCGGCGGCGCCGGCAACTCCGACTTTGATCATGCCGCCAGGGCCTCACTGACCGGCTGGATCGCCCCACGGAAGCGGTCCTCATCGCGACCGACCGCGGCGGCCGAGAGCCGCTTTTCACCATAGAGCTCGGCGGCCAGGTTGGAAACATCATCCACCCCGACAGCATCGACCTTGGCCAGCATCTCGTCAAGGCTGAGCAGGGGCAGGTCATGAAGAACTGCCCGGGCGATACGTGACATCCGTGCCGCGGTCGACTCGCCGGAGAGGACCAGGCGGCCCTTGACGTGTTCCTTGGCCCGGTCGAGTTCATCGGCGGTGACCGGTTCGCACTGGATCCGCCTCAACTCGGTGCCGATCACCTCGCAGGCCTCTTCGACGTTGTCCTCACGGGTCCCGACATAGGTGGCGACGACACCGGTATCGGTGAACTGCTCGGTGTAGGTCCCGACCGAGTAGGCCAGGCCCCGCTTCTCTCTCACCTCGGTGAAGAGGCGCGAAGAGCTGGAGCCACCGAGGATCGAATCGAGCACCGCCAGCACGAAACGCCGCTCGTCGGCCCGGTTGATCCCGGGTGCGCCGATGCATACGTGGTACTGCTCGGTGTCCTTGACCGCGAACTCGAGCCGACCGGTCTCGGCCGGCTGCTGCGGGACCAGGGTCTCCTCACCACTGCCGCCTTCCGGCTTGAGTGTCTCGGCCATGGCCAGGATCTCGTCGTGGTCGACATTGCCCGCGGCAGCGACGACGATGTTGCCCGCCGTGTACCGGGACCGGTGATAACTGGCGATGTCCGGCACCGGAATGCCCGAGATCACGTCCGCCCGGCCAAGGATGCGGCGGCCCAGCGGGGTGTCCCCGAAGATCGCGTCGGCCAGGTAGTCGTGGACCCGGTCGGAAGGCTCGTCCTCGTACATCGCGATCTCCTCGAGGACGACGTCCCTTTCGGAGTCGATGTCGGGGAAAGTCGATTCGAGCAGCATCTCGCCGAGCAGGTCGAAGACGTCTCTGGTGTGCTCGTCGAGGAAGCGTGCGTGGAGATGCGTCGTCTCCTTGCCCGTCGCCGCGTTGAACGAAGCACCGAGCCCGTCGAAGCGCTCGGAGATCTCGATCGCCGAATAGTTCGGCGTGCCCTTGAAGAGCAGGTGCTCCAGAAAGTGTGAGACCCCCGCCTGCGCGGGGGTCTCATCACGGGAACCCGTTCTCACCCAGAGACCGAGGGCGACCGAGCGCACCGAGGGAACTTCCTCGGTGATTACCCGGACGCCGGCGGCGGTCTCTGAGAGGCGCGGTTCGTCAGTGCTCATGCGTACTGAGGACCTGGCTTCGGTTGGCCTAGCGGCGGTCCCGGTCGCCACGGTCGCGGCGGCGGCGTCCACCGCCACCGTCACGGTCGCGGTCACGGCGGCCACCGCCGCCTCCACCACCGCTGTTGGCGGCGAGAGCGGCGATCTCCTCAGGGCTCTTGCCCGCGATCGCCGGGTCGTCGGTCATGCGCAGGCCGATCCGGCCGCGTTCGCGGTCGACTTCTGCCACGGTGACGTCGATCTCCTGGCCTTGTTCGAGCACCTCTTCGACCGTCTCGACCCGACCGCCGGGCTTGACGTTGGAGATGTGAAGCAGGCCATCGGTGCCCTTGGTCAGTTCGACGAACGCGCCGAAGGTGGTCGTCTTCACGACCTTGGCACCGGTGTAGCGGTCACCGACTTCGGCTTCCTTGGTCATCGACTGGATGCGGGCGACCGCGTCTTCGACCTGGGTGCCGGTCGGAGCGTAGATCCGGATCGTGCCGTCGTCCTCCACGTCGATCTCGGCCTCGAACTCCTCGCAGAGCCCGCGGATGGTCTCGCCACCCTTGCCGATAACGGCACCGATCTTCTCCTGGTCGATCTTGATCGACTCGATGCGCGGAGCATGCGAGGAGAGCTGCTCGCGCGGCCCGTCGATGGCTTCGGCCATCTTGCCGAGGATGAACAGGCGACCCTTGCGGGCCTGTTCGAGGGCGTCGGTCAGGATGTCGAAGGTGACGCCGGTGATCTTGATGTCCATCTGGAGGGCGTTGATGCCATCCGCGGTGCCGGCGACTTTGAAGTCCATGTCACCGAGGTGATCTTCCACGCCGGCGATGTCGGTCAGCACGATGTAATCGTCGCCTTCCTTGATCAGGCCCATCGCCACGCCGGCGACGGGGGCGGAAACCGGGATACCCGCCGCCTGCATCGCCATCGAGGAGGCGCAGACCGAACCCATCGACGAGGAGCCGTTCGACTCCAGAGTCTCCGAGACGGCGCGGATCACGTATGGGAAATCCTCCTGGTCCGGGACGCTCGGCGCGAGGGCGCGCTCGGCGAGTGCGCCGTGACCGATGTCGCGGCGCTTCGGGCCACGCATGAAGCCAGCCTCACCGACCGAGAAGGGCGGGAAGTTGTAGTGGTGCCAGAAGGTCTTGGTCGTCTCCAGGCCGAGACCGTCGATCCGCATGTCCATGCGGGTGGTCCCTAGGGTGACGTTGCCGAGGATCTGGGTCTCGCCACGGGTGAACAGGGCCGAGCCGTGGACGCGCGGTGAGACGTCGACCTCGCACTCGATCGGACGGATCTCGTCCTGGGCGCGGCCGTCGGGGCGCTTCTTGTCGACGGCGATCGCCTTGCGGATCGTGTCCTTCTCGATCGCGTCGAAGGCCTTGCCGACCTCGGAGGCGCGGTCGGCCGCTTCCTCCTCGTCGGCGATGTCGCCGGCGTACTTGTCGACCACGTCTTCCTTGACGGCGGCGATCGCCTCGTAGCGCTCGAGCTTGCCGGTCGTGGCGATCGCGTCGACCAGTGCCTGGCCGTGTGAGCTGCGGATGTCGGCCAGCAGACCCTCGTCGATCTTCGGCTCTTCGATCTCCAGCTTGGGCTTACCGATCTTCTGGCGCAAATCTTCGATCGCCGCGACCAGCTTCTTGATTTCGCCGTGAGCGATGTCGAGGGCATCGAGGATGTCGGCCTCGGTGACGCCGTTGGCGCCGGCCTCGACCATCAGGATCGCCTCGTCGGTGCCCGCCACGATCAGGTCGAGGTCGAGGTTCTCGTGATCTTCCTCATTCGGGTTGATCACGAAGTCGCCGTCGAGCTTGCCGATGCGGACCGCGCCGACGTGTTTGGCGACGGGAATCTCCGAGATCGCCAGGGCGGCGGAAGCGCCGTTCATGGCGAGGATGTCGTAGGGATGCTCCTGGTCGACGCTCATCGGAATCGTCACCAGCTGAGTCTCGTAATGCCAGCCCTTGGGGAAAAGCGGCCGGATCGGACGGTCGATCATTCGGGCGGTCAGGGTCGCCTTCTCGCCGGCGCGGCCTTCGCGACGGAAGAAGGAGCCGGGGATCTTGCCCGCGGCGTACATGCGCTCTTCGACGTCGACGGTCAGGGGCAGGAAGTCCACATCGCGCAGACCACCCATCGTGGCGGTCGAGAGGACCATGGTGTCGCCGCTGCGTACTACGACGGAACCGCTGGCCTGCTTGGCGAGCTTGCCGGTCTCGAAGGAGATATCGGCGTCACCGACCCGCGTTTCAACGCGAGTCGTTTCGAAAATACTCATTGGGTTATTGGTTTTTCCTCCGGCCGCCCGGTTGGCGGCCATCTGTCTTCAGAACTGTCGTTCCCTTATCCCGCCTAGCTTACAGGCCTGGACCAAAGCCCGGATTTTTCCCGCATTTAGCGAAAACGCCAGCTCGAGGAGCCGAACTCGGAAAAGTTGGCAATTATTGCCAACTTTTCCCATTTCGCCGTCAACGAACGGTTCAGCGCCCCGGGTATTGGGGTCAGCTTTAGCGGATTTGGACCGCCGATGAACCTTTTCGCCGCTTGGTCGTATCCCCCAGCATGGATACTTCTTCGATTCTCGATCGCAGGGGCCTGGCGACTTTGGCGGTCGTCCTGGCCGGAACCCTGATCCTGGCCGGCTGCGGGGGCGGTGACTCGGATTCAGATGACAGCAGTACCAGCGCGGACGGTGGCTCAAGCACCGCCAAGACCTCATACGGCTACGGAAGTCAATCCGGGAGCGGATACGACAGCCCGTCCGGGAGCGATTCACCGGCTGGCTCGTCGAACGGGGGCTCGGGTGGGAATCCGGCTGGTGGCGCGGCGACCATCGCGGTGGCTGACGCCGGTGACCTCGGCCAGGTGCTGGTCGACGGCCAGGGCATGACCGTCTACCTCTTCGAGAAGGACAAAAACGGGAAATCAGCCTGTTACGGGGCCTGCGCCGTCGCTTGGCCGCCGGTCACGACCGAGGGCGAGCCCGCCGCCAAGGGCGATGCGATGGCCGGCAAGCTCGGCACCACCGAGCGTACCGACGGGTCGAAGCAAGTCACCTACGCCGGCTGGCCGCTCTACCTCTACGCCGGAGACAGCAAGCCCGGTCAGGCGAATGGCAACGACGTCGACGGATTCGGGGCCGAGTGGTACGCCTTGACCCCGAGCGGTCAGAAGCCCGAAGATAGTTAGCTGACCGAGCCCAGACCGGGTTTCCGACCGGGAGCAGCCGACCAGTGACGATGCCGGACGAACAGGTGCGCGAGGCCTACCGGGCCCACTCCGGTGAGCTCTTCGGCTTCGCCTGCCGTTCGCTCGGCGACCCGGCCAGAGCGGAGGAGGCCGTTCAGGAATGCTTTCTCAACGCCTGGCGACGACGCGAAAGCTTCGATCCCGAGCGGGGGTCGGAGCGGACCTGGCTCTTCGCGATCCTGCGCAACGTGATCAACGACATGGGGCGCCAGGACAATCGGCGACCGGCAGCGGCTCGTCTGGAAACCTCGGACGAGCGCCTTCCTTCCCCCGACCAGCCCTTTGAACGGGCGATGCTCTCCTGGCAGGTCGAAGAGGCCCTTCGCCGGATCGGCGAACGACACCGCCAGATCGTGGTCGAGGCCTGCATCCTCGGGCGTCCGTACGCAGAGCTGGCGGTGGCGCTCGGGGTGCCCGAGGGCACGATCAAGAGCCGGGTCTATTACGGGATGCGGGCGATGAGGGATGCGATGGAGGAACTCGGATATGAGTCCTGAGCACCGCGAGATCCGCGAGAGCCTTGGCGCCTGGGCGATGGGGCACCTCGACCGGTCCGAGCGGGCGATGGTCGACGAGCATCTGGCGACCTGCGCCGAGTGCCGGAGGGAAGCCGAGTCGCTGGAGCAGACCGGCGCCATGCTCGAGCTGGTCGACCCGGCTTTGGTCGGCTCGCTCTCGGAACCCCTACCCCAGCCCCCGCCGGAGCTGGAAGCGCGAGTCATTGCCGGGATGCGTGACCCCGGAGCGGCGAAACCACACCCGCGCAGGTACGGTCGCCGGATCCTGATTCCCGCGGCCGGCATCCTGGTCGCGGTGATCGTCAGCCTGGTCCTCGTCCTGGGCAGCAACAACGACCGCGCCGCACCCGGTGGTTCGGGCCAGCAGTTCGCGTTCACGTCCCTCCCCCCGGGAGTCACGATCGACGGCAGACTAGAGCCGAAGGCGACCGGCACCAGCATCGAGGTGAAGGTCGAAGGGATGAAGCCGGGAACGCTCTGCCGCGTCTACGCGCAAACGGGTGCCGGCAAGCTGGAACCGGCCGGCACCTTCCGCTACCGCTACGACGCCGAAGAAGGTGAGTCCTACCCCGCGACGCTCTCGACCGCCTGGGATCTCAGCGAGATCGATGCCCTGGTGATCAAAGCAGGAGGACGCACCTTCTCTACGAGCATCTGAAGTGCCTCAAGCAGAGCCGGCCCAACCATTATTTGTCTCTGTGGGCCGGCGGGGTGAACTTGGAGGGCGGGTCGGACCCCGCCCGACTAACTGATACTCCGGACCCCGCTCGACTACTTGATGTTCTCGAGGATCAGGTCGGGACCGGGGATGTCGAGAGGGGTCGCGGTTTCGTGGACCCACTCGACCACGCCGTCGGGTCCGATCAGGACGAGAGAGCGGTTGGAGTGCCCGGCCTGCCCTAGATAGGCGCCGTAGGACTGTGCCACGGCGCCTTTTGGCTCGAAGTCGGCCAGCAGCGTCGTCTCGATGCCCAGGTGATCACGGAAGGCTTTGTGCGCGAAGGCGGAATCGACGCTGATCCCGAGCAGGGTCACGCCGGCCTGATCGAGTTGAGGCTGGATCTTTCGGTACTGCCCGAGCTGATCGGAGCAGACCGGACTGAAATCCAGCGGATAGAAAGCGAGCAGGACTCGCTGGCCGGCGAAGTCCGACAGGGAGATTTCCTGACCGGCGTGGTCAGGCAGTGTGAAGTCCGGAGCCTTGGCCCCGACTTCGATCAATGGCGCAGGCCGAGATCAGCGACGAGGGCGCGGTAACGCTCGACGTCGGTCCGCTCGAGGTAGCGCAGCAGACGACGGCGCTTGCCGACCATCATCAGCAGGCCGCGGCGGGAATGGTGATCCTTCCCGTGCTCGCGCAGATGGCCGGTGAGATCGTTGATCCGCTCGGTAAGCAGGGCCACCTGGACTTCGGTCGAGCCAGTGTCGCCCTCGGACTTGCCGTACTTGCTGATCAGTTCGGCCTTGTTCTCTTTGGTCAGTGTCATTTCTTCTTCAAAATCCTTGGTTTCGGGTCACGGGCGGACCCGTTCACGGCCGATGGAAGCTAGCACAGACGGCCCTTGTCTTCTCTACATCCCTATTCATCTCGTCAATCAGTTCCTCGACCGAGTCGAACCTTTTCTCGCCTCGAAGCCGCTCAACGAAGGCAACCCGGAGGATCCGGCCGTAGAGATCGACGTCCTGGTCGAGGATGTAGGTCTCGATCAGCACGCCGCGGCCGGTGTCGAACGTCGGTCTGATCCCGATGTTCACGGCCGCCGGAAGCCCGTCCGCGAAGGCCGCGTAGACCCCGTGCCCGGGATGGACGAACCGGTCGTCGGGCACGATGTTGGCAGTCGGGAAGCCGAGTTCACGGCCCCGCTGGTCCCCGGTGACCACTTCGCCTTCGATCATGAACGGCACACCGAGGCAACGCCGAGCCAGTTCCACGTCACCGGCCGCGACCAGCGCCCGGATCCGAGTCGATGAGACGGTTTCCCCGTCAACCTCGACCAGCGGCTCGACCCGGGTCGTGAACTCGGGTCGCTCGGCGAGCATCTGGGGCGTTCCCTTGGCTTTCTGGCCGAACCTGAAGTTATCGCCGACCGAGACCTCCCGGGCCCCGAGGCGGGCGATCAGAATCTCTTCGATGAATTGCTCGGCGGTGATCTTCGTGAACGACTCGTCGAACGGGATCACGATCATTTCCTCGACTCCGAGCCCGTCGAGCACGTCCCGCTTGACGTCGAAGGGCATGAGCAGTTTCGGGGCGGCAGCCGGATGCAGGATTTCGAGCGGATGCGGCTCGAAGGTCAGGACGGTGTCGGCTCCTTTGATCACCGCCCGATGGCCGACGTGGACCCCGTCGAAGGTTCCGATCGCGATCTTGCGCGGCCTCAGCGCGGCCTCGCCGAGCGGGGTCACCTTGATCATGAGGCAGGCTCCAGGACCACTTCGGGCCGGAGGTATGGATCGGCTAGACGGGCCACGGCAATCAGGTTATCCGCGCAGACCAACCGGAAACTTCCCGAGGGGTCCGCCTGAACGGCGGCTGGCAGCTCAACCGACTCCGCCGCGATCTTCTGACCGTAGGAGATGGCCCGGGCCTGGGCCTCGTCCAGCTCGACCTGCGGCAGGAAGGAAAGCGCCTCCTGCGGGCCGAGCACTTGACCTTGTCGGGAGATTTCCAACGGGCCGACCGCGGTGCGCCTCAGGTCCGAGCAATAGGCGTCCTCGAGAGTCTCGATCAGGCTGCGGACATAGGTCCCGGAGCTGACTTCGACCTCGAATCGCACCTCCTGCCCGACCTCGAGCCGCTCACCCGCGCCCGGTCCCCCGTCGGCCCGGTCGAGAAGTTCGGCCCGGTAGACCTCTACTTCCCGGATCGGCCGGTCGGCGCTCTGCTCGCCGCGGTGGGCCCGCTTGTAGAGCCTCTCTCCGTCGACCTTGACCGCCGAGGTCATCGGCACCATCTGCTCGATCCTGCCGGTCGGAAGCTCGAGCTTCTGTGGCAGGACCCCGGTCTCGGTCAACTCGCCATCGGGATCGCCCGTGCTGGAACGCCAGCCGAGCTTCGCGGTCGCGACATATGTCTTGGGCAGCTCCAGCAGATAGCGCTGAAGGCGGGTGGCCCGTCCGAGGAGGATCGTCAGCACGCCGGTCGCGAACGGGTCCAACGTGCCGGCGTGGCCGACCTTGCCGCCCCGCTCCCGCCGGACCCTGGCGACCACGTCATGTGAGGTGACCCCCGCCGGCTTGTCGACGATCAGGACGCCGGTTTCAGGCTCTGCGCCCATTTCCCCCTCAGATGCCGCTCAGGAAGGAAGCGGCTGCGCGCCGATCCCACCGCAAAGTTCGGAGACGATCTCGTCGACACCGAGCTCGGTCGAGCACCCGGCCGCCCGCACGTGGCCGCCGCCACCGAATTTGCGGGCGAGGACGGAGACATCGGTGTGGTCATCGCCGGCCCGGAGGCTGATCTTGCGGGCCGAGCGACCGCGGCTTACCTGATCCCGGATCACCGCGGCGACCCGGATTCCATCCACCGCTCGCAAGTTGTCGATGATCCCCTCGGTCATCTCCTCGCCGGCGCCGGTCTCCTTGTAGTCCTGGTCGGTGATGTAGCTGACTATCAATTGGCCGTCGCAGTGGAGTTGGACGTTCTCAAGCGCTCGGCTGAGCAGCTTCAACTTCTCGAAGGGCATGCTTTCGTAAAGCCGCCGATTCACGTCGTCGACGTCGACTCCGGCCTCGATCAGGTCGGCGGCGACCCGGTGAGTTCGCGCGTCGGTCGCGTCGTACATGAACTTACCGGTGTCGGTGACGATCCCGATATAGAGCGCACGAGCCATCGACGGCGAGACCTTCACGTCGAGCAGGACCGCCAGTTCATAGATGATCTCGGCGGTGCAGGAGGCGCCCGCATCGACGAAGTTGAGATCGCCGAACTCGGTGTTGTCGTGGTGGTGGTCGATGTCCACGACCAGCTTGCCGTCCTCCCGCAGGAAGTCGACCGGCATGCGGTCGATATTGCCGCAGTCGAGGAAGACCACCACGCGGTCCCGCACGTCGGCCGGCGGCTCGTGGAAGACACCTTCCAGCGGCAGGTGGCGGTACTCGATCGGGAGCGGGAACTCCTTGGCCGCGAGGAACATGACCGAGTCCTTGCCCAGGCTCTCGAGCAGGTGATGCATGCCGAGCAGCGAGCCCAGCGCGTCCCCGTCCGGTCCCTCGTGGGTGGTCAGCAGGAACTTCTGCTCCTCACGGACCAGGGTGGCGATGTCTTCGAGGTTCCCCTTGACGACCAGCTGGCTCGCGGCGGCCGGGTTCACTGCTCGTCCCCCTGGCCGGTTTCTTCGCCTTCGGCCAGCAGGGCGTCGATTCTCATGCCGGATTCGATCGAGTCGTCGTATGCGAAGGCCAGAGCCGGTGTGTGCTTCATGCGGGTCTCGGCGGCGACCTTGCCCTGTAGCAGGCTGTGGGCCCGTTCCAGGCCCTTCAGCGCGTCTTCCTTTGCCTGTTCGTCGCCGAGCACGGTGAAATACACCTTGGCGTGCCGGAGATCAGGGGTCGTGTCAACCGAGGTGACCGTGGCCATCTCCAGCCGAGGGTCGCTCAGGTCATTGGTGATCGCGTCGGATATGACTTGACGAAGCACCTCGTTCACCCTGCGCATCCGGCCCTTCGACACTTTCAGACCACCTAACCCAGGGTCTGTTCGACCTGCCGGGTCGAGAAGAACTCGAGCACGTCGCCGACCTTCACGTCGGCGTACCCGTCCAGGACGATGCCGCAGTCCTGGCCTTCTTCGACGGTCTGGACCGCATCCTTGAAGCGGCGCAGCGAATCCAGCTGCCCCGTCCAGATGACGGTCCCCTCCCTGACAAGGCGTACCGAGGCGTCGCGCTGGACCTTTCCTTCGGTAACCACGCAACCGGCGATCCGCCCCACCTTCGAGGCCTTGAAGACCTCGCGCACTTCGGCTTCGCCCACCGAATCCTCGACCTCGACCGTGTCCAGCATGCCTTCCATGGCGTTGCGGAGGTCTTCGGTGATCTTGTAGATCACCGAGTAGGTGCGGACGTCGACGCCTTCGGCCTGCGCGGCCCTACGGGCGTCGGCCAACGGGCGCACGTTGAAGCCGATGATGATCGCGTTCGAGGCGGAAGCGAGCATCACGTCAGATTCGGAGATGCCACCGGTCTGGGCGCGGATGATGTTGATCGCGACCTGTTCCTGGGGAACCTTGGCGATCTCGTCCTGGAGCGCTTCCAGAGAGCCGGCCACGTCGCTCTTGAGGACGATGTTCAGCTCCTTGAGGTCGCCTTCCTGGGCCCGGGCGAAGATCTCCTCGAGGGTGACCTTGCGGGCGGAGCGGCGAGCGATCGTCTCAGCCTTGAGGCGGTTGAGGCGCTCTTGGGCCAGCTGGCGGGCGCGACGGTCGTTCTCGACGGCCTGGACGAACTCACCGGCTTCACAGACCCCATCGAAACCGAGCACTTCGACCGGCATGCCGGGAGTTGCCTCGTCCACCTTCGCGCCGAGATAGTCGTGCATCGCCCGGACCTTGCCCCAGACAGCGCCGGCGACGACCGAGTCACCGACCCGGAGCGTGCCCCGGTTGACCAGGACGCTGACCACCGGACCGCGGCCCGGGTCGAGCTTCGACTCGATCACCGAGCCGGAAGCGGGTGCGTCCGGGTTGGCCGCGAGTTCCTCCAGCTCGGTGACCAGGATGATCATGTCGAGCAGGTTGTCGAGGCCTTCATGGGTCTTCGCCGAAACGTTGCAGTAGATCGTGTCGCCGCCCCAGTCTTCAGGGCTGAGGCCGTCGGCGGCCAGGTCGGTGCGGATCCGATCCGGATTGGCACCTTCCTTGTCGATCTTGTTGACCGCGATCAGGATCGGGACATCCGCGGCGCGGGCGTGGTCGATCGCTTCCCGAGTCTGCGGCATGACCCCGTCGTCGGCGGCGACGACGATCACCGCGACATCGGTGACCTGGGCGCCGCGCGCACGCATGGCGGTAAACGCCTCGTGGCCCGGGGTATCGAGGAAGGTGATCGTGTGGTCGTCGTGATGGACCTGGTAAGCGCCGATGTGCTGGGTGATGCCACCGGCTTCGCCCGCCGCGACCTCGGTCTCCCGGATCGCATCGAGCAGCGAGGTCTTGCCGTGGTCGACGTGACCCATGATCGTGACCACGGGCGGCCGTTCGACCAGCTCTTCTTCGGCGTCCTCGAACTCGGGGGCCGGCGCCTCCTCGTCGGAGGCAGAGACAATTTCGATCTTGCGGTCGTACTCATCGGCGATCGCCTTGACGGATTCATCGGTGAGCGTCTGGGTCAGGGTCGCCATCTCGCCCATCGTCATCAGCTTCTTGATCAGGTCGGCCGAACTCAGGCCCAGCAGCTCGGCCAGGTCACGGACGGTTACCCCGCTGTTGACCTTGGTCGCCTGCGGCTCGGTCGGGTCGGCCTGTACGGGCTCCGGCTCTTCGAGCAGGGGCCGGCGACGACGGCCGCCACGACGACGCGGCGGGCGCTGGGGCGGCGGTCCACCACCCTGTTCGCGGCGGGAAGCCTGTGAATCGATCACCACGCGGCGGCGTTTCTTGCCGGCCGCACCAGACCCACCCGCAGCAGGGGTGCCGGAGGCCGGCGCCGCCGAACCCGCGGGCTTGGCGTCGGTCCGGACCGGCTTCTTCGACGCTTGGGTGGAAGCTTGGGCGGGGGCCGGCTTGGCCTCAGCCTTGGGTGCGGCTTTCGGCTTGGCGGCGGCCGGCTTCGCCGCAGCCTGCGGCGGGTCATCGGCCTTGGCGGCCGCCTTCGGCTTGGCTTCTGCCTTGGGCTTGGCTTCTGCCTTCGGCTTCGCCTTTGCGTCTGCCTTCGGATTCGCCTTCGCGTCGGCCTTCGGCTTGGCCTGCTGCTTCGCCGGTTCCGACTTTCCGCCCAGGCTGGCCAGCACCTTCTTCGCGTCGGCTTCCTCGACGTTCGACGCCGCGGCCTTGACCTCTATTCCGGCAGCCTGGAGCGCGGCGAGCAGCTCCTTGCTGGTTACGCCCGCTTCTTTGGCAATTTCGTGAACGCGCTTCTTGCTCACTCGGCCTCGCCTTCCACCGCTTCAGCTTCCTCTGGGGCCGGATCGGCCTCGACTGCTTCAAGCTCGGCTTCCGCTTCGGCTTCCTCCGCGGCCGCCAGCTCCTCGCCGGTTTCCTCTTCCGCGGCAGCATCTTCCGCCGAGTCCTCTTCGGCGACCAGCTCATCGGCTACTCGGTCATCGGCTCCGATCTCGGCTTCGGCCTCTTCGACGAGCTGCTCGTCGGCTTCGACCTCGGCTTCCGCTTCCTCGACGGCCGCTTCCTCCGGGGCGACTTCCTCTTCCCCGCTCGGCTCTACGAAGTCAGCCTCGGCACCGGCCACGATCGCCCCGACCGCGGTCTCGTCGGCATCGGGATCGGCCAGCAGGGCGATGTCCTCATCGCTCAGTTCGGCGAGCACGCCGACGTGACTGGTCGAGAAGCGGGAAAGCGCCTGGTGCTGGGGCAGCTGACAGTAAGTGGAGCCGGATACCGCGGCGTTCGGGCAGCGGCGGCCGCTGGACAGGATCGCCATGCAACGGCCGTCGAATTCCTCATCGCCCTCGTACTCGTGCTCGCTTTCCTCACGAGCGAAGTCGCTCTCGGACTTGATGTCTACCCGCCAGCCGGTCAGGCGGGCAGCGAGCCGGGCGTTCTGGCCGTCCCGGCCGATCGCCAGCGAGAGCTGGTCGTCCGGAACCACCACGGTCGCCTGCATCTCCTCGTCGTCGACCAGAACCTCACGGACCCGGGCCGGTGAGAGCGCCTTGGCAACGAAGCGTGCGGGCTCTTCGTTGTACGGGATGATGTCGATCTTCTCGCCGCGCAGCTCGGAGACGACCATGCGGACGCGGGAGCCACGCGGGCCGACGCAGGCACCGACCGGGTCGACCCCGTCGGCATGCGAGACGACGGCGATCTTCGAGCGGTACCCGGGCTCGCGAGCGACCCCGACGATCTCGACCAGCTTGTCGGCGATCTCCGGCACCTCGAGTTCGAACAGACCCTTGATCAGCTCGGGGCTGCGACGCGAAACGACGATGCTCGGCCCCTTGGTCGACTCGGATACGTCGGTGATCACCGCCTTGACCCGCATGCCGTGGTCGTAGCGTTCGCTGTAGACCTGCTCGGACTTGGGCAGCAGCGCCTCGACCCGCTCGCGCAGCTGGACCAGCGTGTAGCGCTTGTCCGACTGCTGGATCAGACCGGTGATCAGCTCACCGACCCGATCGCGGTACTCCTCGAACATCATCTGACGCTCGGCCTCTCGGATCCGCTGGTAGATCACCTGCTTGGCGGTCTGGGCGGCGATCCGGCCGAAGTCTTCCGGAGTCACATCCCGAGTCTCGATCTGATCGCGGTAGGGCTCGAGCACCTCGGGGTCGATCTCCGGCTCTTCCGGCTCGTTGTATTCGCCGGTCTCGGGGTTGATCGTCCGCTCCTGTTCGGCCGCGGCTTCCTCGAGGAGCTTCTCCTCGAGCTCGGTGGGCAGGATCAACTCAAAGACGCGGAAGTCTCCGGTCTCATGGTCGAGGTCGACCCGGGCGTACTTGGCCGACCCGGGACTCTTGCGGTAGGCGGAGAGCAGCGCGTCCTCGAGCGCGTCCATCAGGGTGTCGGCGGCGATCCCCTTCTCCTGTTCGAGTACTCGAACTGCGTCGACGATCTCTTGGGTCACTTGGCTGCTCCTTGGGGGATTTCTGGCACGAGGTGCGAGCGCTCGATGCTCGCGTAAGGGATATCGAAATTCTGGCCGTCCGACTCGAGGACGAATTCGCTTTCCCGGGCCTCGACAATGGTTCCGGTGAAGTTCTTCCGGCCGTCCCGCGGCTCACTCGTGGTCACCTTGGCACGGCGGCCGGCGAAACGCTCGAAGTGAGACGGTTTTGTCAACGGCCTTTCGGGGCCGGGCGAGGAGACTTCAAGCGAGTGGTCGATCAACACCTCCTGTAGCCCCGAGGTCACCTGCTGGCAGAGATCCAGGGTGACCCCGCCCGGGTGGTCGATGAAAAGTCGCAGACCATCGCCTCCAGCGCTTTCCAGCGCCAGAAACTCGATCTCGGAATCAATTTCCGCGAGGCGGTTTTCTATGTCCTGGGGAGTGAGGTTCATGAGTGGTAATCCGGCTTGAGGGCCAAAAAAAAGCGGGCAAGGCCCACTTTTCGACACAGCTTGAAGGGGAAAAGCACCTACCAGTATAGCCCGTGCATCAAGTCGACGAAAGGGGGCAATTCCAAGCCCCGGTAACGGTCTGGGGGAAGATCGAAATTAATCGGAGGTGGACGCCTCGAGCAGCAAAGTGACTGGGCCGTCGTTTACGAGGTCGACCTTCATGTCCGCGCCGAAGATGCCCTTCTTCGCCCCGAGCCTTTCGCAGACGAGGTCATAGAGCGGTTCGGCTTCTTCTCCCCCGGCCGCTTCGATCCAGCTGGGGCGATTGCCCTTGCGGGTGTCGCCGTAGAGCGTGAACTGACTGATGCAGAGGATCTCCCGCGCGCCCAGCGGCTCGTTCATGCGGCCCTCATCGTCCTCGAAGATGCGCAGCTTGAGCAGCTTGCCCGAAAGCTTCTCAGCTTCGGCCGAGGTGTCGCCCTTCTTTACGCCGAGCAAGACCAGCATGCCCGGGCCGATCTCCGAGACGATCTCGCCGTCCACGGTGACCGCGGCCCGGCTCACTCTCTGGACGAGTGCCCGCAAGGTTCACCGTCAACCCTGCGCCCGGAGCTCGACCGCGCGGTCGAGGATACGGTCGGCGATCTCGGTCTTCGGGGCCTTGGCGATCTCGCGTTCACCTTCGGCGGTGACCAGGGTGACCGCGTTCTCGCTCGAGTCGAAGCCGATCGTCTTGTCGGAAACATCGTTGAGGACGATCATGTCGGCGCCCTTTCGCTTCAGCTTCTGGCGGGCCCGGCCAATCGCGTCGCCACCGTGCTGCGCGGCGAAGCCGACCACAGTCTGCCCTTCGATCCGGTTCGCGGCGAGGCCGGCGAGGATGTCTTCGGTCGGGACCAGGGTCAGGGTGAACTCGCCGCCGGTCCTTGAGAGCTTCTCGTTCGACGATCCCGAGACAGTGAAATCAGCTGGAGCAGCAGCCATCAGCAACAGGTCATGGGCCGGGAACTGTTCCCGGCAGGCGCGGGCCAGATCGACCGTCGATTCGACGTCGACTCGCTTGACCCCGGCCGGAGCCGGCAGGTTCACGTTCGCGCAGATCACCGTCACCTCGGCACCGCGTCGGCGGGCCCGGTCGGCGATCGCCAGGCCCATCCGGCCGGAGGAGCGGTTGCCGATGTATCGAACCGGGTCGATTCCCTCGCGGGTGCCTCCCGCCGTGACCAGGACCCTCAACCCCTCGAGGTCATTCGACTTCTCCTGGTCCAGGGCGGCCTCGACCTTTTCCAGCAGCTCCGCAGGCTCGGGCAGGCGCCCCACCCCGGTCTCGCCCTTTGAGGCCAGCCGGCCCTCGCCCGGGTCGATCACCTCGACCCCGATTTCCTTGAGCCGTCTCAGATTGGCCTGGGTGGCCTCGCTCATGTACATCCGCTCGTTCATCGCCGGCGCGACAAGGCGGGGACCATCGAAGGCCAGGAAGGCCGTGGTCAGGATCGAGTCGGCCTGCCCGGTGGCCAGCTTGGCGATCGTGTTCGCCGAAGCTGGGGCGACCAGGTAGACGTCCGCCGATTCGGCCACCGCCAGATGACCGATCGGATCATGTTCCGGCATCTCCTCGCCGGGAAAGGCGCCGCGCATCGGGTCGCGTTCGAATTCCGACGTGAGCACCGGTGCTCCGAGGATCCCCTCGAAGGTGTCCGGGCCGACGAACTTGCGGGCCGCTCCGGTCATCAGGACACGGACCGAGTGTCCGGCCCCGGTCGCGAGGCGAATGAACTCGACTGCTTTGTAGGCCGCTATCCCCCCGCTTACACCGAGCAGGATCTTGGAGCCAGTGGCCAAAACTCCGTCCTCGGTCTGGCCTCGGGCGTTAGCCACTTGCGGATGCTCCCCGTTGGGCGCTCGGCCCGGACGGAACCTACGAGCGGTACTCGTACTTGAGCTTGCCGGTGGCTACTTCCTCGAGCGCGAGGGTCAAGGCACCCTTGCCGGGCTCGGCCGGAACCATCGGCGGCGGGTAGTCACCGTAGCCGCCTTCGTTGAGGCTCTGGTAGTAGCTGTTGATCTGACGGGCCCGGCGGGCAGCCAGAACCACCGCCGCGTAATGCGAGTCGGAATGCTGGAGAAGATGGTCGACGCGTGGCTTGATCATTGACTTGATTGTGACAGCTTGCCCCGGACTATGGCTTCGAGCTCGTCCAGCGCACGTTCGAGTTCGTCGTTGACCACTTGATGGTGGAACTCGTCCCGGGCCGCCAACTCCTCTTCGGCGACCTCGAGCCGGCGGGCAATCGCCTCCGGTGAGTCGGTGCCCCTCCCCTCCAGCCTTTCCTTCAACGACTCAAGGGCCGGCGGGGCGATGAAGATCTGCACCGCTTCCGGCATCGAGTCGGCGATCTGCCGCGCTCCTTGAACCTCGATCTCCAGCACCACGGGGCTGCCGGCTTCGATCCTGCGGTCGACCTCGGAACGCAGCGTGCCGTAGTGGTTGCCGCTGTAGGCGGCATGCTCGAGGAACTCGCCTGCCTCGACCCGCTTGAGGAATTCGTCCTGGTCGAGGAAGTGGTAATCGACTTCGTCCTGCTCCCCCGCGCGGGGCTCCCGGGTGGTCGCCGAGGTCGAAAGTTCCAGCTCCGGAATCCGGTGTCGTAGCAGCGAGATCAGGCTCCCCTTCCCGACCCCGGAGGGCCCGGTGATAACGAAGACTTTGGACGGAGACGGAGCGGCCATGGGACCGACCACCCTACCTCCGGACCCGGATGCACGAGAGGCGCGGCCCAGTGGGTCGGATTTCCGTCCGGGACACCGGAAATCCGACCCACTGCCGTTCAACGGCAGCAGGTGAAGGGGAATCAGGGGTTCCAGGCCCGGCAGGGCGGAGCCGGCCCGGGTCTTCGCCGGACGTCGAGACGCCATTTTTCGTCCGTATACGACGAAAAATGGCGTCTCGAAGGTCACCGGCAAGCTGACCCTTCCGGGGGTCGAAGAAGCCACGGCGCCCGCAGGTACGGTCTGAGCCCGCCCGGGCTATCGCTGCCCGGGCTATCGCTGCCCGGGCTATCGCTGCC
>Ga0182738_1001287_pt1 | contig 31843 bp, 27 predicted proteins | sample eDN5th30CBELigMG_FD_128876 | JGI IMG/M metagenome (GOLD analysis project Ga0182738, IMG submission 128876) | Enriched Miracle-Growth compost microbial communities from Emeryville, California, USA - eDNA 5th pass 30_C BE-Lig MG (version 2)... ...
AGCGCACATAGGTGACCGGCACCTGCATGCTCCAGGTGCGGCGTTCGATGACGAGGCACGCCGTGCCGGCCGCGACGTCGAGCAGCGCGGCGATCTCGGCGTTGGCGCCGGTTGCCTGCACGCGATGCTCGGCGCTGCTCCAGGGCACCTGGTCGAGCAGCCATTGTCCCGGCGTATGCGCTTCGAAGCTGGCGTCCGCCGCCGCCGGCACGGCCTCCAGGTTGATCAGGCGTTCCTCGATGCAGAAGGGCGCTGGGCCGGCGAAGTGCAGCGTGCGTACCTCGAGCAGCCGGCCGCCCTCCGCGACGTCGATCCATCGTCGGTCGTCCTGGCGGGCCCGGCGGTTGCGGCGGCTTTCGACGTGGAAGCGATAGGGTTGCCCGAGCTGCTCGACCTCGTTGCGGATGTCCTGGATCTCGAGCACCGCCGATTGCGCCTGGGGCTGGCGCACGAAACTGCCGGACCGCCTGCGGCGCTCGACGAGGCCGGCCTTGGCGAGCTGCGTCAGCACCTTGTTGACGGTCATCCGCGACACGCCGTACTGCGCGGCGAGATCGATCTCGAAGGGAATGCGGTAGCCGGGCGGCCAGGCGCCGGAGACGATGTTGCCCTCGATCTCGCCCAATATCCGCTGATGCAGTGTTGGATCCTTGTCCGTCTTCATCGTCCGCCCCAATGTCCCGAGGGCAGTAGCACACGGCGCGCCGGTGCGGGCAAGGGTTCTCAGCCCTCCGACAGGCGCGTCATCGTCGCGCGGTAGCGGGCCTCGATGGCGTCGCGTCGCCGGTGCCGTCCGCCGGCGACCTGCTTGCTGCCCATGGCCCAGACGCAGTCAACCCGGATGTCGTCGCCGAAGATCCAGCCGTCGAGCAGGGAATCGTCGCGAAGCTGCGGCGCCGCGCGGCCGTCGAGCGCGACCAGGTCGGCCCGGTTGCCGGGCGCGATGCCGGCCGGGTTGGCCAACGCCTGGGCGCCCCCGGCGAGGGCGTCCGAAAACAAGGCGCGGCCGGTCGAGCCGTTGGCATCGGCGATGGCGTTGCGGATCCGGAGGCCGAGGCGCTGCGAATATTCGTACTGGCGCAGTTCGCCGGCGAGCGAAATCGAGACGTTCGAATCGCTGCCGACCGCGAAGCGGCCGCCCTCGTCGCGGAAGGCCGTGCCGGCGAAGATGCCGTCGCCCAGATTGGCCTCGGTGATCGGGCAGAGCCCCGCGACCGCGCCGCGCGAGGCCATGTCCCGGATTTCGTCCTCGGTCATGTGGGTCGCATGGATCAGGCACCAGCGTTCGTCGACCGGCGCGTTGTCGAGCAGCAGGCGCACGGGTCGCGCGCCGTGCCGCCGCTCGCAGGCCTCGACCTCCGCCATCTGTTCCGCGACATGGATGTGGACCGGACCTGCGCCGGCGAGTGGCAGGATCGTGCCGATTTCAGCCAGCGTCGCGGCCCGCAGGCTGTGCGGCGCGATCCCGAGCACCGCGCCGGACTGCTGCGCGACGATCTCCCCCGAACGCTCCATCAGGCGGGCGAACGTGTCGAGCGAGGAGACGAAGCGGCGCTGCTCGGCGAGGGCGGGGGCGGGGCCGAAACCGGCATGCGCGTAGAAGACGGGCAAAAGGGTCAGGCCGATGCCGGCGGACGCGCTGGCGGCCGCGATCCGCGCCGCCATCTCGCCGATATCGGCGTAGGCCGAGCCGTCGCGGTCGTGATGAAGATAGTGGAACTCGCCGACCCTGCCGAAACCCGCCTCGAGCATGCGGACATAGAGCATGGCGGCGACCGCCTCGACATCCTCCGGGCGCATGCCGAGTGCGAAGCGATACATCGTCTCGCGCCACGTCCAGAAACTGTCGTCGCCGGCGCCGCGCCGTTCCGTCAGTCCCGCCATCGCGTGCTGGAAGGCGTGGCTGTGGACGTTGCCGGGAGCCGGCACGAGCACGGCGTGGCGCTCGTCTGCGGGGGCGGGCGCCGCGTCGGAAAGGACCGCGCCGATGCGGCCTTCCGCGATTTCGATACGGACAGCGGAATGCCAGCCATCGGGCAACAGGGCCCGCTCCGCGAATAGGCTCGTCATGTCGGCCGCTCCTTTCGTCCGTGCCGGCCGGCGATGATTCCGGCTTGTCAGGGTTCAAACTATGTATATACATAATGGCCAGCAAGCACCAGCCGCTCGCGATGGGATCGCGCCGCGGCAAAGGAGGCGCAGGGTGAAAATCTGGCAGGACGCAAACCTCGTCACCGTCGCGGACGGAACGGCGCGCATCATCCCCGACGCGGCGATCGCGGTCAGGGAAGGGCGCATCGTCTTCGCCGGTCCGCGTATCGACTGTCCGATTGAGGCCGGCGCCGAGACGGTCCCGCTCGGCGGGCGTTTGGTGACGCCGGCACTGATCGATTGCCATACTCATCTCGTGCATGGCGGCCATCGTGCCCGTGAATTCGAGATGCGGTTGGCCGGCGCCAGCTACGAGGAAGTTGCACGCGCGGGCGGTGGCATCGTCTCGACCGTCTCGGCCACCCGGGCGCTGGATGTCGACGGCATGGTGGCGACAGCGCTGCCGCGCCTCGATGCGCTGCTGACCGAGGGCGTCGGCACGGTCGAGATCAAGTCGGGCTACGGGCTCAGCATCGCCAGCGAGCTCGACATGCTGCGCGCCGCGCGGCGGCTCGCCACCCTGCGCCCGGTCCGCATCGTCACGAGCTATCTCGCTGCCCATGCCATCCCGGCGGAATATCGCGGCCGCGGCGACGACTATGTCGCCGAGGTGGTCCTGCCCGGCCTGAGGCAGGGCCACGCCGAGGGCCTGATCGACGCGGTCGACGGATTCTGCGAAGGGATTGCTTTCTCGCCGGTCCAGATGGCGCGCGTCTTCGATCTCGCGGTCGAACTGGGCCTGCCGGTCAAGCTTCACGCCGAGCAATTGTCCGATCTCGGAGGCGCGGCGCTGGTCTCGCGCTATGGCGGCCTCTCGGCCGATCATCTCGAATATCTCGATGACGAAGGCATCGCGGCGATGGCCGCGGCCGGCACGGTCGCCGTGCTGTTGCCCGGCGCGTTCTACACGCTCAAGGAGACCCGGAAGCCCCCGGTATCGGCGCTGCGCGCCGCCGGCGTTCCGATGGCGGTGGCGACCGACTGCAATCCAGGCACCTCGCCGCTGACCTCGATGCTGCTCGCCATGAACATGGCCGCGACCCTGTTCGGCCTCACCGTCGACGAATGTCTCGCCGGCGCGACGCGCCATGCGGCCAGGGCGCTCGGGCTCGCCGACGAGACGGGCACGCTGGAGGCCGGCAAGAGCGCCGATTTCGCTGTCTGGGACGTCGGGTCTCCCGCTGAACTCATCTACCGCCTCGGATTCAACCCTCTCCACGCCCGCATCGCGCGCGGCGAAAGGACTTCGTAATGGCCATCACGCTGCAACCCGGCGCCGTCTCGCTCGCGACGCTGGAGACCATCTACTGGACCGGCGAGCCGGCGCATCTCGACCCTGTCTGCGATCCGGCCATTGAGAAGGCAGCCGCGCGCATTGCCGAGATCGCCTCGGGCGACGCGCCCGTCTATGGAATCAACACCGGCTTCGGCAAGCTCGCCTCGATCCGGATCGCACCGGCCGATGTCGCGACGCTGCAGCGCAACCTGATCCTGTCGCATTGCTGTGGCGTCGGTGTGCCTCTGGCCGAGAACGTCGTCCGCCTGATCCTGTCGCTGAAGCTGATCTCGCTCGGTCGGGGCGCTTCGGGCGTACGGCTCGAGATCGTCCGCCTGATCGAGGCGATGCTCGAAAAGGGCGTGGTCCCCGTCATTCCCGAGAAGGGCTCCGTCGGCGCTTCCGGCGATCTCGCGCCGCTCGCGCATATGGCGGCCGTGATGATGGGCGAGGGGGAGGCCTTCTATCAGGGCCAGCGCCTGGCCGGCGCGGCGGCGCTGGCGAAGGCCGGCCTTGCGCCGATCGTGCTGGCGGCCAAGGAAGGGCTGGCGCTGATCAACGGCACGCAGGCTTCGACCGCCCTGGCGCTGGCCGGCCTGTTCCGCGCTCACCGCGCCGCCCAGTCGGCCGTGATCACGGGCGCGATGTCGACCGACGCGGCGATGGGATCGCCCGCGCCGTTCCATGCCGAGATCCATACGCTGCGCGGCCATCGCGGCCAGCAGGACGTCGCGGCGAGCCTCCGGGCGCTACTGGATCGGTCCGAGATCCGCGAGAGCCATGTCGAGGGCGACGAGCGCGTGCAGGATCCATATTGCATCCGTTGCCAGCCTCAGGTCGACGGCGCCTGCCTGGACCTTCTCCGCAGCGCGGGCGCGACGCTGGAGATCGAAGCCAACGCCGTCACCGACAACCCGCTGGTTCTGTCGGACGGTTCGGTCGTGTCGGGCGGCAATTTCCACGCCGAGCCGGTTGCCTTCGCCGCCGACCAGATCGCCATCGCCATCTGCGAGATCGGCGCGATCGCGCAGCGGCGCATCGCCTTGCTGGTGGACCCGGCTCTCTCGCACGGCCTGCCGGCCTTCCTTGCCAAGTCGCCGGGTCTCAACTCGGGCCTGATGATCGCGGAGGTGACCTCGGCCGCCCTGATGTCCGAGAACAAGCAGATGTCGCATCCGGCATCCGTGGATTCGACGCCGACCTCGGCCAACCAGGAAGACCACGTCTCCATGGCCTGCCATGGCGCGCGGCGGCTGTTGCAAATGACCGACAACCTGTTCTCGATCATCGGCATTGAGCTTTTGACCGCAGCGCAGGGCGTCGAATTCCGCCAGCCGCTGCGGACCGGAACGGAGTTGATCAAGGCGCTCGCCGCTGTCCGCCGCGTCGTGCCGACGCTCGAAATCGATCGCTACATGGCCCCCGATCTCGAGGCGGCTGCTCATCTCGTTGCCGATGGCGTGCTGGTCGCCTCGGTCGATCCGGCGATTCTGGCCGGCATGAGGGTGGGCGCGTGACGGGGATCGTCGCCGTCGCGCGCGGGGAGTCGCCCGTTATCCTCGCCTTTCCGCACAGCGGCACGGCGATGCCGCCGGCGATCCGGGAGAGGCTGAACGACAATGGCCGCATCCTGTCCGATACGGATTGGCACCTGCCGCGCCTCTATGACGGGCTGCTGCCGGAGGCGACGACGGTGCGGGCCGAGCAAAACCGCTACGTCATCGACCTGAACCGTGATCCGAGTGGCGCCAGCCTCTATCCCGGCCAAAACACGACGGCGCTGGTGCCGCTGACCGATTTCGACAATGTCGCGATCTGGAAGGCGGGGGCCGAGCCGGACGCGGACGAGATCGCGCACCGCCGCGCGCAGTATCACGCGCCCTATCACGCGGCGCTCGAGGCCGAGATCGCCCGCGTCAAGGCGCTTCGCGGCATCGCGGTCGTCTATGACTGCCACTCCATTCGCTCGCACATTCCCTTCCTGTTCGAGGGCCGGCTGCCGGACCTTAATATCGGCACCGACATGGGGCGGACCTGCGCGGCCGAGATCGAGGCCGCGGCGGCGATGACCGTCGAAGCGGCGCCGGGCTTCACCAGCGTGCTGAACGGTCGCTTTCGCGGCGGCTGGACCACGCGCCATTACGGACGTCCGGAGACCGGCGTGCACGCCATCCAGATGGAGCTGGCGCAGGCCACCCATCTCGCTACGGAAACCGCGCCCTTCGGCTATGACGCCGAGCGGGCTGACCGGCTGCGCGCTGTCCTGCGCGTGGTCCTCGAGCGCGTCGAAACCGCTGCGCTCTCACTCGCATCCCAGAGGACGACATGAACGACCCCCGCTACAACAGCCGCACCGTGCGGGCGCCGCGCGGCACCGAGCTTTCCGCGAAGAGCTGGCAGACCGAGGCGCCGCTCCGGATGCTGATGAACAATCTCGATCCCGACGTGGCCGAGAACCCGCATGAGCTGGTCGTCTATGGCGGCATCGGCCGCGCCGCGCGGACCTGGCAGGATTTCGACCGCATCGTCGATAGCCTGAAGACGCTCTCCGAGAACGAGACGCTGCTGGTGCAGTCGGGCAAGCCGGTCGGCGTCTTCCGCACCCATGCCGAAGCGCCGCGCGTGCTGATCGCCAATTCCAACCTCGTGCCGCACTGGGCGAACTGGGATCATTTCAACGAACTCGACCGCAAGGGCCTCGCCATGTACGGCCAGATGACGGCCGGTTCGTGGATCTATATCGGCACGCAGGGCATCGTGCAGGGCACCTACGAGACCTTCGTCGAGGCGGGGCGCCAGCACTATGACGGCGATCTGAAGGGGCGCTGGATCCTGACCGCCGGCCTCGGCGGCATGGGCGGCGCCCAACCGCTCGCCGCCGTCATGGCCGGCGCCTGCTGCCTCGCCATCGAGTGCAATCCCGATTCGATCGATTTCCGCCTGCGCACCCGCTATCTCGACGAGAAGGCCGGGACGCTGGACGAGGCGCTCGCCATGATCGAGCGTTGGACCAGGGCGGGCGAAGCGAAGTCGGTCGGCCTGCTCGGCAATGCCGCCGAAATCCTGCCGGAACTCGTCCGGCGCGGTGTGCGCCCCGATATCGTCACCGACCAGACCTCGGCGCATGATCCGATCAACGGCTATCTTCCCAAGGGCTGGACGCTGGCCGAATGGCGCGCGCGCCGCGAGAGCGATCCGAAGGCGGTCGAGCGCGCCGCGCGCGCCTCGATGCGGGAGCATGTCGAGGCGATGGTCGCCTTCTGGGATCGCGGCGTGCCGACACTCGATTATGGCAACAACATCCGCCAGGTCGCCAAGGACGAGGGGTTCGAAAGCGCCTTCGCCTTCCCGGGCTTCGTGCCGGCCTATATCCGTCCCCTGTTCTGCCGGGGCGTCGGGCCATTCCGCTGGGTCGCGCTTTCCGGGGATCCGGAGGACATCTACAAGACCGACGCGAAGGTGCGCGAGCTGACGCCCGGCAACACGCATCTGCACAACTGGCTCGACATGGCGCGTGAGCGGATCGCCTTCCAGGGGCTGCCGGCGCGGATCTGCTGGGTCGGCCTCGGCGACCGCCACCGGCTCGGTCTCGCCTTCAACGAGATGGTGCGGAATGGCGAGCTGAAGGCGCCGGTCGTCATTGGCCGCGATCATCTCGACTCCGGTTCGGTCGCCTCGCCCAACCGCGAGACCGAGGCGATGCGCGACGGCTCGGACGCGGTCTCGGACTGGCCGCTGCTGAACGCGCTGCTCAATACCGCCTCGGGCGCCACCTGGGTGTCGCTGCATCATGGTGGCGGCGTCGGCATGGGCTTTTCGCAGCATGCGGGCATGGTGATCTGCGCCGACGGCAGCGATGCGGCGGCCGAGCGGCTCGGCCGTGTCCTCTGGAACGACCCCGCGTCGGGCGTCATGCGCCATGCCGATGCCGGCTACGACATCGCCCTCGACTGTGCCCGCGAACAGGGGCTCAACCTGCCGGGCATCCTCGGCTGATGGCCGCGCGGCTGCTGAGGCGGTCTGATCATCGCCGCATGCCGTGGAAGAACGGCGGCGGCGAGACGATCGAGATCGCCGTCGGCCCCGACGGGGCAGGGCTCGACGATTTCGACTGGCGCGTCAGCCTCGCGCGGGTCGAGCGCGACGGGCCATTCTCCGTCTTTCCGGGCATCGACCGTACGTTGAGTATCGTTGAGGGCCGAGGTATCGCGCTCGCCTTCGGCGACGGCAGAACGGTGACGCTGACGGGCGGTGACGCGCCGTTTGCATTCCCCGGGGACGTGGCCGTGGAAGGGCGGTTGATCGACGGGCCGCTCGTCGATCTGAACGTCATGACGCGACGGGGAATGGCCCGGTCCGAGGTGGCGAGGTTCACGGGCTCCCTGCAGATCGATCAACAGCGGGCCGAGGCCTCGATAGTCTATTGCCATGCCGGGCGATGCAGGGTGGTGACGGAGGGCGCCTCCCACTGGATCGGTGCCGGTGACGCGCTGATGGTCGTCGAGCCGCGGCGTGTGTCGATCGATGCCGACGCGGAGGCGTATCGGGTCCGGATCCTCCTGGCGGGTGCCTGAGGGCGCATCGGGTGCTTGTTCAAGCCCCGGCCGGGCGATTGCCTCCTCCACGACACGCTATGGCTGCCGGCGGGAACTCCTGCAGGCAGCAACCCAAGGCCCCCGCGGAAACAAGCGGAACGTCGGCGGACCCATGGCGGCGAAGATGGCGCTCGCGATGTCTGAACGCCCCTGGAATTCCTGCTTGACAATATGGCTGGCCGGGATAGTCTAAAAAACAAGCGCACGGCAGAGCTGCCTATATTTGCGCCATCTGAATTAAACATTTCCAACGGCGCCGCTCGGAAGCGGATGCTTGGTTGGTGGCACCGAAGCCCGCGATCATTCGATCGGCGGGTTTTTTTGTTTTGGGCGGGGCATGTCGGCAAAGCACTATCGTATCGGCGTGATGTTTTCGACGACGGGGTCCTACAACGTCGTCGCTCGCTCCATGCTGAATGGCGCGCTTCTGGCATTTGGCGAGGCGGCGGCGGAGTCCGGCATCACCGTCGAGCCAGTCGTGGTCAATCCGAACGGGGAATTGGCGCGCTATGCGGAGCTTAGCCAGCAGCTGATTACCTCCGGAATCCGCCATGTCGTCGGCTGCTACACCTCTTCGAGCCGCAAGGAGGTCATCCCCTGTTTCGAAAAGCACGATGCCCTGCTCTGGTATCCCTCGCACTATGAGGGTTTCGAAAGCTCGGCCAATGTCATCTACACCGGCGCCTCGCCCAACCACCACGTCGCGTTGCTGGTCGACCATCTCCTGTCGAGCGGACGGCGTCGCGCTGTCTGTGTCGGTTCCAACTATATCTGGGCGTGGGAGAACAACAGGATCCTGCGCGAGGCCCTGATGACCCGGCGCGGCCAGGTCCTGGCGGAGCGTTATTTCGCCATCGGCGACATCGAGTTGCAGCAGGTCGTCGACGAGATCCTGGAGTTGAGGCCGGATTTCGTCTTCAACACGCTGATCGGCACCAGCGCCTATTCGTTCTTCCGCCTGTTGCGGGCAGCCTGCGTGGCTCGTGGCATTGATCAGCCGAAACAGATTCCCGTTGCCAGCTGTTCGCTGTCCGAACCGGAACTGGAGGAGATCGGCGCGGAGGCTGTCGATGGGCATCTGAGCTCCAGCGTCTATTTCTCATCGCTCGCGACCCCGGCCAACACGACGTTCACGGAGGGCTATCGCACCGCCTATCCCCACGGGCCTGTGGTTTCGGCGGACGCCGAGGCCTCCTACAACGCCGTCACGCTCCTGATCCAGTCGCTGGCGGATGCCGGTACGGACGAGGTCCACTCGGTCAAGGCGGCGGTCACGCGCCAGCGCCTCGCTGCGCCGCAGGGAGACGTTTGGATCGATCCGCAGACCCTGCATGCCTGGCTGACGCCGCGCATCGGACGCTCGACCCGCGATGCCCGGTTCGAAGTCATCGTCGAGTCGGCGGTCCCGACCCGGCCCGACCCCTATCTCGTCCAATCGTCGCCGCGCTACGCGCTTGCGCGCACCCCGGAACTGAAGGTGGTGAAATGACCGCTCCGCGATTGCTTCAGAATTTCAAGGGCAGTCGGGCGTTGATCGTCACGACCAACCGTGTCGCCGTGGAGGCGCTGGAATCGACATTGGCCAAGCTCGGCGTCGTGTCGGAATTCCCCGAGATCCGCGACGGCCGCGCCGAACTGGATCTCGCTCAGCTCGATCCGGATCGCGACATCCTGTTCGTCGACGGCGATCTCCACGAGGGTCTCGGCCTGGAGGGCGGGCCGGACGGCCGTCTATCCGCCGTTCCGGTGATCGGCCTCGTCGGCGTTGAGGCGCCGAGCCGGCTGAAGAGCCTGGTCCAGCTCGGCGCCACGTCGTTTCTGCGCAAGCCCGTGCACGGATCCGCCGTCTATATGGCGCTCTTCCTGGGCGTGAACCAGTTCCTGCTGCGCGGCGCCCTGCGCGCGCGGATCGAAGACATGGAGCGTCGCCGTCACGGCCGCCGCTTCGTCATCAAGGCGATCATTCGCCTGATGAGCCATGCGGGCATCGACGACGATGCCGCCTATGACCTGCTCCGGCGCGAAAGCATGCGATCGCGTCTGAGCCTGGAAGACTACTGCGAGGAATACCTCCGTAGAGGGGCCAACGAGCCCATGCGACTGGCGCAGGGCGAGATGCCGGAAAAACGCGCCAACCGGGACTAGATCACAGAGGAGAAGCTGAAATGTCAGGGAATTTTGCAAGGGGGCTGCGAGCCGCGGCCCTCGCAGGGACGGTTTTGCTCGGCGCCGGACCTGCTTTTGCCGCCAATCCGATCAAGCTCGGCGTGCTCGAGGATCAGTCCGGCGACTTCGCCGCCGCGACGCTCGGCAAGGTGCATGCCATCCAGATTGCCGCCGACGAGATCAACAAGGCCGGCGGCATTGACGGCCGGCCGCTCGAACTCGTCATTTACGACACCCAATCCGACAACACGCGCTATCAGGAATTCATGCGCCGCGTCTTGCAGCGGGACAAGGTGGACGCCGTCTTCGCCGGCTTCTCATCGGCCTCGCGCGAGGCCTACCGGCCGATCGTCAACCAGTTCGACGGGCTTGCCTTCTACAACAACCAGTATGAAGGCGGCGTCTGCGACGCCAACATGATCGTCACCGGCGCGGTGCCCGAGCAGCAGTTCTCGACGCTCATCCCCTACATGATGGAGACCTACGGCAAGAAGGTCTACACGCTCGCCGCCGACTACAACTTTGGCCAAATCTCGGCCGAATGGGTGCGCAACATCGTCAAGGAGAACGGTGGCGAGATGGTCGGCGAGGAGTTCATCCCGCTCGGCGTGTCGCAGTTCTCGCAGTCGATCCAGAACATCCAGAAGGCGAAGCCCGACTTCGTCGTCACGCTGCTGGTCGGCACGCCGCAGGCCTCCTATTACGAGCAGGCCTCCGCCGCCAACGTCAATCTGCCGATGGCCTCGTCGGTCAATGTCGGCCAGGGTTACGAGCACAAGCGCTTCAAGCCGCCGAGCCTGAAGGACATGTACGTCACCACCAACTACATCGAGGAAGTCGATACGCCGGCGAGCAAGGCTTTCGTCGCGAAGTTCAAGGCCGCCTATCCCGATGAGCCCTACGTCAACCAGGAAGCCGAGAACTCCTATCTCGCCGTCTATCTCTACAAGCAGATGGTCGAGCGGGCGAAGTCGACCAAGCGCGACGATCTCCGGGCGGAGATCGCCAAGGGCGACGTCTGCATGGACGCGCCGGAAGGCAAGGTCTGTCTCGACCCGAAGAGCCAGCACATGTCGCACACCATCTACCTGGCGAAGGTCGGCGCCGATCACTCGATCACCTTCCCGAAGGTGTGGCAGGACATCAAGCCGTACTGGCTGGGCGAGGCAGGCTGCGATCTGACCAAGAGCGATCCGAGCGAGCAGTACACGCCCTCGAATCCGCCGTCGAAGTCCTGATCGCGATGCGCTCCGAAGGATGAGAGCGGGTGCCCGGCGCTGTGCCGGGCACCCGTCTTCGGCGTGTCCACGATCCCGGCTTCGCGGGATCCTCCAGACCTCGCCCGACGCGGCGCCCGCGCGGGTCCCATGGCGGGACCTCCGCGACGGGCTGCTTCCTGGCAGCGTACTTTCGAACCCAAAGGCCCATTGACGATGGACGCCATCACTGTCGCCTTCGCGGCGCTCTACCAATTTGGCGACGCCTTCGCCTTTCTCGTTCTGTCGGCCTGCGGCCTGGCGGTGATCTTCGGCATGATGGGCGTGATCAATCTCGCCCATGGCGAATTCATCATGTGCGGCGCCTACGTGACCGTCTCCGGCGCCAATGCCGGCCTGCCGCTGCCGCTGGCGATCCTCCTCGGCGCGCTGGTGTCGGCCGCCGTCGGCGCGCTGGTCGAGCGGCTGGTGGTGCGTCATCTCTATGAACGCCCGCTCGACACCATCGTCGCCACATGGGGTCTCAGCCTGATCGCCACCCAGGGCACGCTGATCGTGCTGGGCTCGACGATGGGAGGCATCGGCACGCCGCTCGGCAGCTTCCAGATCGGTGGCTATTCCTATTCCGTCTATCGCCTCGTCCTCTTCGTCATGGCGATCGCGGTGCTGGCGGGGCTCTATGTGCTGTTCAACTGGACGCGCTTCGGCGTGATGGCGCGCGCGACCATCCAGGTGCCGCACATGGCGGCAGCGCTCGGGGTCGACACGCGCATGGTCTACAGCCTGACCTTCGCGCTCGGCGCCGGCCTCGCCGGACTGACGGGCGGGCTCTATGCGCCGACCATGACGCTGGTCCCGACCATGGGCACCACCTTCATCATGGAGGCCTTCGTGACCGTGGTCGTCGGCGGCGCCGATGTCTTCCTCGGAACCGCTCCCGCTGCCGTCATCCTCGCCATCGTCAAGTCGGCGATGACCTCCTGGCAGGGCCAGCTCTTTGGCCAGATCGGCCTGCTGCTCGCCGTCATCGTCGTCATCCGGGTCCTGCCCAAGGGTATTTCCGGCTTCCTGCTGCGCGAACGCACCTGAGCCGTGGGAGCATCATCATGAACGCATTATCCCGCTTCTTCGCCCGGTTGGAGGGGCCGCAGACGATCGGCAGGGGGCCTGTCTTCTGGGTCGGCTTCCTGATCGTTCTGGCTGGCGCCTGCTCCTATCCGATGTTCAGCGACGGCTATACCGTCGGCAACACGGTCTATTTCTTCACCTGGGTCTTCATGGCCCTCGGCCTCAGCCTGATCTGGGGCTATGGCGGCTCGCTCAGCTTCGGCCAGACCGCGTTCTTCGGCATCGCCGGCTACAGCTACGGCGTGCTGACGCTGAATTTCGGCGCGGCCTACGGCTTCACGCTGGTTGCCGTGGTGATCGCCCTGGTCATCGCCGCGCTCGCCGCGTTGCTGCTGGGTTATTTCCTGTTCTTCGGCCGCATCTCGGGCGTGTTCCTCGGCATCGTCACCCTGTCGGTGACCCTGGTGCTCGAACGCTTCATGGCCCAGACGGCCGGGCCCGAATGGGCGATCGGCAAGGCGCGGCTGAACGGCTTCAACGGTATGAGCAACATGCCGCCGCTGACCATTCCCTGGCCGGGTGGCGACATCATCCTGTATCCGGATGTCCAGCTCTACTATGTCGTGCTCGGGCTGCTGGTGCTGGTCTATCTCGGCCTGCGCATCCTGGTGAACTCGTCCTTCGGCAACGTCCTGGTCGCGATCCGCGAGAACCCGGAACGGGCTGAAATGCTCGGTTACGACATCCGCAAATACCAGCTCGGCGCGTTCGTCATCGGCGCTGTCCTCGCTGGTCTGTCCGGCGTGCTCTACACGAGCTGGGGCCAGTACATCACACCGTCCAGCATGGGCATGACGGCGGCTGCGCTGCCGATAGTCTGGGTCGCCGTCGGCGGGCGCTCCGATCTGACGGCGACGCTGATCGGCACGCTGGTGGTGCTGTCGGGTTTCCAGGCCCTCACCATCCACGGCGCCCAGTACGCGCTCGTCGTCATGGGCTTCCTGCTGGTGCTGACCGTGCTGCTGGCGCCGCGCGGCGTCATCCTGGCAGCGGCCGGTCTGCTCGGCCGGTTCGGCAAGTCCAAGCGGGGAGGTGCGTGATGGCGCTTCTCCAAACCCGCGCGCTGAACAAGCGTTTCGGCGGCCTGCATGTCACCAACAATGTCGATCTCTCGCTCGAAGCCGGCGAAGTGCATTGCCTCATCGGCCCGAACGGCGCCGGCAAGAGCACGCTGTTCCGCCTCGTCCTCGGGGAGCACAGTCCGAGCAGCGGCCAGATCCTGTTCGCCGGCGAGGACATCACTGCGCTGAAATCCTTCCAGCGCATCCGGCGCGGCATGAGCGTCAAGTTCCAGGTTCCCGGGATCTTCAAGGCGCTCAGCGTCCGCCAGAACCTCGAGACGGCCATGCAGCACCACTATCCCGCCGCCTCGCTGCATGAGGAGATCGACCGGTTGCTCGAGTTCCTCAAGCTGTCGGGCGAGAGCCGGCAGCTCGCCGGCAATCTGAGCCACGGCCAGAAGCAGTGGCTGGAGATCGGCATGGCAATCAGCCTGAAGCCGAAGCTGCTGCTGCTGGACGAACCGACAGCCGGCATGTCGCCGGAGGAGACGCACATGACCGGTGAGATGGTGCGGCGACTGAACGCCGACGGCATGACCGTGCTCGCCGTCGAGCACGACATGGCCTTCGTCCGCCAGGTCGCCGACAAGGTCACCGTCCTCCATCTCGGCCAGGTCTTCGCGCAAGGGTCGATCGACCAGATCGTCGCCGACGAGCGCGTGGCGGCCATCTATCTGGGGCAAGCCCATGGTTAAGGAAACGTTGCTTTCGACCAAGGGGCTGCGCGCCGGCTATGGCGGCAAGCCCGTGCTGCAGGGGCTCGACCTCGACGTCCGCCAAGGCGAGATCGTTGCCGTCATCGGCCGCAACGGCGTCGGCAAGTCCACGCTGATGAAAAGCCTGATCGGTCTCGTGCCGACGATGGACGGATCCATCCTTTATCAGGGCGGGGATATCGGCAGCCTGCCGACGCACAAGCGCGCCCGCCTCGGTATCGGCTATGTGCCGCAGGGACGCGACGTGTTTCCGCGCCTGACGGTTGCCGAGAACATGGTGGTCGGCGGCCTGCGAAAGAGTGTCGTCACCGAGGCGGACCGCGAGCGCGTGCTCGGCTATTTCCCGATCCTGCGCGAGCGCTGGTCGCAGCGCGCCGGCACCATGTCGGGCGGCCAGCAGCAGCAGCTCGCCATTGGACGCGTGCTGATCGCCGATCCCGAGCTGATCCTGCTCGACGAGCCGTCCGAGGGCATCCAGCCCAATATCGTGCAGGACATCGCCCGCATCATGGTCGAGCTGAACCGGCAAACCGGCGTCACCATCATCCTGGTCGAGCAGAACATCGACATGATCCGGGCCATGGCGCAGCGCTGCTACGTCATGGACAAGGGCCGCATCGTCGCGGAACTCGACCGGAGCGCGCTCGCCGATGGCGAGACCATGCGCCGCCACCTCGCCGTCTGAACGAGACAGTAAAAAGGAGAAAACGATGTCCTGGCTCGAAAATTCCATCATGGCTCGAAAAGGCCTCGCCAAGGGCCAGGCGGGCTCGTCCCATTCGATAACGGAGGCCGATCAGGGCAAGTATCACTATGTCTATGGTCCCTATGTCGAGCCCGTCCTGACGGTCGATCCCGGCGCCGTCGTCTCGGCCGAGACGCATGACGCGTTCGAGGGCCAGATCCAGCACGAGACGGACAAGCCGAGCGAAATCCTCAACTTTCCGTTCCTGAACCCGCAGAACGGACCGGTCTTCGTCAACGGCGCCGAGAAGGGCGATACGCTCGCCGTCTACATCAAGAGCATCGTGCCGCGCGGACCGCAGCCGCGCGGGACCACCGTGATCATGCCGGATTTCGGCGGCCTGGTGCCGACCGGCGATACCGCCATGCTGAACGCGCCGCTGCCCGAGCGGGTCAAGAAGCTCCACATCGACGAGAACGGCACGAAGTGGAACGACAAGATCACGCTGCCCTATGAGCCCTTCATCGGCACGATCGGTACCTCGCCGGAGATCGAGGCGATCTCGGCGCTGCAGCCGGACTATTACGGCGGCAACATGGACCTGCCGGATGTCGGCGTCGGCGCGGTGATCTACCTGCCGGTCAACACCAAGGGGGCGCTGCTCTATCTCGGTGACTGCCATGCGGCGCAGGGCGACGGCGAACTGTGCGGCGTCGCGATCGAGCATCCGACCGTCACCACGGTGCAGATCGACCTGATCAAGGGCTGGTCGCTCAAATGGCCGCGGCTGGAGACGGAGAACTTCATCATGTCGATCGGCTCCAGCCGGCCGATGGAGGACGCCGCCCGCATCGCCTATCGCGACCTGATCCGCTGGATGGCGACCGATTATGGCTTCGACGAGATCGAGGCCTACATGCTGCTGACGCAGTGCGGCCGCGTCCGCCTCGGCAACATGGTTGACCCCAAATACACGCTCGGCGCCTCGATCAAGAAATCGTTCCTGGTCTGAGCCTGCCAGCCTCGCAACATCCTGACGGCACTTCGGTGTCGTCAGGATGCCAATGAAATCGAGCGTTCTTCTCTGGTGCCTTCAGCCGCGGTCGTGTTCGCTTCCGGCAATCCTAGGGCCAATGGAGGCTGTTCTCACCAGGCGGCGAAGGGACGACGTGGCAACCAATGCCGGACTCGCTCACGCCGAGCCGCTATTCGTCCCCCGGCGCCCCGCAACTCGTTCGGGCAGCGCTCGATCGGGCGCCGAAGCCGTCAATCGCGGCGGTCGTCCGAGGCGGTCCGGGTTCAGGGCGCGGTGCCCGTCGGGACCATGCCGTTGGCCACGGCTGCGGCGCGCAATGCGTCATTCATCCGATCCTGCCAGCCGGGGCCGTCCGCCTGGAAGTATTCCAGCACGTCCCGATCGATCCTGAGCGAGACAAGCTCCCTCACATTCGGGAGCGAAGGCGCCTTGATCTCTGCGACCGGCTTCTTCTTGGCGAACACGGCCTCCGCTGCCGCGAACGGGTCCTGGGGGCGACGGGGCCTGTCTGATGGCATGGTTGGTCCTCTTCCTTGGTTGCATGGCTGCTGGCATGTGCGGCCACGACCGCCAGGCCATGGGGCGAGACATCAATGCTCAATATAAATGGCGGGCACAAGCAGGCTCTGCGCCGTCCTGCTCATTACATTTGTACATTTGATTGGACATATGTCCAGATGCTGCGATATTGATCCCGAACCGGGCCGCGATGCGGCGGCGCCTGATGTTGGAGGGGATCCATGCCCAAGGAAATCACAGTCGACCCGAATATTGTCCGTCAGAGGTCGACGGTTTCTTTCGCGGAGATCCCTGTCAACGCCTATGCGACCCCCTTTTCCGAGGAGCGGGCGCGGCGGGGCGATGCGGCGCTGACGGAAGTCCTCCGCCACATGCTGATCATCCGGGAGTTCGAATCCATGCTGGGTTCGTTCAAGGCGACCGGCGCCTATGCGGGCATCCCCTTCAACTACAAGGGGCCGGCGCACCTTTCGATCGGGCAGGAGGGCGCGGCGGTTGGCGCGGCGCTTGCGCTCGAGCCGGAAGATCACATCTTCGGAAGCCATCGCAGCCATGGTGAATTCATCGCCAAGGGCCTGTCGGCGATCGCGAGGCTGGAGGCGCCTGCGCTTCGGGCCATCATGGCCGGTCACCAGGATGGCGGCCTGCTGCGGGCGGTGGAGACCCATCTGGGCGGCGATGGCAAGGTTCTGGCGGAGAATTTCCTGCTGTTTGGCCTGCTATCGGAAATCTTCATGCGCGCCAACGGCTTCAATGGCGGCATGGGGGGCAGCATGCATGCCTTCTTCCCGCCGTTCGGCGCCTATCCGAACAATGCGATCGTCGGCGCATCCGGCGGGATCGCGACCGGCGCGGCGCTGCGGCGGAAGCTGAGTGGAGCCAAGGGCATCACCGTCGCCAATAGTGGCGATGGCTCGACCGGCTGCGGACCCGTCTGGGAGGCGATGAATTTCGCCTCGATGGCGCAGTTCGAAACGCTCTGGGGCGAGAAGCACGGCGGTCTGCCGGTGCTGTTCTTCTTCAACAACAATTTTTACGCCATGGGCGGCCAGACGATCGGCGAGACGATGGGGTGGGATCGGCTGTCGCGCATCGGCGCGGCGATCAATCCGGCCTCGATGCATGCCGAGACGGTCGATGGCTCCAATCCGCTCGCCGTCGCCGACGCCGTGGCGCGCAAGCGCGCGCTGCTGCTCGAAGGGAAGGGCCCGGCGCTTCTCGATGTCGAGTGCTATCGCATCAGTGGCCACTCGACGACGGATGCCAGCGTCTATCGTTCGCGAGAGGAAATGCAGCTTTGGGAGCCGCATGATCCGATCGTCCTGTTCCAGAACAAGCTTCTGGCCGAGGGCATCCTGACCGACGAGAGTCTGGCGGAGATGCGGGCTCAGGTCGTCGCGCAGGTCACCGCGGTCACGGCGGCCGCCGTCAATCCCGAGGCCGCGCCGATCGTCGACGTGCGCGCCGATCCGACCCTGATCGGCAAGCTGATGTTCAGCCATCACGAGATCCCGGTTCCGGCGACCCCGGCCCCGCTCCTGGCCCCGCCGGAAACATCGGCCCGCATCCGCCAGAATGCCAAGAAGGCTCGCTTCGGCTTGTCGGAGACGGGCGAAAAGCTGTCCTCGATGCGCGCCATCACCCTGCGGGACGGCCTTTTCGAGGCGGTCCTGCATCACATGACCCAGGATGCGAGCCTGATCGCCTATGGCGAGGAATGCCGCGAATGGGGCGGCGCCTTCGGCGTCTATCGCGGGCTCTCCGAAATCCTGCCCTATGATCGTCTGTTCAACTCGCCGATCTCCGAGGCTGCCATTGTCGCCACGGCGGTTGGATATGCGCTCGAGGGCGGCCGGTCTCTCGTCGAGCTGATGTATGGCGATTTCATCGGCCGCGCCGGCGACGAAATCTTCAACCAGATGGCGAAATGGCACGCAATGTCCGCCGGGGCGCTGAAGGTTCCTGTCGTGCTGCGCTGCTCCGTCGGCAGCAAGTACGGAGCCCAGCATTCGCAGGACTGGTCGTCGCTGGTCGCCCATATTCCTGGCCTCAGGGTGATCTACCCGGCGACGCCCTATGATGCGAAGGGGCTCTTGGCCTCGGCGCTGTCCAGCGACGATCCGGTCGTGTTTTTCGAGAGCCAGCGGCTTTACGACACCGTCGAGCAGTTCCGCACCGAAGGCGTGCCGACCGAGTACTACCGCATCCCGATCGGGGAGCCGGACATCAAGCGGGCCGGGTCGGACCTGACCATCCTGACCATCGGACCGTCGCTCTATTCGGCGATGGCGGCCGCGGACGAATTGCAGGCCAACTACGGCATCTCGGCCGAAATCATCGACGCCCGCACGCTGGTGCCGTTCAACTACGACACGGTGCTGGAATCGGTGAAGAAGACCGGGCGGCTCCTGCTGGTTTCCGAAGCGTCCGAGCGCGGCAGCTTCGCCATGACGCTGTCGAGCAACATCACCCGCTTCGCCTATGGCGACCTGAAGGCTGCGCCGCGTGTCCTTGGTTCGCCGAACTGGATCGTGCCGGGGGCCGAGATGGAATCGACCTACTTCCCGCAGGTCGACGACATTCTCGATGCCGTCACCAGCGATTTCTTCCCGGAGAAGCGCGTCAATCGTCGCGGTGTGCGCGATTGGAACGACCTCGATCTTGCCCGCCTCGCGCTCTAGCCGCGTCCCCTGAACCTGGAGGAAACGATGAACATTCCACTGCTGATGCCGCAACTGGGCAATGAGACGACCGAGGCCGAACTGACGGAGTGGCTGAAGGCGGTGGGAGATCCCGTCCGCGAGGGCGAGCAGATTCTGATCGTCACGACGACCAAGCTCAGCCTGGAGATCGAGGCCCCGGCGACGGGCGTCCTCAAGGACATTGTCGTGCCGGAGGGCGATATCGCCGAAATCGGCGCGACGCTTGCCATCATCGCGACTGAATAGGCGCGGCCGGCATGGCGGAGACCAACAAGGCGGCCGCGGCGGCAGTGCCGCATCGGCTCGGCGGCAGCGACGGTCGGCCGGAGGTCGTGTTCGTGCATGGCTTCGGAGCGGACCGCCTGGCCTGGCTCGCCAACGCGCCCGCCCTGGCTGGCGCGTTCAAGGTCTGGGGTGTCGACCTGCCGGGGCATGGCGACGCGGAGCCCGGACAGGATAATAGCCTGGATGGTCTCGCCGATGCGGTGCTGGCAGGCCTGGCCCCCCATCTGTCCGGCAAGGTGCATCTGGTCGGCCATTCGCTTGGCGGTGCCCTTGCGCTTCGCCTGGCCCAACGCGCGCCGGATCGGGTGCGGTCGATCGTGCTGATCGCGCCGGCTGGCCTCGGCAGGGGCATCGACGGCGATTTCACGGCCGGCCTCGCGCGGCTGGAGGAGCCGGATCCGGCGCTGGCCCTGCTGCAGCGGCTGGTGGCGCGCCCGCGCCTGATCAACAAGGCGATGGCGCTGCATGTGCTGGCGCATCTGGACCGGCCGGGCCGGCGCCAGGCCCTGTCGGCTCTGGCCGAAAATCTGCCTGCCATCGAGGAGACGGTGCAGCCCGCCATCGCCGCGATCCGGCAAGGCGATTTGCCGCGAATGGTCATCTGGGGGGAGGATGACGCCATCAATCCGCTCGATCCGGAGCGGCTGGCGAATTTTGGCGGTGAACGGCACATCGTGCCGGGTGCCGGCCATCTGCCCCAGATCGAGGAAATCACGCGGGTCAACGGATGGATCCAGGACTTCCTGACCGCGCATAGCTGACCGCTGCGCTCGCCGCAGAAATGAGGATTGTATTGGCCAGACTCCAACGAGCCGGACAGAAGCTGCTTTCCGAGACATCGTCGCTCCGCTTGCGCGCGGCGTGGCTCTATTACAATCAGGGCCTGACGCAGAAGGCTGTCGCCGAGAGGCTCGGCGTCAGCCGGACGACGATCATTCGCGTGCTCGACGAGGCCGTGAAACGTGGCGAGGTGCAGATCTGGATCAATGAGGGCATCCAGGAGTGCGTCGAACTCGGTCTGCAACTCGAAAAGGCGTTCGGCCTGGATGAGGCGATCGTCGTGCCGGGAGCCGACGACGTCGAGGGGACGGCCAAGGCCGTCGGGCTCGCCCTCGGCCAGTTTCTGTCGGACGCCATTCCCGACGATTGCACGATCGGCGTCGGCTGGGGACGCACGCTGACCGCTTCGCTCGCCAGCTTCCGCCCGGCCCGGCGCGACCGCGTTCGTGTCGTTTCCCTGCTTGGCGGCGTGCTCGAGGCGCATCAGGTCAATCCGATCGAGTTTTCCTGGCGGCTGGCCAGCCAGATCGGGGCGGAGTGCTATCTGTTCCTGTCGCCGCTTCTGGTCGATTCCATCGAGACCAAGCGTCAACTGATCGAACGGTGCGGTCTGGATCGCCTCTACCGGCTGGCCGAAGAGCTCGATATCGCCGTCATCAGCGTCGGCGACATCAGCCCCGACGCGACGTCGCTCTCCCAGACCCTGATCTCGGCGCAGGAACTGAAAGAACTGGTCGAGGCCGGCTGCGTCGGCGACGCCATCTGCAATTTCCTGGATGCGGAGGGGCGTTCCGTCCCCCACGCGCTGAACGACCGGGTGATGTCGGTCGATCTCGACAAGATCAGCAAGGCGCGCCACGTCGTCCTGGCGACGGGCGGCGCCAAGCGCGCCGTCGCCATCCACGCGACGATCCAGCGCGTCGGCTGCAATACGCTGATCACCGACGAGGCCGCGGCGCAGGCCCTTCTCGCCATGGCGCGGTGACGCAAGGCATAATCGGGGGGATGATGTATCTCGGAATCGATGTCGGCACGACGGCGACCAAGGCCATCCTGGTCGACGAGCAGCAGCGCACGCTGGCGCGGGCCACGCAGGACTATGCGACAGCCCGGCCTGGTCCCGGGCGCAGCGAGCAGGATCCGGCGCTGTGGATCCAGGCCGTTCAGTCCTGCCTTGCGGTCCTGCGCCAGTCATGCCCCGACGCCTTCGCGGCGGTTCGGGCGCTGGGGCTTTCGGGACAGATGCACTCGCTGGTGACGCTGGACGCCGATCATGACGTCGTGCGGCCGGCCATTCTCTGGAACGACGGCCGCGGCGCCGACCAGTGCGTGGAGATGGCGGCCAGCGTGCCGGACCTCGCCGAGATATCGGGCGTTCTCCCCATGACGAGCTTCACGGCTGCCAAGCTGTTGTGGCTCCGGCAGAACGAGCCGCAGGCCTATGACCGCGTGGCCCATGTCCTGCTGGCGAAGGACTATGTGCGCTTCTGGCTCACGGGCGAGATGGCCAGCGACATGTCCGATGCGGGCGGCACGCAATTGTTCGATCAGGCGCAACGGCAGTGGTCGCCCGCCATTCTGGACGGGCTGGGGATCGACCATGCCCTGATGCCCCCGCTCCTGGAGGGGTTCGAAATCGCCGGCCGGCTGCGCCCGACGGTGGCGGCGTCACTGGGCCTGGGGGCCGGGTTGCCCGTCGCCTGCGGCGGCGCGGATGTCGGCACCGGCGCGATCGGCCTCGGCTGCGCCGCGCCCGGATCGGGCTTCATTTCGCTTGGCACCGGCGTCGTCTATTTCGTGGCGCAGGACCGCTATGCGCCCAAGCCCGACCTCGTCCTGCACAATTTCGCCCATTGCACGCCCGGCTGGTACCAGATGGCCGCCATGCTGAACGGCGCCAGCGCCCTGAACTGGGCCAGGAAGCTGATGGGCGTCGACGATATCGGCGCGCTGGTGTCGAGGGTGGAGGCCCGATATGCGGGCCCGTCTTCCCTGATGTTCCTGCCCTATCTGAGTGGCGAGAGGACGCCGCATGGAGACAGCGACATTCGCGGCGCCTTTTTCGGGCTGAGCCCGGCTTCCGACCCCGTCGATATCGCCCAGGCCGTGATGGAGGGAGTGGCCTTTTCGATACGCCAGGCGGATGAACTCCTGACGCAGGCCGGCAGTCCCTGTGCCGTTCCCGGTCTCATCGGCGGCGGCGCGCAGAGCCTGCTCTGGTGCCGCATCCTGTCGACCGTGCTGGGCCGAAATCTGGCGCGCTACGACGATGCCGATCTCGGGCCGTCGCTGGGTGCGGCCCGCCTGGCCATGATTGGCGAGAGCGGCTGTGGGATTGCGGAGATCGCGACGCCGCCGGACCACGAGGCGGTGATCGCTCCCTTTCCGGAGCAGGTCGAGCGCTATGACCGGCGATACGAGGCCTTCAAGGCGATGTTCCCGGCCGTCGCCACCTATTCGTCCCATGCGGATCGCTAGCGGGCTCGGGGGAGGCGAGGGCGGTTCAGCCGTCGCAGAGCAGCGCGGCTGTCTCCGCATCCGTGCCCAGCGCATTGATCATGCGCCCGCGCATCGCGGCGCGGATGGCGGGCACCTTCTCGGGTCCCGTGGCCACGGCAATGCTGTGTGTGACGCTCGGCAGGGCATCCAGCGGTAGCGAAAGCGTCCGTGCGTCGATGTCGGAATGCACCACCTGACCGTCCGCATTGTAGAAGCGGGCGCAGATCGAGCCGACTGCGCCGTCCGCGATGATCGCCTGCACGCGCGACGGCGGAAACAGCCCGTTGCGGAACGTCGACGCGCCTTCGGTCATGGCGCCGATGCCGACGATGGCAATCGACACGCGGTCGATCAGCTGGAAGACGTCGCTGACGCCCGAGGTGGAACGCAGCGCTTCGGCCGCCTCCATCGAGTCGACCACGGCAGGGACCGGCAGAACCCAGGCCCGAGCACCGATCCGCCGCGCCAGCGTCCGGCAGATTTCGCCGGTGTGGCTGGCCTCCTCGGCGCGGCCGACACCGCCGATCAGCGTCACGACCGACAGATTGTCGGCGCGGATCAGCCGGCCGGCAGCCGCGACACTGGCCACCGTCTCGCCATTGGAGACGCCGATTACCGCATCGTCGACAACGAGGTCCTCGATGCCGCGAAACACCGCGTTGCCGAGCAGTTGCAGCCGGTCGACATCGGTGGAGCGCCGATCGACCACGATCGCGAAGGAAAGGCCGAAGCGCTGCGTCAGACGCGCTTCGAGTGCGGCGTTGCGAAACGCCCTGGTCGCCACGCGGATCTCGACGATGCCGAGTTCCATGGCAAGCTTCAGATACCGGCTGACGGTCGCCTCCGAGATCTGGAGGTTTCGGGCAATCTCGTTCTGAGGGACCCCGTCCTCATAGCGGAGCCGGGCGACGTTGATCAGCGCCTGTTCGTCCGGTTTAGGGCGTGCCATGGGGCTCCTTGATCGCTGCCGGCTGGGCGAGGTCCGAGCCTCTTCGTGCTGACGACGCTATATCAGATATTGCTGCAATCGCTTTCTCTAAGCGCCTTTGTCGAGACTTTTTTCCCAAGCGGTCACAAGGCTCGCCCGGGGCCCGGCCGACCCGGCCGATGCCTCCTCTACTTGATGCCCGATCCGATGGCGCTATCGATGAAATAACGCTGCAGGAAGATGAACAGCAACGCCATCGGGATCGTCCCGAAGGTCGATACCGCCATGATTTCACTATACTTCGTATTCAGCGTCATCTGGAACGCAGCCATGCCGAGAGGCAAGGTGCGTAGCGTGTCGGTGCTGGTGATGATGAGGGGCCAGAGATAGTTGTTCCAGCTCAGACTGAAGGTCAGGACCGCGACGACCACGATGCTGGGCGCCAGAAGCGGAACCACGATCCGGCGCAGAATGGTGAACTCGCTGGCGCCATCGATCCGTCCCGCCTCGAGCAATTCATTCGGGATTCCCTGGATCGCCTGCCGAAGGATGAAGATTCCCGCCGCATTCAGGGCGGTGGGGAGCACGATGCCGGCATAGCTGTCGTGCCAGCCAAAGGCGTGCACCTGCAGGAAGAGCGGGATCACGATCGCCTCGATCGGGATCATGATCGAGGCGAGCACGGCGATCCAGATCATCTCCGAGTAACGGTTGCGCATCTTGGCGAAACCATAGGCGGCGAGCACGCCCAGGAAGAGGGTGATCAGCACGGATACGCCCGCCGCCAGCAGCGAATTCACCAGATAGCGGAGAAACGGCCGTGCCTGGAACGCCTTCACATAATTGCTGATTCCGGCGCTGCCGAAATCCCACAGGCTGCCATCCAGCAGTTCCTTGTCCGTCTTGAAGGAGGCGGCCAGCATCCACAGGATCGGAAACAGGGCGATGGCGGCAAAGATCGCGATGAACAGGATAATCGCGATGCGTTCGACCTGGGACCTATGCATCTCTTCGTCCTGAAATCAGCCAGATCTGAATGAGGCTCAGCAGCATGATGCAGCCGAAGAGCACGATCGAGTAGGTACTGGCCCGGCCCATGTCGAGATAGCTGAACGCCGTCTTGTAGATGAGAATCGTCAGGATCTGCGTCGCATTGGCGGGGCCACCATCCGTCAGCACCTGCTGGAAGACAAAGGCCTTGAGGCCGTTCACCGTCGCCAGCACGACCACCAGCGCGATGGTCGGACGCATCAGCGGCAGGGTGATGTGCCGGATCATCGGAAACAGCTTGGCGCCGTCGAGCCGGGCGGCTTCGAAGCAGTCGCGCGGCAGGGTCAGGAATCCGGCCAGGAAGATGATGGTGTAGTAGCTTGTCGCGTGCCACCAGCTCATGAAGATCAGCGCCCACGGCGCATAGGCGCCATTGGTGAGCCACGGAATCGACGCCATGCCGGCGGTATTGAGCGCGTCGTTGATCGGGCCGCGCTGGTTGAACATCAGCTTCCAGACCAGGGCGACGGATACGAACGGCAGGATGGACGGCAGATAGAGCAGGAACCGCCAGACGCTTCGGCTGCGGCCCAGCGTGCTGAGAAGCCCGCCCAGCACGAAGGACAATCCGATCACCGGCACGATCGTCCAGAAGACGTAGAATGCCGTCACCCAGAGCGAGCGAAGAAACTGCTCGTCCGAGGCCAGCCGGATGTAGTTGGAAAGCCCGGTGAATACGGGCGGGGACATCAGGTCGTATTTATGGAAGCTGATATAGACGGCGTACAATACGGGGTAGAGCTGAAAGATCGCCAAATACAAAAGGGCGGGCGCTATGAATATAAGAGATAAGCGTTTTCTGGATTGAAACACGCGTCGGTACCTTTCGGCCGGCGTAGTGTCCATCCGGTTTTCATGCCGGATGGACAATAGACTGCGACGGATAGTTAGTTCTGGCTACGCACGAAGTCGATCTGCTTGGCAGCCTGATCGAGCGCCTCCTGCACCGAAGTACCCTGCATCATCTGCTCGATGGCGTCCTTGATCGCCTTGCCTTCCTCGTTCCAGGTCAGCGAGCGCCAGAAATAGGTGCCGTACTGGAGCTGGTCGGCAAAGATGTCGGCGCCGATCGTATCCTTGGCGGCTTCCGACTTCTCCCAGCCCTTCAGGCCGGTCACGTAGCCGGTATGGCGCAGATAGCCATCGCCATCGGAGGTCAGGAAACGAAGGAAGCGCCAGGCTTCTTCCTGATTCTTGGATGCCTGGGTGACCGTCATCGAATAGTTGTAGAGCAACGTCTTGGGATTGGCGGGATCCTTCTGCGGGATCGGCGCCACGACGTAGTTCTTCTTGACGTCCTCGCCGAACAGCGGGGGCGACCAGATGCCGGCCATCATCATCGACTGCCGGCCATCGGAGAAGTCCTGCAGCGCATTGACCGGATTGACTGTGGCGTAGTCAGGCCCGCCGATGCCATCCTTGACCAGGCGCTGCCAAGTGTCGGTGAAGGCCGCGACGCATTGCGGCGAATTGATTGTCGCCTTGCCGGCGCTGTCGAGCACCTCGCAGCCATACTGGTTGAGGATCGGCCAATACTCCATGGCATACCAGAAGCCATCCAGGCCGAAGACCCAATTGAAGCCGAGGCGGGTGAAGTTGCCGCTCTCATCCTTCTTCTGGACCTTCTTGGCCATAGTGAAGAGATCATCCCAACTCTTCGGCCAGTTGGCCTTGTCGGTCACGTCGATGCCGACTTCCGCGAAATGTTCCTTGTTCATGAACAGCGCGAATGTATTCAGTTCCTCCGGAAGACCGTAGATCTTGTCATCGATCATCAGGCCCTTCAGGGCGCCGGGCGAATAGAGCGCTTCCAGCTCCTCATTGGTCTTGACTCCCATCGCCGGCAGGTTGGCTTCCGCCAGAATGCCCTTGCTGACGAATTTCGGATACAGGTAGTCGAGCACGTTGATCAGATCGGGCGCCTCGCCGGCCGCGATCGCTGCCAGCAGCTTGACCTCGTAGTCGCCGTGTGGATCCGACTGGAACGTGAACGTCACATCCGGATGAAGCTTGCTGTACTCGGCAGCCTTCTGCTTGATGAATTCTTCGGCCGGCGGGTAAGTGTGGTGCCAGATCTTCAACTCGGCGGCGCTGGCTAGGCTTGCCGACATTCCGATGGCAGCAACTGAAGCTGCGGCCAGAAAATTGATAGCTTTAAAAGGTCGCATTCTGGTTCTCCTCCATAGGTACTATTTTTATAGCTTTGTTATTGCTGGGCCGTTCGGGTCTTCATGTTGGCGATAACGCCGACATCTACGGGGATAGCAATCCGGCAATCGAAAATATCCCAACACGAGCACTATCGATAAATAGAGACGATCTGGACACTTATTGCAATAATTTATTATAAAGAAGGAAATTCAATTAAAATCGGACCTCTGCTTAAATGACCTTTCGTGAAGGTTGCCGTGACCTGATGCCTTGCGCCGAGCCGGGCCGACCGGCGGGCCCTGCGAGGCTGGGTGCGAAGAGGGATGGCGACAGGCATGGATGGTCTTCCCGATGCTGGAGGCGGATCAGCCCAACAGGCCGTTCGCCTCGGCCACGACCCGTTCGGCGGTGATGTTGAGAAGGCGGTAGAGTTCCGGCCCGGTCGCGGACTCGCCGAAGCGGTCCACGCCGATCACCGTGCCGGGGCCCTTGAGGAACTGATACCAGTAGAGCGGCGAGGCGGCCTCGACGAACACGGCCGGCGTCCCGAATGCGAGGACCTCGTCCTGGTAGGCCCGGTCCTGCGCGGCGAAGAGATTGCCGTTGGGAATGGACACCAGCCGCACCGACTTGCCCTGTTGCTCGAGCTGCTCGCCGGCCGCGAGGATCTGGGCCAGTTCCGAGCCGGTGCCGACCAGCACGATGTCGGGCTTCCCGCCGGCGGACTGGCGCAGCACATAACCGCCCTTGTGGATGCCCGCGAGATGGCCGGGCTCATGGGCGAACACCGCGCCCTCCTGCCGCGCGGCGACGATGGCCGTCGGCCCCTTTCGCTTGAATGCGGCCTCCCAGGCCACGAGCGCTTCCAGTTCGCTGCCGGGGCGCCAGAGCGACATGCCGGGGATCGCCCGCAGCGCCAGCATCTGCTCGCAGGGCTGATGGGTGGGGCCGTCCTCGCCGACGCCGATCGAGTCGTGCGTATAGAGGAAGACGGCGCGCAGCCCCATCAGCGAGGCCAGGCGCACCGCGTTGCGGCTGTAGTCGCTGAACACCAGATAGCAGGAGCCGTAGGGGAGCAGGCCGCCATGCGCGGCCATGCCGTTCATCATGGCCGACATGCCGAATTCGCGCACGCCGTAATGGACGAAATTGCCGGTGAAATCGTTCTTCGTGATCGAGCGGGAGGCCGACGTCCAGGCCAGCGTCGAGACCGAGACGTCGGCGGAGCCGCCGACGACTTCCGGCATTGTCTCGATGAGCCGGGTGGCGACCCGGTTCGATCCCTTGCGAAGCGGCTGCTTCGCCGGATCCGAGCCAAGGATCCGTGCGGCTTCCGCGGCGACCACGGCGTCGAATTCCTTCGGTAGTTCGCCCGCATTGCGGCGGCTGAATTCGGCGGCCAGCTCCGGGTAGCGCTTCGAGTAGCCGGCGAACAATTCGTTCCAATGATTCTCCGCGGCCGCGCCCTTCGCCAGGGCATTCCAACCCTGCAGGATCTCGGCGGGCACGAAGAATGCCGGATGATCCCAGCCGAGGTTCTTGCGCGTCAGCGCCACTTCCTCCACCCCCAGCGGGGATCCGTGGACCTCTTCCTTGCCCTGCTTGTTGGGCGAGCCGAAGCCGATGATCGTCTTGCAGCAGATCAGGGTGGGCTTGTCCTGCGACCGCTGCGCCGCCGCGAACGCGCTGGCAATGGCTGCGCTGTCGTGGCCATCGACATCGGCCACGACGTTCCAGCCCAGCGCGCGGAAGCGGGCGGCCGTGTCGTCGGCGAACCAAGCTCCGACTTCGCCGTCGATGGAAATGTTGTTGTCGTCATAGACGGCGATGAGCTTGTTCAGCCCCAGCGAACCCGCCAGCGATGCGGCTTCCTGGGCCACGCCCTCCATGAGGCAGCCATCGCCGACGAAGACATAGGTGAAGTGGTCGACGATCGGGAAGCCGTCGCGGTTGAACTCGGCGGCAAGCTTCCTTTCCGCGAACGCCATGCCGACCGCATTGGCGAAGCCTTGGCCAAGCGGGCCGGTGGTCGTCTCCACGCCATCCGTGATGCCCAGTTCCGGATGGCCCGGGGTCTTCGAATGCAGTTTGCGATGATCGCGAAGGTCCTGCACCGTCAGATCGTAGCCGGACAGGTGAAGGAGCGAATAGATCAGCATCGAGCCGTGTCCGTTGGATTGGACGAACCGGTCGCGATTGCTCCATTTCGGATTCGCGGGATTGTGCTTCAGGAAGCCGTTCCAGAGAACCTCGGCGATATCGGCCATTCCCATGGCCGTGCCAGGATGTCCGGAGCTCGCCTGCTGGACAACATCGGCGGTCAGGAACCGGATGGCGTTGGCAAGGTCGCGGCGGCTGGGGGATGTCATCGTCGGTTCCTATGAATGGATGGCATGCATGTCATTATGTAAGGTTGACCGTACAACTTATATCGACCCTCCTGTCAACTGCTTTGGCGAGGCGGGCCGAAATTCCGTCGGCGCTCCGGCGCCTTGCCGGTGCGCCAAGACGGACTTGGGCGGCTCGCGCGTGCCCACCGGGAACCACGGCGGATGCGGGGGCGGCCGGGGAGGTGGATCCCGGCGCGCCTCGGAGAGGGGCTGCTATTTCTTGTTCAGGCTGCGGCGGCGCCACTGGTCGAAGATGACGACCAGCACCACGACCACGCCCTGCGCGATGCGCTGGTAGAAGGGACTCACTCCGAGCAGATTGAGACCGTTGCCCAGCACGCCGACGAGCATGGCGCCGATGAGCGAGCCGATGACGCCGCCTTCGCCGCCGAACAGATTGGTGCCGCCGATCACCACCGACGCGATCGAGCGTAGTTCCTCGCCCTCGGCCAGCAGGGCGTTTGCGGCACTGAGCCGGGCCACGAGCAGGATGCCCGCGATCGAGGCGAGCAGGCCCGAAATGGCATAGACATAGATCTTCGTCCGGCCGACCGAGATACCGCAGACGCGCGCCGCCTCCCGGTTGCCGCCGACGGCATAGACCGCTCGCCCGAGGGCGGTGAATTTGAGCACGTAGATGGCGATGCCCGCGCAGATCAGCGCGATGAAGATGCTCGCTGGAATGCCCGCGACATTGGCCGTTCCAAGCCAGGTGAAGGCGGGCGGCATTTCACGGGTCGAGGAAGGGCCGGGCACGGACTGTCCCTGGGTGGTCAGCAGCGCGACGCCGCGAAATACCTGCATCGTCCCCAGCGTGGCAATGAAATCGGGGATCTTGAAGGTCGCGATGATCCATCCGTTGAGCAGTCCTGCGAGCAGTCCGACCATCAGGCCGGCCGCCAGGCAGACCGGGATCGGGAGGTAGCCGAGATCGACCCCGAACAGGACCAGCGGCGACGTCATCAGGACGGCCGTCGTCGCGGAAGCGAAGGCGGCTATGGCAGCGACGGACAGATCGATGCCGCCGGTCAGGATGGCGAAGGTCTGCCCGATCGCCAGGATCGCCAGGGGGGCGGTCTGGCGGCCGATATTGGCGAAATTGGTATGGGTGGCGAACTTCGGAGAGGCGAAGGACAGATAGGCGATCAGCGCAATCAGGGCGATCAGCGGACCTGCCTTGAAGAGAATGTCCCGCAGGGCCAGCCGCGACCGGTCAGCCTTTGTCGAGGCGGGGCTCGAGGTGGTCATTTCATGTGCCATCGTAACGCCTGTCAGTGAGAATGGAGCAGCAGCGCTTCCTGGGAGAGCTGTTCTCGCGTCAGTTCCACTTTGATGAGGCCGCTGCGCATGACGAGAACCCGGTCGGCCAAGGCGACCAGCTCGTTGATTTCCGACGAGATCATCAGGATGGAGGTTCCCGCCTCGACCAGCCGGCTCATGATCGCGAAGACTTCGGCCTTGGCGCCGACGTCGATGCCGCGGGTTGGTTCGTCAAAGATGAGGATTTTCGAGCCGCTCGACATCCAGCGGGCGAGGATGACCTTCTGCTGGTTGCCGCCGCTATAGTGCAGGAGCTTCTGGGTCATGGAGGGCGGCCGGATCCGCATCATCTTGATATAGTCGGCGCTCTCGCGCTTCTCGCGGCCGACCTCCAGCTTCGAGAGCATGGCGCGATCCGAGAGCCAGGCAAGGCTCAGATTGGGAGCGATCGGCTGCATCGGGATTAGGCTCTGCCGTCGATCCCGCGACAGAAGGCCGATCCGCGCGGCAATGGCATCGGCCGCGCTGTGATCCTTCAGTCGCGTCTCGCCGGCGTGGATTTCGCCGCTGTCGAAGGGCGTCAGTCCGAAGATGGCGCCCGCCAGTTCCGCCTGTCCCGCGCCCATCAGGCCATACACGCCCAGGATCTCGCCCTGGCGCAGCGAGAAGGAGACACCCTTGAGCGCCGTGCCTGAAACCAGATTTTCGACGCGCAGGACAGGCTGGCCGATGTCGCTTTCGAATTTGGGGAATTGCTGCGTCAGCGCCTGGCCGACCATCAGTCCGACGATCTTCGCCTCGCTCGCCTCGGCGATGGGGAGGGATGCCGCGAGCTGCCCATCGCGCAGCACCGTGACGCGATCCGAGATCGCCATGATCTCCGAAAGATTGTGCGAGATGTAGACGATGCCGTGTCCTTCCTCCTTTAGGAGGCGGATCACGTCGAAGAGGCGGCTTCGCTCGCTGTCGGACAGGGCGGATGTCGGCTCGTCGAACAGCACGATTTTCGGCGCGCGCTCCAGCACGCGAGCGATCTCGACCAGTTGCTGCTCGGCCACCTCTAGCCTGCCGACGGGCGCGCGCGGGTCGAGGTCGACGCCCAGGCGCTGCAGGATCGCCCGTGCGTTCCGCTCGGCCGCCCGCCAGTCTATGGAGCCGAAGCGCCGTGGCAGCCGGCCGAGATAGATGTTCTCGGCCACGGAGAGCGCCGGAACGAGGCTCAGTTCCTGATGGACGAGGCCGATGCCG
>Ga0182738_1001288_pt1 | contig 31827 bp, 14 predicted proteins | sample eDN5th30CBELigMG_FD_128876 | JGI IMG/M metagenome (GOLD analysis project Ga0182738, IMG submission 128876) | Enriched Miracle-Growth compost microbial communities from Emeryville, California, USA - eDNA 5th pass 30_C BE-Lig MG (version 2)... ...
TATCTCTTCTAAATGTTTCTTCAGTTTATCCCTCTGTCCTATGATCTTCTCTATCCAAATCTTGCTTTCATCTATTTTCACTACCTGTTCTTCTTTTCTTTTATCTCCTGGCAACACTTTCTCACTATTTACTTTCTCATTCAATTCCATTTTTTTCCTCGGCTGTATGTCCATTTCACTCACAAATTTCTTCATCATATTCAAATTACTCCTTATTGTCTCTTCTATCGGCTCTATCGGTCCACAAAACGACACATTTTCTTCACTCATTTCACTTCCTTCTTTGCTTTCTTTGACTCCTTTTACTTCCTTTATTGGTGAATTTTCACACATAGAAGTATCTCTCGTCTCAACGCAACTCTCCAAAATCTCCACATTTTCAACTCTAAATCCCACCTTCAGCTTATCCATCTGCACAAGTCCCTGATTTACCTTCGAAAACACGCTATTTATATCAACCTGACCTTCGGATACTGGACAAGCATTGATAAGGAATTTATCAGAAAGAGAAGTTTTCTCAGGGTCAATATCACTGGGCTGCATGGTAATGTCGATTACAGCGGTATGCTGGGGGAGAATGAGGCCTTGACGAGGCTTTACGAGGTAATTGAAAGGAGCATTTGTGCGGATTTTGTAGGCAATGGGGAGAGAAGTGGGGTTGGTAAGTTTTATTGAGGAGGTAAGGTATCTTTTTGGGATGTAAGTGAAGGGGAGGATTGAGGAGGGAAAGATGTGGAGGTAGTGAGGGGAAGTTGAAGAAGAAGTCATTGATGACATTTGGGTTTGAAAAGTAAGAAGTAGAGTATAGAAATATTTTTTGGATTTTGGCTGTTTTTTTAAAAGGGGAAATAGAATAGACTAGAAAAAATTTCGTTTGATTTAATTTTGTTTAGATCAGGTGAGAAAACTGATAATGTGGGGAAATATGGTTATTTGACAGCGGAAATTAATAGGAAGAGATCGGATGGGAGATCTGATCCTTTTTCATGAAAATTATCCGGGCTTTTCTCTTGGGAATATCTCGAGGGAAGCTTATTGAAAAAGGGAAAAGGGGTGAAATTTTGAAATGATGGAAGGAACGGAAATTCGATTTAAAATGAGTTTTAATTACTTTTATAGAAAATGTTAGTTAGAACAAGGAGAATATTGAGATGATGCTGATGAAGTCATTAGCTCACCAACTGATTTGATTTGGCTCTTTCAGGTGAATAAATCAAAGAGATACCTCTAGCTATGAACTCCAATTGTATATTCTTCTAGAACTCTCTGTTGTTTGATCTGTCTAAGTCATATTGGGAGCTTTTTAAGCAGGGATAAACCATGGGAGAGTGTTTGAATCTTGCAAAATTTAAATTGATTCATTTTGTAGTGGTGAATTAAGAGGTCAGTCTTATAAATCTGATCTCCAAATTTAGCCCTTTTCTAATCAACGTCCTGATCTTTAATAAAACAAAACCAATTAGCCTCTATTTCCTCCCTCTTTCAAAATCAAAAAGAACCCGAACTCCTTTGATAGTTTTCAACCAAAGAAACCTCCTTGAGCAAAAAAGGATTTCCCTCCAAAAAACAAAATCTCTTTCTTCAAATTCAAATAATTAATTCTCTCCCTCCTCCTCCGCTCAAAAGAAAGGCTCATTCCTCATCTCTTCACTCCAAACCAAAGAAAAAGAGTGAAGAAAAATTCACATTCATTCTCAGTGAATTTTTTCAGTCTTGAAAAATTTTCAAGAAAAAAAATTTCTTCACATAAAATTGGTGAAACCCAGAAAGAAAGACCTTGTAAAAATTTCGACATCTGTTCTAATAAATCCTCTTACCTTGTAAATTTATTCATCTTTCAACAAAAGAAACCCCAGCCTTGCTGATTTTCAGGTGCAAAATAATTCTCAAAATTCCGATTCTCAAAAAAACTCCACACTCCAATCTAACATCAAAATTGATTAAAGTTGACTTCTCTCTACGTTTAAAAAAACCCAATCCAATTCGTCACTCGTGCCGTCTCTTTTAATTTTTTTAATGCAAATTAAAACCAAATTGCCCCAACATATGCTCCTATGGGTCTACTCACCCATACAAACATCGTTGTCGACAATTTCAACTACGGTAAAGTCAACCCTTACCAGCACTACGTCTATTTCCTCACCCATTTCCACTCCGGTTTAGACTCTTACTGTTACATTTCTCACCTTTCCTGCTAGATCATTGGGTCGGATTGACTCCTTCTTGGAATTACGGCAAAATCTACTGCTCTGTTATTACAAAAAGACTCATCCTTAACAAATTCCCCAACATCTCCAACGTGGTATACCGACCTTATTTCTCAAAGAAACTCACCTATTTCAAACACAGGAAGGCTTGGAAATTAACACGCCATATACTATTTACCTAAACCCTTCAAAAACTCTCCATGTTGAAGTCTTTCTTTTCGATGCCAACCATTGCCCAGGTGCCCTTTGATCTTTCTATTGAAATCTGATCCAATAATCTAGGGGCGGTGATGTTTTTATTTAGGGGTTATATGGGCACGATAATCCATACTGGTGATTTTCGATTTCACCAAGGGATGATCACAGACAACCCAGTCCTTTATCCTTTGAATCTTCGCACGGCAAATCTGGCCAGATGTTCGATCCCAGTCGATGAAGTTATCTTTGATAACACGTTCTGCGACCCTGTTTTCAAATTTCCTCCAAGAGTATATTCAAATTCGCCTTCTGAGCCTCTAATTTTCATCATCCAGGAGAAGGCCTTTAAGGATTTGGTGGAGATTATTGACAAGAACAAAGACAAAAGGGTGTTGATTTCCACAGATTCTTTAGGAAAGGAGGAGATTTTCATTAAACTCGCTGAACATTACCAAACTCTGATTGTGGTAAATGAGAGCAGGTATAGTAGTATCCTAGCGATGGACATGAGACCGGAGTTATTCACGACGAATAAGCACGAAGGCTGGATAGAAGTTATCACAAAGGACCAAAAATGGAAAAGGCTGAAAGAATATAACGAGAAAGTGATCTGTATTACACCGACTGGCTGGGTCAATCTTGACACTTATTCATCTCCTGACGGCACAAAATACGTAAGAACTACTTTCTTTATAAAACTTAACCTCTTCCTATCAAGATTGTCCCATACAGCGCGCATTCAAATTTTGAAGAAATGGAGACTTTTATCAGGAGTATAAACCCAGCGATATTGAAATGCGTTGTTCGTAACCGAAAATCAGCAGAAGACGTTGAGAATATAAGAGAGTTCACGAGCTATATGGTGACCCTTATGCACCTGAAGCAAAAAGGCTATGAGCTTTTTGTTAAATACTACAAGGCGCCTGATTCTCTTTCTGAAGAATACAAAACGTGGCTGAAAGCAGAGAATAAGTCACAGCTGGAGATTGAGCTAGGCCTGAAGATTCCCGAGGACAAACAAGCAGAAATCAACACTTTTCTATTCGAACGAAAACATAAAGAGTTCTTTGAGAAGAAAAGGACAATTCGAATGGGAGCGAAGTTTAAAGAAGTTCACCACAATCCAAACCTCTCCCCTGACGAAATCCTTAGCCTTCAAAAATCTCCAAAGGCCCACAAATCACACAGTTTACCTCAAGAAGACGACAACAACAGTCCACTAATCCCTGAACTAAAGAAAAGCCGCAGCGCTCTCGAACATCCTGGGACAAACTCTGAGCCCCCAAAATTCTCACAAGAGACCCAAAAACTCTCAGAAGATGAAGAGGAAATTGAGGTATCAGAAGAGAATGTATCGACTGCGTCGTACCAGGATGGGAGTAAATTTGCATTTAGCATGATAAGATCGGGGTCAGTCTCGCCGTTATTGTCAGCAAGCAAGAGCAATAAGAGTGTAAGTCCACATAGAAGCGTGAGTCCGACGCCTATTGATATGGAAATAGAACCTACTCCGATGAATTTTGAAGATGAATATCGGTATACGGAACTCGCGTTAAACTCGCGAGCGTACAATCCGGCTGAAGATCCTCCATCACAGAATAAAAAACGGTCACAAAGTGATAATGGAAGCGTGAGTTCTTTCATACAAATAGAAGAAACAAGCCCTGGGAACTCTGCTACAAAGAAATTATCAAGAAAAAATTCGAGTATAAGCGCTCCAGGGACCGTTGAAAAATCGCTAGAGATCATCCAACAAATACCCCCTCCCACTGATAAATCGTTGCTTTCTGAGTATATTCAGCACCAAGTGAAAGACAAGAGAATAATAAATCAAATCCGCCTCAAAGAAAAGAACGAGCAGCTGAAAAAATCAACAAGTCTTCCTCAAGATCTCGTCGAATCTCGCTCTTACGTCCCCAAAGCAGCAACAGATCAGCACTCTGGTGTCCTCCAAATTGATCAAATACAGGCAATACAGGCCATGACACCGGAGGAATATATGAGGGATAAGCAAAAGAGGGAGACTCAGGCTATCGATTTGATAAGAAAATTACAAGGAAATAAGCCAAAAATGGCTTTACCTAAGCACTTCCAGAAGTTTATGAATAACAACGATCTTCCAACAGACGACCTTGTTCTCCAGGATGACGTCTTTGGCTTTGGCCAAAGAACAGCTGCTTCGCCGAGAATGGAAGACAATGTTTCAATACCGCAAAGATCCGCAGTGATGAACCCAGAACTGCCTGATAATTTCGTGTTTAATGAGTCGTCTTTGCCAAGAGGAGGGATACGAAAGAGTCTTTCAGCCGAAGATGGTGACAGTAGTAACAGCCTAAGAAATAATAAAAAGAAAGTTTTACCAAAACGAAGGTCGAATATCAGTGACACGCCGCAGTTTGGGAATAGTCAGGAGACAAATAGTGGCGAGAATAGCAATAGTCGTGGAAGGATGGAGATAGAGCCGTTGAATAAAGAGCAGTTTGCCAAGATAATGAAAGAGAAACATGAAGCCAGCAAAAAAGCTCTTGAGGAGAAAAAGCGAAAAATTCTTGAACGAAACAAAAAGGAGCTTTGGGATGACATGGAAGAAGAGGAAAAGCCAAAGTCCAAGTCCACAAAGCCATCCCCCACAAAACCTTCTCCCGCAAAGCCTGTAAAACCGGTTTATCATAGAAGAGAGCCGGAGCCAGAGGTAATAATGGAGGAAGAAAAGAGAGAGACTCAGCAATTAAAGGGGCAAATAATACATGTTGCTACAAGGAAAACAGACTCTTTGAGGACGGTCCAGAAGGTCCTCGGACTTCAAACTATGGAGGAAATTGAGCCAATGCCATTTCCAAACTGGCAAAGGGAACATTCTCCTTTGATTAGTAAAAGCCCGAGCCCTAGAAATAATGATAGTATTGAGAAGAAAAAGAGTACTGAGAGCAAGGAAATAGTAAAGAAGAAGACTTCTCATGAAGAGAAAAGAATGAATGAGAACAGTAATAGTGGTAGTGGTAGAAAGAAGAAGGGAGAGAGAAATGTGGAGGTCTCAGTAGACAATAGAGAGGAAACGGCGCATTTTAGAGTGGAAATTAGCGAAGATCTCAAGACCCCACATGTCCATATCTACTCCAGTAAATCAAAAGTTCACCTCCAATTATCACACTCCTCTGCCAAAGGCAGCAAAGAGAAGCCTCCGATTCTCCACAGAGAAGAGGAATCTGAAGAAGAAGAAGAGATTGAAAAAGAGAATAGTGATCATGATGAATGGCTGGAGCCACATACACAGGATGACTTTCTTGGAGCTGGAGGAAAATCTCGCTATTTTAATAATGAGATACAAGAAAGATCGAATAAGACAGAAGACACAAACTCTAGTGCATTGAGCTTCTCCAATAAGAAGCTTTTCAAGCCAAAACTTAACGAAAAAGGGCCAATAAATATCATGACTTTCTCTCAAATTAACCCCAATGTCCGTGAAAAACCTGCTTCTCCCAAAGCCTCTAAAGAGAATAAGAACGTCCCAAAGATCTTGATCTCAGGGAAATCTCCTTCAAAAGCAGCGAAATTAACCAATAACCATGATAATTGGCTGGACTTTCAAGATAGCCAAGAAAGTCTTCAGAATGATTCTTCTGAACATTCTTTAATGGAGACGCTTCGTGTTCCGCCAAAAACAGTGAGGAATTCACGTAGAAAGCCTGCTGAGGCCATCGAGGAGGATGAAGAAGGGGAGGATTACGAGGAAGAGGAAAAGACAAGTACAAGGGGGAAGGCTCAGATTCCATTGGATTTGTTTACAAAGCAAGGAAAGAAAGAGAAAGGGAAATATTTTCATGATGATTGGTTAGAAAGCTATGAGAGCAATGGACCAGAATCTAAGAAATCAACCCCAGGAAAGGACTGGCAGATAAAGGCGGCTCAGAATGTGAGCCATGTCGCCCCGAAAAAAGGGAATATTTTGACTGATAAGTTACTCTCTGTTGATAAGAAATTCCAAGAGAAGAAATCTCAAAGCAAAAAACCACAAGAGAAATCTGATGAAGATTCCTTTGGATTTGACGCAGAGCCTGTGGTAGTGTTCGAAGGCGATAAAAGAATGGTGGTTTCTGACCGAAAAAAGTCCTCTCAGGCGTCTGGGAAGATGAGCTTTGGGAAATCGACCTACACAAATCTTCATGAAAGTGACGAAGAGGAGAATATTTTAGTGAATAAAAGGAAGGAAGAGCCAAAGAAAAAGCCATCCGTGCCGAAAGAGTTGGAGACAAGAGGGACATTAGAAGAGCCAATTGATGTGGAAAGTTTGCCTGTGAAGAGAAAAAGGGGAAGGCCGAGAAAGGTACAGCCGGAAGAAGAGAGAATAGTGTCAGTAGGAACGAAAATTGATTTGACACCGATCGATTTGTTTAAGGATTGTGGGATATACCCATTGAAAAAGGTAAAGAAAACGCCGAAAGTGAAGCCTTTGCAACAGAATGCAGAGGAAAATTTGAGGAAATTGTTGGATGTGTTTATTGATAAAAAGTCTTTCCAATAACTTTGACGTGTGTTTTTGTGTAATATTTGTGTGAATAAAAATCGTTTGTTTTTCAAACAAAAGAACTGCCTTTATAGTTGATTTCTTATTTGTGGAATACAAAGAAAAAGTCTCACACATACACGTGTAGGAAATAATTAAAAGATGTAAAGGGAAATGCCTATTAAGAAATGCTATAATAGGAGCCAAAAACGTGTTCCTCGCCTCAGCTAGATTTAAAATTAAATTCCGGAATTTCGTCTTAAAATTTCTCTTTTAGCTCACAGTCACACTATAATTTTAACTTTTTCTCTTAGAAATACTGAAAAGTCACCTTCCTAATCTATCAATATCTGACCCATTTTCTTAAGGAAGAATATTCTTAAAGAATATTCAAGAGAGAGAAGGTTGAATTTAAAAGAGTCTGTCTTGAAATTTCAAAAGATTCGTTTTTCGAAAAAGGCGGGGAAGGAGAGAAAACAGGCTAATAATTAAGCAAATGTAAAATAAAGGATCAAAATAATAATTCCGAGGCGATCAAATATCAAATTTGAAAATTTTTCCGCCTTCTTCAATAATGATAAAATAGCAATTTTCTTTACAAAGAAAGTTTTAAATAAAGAGACGACTTTTTGGTGTGTGGGGTGGGCTGCTTCAATAATACTTCACAATTATTTTGTTGGCTCATTATATATATGGACAAAGTGTTTGGGGGATTATGAGCCAACCTCAAGAATACATTTAAAATATAATCGTTTACAATAGAATGTAAGACATGACCAAATATATGAAAATTGAGATAACTAAGTGTATATATTATATATTATAACAATTTATTTTGAAATACTTTTGCGGCGTTCGCCTTGTGTTTCTTAATTAGTTTTTTTTTCTTGGAATGATTTAAAATGTTCAATAAAGAGCTTCCAGTATGTGTCCAAACAAGATCCAGCGAGTTCATTATTAAAATAAAAAAGTCCTCTTTATTATCAGCTTCCTTTTGATCAATCATAGTTCTCAATTGACCAATATCCCAGCTGATAATAAACCCTTCTTTCACTGTTTAGACACGAAAATTCCCTTCGCGTTTTCTTTGGAATCTGGGAGGAAGCTTGGATCTTGTATCAAAAGGAGCTTTCTTCTTGTAATATGAAAACTTATCATATTCATAGCCTTCATTTCCGCTATGCTGTGAGCCAAAATTCTCTTTATCACTTCCATAACTTGACTGGGATTCAAATGATTTTTTTCTCAAATGTTGCTGCTGAGTATCATACCCAACTCCTCCATAGTAATACCCTTCCATATTATAGCCGCCTGCATAAGCTGCTGGCTGATAATATTCAGGATAATAGCCATAGACTGGCTGGATGTAGCCCATTTGAGGATAATATCCAGTCTGGTCTTGTTCCATTTCCTCATAGGCTTCTTCTTCTTCTTCTTCTTTATTATTATCATTATCTTCTTCACTGTAATAACTTCCCACATCACCATGGAACTTTTGCAAAGGGTCCTCTTCTTCAATTGTAAAGCAATCGGAAGGATCAAACACCATCTCCAAATCTCCCAAGAAACACCCTTCATAGAACGCGAAGCTCTCCGCCAAAGGCACAGATCTCACCGGAACTCCAAACTTCGTCTTTCCAGAAAGTTCTTCTTCTCTTTGGCTTCCTTTAGGCGAATCATTACCGTTATCAGTACTTTGGTCCTCAAGGCTTTCTTCTTGAGCGCGCTCTTTCTCGATCTGGCTCACAGTCTTTGCGAACAACAAGCCGGGTTTCTTCTCAGTACCATCACTAGCGTTCCCCAAGCCACTCATCATTGAGAAAAACTGGTCAAGTTTCTCGTTGATTTGAGGAGCGAGAGGGTCCAAGCTGTTGGCTTCGCAGTAGGAAAAGTGGATTTTGCGGGCGATGATGAATGTACAGGAAGCGAATCTATCAAAGAGTTTCTTGAGATATGATGGGATAGAAAGGTCTGAGAATAGATTCTGAGAGGAGAAATCGATCAAAGAAGAGTACATTTCGAAAGGAGTTTGGGAAGTTTTTAACAGAATTTCATTGATTTTCTCGACAAACTGGGAAGATATGGCATTGGAAATCAGCTGAAGAAGGCCTGAAAGCTTTTCTTGCTTAACCGAAAAGCAGGATTTTGGGCTGAAATTAGCTTGTTTGGTAGCCCTAGGGCCTGCTCTTCCCCTGACCTCGCGTGAGATGAAAACAGAGAAGGAAGAAAAGGCGTCATCCAAATGTTTACCGAGAACCGATTTCTCAACGAGATTCAGGGTAAAAGTGTGGGTGACGATTCCTTCGTTGTCTGTTTTGGCCTTTTTCCAGACAATGAGGTCTTTATCTTTGCAATCGGGATGTAGTTTACAAACCAAAAGGGCGTTGTTGGCCACGTTGGCAAGGTCAGACATGATTTCAGGAGCGTCTATTGTAGACACTTGCTGCTTTTCAGAGTCTGAGAGGGATTGCCACCAGTTTTTGAGCTTTTGTGATGAAAGCGATTGCATTTGTGAAAGTAAAGGTAATGATTATCAAAAGTTAATTTATCTAGGAACATATATAAAAGCCCGAATAAAAATTTTTGAAATTTGGGGATCAAATGAAATTCTGCGTAAATCAGAATTTTAACAAAAAACTCAAACTGATCATTTATGGTCATCTCTATTGAACCCTTCTGTGGCCTTTTAGGCCCTGGAAAAGCAAGTCGAGAGTTTCCCCAGGCAAATGGAACAGAATAGGGCAATGGGAATTTTCCAAAAGTTCTAGAAGGTTCTATGGATAAGAAATTTAAATGCAACTCTTTTTTTCGAAGAAGGGATAAAAAGTAATTCTGTTCAGAATTTTTCCTTCAGAAAGAAAATAAAATTAGCACAAAAGCGAGAAACCTAATAAAAGTTTTAAACCACTGGTTCTCACACGAGGATCCAATAGGAATAAAACCTTTAAATTTCCACGTGTTATTGAGTTTCCCGCCTTTACTTTGGGATTTCATTACCATCCCTTTTAAATCTCAGTTTTCCTACCACGTAATCACCAGAGCTCATTTGAAATTCCTTTGTGTGGAAATCTTGATAGACAAGGCGAGAAATTATAAAAGGGAGACTCATTTTTTTAAAGGAAAGAAGGATTTGCTGAGGTGTTTCTTGAGGCTTTTGGGGCATGTTTGTGTAGTCCTTTCGGGTGAAGCCTTCAAAAAGGGAAAGGGAGAAGTTCAAATTACTGGGATAATTTTAGTTTACAAATTTGTTTTCTTAGAAAAATTTTGTAACTGCTTTTTTTAATGAGAAAAATTTGAAATTTAGAAAAGAGAAAATCCTTCTAAAAATCTTCTTTCTTAAGAAAATTGACTTTTTTTTCGATATTTTCTCTTTAAGAAAAGTCCTTTATGAAGAAATTTATACAAAGGAAATTTGATGATTGACAATACCTTTCAAGGCTTAATTAGGATTTTTGCAATTCTATTTATTAGAACTGCTGATTACCAGTTTATTAAAAGATTAAGAGCTTCCCAAAGACGGACACAGCAAAAGGTTGAATTAAAAGAAGTTACATAAATCCTCACTAAAATTTTAAAGATTTGAATTTTGCTCAATGAAATCTTGACATGCTAACTGCTTATGTATGAAATTGTATTATTGCCTTATTTTTTTGAATTTTGGTGACATGATTTGGGGGCAGAAAACTGGGGTATTGGAGAGGAGAAAAGAGGCTATTTTTGATGTTAAATCTACTGTATTATCAAGGCTTTATGAAATAGCTGATAATTTTTTAGGTTGCTACTTTGATCACCTTAATCTAAAAACCTCAGTTTTTCACATAGGATCAGGATTTTTGGCCAATAAAGAAGTCTTTAATCCAGCAGTTTACAAAAGGATGAAGGTTTGATCTCAAAGAAATTTCAAAGCCCTTTTTGAAAAAGGGAAAGGAGTGAAGTTTATAAAAATACTGTATTGAAGTCTTTTCATTTAGGCTTCGAGAGGAGAGTTAGACTTGATCTATCTGACAAATTCCGTGTCAGAATTTATGGGAAAAAACTTTGAATCCCCGCGAAATTTCATGGGTTTTGTAAAACAAAACAAAGGCCCTGATACTGACTCAGTCCTGATCAGTTGGCTCACTTTCTGTGGGCTTTAATATATTTGAGGGGTTCTTTGTGGAAGTAAGAGAATTTTTGTTTGAAGTTTTCTGAAAGAGATTTTGCTAAATTTTTCAAGAGATTAATTTGGTGAATTTTATGACAAGGAGAGGGAGAAAAAGAGGCGAAACTCGTCTTTGAAAGGAAAGTTTTTGCCGAAACAAATCTGTTTAGAACTTTTTAAGAAGACTCATTTGCCTGATGATCTTCTTTGATTTTCTCTGTATGTATTATTTTCAAAGAAAATAATCAGAATTGAAAAACTTTCAAATAAAAGGCTCCAAAAACCCTTTTTATCAAATAGAATTGTTATAAAACTTCCATATAGCATAAACTTACCCGAGCTCTTCATTGATTCAAGCCCTTTTCGATAAAAACTATGGCAAGCTCTTTCCCATTGTCAATCTTTGAGTTATTTCGCTAACAAAACTTTTTCTGAAGGCAATATTCTTTTGAAAAAAAATCCGCTCCAAATTCTTCTAAAAATTAAAGCCAGCATTGTTTCCCCTGACTCTCTCCTGGTTTTTATTATTCGACCCTTTTCTGACAAAACAAATTTTTTAGGCTTCTTGTCAGATTTCGGGGTAAACCTTAAAATTTTTGTATAGAAAAATACTTTTGACTTTCTGGTAAAATTTCAAAATACCTACCGAGTTAAAATTATCAAAATTTTCATTTGCAGTTTTTGGTCGTTATTATCAGATTTTCTCTTCTCGTTCAATATTTCCAACAAAATAACTCTGAGCTCCATGGATTTAAAACAAAAAAAATGTCAGTTTTAGATTGAATAAACCTTTACTCGAATAGAAAATTTAGTTCTTTTTTCGTTTAGAGGGTAAAGGATAAAAGCTAAAACTCTCTTCAATCCTCTCTGATGAGATTTCAAAGTCGATAGAAATTTTATTTTTTCTCAATACACAATTGCACTTGAAAGCCTCGAAAACAACAAAGCTATTTTTTCCCAAGGGAAAAGAAAAATCAAAGGTCATCATTTTGCTTCTTAATTTCACTTGAGCTTTTCTTGTTTTCTGGGTAGTGTTGGGAATTAGGGTGTTCCCAAAAGATATCAAAATAGCTTAAACCCCTTTCTAAGCCATTTCTTACCTTAAAATGATTTTTTAAACTACTGAAAATGGCTTAAACTCCCAGCATTGTTTCTGAGAAACTTCATTATTAAATCTTTTCTCCTTGGAAATAGGAAAAAAAACTTCTTCTTCAAAACTCTTTTTTCATTGTCCCACCGCAGGGGGTTTACAAACAATCATAGGAACTCTCTTCCAAAAAATTCGAGAAATCCGAAAGTAAGGATTATCCGTCGTCGCAATCTTCCTCTTTTGAGAGTAATTTACAAGAAAGCAGGAAACTAATTTTTTCACAATTCAATCGAAGTCAGAAACTTCAAAGAGTTTCTTATCAGAGAGGTTTGCAATTGCAGAGTTCATTGCAAGGCTGCTGAATGAAGAAAGATCGAAGAGGCGAATTCTTGTGATTCAAAGTTCAAAATATTTTATGAATTTTTTCATCCAGAACAAGTTGTTCATAAAGAGCCACTAAACTTTTTTGAGGACAAAACAAGGGATAGTGAGTTATTTAGAGCAGTTTGAGAAAATGGAGAAGAGATTTCCAGAGGCTTTTGAAAGAAAATTTTTTCTCCTTCACATTTCTTCAAGTCTTTTGATATTATGAGTCTCATGTTTTTTTGAGATCAGATTTCACAAGATTAATTCATATACAAATTTTTTGCTTTTAAAAATTTTAACGGATATAACGAATTTCTCCAGAGTCTGATTTCTTGCCAAATTAAAGGTTATTGTCTCCTTGCGAACTCTTCTTCTCAAAAACCTCGAAGTTTTTCAAAATAGTCAATACTTTAAGCTATTGTTTTTGACCTTCCTTTTTTAGATCAGTCATTCAGAAAAAGAGAGAGAAAAAAAAACACTTAAGATTTTTTTGAGATTGAGAAAGTAAAAATTCATAAAGAATGGATAAAAAATTTCTCTTTATTTTCAATTTTTCCTATAAAATCAATTTTCACAAAAAACAGATTGGAACCTTGAAATATCAGATTTTCAAATTTTTTGAGGAATGAATACTTTATGAGAAAATAATCATAAAAATTTCGAAATATGACAAAAAACTATTTCTTTAGAATCAACTAAAATTCTTTTTCAGTTTTTCCCAATAAAGCTCAATGAGCAATTCTTCTGATATACAAATTTTTCATACTCTCGAAAAAATCCTATTTTACCAAACTTTCTCTCCATTCTCACTCCTTCCAACAAAAGAACCTCAAGCCTTCAATGGTTCCACGTTAAAAATTGGTTTCTCTGGCCAATTCTTAATATCATCTTGATTCTCACACTTATGATTAAAACATCCTGCAAACTCCTCCATATTCTCCTCCAAAATATCATCAATATGCTCACTCAAACCATCCACTTCCATCTCCTCTTCGTTAAATTTCACTTGTGAAACGTCCCACTTGACGCAAAGTCAAAATACAAAGTCTCATCATTAACCCCAAAAAACAGCGAAAAACTGTGGTTGAGAACCTCCTTTATTGAATAAATCTTTGCTTTGAACTTATTCTCTGGCTCATTTTTTTATCCAAGCGGACATCCCTTTATTGAAATATCTCGCCAAACAACCTTGTACGTAGCTCACGCAACTTTCACTAAAGTCTTCAATTTCGTGTAAATCTCCGCAGTTTGGTGGAAGGCTTGAACGTGGAGATTGTGGATTGAACCGTAGATGATGTCATAGATAAAGTCTCCGAGATGTTCAACGAGCTTTTCTTCGTCTTTGATGTATTCTGGATCCATGCTTTAGGCTGAGAAATTAATTATTATTCAAGATAGTTTGGAATCTATTAATATGGGAAACTATTTGGAGGCAAATCGAGACGAATTTCCTTTGTGATGGCTGAGGGGATGACCTCTATATTTAAGAAAATGAACCTGAAAGCCAATGAAATTGTAGGCTGGATATCACCTTTTTGGAGATTGAATAAGAATGTCTGAATGAAGAAATTTGGTACTATGAAGATGAAAGAAAAGATATTGTAGCAAAAGATTCATCTTGTCACAAAGATTTGATTTTGGAAAGCTCAATTGGAAGAAAAGATAGATAAGCAAATATTTCCTTATTAAAGAAGCTGAAATTTATTACTAGAAATTTATGGTGGAGACTTGATTAAAAGAAAATAGAACGTGGGGTTTTTGTGAATCAATCATTTTTGCACTCAAAATGATTTCTTTAATTTTAAATGAGATTCAGAAAAGTCTCCAACATTGGCGTCTCGCACTTGATATCAAATGGAAAGGAAGGCAAGTTTGCAGTCTGATGGTTTCCAACTATGACTAAAGAGTTATTGAGAAAATAAGACAGAAAACTTTTCTGGTCAAGGAGTTTAATTTCAATAGGAATATAGATGGCAAGTTTCTTCGTCAATTTCAGGCAAAAGTCGTTCATTTTGAATGAGATTTAGATTGAAAATCCCTCTTGGAAACCCCAAAGAACTTTTTTCAATGTCAGGATTGCTCAGTTATACTGAAAGAATTTCCTGCAAATTAATTCAAAATTACTCAAAATATCGAATAGAAATAACTAATGGCTCATTCATTTGACATAAAACTTAACAATTTAATTTTCAGAAATCAATTAATTTACACAATAGCTCTTTTCACATCCACTAAAAATCCCAAAAACATCACCATTTAAATCAGTTTATTTCTTTCAACGACCTCATCAGCATCTTCTAGTCCTCTTCCTTTTGCCTTTCATCATAAGAGAAATCAGAATACTGAGCAAAATCTCTCCAAAACCTTTATTAAAGTTTCTCTTTGTTAATCAAAATCTCTATGAATCTTGACTCCCAAGCGAGTCTCCATCCACCAAATCAAAACTCCCGTCATATCAAATTGTAACATAAACGCCGCAAAGAAAACCTCATGATAATCTGCCTGAAACAATGTCCCATCAAGAATAAACTTCGTCTCATAAATCATATAAAGTCCATATAAAACAGCCAAAAGCACACAAATAAACATTCCCAAATTATCAACAAAATTTCTTATAAGCACCGGCTTTACAATAAACAGCATCACCAAACTCCAAACAAGAATCCACAAAACAGCTTTTCTATGGTCAAAGGTTCCTCTCATTCGATAAGCAAAGCCCAGAAAAACGACATGAAGTGATAATATGAGGCTGATAAATAGGGTTATTTCTTCAAAGTATTCAGGCGGGGCAAGCAATCTTAACACAAAATAAAGGAGAAAAGTTCGAAGAATGAAGGCGACGAGATAATTGTGTTGATTTCTTTCACCTTGACGAGAGAAATACGACTGGATTGTTGACAGAACGGTCAAAGCAAACAATATGGTCCAAAAGTTTATGGAGGAAAAAGTGAAGAGCTTCATTATAGTGGAGTTTAGAGATCTTCCGAATAGAACGTGAGCAAAGAGAACAATAGAGATCTGGAGGGTAAGAGCAGCGTAGACTTTTTTCAGGAAACTGCGAGTAGGAGTGTAATTCTCTTCTCCTTTGTATTCGTAGTTGGCTTCGAAGAGCTGGTCTTCAAGTTCGTTGTTCATCAGAAAGGCTTTGTGGATTTTATTATTTTAAAGATCAATAATTGAGGTTACTTAGTTAAAATTGTATACAGTCAATCTAAAGAACATCATAGTTGAAGCTCATTTTTCTCAGAGGAGGGTTCAAAAACAGAAATGTATGATTTCCTTTATTCGTCATGAAATCAAAATACAAAGCATCGCATAATTTTTCTTCTTATTTTTGAGCGAGATATGAGACTAAATTTCTTTGAGGGATATATTTTTGTTTTCTCAGAGCAAACCAACAACATATTAGCTATTCTTTTAAATAAAACTTTGCCATAATTTGAAGCCCCAGATTCCAAGCCAGGGTTCGGAATCTGAGTCCATGCAAAATCAGGACGGATCTAAGGTGAAATCTGGACAAACCTTCCAAGTATTTTTTCACGATATTTTTAAAGAATAAAGAGGTTTTTCTGATAGTTTTATGATTGATTGTGATTGAATCTCCAAATGAGAGGTTTTGCTTTTGAGAAATTTCAACCAAAAAAATTTTGTTCAATTTTTTCCTTTTTGAGAAATTTTTTTTTAAAAGAAAAAAATTTTTCTCAAAAAAAGTACAAACGTTCAAGGAGAAAGAAACAGGGAAAAATTGGGAAAGATGGACAAAATCCTAACATTCCTTCTGAACTCTGTTTTAAGCTGATTATGGAAAAGACGTTTTCTCATCAAATTCCAGCCCAACCCTTCATTATGAAAATTGTTCGCTACTTTTTTTCTAGAATTAATTTAAAAGATCGAACAATTCAAATCTTCTTATTCTGGCTTCACAAAAATTTGTCATGAATTTTTATTCTCTCAAGAAGCCTCTTTGCTTCTTCTCTTTCGAAAATTTCTCTCAAGGATCTTTTGCAAAGCCATTTTTCTTTAAATAGATAATCACAATAAATTCTTCCCATAAAACTTTCTCATTATTACAGTATAACAATATGTACTTCTTTAAACTTCCAAATTCTCAATATTTACATCATCTCTTTCTTGATATTCTCATTCCCATTCCTTTCCATTGAAATAATTCACAACAATAACTTCTCTTTACACCTTAATTTCTCCTAGCCCTCAGATTAGGATGACACTTCTTTACAAACCAATAGATAATCCCAACCAAATCGTACTGTAACATGAACGCTCCAAACATGTACTGATTATGATCAATTTGATACACAATCCCATCAATAATAAATTTCATCTCATAGATCAAATAAAGCCCATACAAAACAGTCAAGAAGACCGTCACTGAAATATCCAAATGCGTAAATATTCCCTTTATAATCACATTCTTCAGCAAGTACAAGAACCCTTCAGCCACCATCATCCATATCATCAGCCACAAAAACGCCATTCTCCGTCTATAGCTTCCCTTTATGGTCCACGCGAACACCGTAAAGGTCAAATGCAAGGCCAAAACAAGGCTAATAAATAGCGTAAGTTGTTTGAAATAAACAGCAGGCACGAGGGCTCGCAGCATAAAATAAAAGATGGCCGTTCTGATAATCATCACAATAGCACATTTTACTGGGCTGGTTTTTATCTTAGGGCCAAGATATAGCTGTAGAATCAAGACGAAAATGAAGGGAAAGACGATAGCGTCGACTGTGAGATAGGAATTGAAAAGAGTATTTGTAAGGAAAGAATTGAGAAGAGGGCCGAGGAAGATGTGGGCTACCAGGACGAGAGAGAGCTGGAGATCAAGAACAAGAAAGACTTTTGTGAAGAAAGAGGATGTTGGGGCGTAGTTTTCTTGGCCGTGGTACTCGTATTGGGCTTCGTAGTCGGAGTCATCAGCGTTGTCATTGACATTCATTGGGTTTTTGTGGAGAAAAGATTATTAAAAAGAGGAAAAGAGTTTTAAATATTTTAAGGCGGAGATAAATACTGTGAAGTCGAGGTAAGAAATATAAAGGAATGAGAGCTTTATTTAAGTTTCAGAATAAAATTTTTATTAAGGGCTAGAGAGTTTATTGAGATTTTCTTGGAGAAAGAATGATCTAAACATTTGAAACTAATAAAATTTTTCATGAGAATTGGGATTTCTCGAGGAATTTTGAAGCGATCAGGGAGGCCTTGAGAGGGTTTTAGAGAGCTAGGGTGTTGCAATCAGTTGCATAGGTTCTTGTACGATCCTAGAAGGATTTTTGAATTGAAGAAAATTCGAAAGATTTCCAAAGAGAAATTTTTCTGTATTGAAAGGATTGCTTGAAAATCTCTTTAGGTCAGAAAGGACCTTTCTTCTCATGGATAATAATGCTTTTGGAAGTTCAAAAAACTATTTTTGTGAAAGAACAGAGAAATCTAAGGTTTTTCCCTTCCTAATGTGAAAGATCAAATCCAAGATTTTTCCCTTTATCAATTTTCTTTTAAATAGATAACCACAGAAAAGTCCTTTGGTAACATTATAGAGGTTTCGGACAATACTTTCGAGACATCCTCTAAAATTTTCAATACCCTTTAAAAACTATTCCATTCAAAGAAACATCTTTTCTTCAATTTCTTCGTTAATACCAACAGCATTAATTCCTTCTTCTCCCATTTTGATTGTCTGGATCACAATTTTCAATGAACCAATTGAATATTCCCATCAAGTCATACTGCAAAGTGAACGCTCCAAAAATACACTGATTAAAATCAGTCTGATACACATCTCCCTCAAGAATAAATCCCATCTCATAGATCAAATAAAGCCCATACAGGAATGCCACAGAAACAGCCCTCAAAAAGTTCTCCTCCTTTAACAAAAACAAGAGCCCAAATATCGCTCCCAGCCATATTACCAGCCACAAGGACGCCCTTCTTCTCCTATAATTCCCCTTTAGCGTCCACGCGAACACAGTAAACATCAAATAGAGAGAGAATACAAGGCTGATAAATTGTGTGATTTGCCTAAAGTAAACTGGATGCACGATGACCCGAAACATAAAATAAAAGATAACAGTCCTTATAATCATCACGAAAGCACATAAAACTGGGTTAGTTTTAAGCCTAGGACCAAGAGCAAATGGAAGACCGAAGATGATGAGAAAGAGAATGATAATGGTTCCAATATTGAGAGAAGTTCTTGCAAGAGCCTCTGTCAGGAAAGAATTCATTCAAGGGCCAAGGGAAATATGGGCGATTAGGACAGTAATTAGCTGAAAATCAAGGATAAGAAAGACTTTTCTGAGGAAAGCTGAGGTTGGGGTGTAGTTTTCTTTTCCAAGATATTCGTATTGAGGGTCCTCAGCATTGTTGTTGGCATTCATTGAGTTTTGATCAGTAAGGATTTGCGAGGTTAATTATTAAAGATATAAAAGAAGAGGAGATTTTTTAATTTGGAGATAATACTGTAAAGTCAAAAAGAAAAATAAATAAATCAGAGCGTCATCAAAGGCATGGGATCAGTTTTGTGAAGGATGAGAGAGTTTCTTGTGAAAAATAATAAGGTTTTTTATGAAATAATGAGGGTTAGGGAATGATTTTGCAGAGATCAGTGAGGTCTGGAGGGGGTTACTTGTGTGATTTTTTGGAGAGTTGGGACATTGCAAAGAATAGCAGAGGTTTTCGAAAGATCATAAAGGGATTTCTGAATTGAGAAAATTGATCAGATTTGGAGAGAGAAAGTCTTCTGTATAGAGAGAGTGACTTTACTGTATGTTGAATTCTGATTGAAATCGGATAGAGACTTTTTGAGGAAGAATGATGCGCTAGAAGCTGGAAAAGGTTGTGAGAAGTTCGCGGAGTTTAGTATTTCAAGGTTTGCTTATGCGTGGATCTGGTGTTTTTCCTTCATTCTTTTGCAAGGTTTTTTCACATGAAACCAATTGAAGGAATTTTGTATAGAGGAAAATTTATTGTTTAGTGCATTTGTTAATTAAAAACAAGATTTGATGAATTTTTCTGAAAGAAATCTGTCAAAGGACACTGCTGAGCAATCAAAAGATCTAATACAGAACTCCACCTCATAGCTTGGAGATGAACGAAATTCCCAAATTGAAGAAGAATCGCTTGATTTTCAAAGGAACAAATGATGAAGAAGGGGAACAAGAAATGTCGAGAGAGATTCTCGGGGGACTCTACATTTTTATGTTTCGCAGAGAATTCGATCTTTCTTAGTCTGATTAATTTTTCTTTTCATTCGAAAATTTTCTTTGCGAAGTTTCATGAAAAAATTAATTTGAGCAGTTTTTTTATTTCATTCGATTCAAATTCAGATCAAATTTTTTTTTTCTTTCAATAAAATTGACATTTCAAAGTTGTTTTCAGCAAAATTCCAACCCACGGTAAAAATTCTCTGAGCACCTCAAACAAGTAAATCTCTCACCTGCTAGTTCTTTTCCCATTTATCTTCCTCTTGAGCTCCTGATAAGACATCTAAGTGCCATATCTAGTTCGAAATTCCTTTATTAAGACGAAGTTTTCACATGAGAATCATCCCAAATTTTAGTCTTATATAGTCCCTTTGAGTCCTCATTACTCCCTTATACTCCAATCTCCCCTTCCTCCTGTTGAAAATTACCTCTAATCTTTCCTCAGTCCAAGTCTCCTCAACTGCTTTATCGTTCTCTGAACCTGATGAAATCATAAAATTACCCTCTTTTTCCTCAAAATAGACTCTTACGTTTCTCCTCCGTTCTCATTAATCTGCCCAATCCCCAACTCCAGGAACAACCTCTTTCCAAATCTCAATTTCTAAGTTTAATCTCTTCATCAGTTAGTCCTCAAAATTAATATTTTCTCTTTCCATGCAATTCCCTTGCTCATTAAATTTCTCAATAAAACTTTTTAATTTTGCCCAAATCATTAGACTCACCCCACTCCCTCCCTCACCAATCTCTCCATCTCCTTCCCGCCGTACCTTCCTCCCCTATTTTCTGACTTTCTAATTAGCTGTCCGCCTCATTCTCTCACCCCACTCTCCTTGATTAAAATTCCTTTCAAAAGATCTCATCTTTTAGGTCAGAATCTCCAAGAGCCCTGAAGACCGACAAGGAAACCGAATAAAAACGAAGCAAATCCAAGTCCCATGAAGCCACTCAGGTAAATGGTAGGAGTTAGGTGGTAACCGAGTACTTTAGGGTAGTTGAGGATAGTGGGCAACAGTGTAAAAAACTTAGGTTTAGTGGTTTAATTAAATCGCTTTACGTTAATTGGAAAAACAAAATTTTTTCGATTTAAAAACCATCTAAAATTTTAATCTGCAGATTTTTATAACCGATTTTTTCCGTGACCCGTGACCGTGTTAAACAATATTTTTCTCGAGAAAATGAACAATTTTTCTGGTAACTGGTATATGTAGGAAAGCGTATCGCCGAGTTAGGACATAGACAAATCTTCATATATGTGTGATAGTGCATAAAGGAGCAATGACATCATCGTGAAGGAGGGGGTTTATACACAAGACGAAGGCTATTGTTCTTCATAGTTTTCAGGGTTTTCACAGTTAAAACAAAAAAAATTTCATATCTTCATTCATTTAACAGCTAATAAATTCGTTGAGAAAAAATTTCATGGGATGATTGATTGGGACCATTTTAATAATTAATCCATTAAATTGTTAATTATTATTATTTCTATCTCCATACGCATCAACTTTGTCACTCAGTATGGAAACTACAAACAAACGCCGCAGCCGCAGCACTTCACGCGGTAACCCTCTCTTCTTCTCCATCACCTAACCATCCCACAGGCCAATCACTGAGTTTCTCACAAGAAGCGACTCTTCCGGTTGAATCCCAAGAGCCAGAAATCATTGAAATCGAATCTGAAAAGCCCAGAACCCGAAGATCTTCCAGCAGGAAACCAGACTTTATCGAAGACGAGGAAGAGCCTCAAGGGACAATGGAAGAAGAGGAAGATGATTTCTCACCAAAAGTAATGACAATTTTTCTCGATAAATCCATTGAGAGTTATTATTTATAGGCAAAGAAGCCCCATGGAGATCATTGTCAAGTCTGTTATTCGACGGTTTCAAGGAAATTCCTTCATGGAGACAGCAAGGACCTGTATGATCTCCTTCAATGCAGAATGTGCGGGATTAATGTCCATAAAGTTTGCTATGGACTTAAAACTCCTTTTGACCTCCAAGTCAGCGAGAAAGGAACTTCCCTCGTGAAGTTTTTCCTTTGTGATCATTGCAAAGAAGGCGATGCCTCTCAGTCTCTCGTACTTAAACGTTCTTCTCCTCCTCCTTTATCTAATGTCCATTCTGTAGAAATGTTTTATATGTGATAATAAAGAGGGATGCCTCCGTAGATCAACAGACGGCAAATGGTTCCACACATTATGCGCAATTGGAAGCCCAAAAATCACTTTTAAAGACATCACGACAATGTCAATGGACCTCTCAGGGTTCCGAAAGAACACACAGAAGATTCCAGTCTCAAGAAAATGCCGAATTTGCAACAACAGAGTGCAGACATTTGGCTGTATAAACCGCAACAGTGACGATCACTGTCACTTAAACTGCGCTCTCAGAGAGAAATTCCACAATCCAACCGAAAGTGAATGGAAAATCTCCTTCTCGTTAGCTGACGAAGAAGATCTGAAGGTCAGCCACTGCGTCGAAGAACATTCTATTATTGCAAATATTCGCGATCTGAGCCTGAGTCTTGAGCAGGTTATTGAGAAAACTGGAATGAGCGAATTGACAGGCGGCTCTTTTAAGAAATTAAAGGCAACAAGTGTAAGAGAAACCGCCACAGAAGGCAAAAAGTCAAGAGGAAAGCAGACTGTAGAAGCCAGTAAATATGACAAGGAGCTTTATGAAACAGCAAAAAACAAGGCCCAAGCGAACTTAAACGAAGGGTTAGCCTCACAAAGAGATGAAGAGGAGGAGGATGATGATGAGGTTGTTGGAGGCCGTGTTGTTGTGATAAAAACTGTGGATGTTGACCCAGAGGATGAGGACCTAGTCCAAGAGGATGAGGATGACGATATTGAAGATGACTTGAAGAATGTTATTGATTATTCGACTCCTGACAGTTTGATCAGGGTTATTGAAGATCTTTTCAAGGAGATTTTGCCTACCAATAATCTCTTGGAAGTCTACAAGAATAATCAAGTCAAAGTCAAAGAAGATTTACGCGATTTCCCTCACGCTGAGAAGCTAAGCTTCCCTGAAGTCTTGCTCTTTGTGAACGTCTTTTACAAACGCGCACAAGTTCTTCTTGGAAACTTGTGTCAGATCTCCGCTATTGAAGCTCTCCTTAAAGCCGCCAAGATGATTCCTTTCCCTTTGAATCATTTAATCAAATCTTTGAACACCAAGTACTTCACAGGCTTGGCTTTGGACTCATTATTGCAGTCAAATATTGAACAATGTCGTCCAGAATCCGCATATGAGCCAATCAAAAAGAAGTTTGATGAGGCGATTATCAGAAGAAATACCAATGTCCTTGAACAGGTCTCAGAATTTGAGACGATTTACGTCAAAAAGCCAGTGAAAATCTTGACTTCACAATACGTAGAACTGAGAACTTTGAAGAAACAATTAGGTTTCCTCAAGAAAGTTTATGAAGAAATTGCTGATGAATTCAACTACAACGGCCGTAACAAATCCGGAAGAACCACAGCTACTACCAAATCAGGCACTTCCCGCCACGAAACTCCCAGCAAAGGCCCTGTAGTTGTCCAAGAAAACTTCCCCGCAGTTCCTTTATCGAAGATTTCTGAGCTAAACGCCCGAGCAAAAGCCTCACATCTTCCTGAAGATTTCCCAGAAATTCAACTCCTAAAAGACTACGTCGGAGGCAAAGAAGGACTTCTAGAGATTGAAGATTTCAGGAAAGACTTTGGTTCTGACCTTTCTGTCAGCGGAAAGTCAAGTCCAAGAGGAAGCCCAAGAAAGGTTTTCGAAGGGCCAAAAGGGCTTGTGAAGATCGTAGAAGTGATCCCAGCGGCCCCAGAGACGCTCAAAGCGAGCAAGAGAGGAAGGCCAAAGAAGGCGGAGAAGACACAGGAAGAGTTGGAAGAGGAACATAAGGAGCAGTTGAAGAGATTGTTGAGCTTGCCGACGATAAAAGAGACGGAGGAAGCGTTGGAGAAGGCAAGAAGAGGACTGGAGTTTAGGAAGGTGAAGGTGTTGGAAGCGAATTTGAAGAGCGTGGAAGAGTGGAGAGTGGACTTTGAGAGAGCTGTGGAAAGGAATGATGGGACTTTGGGAGGATTGATTGAGAAGATTGAAGTGGTGGAAGTTTATGTGCCGGAAATGAAGAGAGCAATGGAGCTGAGAAGATCATGGAGCTTATGGCAACTAAAGGTGAGCGAGATACAGAGAAAGATGAAGAAGAGAGTGGAGAGCTTGTTTGAGGAAACAGGAGGAATGGTTCCGTTTAAAGATCTGGAGAAAGTGATCCAGGAAGGCGAGAACGTTGTGAGCTTGGAACAGGATGATGGAACTGTGAGAAAATTGGAAGAGAAATATAAAAGAATTTGCCAGATAAGAGAAGAGTTCAATAGCGGAGGAAGACCTGATTTTGGTAAGCTAGAAGAATGGAAAAAGGAGATCATGGAAATGAATGTAAAGCTCCCCGAAATGTCTCGTTTCGTTGCCACAGTCGCAATCAATGAGAATTTAAAGAGAGATATCGAAGACAAGATCCCTCTTGATAAATTAATCAAGAAATTGGAAGGCTCAGAGTACGTCTCAGAACGAGTTGACCTCCACCTTTTCGAGCAATTAAAGGAGAAGGTCGCCGAAGGTAAGCGAATTCAAGACCAAGCTAAGGATCTTCTCAAGAAAAGGGGCTCCTATGAAGTCCAAGAGATCGCCAAATTGGCTCAGTTATCAAGAGATTTACTCAGTAGAAAACTGAGCATTCCTGAAGAGAACTCCATTGATAAGATTGTGAGTGAGTTCCTGGAGTTTATTAGCAAGGTTTATGATGTGATTGTTGGAACCTTTATTGAACATGAAATTTCTCATCATTCGCTTTTAACAGGAGAATATGACGAGAGTTTCCAAGGAAAAACTATCAATGAACTTATCGAGCAGTGCAAAAGAGAAGGCCATGGAAAGCTTAATCTTGAAAAAGCAAGAGAAATTGAAAAGGCTTTTGAAGCTTCAGAAGTGGACAATATGAAGATTGCCAGCTTGAGGGAGTTCTATAAATCCCTTGCAATTCCTTTGTGGAAAGCAAAAGCAAAAGGGCTCCTTGACGCCGAGCAAAAGACCTATCAAGAGATTCAGAAATTTATCAATGATATTCCTCCAATTGAGCAGGTTTCTGATGAGGATATCGTGTATTTGAAGAAGATCCAACAAGTGGAAAAGAAGATTTCGGCTTGGGACAAAGAAGTAAAGGACTTATTGGAGATCAATTCAAAGGAACATTTTATTGCGCTTATGGACGAAGCTTTTAAGAACAAAGCACATAAAGAGACTTTCCAAAAGAAACTAGACGATATTGTTGACAAAATGAAGAAGCCAATGGACCAATATAACAAGGAGTTCTATCCTTATTCTGACCTTGATAAAAGAATCCGAGCTCTAAATAAGGCTATTGGATGGGTGAAGTGGATTTCTTCTGCAATAGAGATTCGCGCAAAAATCATCAATGAAGACGTTGAAAAAGTCGAATATGAGAGAATCAAAGAGATGTACGACAAGATGCAAAAGTTCACTTTGCCGGATTCCAAGGGGTTATGTAAGCAGATAGCCGATTGGTATCGAGGCGCTGAGAAGGTTTACAAGGACTTTTTGTCACAATATGAAAAGAAAAGAGGAACTGGAGCTGACAAAAAGGGCAAAGAAAACCTCAATATGGCGAAATTGATCAAAAAGAATGAAGAGAAAATCTCAATAGAAGAAGCCCAAAGAATTCTCGAAAAGCTCAGAAAAGGAACAAAGGAAGTTGAATTCCCCGAACAAGTCCGAATTATCGAAAGAGATTTGAACGAATTGGAAGAATGGAGCTCAAAGATAAAGGAGATTACAAAGAAAGTCCGTGAAGGAATTAGTCAACAAGGAGAAGAAGCTGTAGAAATCGAGCTGGAAGATGGCTTAGAAGATGAAATTGAAGAATTAAAGCAAAGAATGTTACAGATTCCCATCCGCGATGAAGATTTTGAAAGAGGATTGGAAGTTTTGGACTGGACTTATGACGCAGCAAGGGTCAGAACTCAGACCATCACCATAGAAATCTTAAGGAAACTGATCAAATACGGTGAAAAGCTGAATATAGAAGACAGAGACGTGCAGAAATTGCTCGAAAATCTCAAAGAAGAGCACGCAAAGGCAAAAGGACTTATCTCTTTTGTGGAGAAGTTGCAAAAGATCAAAAGCGGAAAGGTGGTCAAGAAGGTTCCTTATGAGGAGTTGTTAAAGAAAAGAGAAGAATTGGAGACGAGTATTGTGGACCTTGCTGATGAGAAGAAGGTTCTAAATGAGGTTTATCAGACTACAAGAGAGTTAAAAGAGCAAATTGATGAGATTTTTGAGGAGGCTCCTGAAGAAAAAGTCGAAGAAGAAACTCTCAAACAACTCCTGAAGAAATTGAAGAAGGGTGTTGTGGACCTCGCAGTAGAGAGAAAGAGATTAGAAGAAGCTCTTTCTGAAGGAGAAAAGCTCGCAAATGAGCTCAAGAAGAAGAAGAGAGGAAGAGATGCCAAGTGGCTGAACCAAATGATGGAAAGATATAAAGAAAGCGTGATCTTTATCGAACAGGCTGAGAAGCTCGGCCAAGAAAGCCAAGAATTAGAATATAATCCTCCAAAGAATGTCCCTGAAGAAAGCGAAGAAGAGGAACCTGTAGAAAGGCTTGTGAAGGCAAGAGAAGAGAAGCCAAAGAAGAAGAGTGAACCCAAGACCCCTAAAGCCCCTAAAGCTCTTAAAAAGAAGAAAGATCAAGAGGAACTCAACCAAGAGACCCTCGAAGAATTCAAAAAGAGGGCTGAACTAATGGAACGCCGAAGATATGGAGGCAGTGTGGGCCCAAGATTGAAGATATCTCCTACAGAAATGAGGAAGATTCAAGAAGAAGGAGAGAGGTTAAAGGAGCTTTATCCAGAAGATGAGAAGTTAGCAGAGATGGCTGATTTTGTGAGGGAAATTGGCGGTTTGGTTGAAGCGCAAGTTCAAGAGATAAAGAAAGTGAAGAGAGTGAAGAGATTGGATGAGCTTGAGAAGATCGGGCTTGGGTTTATTGACTTTAGCTACACGATTACAGCAAGAAAAAATGCCTTGAATAAGTCTCCAAAGAAGAAGATTACAAGAGAAGTTGAAAGCGAAAGCGAAGAGGATGACCTTAAATTGATTCCAAAGAAGAAGGAAAGAAGAGAATCGAGGTCGATTTCTGAAGAAAGAGAAAGAATTTCCAAAGAAAGAAGCAGAGAAAGAGAAAGGACTTCTTCACGCAAGAAGAAGTCCTCGGAGTCTCCAACAAGAACAAGGTCAAAGGAAAGAATCCGCCAAGAGCTTTTACGAAACATCCACCAAAGAGAATATGAAAGAAACACTTTGATGGACCATCTGCGAAGAGGAGAAGAGGAACGTCTTGGGACATACTACGGGAAATTAATCTCAGAGAAAGCTCGTCTTAAAAGCAAGCAGGTTATTATTGCCGTTATTAAGCACTTATTGGAAGACTGTCCATACATTTATCTTGATTTCTTCGAGACTTTCCGCGCAGCCAATGAAATCTATCATGCCCTTCCCGAGCTTAGACAAAGCCGTGAATTATATGACACGACCATTTCCCGCCTCCGCGCTGTTTTAAGCTGTCGTTACATCTCAAAAAGCCTTGTTGAACTCAATTTCAATTACACCCATATCAGAAATCTTGTTCACCAAGGACCAAGAGCTCGCCAAGGACAAGAAAGAAGACTTGCAGAAGAAGCTCTCGCTAAAGATCTAGTTGAAGAACTTGAAGACGATTTAGGCGTTTATGCTCATGATGACATTTCTGTGGCTCTTCATGACGAAGATGACCTTTACAGTGACAGGCCTATTCAAAAAATCCCCAGTCTTTCATCTCCTGTTCCTTCATCTCCACAAATCTCTCAAGAACCAGAACCCGCTGAGCCTGCTGTTCTACAAACAACTCAAACAGACGCAGGAACGATCAAGATCCAGCCAATCATCCTCCAGCCTCACGGAAAACCCCAACCAAAACCTCAAGTTATTCTTTATAATCCAGACGAGGCAGCAGAGCAACCAGAAGAGCATGTCCCAGGTGAACCTTCACCTTATGAGCCAGAGATCCCAGTTCCTAAACCAAAGAAGCCTAAAAGTCTCCAACATAACGCTATCATGAAAGTAAAGATTCTTTTATAAGCTGTCCCTTATCCCCATTTCTCTAGGTCTTTAACGGCACATTTGGCTTTGACCAAAACAAAATCAGTCCAAACTTCAACATGTTCTCCACCTGCCGAATCAACTCCAAGAACGAAATCCACCCAGACACCGTCCTCAGAATCCCAGCTCTTGACGGCCACAAATCAACCAAGGTCGTCAAAATCTCCCAATGGATGCCGACCCACCAATTCCACAAAGACTTCTCTCAAGTTGTCCAATACTGGCGCAAGCAAGACGGTAAACTCCATGTCCTAGCCGGCTGGATCGAGTCCGCAGAACCCTCAGAGACCCAGTACTTCACTGAGCTGGCTCAAAATATGCTGGATGCCGAGAAAGTGGCCGTCTTTAATTATTACGAAAGCGCCAAGCTGATCGTCATGAACAAGCATCAAATGAGAAGAGATTGGGCTTTGCAATTAAATCTTCGCGTTCACAAGACCCAACCAGACTCCCAGCACGTCCTTTTGTTCGTTATTATCCAAGATCCCAGCCGTCTTCGCTCTATTGTGCCTTCTATTTCTCCCATTCTCGTCAAGACTTTGGCTTCTGTCGACTTGCAAGAAGACGTTGATACCATCTGGCATGAAGGCTCAGAATCTCCCAAGCTCTTAGCTGAAGAGCCAAAGCCTAAGGCCCCTAAACCAATCCTCAAGAAACCAACTGAATTGTTAGGAAAAAGGCCTTATGAAGAAAGTGAACAAGAAGATGAGACTATCAAAGAGCTTGCAAACTTAGTAAAGAAGATTAAAAATGGCGATAGAACTCAGGTCCAAACCTTGGTGGATAAGCTAAAGACCACGAAAGAGGAAGATTTGGAACGCCTTGCGGTTTCCGTTGACCAAGAATCCAGAAATATCATCGTGAATATCGTGAAGAATCTTTACCCAGAAGAAGAAGAAGAAGAAGAAGATACTTCTCTTCCAAGGATAGTCCCACCAAAGCCAAAAGAAGTTTTGGCAACAACAATGACAGGCCAAATCAAGGCTGGCGGCAAGTTTACCCCAATAAAATTCACTCCAGAGATGCCAACAGGATCGACCGCAGCTTCTCCTGGCAGATTGTTACAGGACAACACCAGTATGAAATCCACACCAACCAATCTTTTTGGAGAAAGACCAATAGAAAGTCAGATTTACATTAGAGATACAGTTTCTCAGCGCAATCAAGAAGCATTTGCTAGTCTTCAGCCAAGCGCCAGCAATCTTCCTATCATCAAACCAAGAGATGAGATGACCCTTTATGCAGCTGTGGGAAATGAAGAGGATGTTTTTAAGGCGATAAAGGAAGATAGAAAGGAAGAGGAAAAACAGGAAAATTATGTGAAACTTCCTTTGAATTGGTCGAGATTAGGGCCAGTGAATTTGGTTTTGCCAAAAGTGACTTTGAACACAGAAAGTGAGCTGTTTGTTGTTAAGCAAAGCACGTTTGAGAAGATGATGGAGTACAAGAGAAACCGTGGCGATTTTGGGCCGACTGGTGAGGAAGAAGAACCTGAAGCTGAAGAAGAAGAAGTGCAAGAAATTCAAGAGGAAAAGACTCCAGAAGAAGAAAATAGAGGAGAAGATTTAGAAGAGATGTTTAGAGACTTGGAAGAATCGCAACAATAAGTGAGAAATCTCTTTGGAAAAGGTAAAGAAAAAATTTTTCTGAAAAAAAATTCTCATTCATTTTTATAGGAAAGAGATAAATTTTCAAGGGATCCCCTTATATTTATTTAGGAAAAGGATTTATAATTGTGTATATAGAATCGTAAGATTTTTATTTTTGGTAAGGAAAGATCATATTTACTGTCCGCTCTGATATTTAAGGAGAGGATTTTTCTGTAAATGAAAGGAAATTGAACAAAGTTTTTCATCTACATATTTTATATATTCAGTATAAGATCATGTCAATAATTATGTCTCTTATTGAAATTCATGAATAAGATAAAATAAATTTCTTTTATCTGTTTCTCTTGGTCAAAGAAAATCTCAAGAGGCAAAAAACTTTTTTCAAGCCAGATTTTCGAACTGTTCTCAGGCAAAGAAAAATTTTTCGATTTCTGTTGAGACTGTTCGTGAAATTTTTTCAGAGAAAAAAATCCATTCAAAACTTTCTTCAAAGTCCAGATGGCAAGTCCTTCCGAAACTCACTCTTTTCAAAAACAACGTCCTCTTTTTAATGTTCAATGCTCTTTCTCATAAATATCAGAATCTTCACATAAAATACCAGAAAAAAATTGCAACTCTTCAAGGGCTTTTTTGGCCACAATCTTCCCGATCAAAGCATTTGGTACCATCCAAAAGCTCTAAAGTATCCTTTGCTAACCTCATGACTTCCCTTTCGCTTAATTCTCTCACTCAAAAATACAAGGAGATGAATCCCAATCTGTCTCAGATCAGTATTCCAATCTATTAAAGTTCCGGAAGAGTCTCATATTAATTTCTATCACATCTTAATATTTTAAAAAAGAGGTTAAATTTTCCTTTTATCTTTTCCCGAATCAAATGCGTAGAGGTCTTCTTTTAGCTTTCGAAGGTCTAGATCGTTGTGGCAAAACCACCCAAGCTCGTCTTCTCAAGAAATTTTTCGACCCTCATGTCCCTCTTGAGGCCGCCCAATACGCTCAACTCCTCCGTTTTCCTGGTAATTTTGGCCTATTTTGAGATCTCTGAGGTATCATAGAAAGAAACAGTAAAACAGGCAGAGAAATCGATGAATACCTAAAGAATAAATCTGAGTGCACTGACCAAAGAATTCACGAATTATTCTCATTGAACCGCTGGGAATACAAGTAAGAAGATTCTTTTTGTGAGCTTAAGGGTCCTTATCATGGCCTTAGAGATTTGATTCTACAGAATATTAACAATGGAATACATACAATAGTGGACCGTTATGCGTTCTCTGGGGTCGCTTATTCGGCAGCAAAAGTAATAAAATCCAAAGAAATAATGTGATTTATCGTACTAAGGGGCTTGACATAGAGTGGTGTAAGACTCATGATAAAGGATTGCCAAAGCCAGATATCATCTTTTATATTGATTTGACAGAAGAAGATGTGGCAAGAAGAGCGGGATTTGGAGATGAGAGGTTTGAGAAAAAGGATTTTCAAAAGAAAGTGAGAGAAGCGTATCAGCAATTGTTTGATGAGGATTGGCAGATGATTGCTGGGCTACAAAGTATTGAGGAGGTCCATCAGAACGTGTTGAGAAATTTGGAGGCATATATTGCAAAGAGAAAGAGCCCGTGTTATAATGGATTGATTGGTGTAAAGGAACTTTGGAATGCGACCATTTGAGGATAATTTAGCTTGTTTGTTCGGAGATAATGAGCGTATAATATCTCTTTTTATTTATTTGTTGTTGATGGTAAAAGATTAGTCTCTAAATATTATATGTTTTTGAGAGTATATTGGTTATTAGTCATTTTGAAAGGTCTTTTTGTATAAAAGCCTTCATATTGAGACGAGCTGAAAAAGCTATTTTCTGCAAAAAAATCCTTCCACTTTAAAAAAAGACTGAAAATGTCTTTGCAAGGGGATGCTTTCCATGCAAAAATCTTGTGACTTTTCGTTGGAAAATGAAGGAATTGGAAGGAGGTAAAAACTTGTCGGAATTTTTTTTGGCAACAAAAATTAAAAGATCAAGAGTCCGTAACAAACTTATCAGGGTTCAGAATCATCCTGACTTGGCCCGACGTTCAGGATTTTCAGAAATCGTTCCAGATTTGTTTCAGACTTCCGGAATTCGGAACTTTTCGTTTTTTTAAAAACTTGCAAAAGACTGTTCTCTTTATTTAAAAAAAAAAATCGAAAAAATTTTCAGCAAAAAAAAAACTCGAAAATTTTTCTTTTCAATAATTATGCCCTAAAAAAAGAAATTTACATAACTAATATTCAATCATAAAATTAAAATAAAAAAA
>Ga0182738_1001289_pt1 | contig 31800 bp, 16 predicted proteins | sample eDN5th30CBELigMG_FD_128876 | JGI IMG/M metagenome (GOLD analysis project Ga0182738, IMG submission 128876) | Enriched Miracle-Growth compost microbial communities from Emeryville, California, USA - eDNA 5th pass 30_C BE-Lig MG (version 2)... ...
AAATCTGACCCAATAAAAAACGGCGTTGAGCGGCTACCCATTGGTGGCCGCTCAACGCCTGTTGCTTTTCAACGATCAACGTTGCGATTGCCGATGCGCCGCCGCTGCGGCTACTCGGCCGGGCTGATCTCGACCTTCAAGCCGTCGTGCCATGTTTTCAGCTCGTCGGTGTAGTACAGGTAAGCCCTGCTAGCCGGACCGGTGTAGCTACCGGGCACGGCCCCGATCAGGCTGAGCGAAAGCTCCTTCTTCTCGTTGGGCTCAAACGCACGCCAGTACAGCACCACGTCGCGGCCCAGCACTTCGTAGGCTGCCACCTGCTGCGACTTGACGAGTTCCTTGAGCTGATCGTGGCGCGGTTCCAGCCCACCGGGCAGGCCAATGATCGCCACGGCCATTGGCGTAGCCTCGTCGCCCTTGTTGCGGACGGTGACGGCGGCCTCGGTGATTTCGCCCTCGCTCAGGTTATCCTTGGTGAGCGACACGGCCAGATCAAGCTGGCAATTCTCGGCGCTGTCGGGCTTCACGCTATTGTAGTTGATGGCCACGGTGTACGGCATTTCCGAACCGTCGGTCATCTTCACTTCCAGCGTGTGCTTGCCCGGCGTGAGCAGATGATGGAACTCGGGCAGGTCGATCACGCCCTGCGTTTGCCGGGTGAACGCGATCGGCTCGCCGACTTCCTTGCCGTCGATCAGCAGTTGCAGGCTGCCGTCGGCCTTGGGCTTGCTGCGGGCCTTGTCGTATTCGACCACCGCTTTGAGGGCCAGTACGGTGCTTTGGGTGGAACCATAACGGCCGCCCTTGCACTGCTCGGCCAGCCAGCGGATGGCTTTCTCCACGTTGACCGTATAGGCCTTGTCGCGGAGCCAGGCCAACATCGCCAGCGCAGTCGTTTCGATCCGCAGCGCTTCGCCGCCGCTGCCTACGATCGACTGCGTTCCTTCCAGCGAACCGTCTTCTTCCTGCGCTTTGGCCAGGCGCGACATCAGAGCTTTGGCGGCCTCCGTTTCGCCGGCCAGCGCTTGCACGTTCGCTGCCAGGGCAACTACGTACAGGTTCTTGCTCTTGGAGGCGGCCTCGTTCAGCGAGGCGATTTCCTCGCTCAGCGTGGGGTTAGTTTCGCCCGCTTCGAGCAAGGCCCAAGTGATGTAGGCGTTGGACAGGTCGGCGTCGGCCAGCCAGGTATGAAGTGCCCGCCGCTCGCGCTTGAAGCCGCCCTGACCGTCGCGCTGGGCCAGCAGCCAGGTGCGCGTCCGCTCGATCATCTTCTGATCGACCGGGTACACCTTGGCCATGTCGGAAAACTCCAGCAGACCGAAGGCGGTGAGGGCTTCATGGCCGGGGTCCTGCCCGAACCACTCATACCCGTGCTGGGTGCATTCATACCCGGTCAGCCGTTCATAACCCTTGGCCAACATGGCGTTGCTGCGCTCGATCAGCGACGGATCAACGCCGGTATGAGTCTGAAAGTACTGTTGGGCCATGACCAGCGGATAGGTGGAGGAACTGGTCTGCTCAAAGCAGCCGTAAGGTTCCTGAATCAGCCGCTCCAGCGCGCTGGTCATGCTGGCCAGTGGCGTCGGCATCACGCGGGCCTGAACCTGCACGCTGTAGGGGATCACGCTCTCGGGGATCGTCAGCTCATGCCGCACGATGCTCCCCGGCGCAAGCGTCCCGCCGAAGGCGACCTCGATCGGGAATCCCAGCGGCTTTACGTTGAGCGGCCGAGTGACCTTGTCGGCAAAGCTGCCGGCCCGACCTTCAAACGTAAACTGCGTGGGGCCAGTGAACTGGCCGACGTCGATGGTGAACTGCTTGCGCAGCCGCTCGCCGGCTTTCATCTCAAAGACCGGATAGCCGCCCGCCTGGCCGTTGGCCGCGGTGACGGTGATCTTGGCCTGCACGCCTTGATCGCTGGCGTTGACGATGCCGATGGGCAGTTCGACGATGTCGCCCGAGGTCACTTCCAGCGGCAGCTTGGGCTCCAGGTAGAACGGCTCGACCACTTCGATGGCCTTGGTGCCTTCGCCCAGTGCACCATGGTTGGTGTAGGCGTCGGCCGACACGCGGAAGCTCGTCACCGAGTCGGGCAGACCAAACTCGATCACCGCTTCGCCGCTTTTGTCGTCGGTACGGATGCCGGCATTCCAGTACACCGTTTCGGTGAAGTCGGTGCGGTCGCCGGGCTGTCGATTGGGACGCACCTCGTGAGCGTACACGCGAACCACCGACCACTGGCCACCCGCTAACAATTCGTCGCCTGCAGCCAATCGCATGCGGGCGCGCCTGTCACCGGCAATTTCGAGCGCCCGTCCGAAGGCTTGCTCCTGTTGTTGGAGCGCGGCTGCCCGGGACTCGGGAGCAGGCGGCGGAGCTTGAGCCCCTTGCGGTTTCGCCTCAAAGGCCACCGGTTGGTCCGCTTCTCGGTGTTCAACCGGTTGAGGCGCGGCTGCTGGTTCGGCGGCTGCGGCAAAGTTCGAGGCCTTATCATCCTTGGCGTCCTCGGCCAGTTTCTCGACAACCATCGGAACCGCCATCGGAGCGGCCGGACCCCGAGGAACACCTAATCCTGGGGCCTGCACATTGAAGGCATTGGCCCCTTCAAAGGCCACGCCACCGTTGACGTGCGGCATACCCGCCGTGGCACGCGGCGAGGCGAGCGACAGGGCTAGCACTCTCCGGGCGGCATCGCCGTGGTCTGCGACAAAGTCGCTAACCTTCACAAACGCGAACCGCCGCCAGCCTTGTGTTCCCAGCAGCAGGTCCACCGCCAGCGGCGCTTCGTCGTTCTGCGGATCGAGGTACACGTGGGCATCGGCCAACTCGCGGACCTCGCCTTCCAGCAGCACCATCACCGGCAGACGCGGTGCCTGCTCACGCTTTTCGATCATTTCCAGCACGCTTTCATCGGTGGCCGTAATGCCCACCATGGCACTGACCGGTTTGCCGTCGCCGTCGGTGGTTTTGATCGTCAGCCGTATTTTGCCGCCGGGCGTATACTGCTCCTTGTCGGGCACGATCTCCACGGCGACTTCGTTTTCTGGGCGGCGGAAGATCAGCCGCTCGGCCACCGGCAGGTCCTGGCTATCCCACAACGTGGCGATCAGCACGCCGGTAACATTAGCGGCCGGCGTCAGTGCCACCTCGGCCGGCTTGCCACCGCTTAACTCGATCTTGGCGGCCGCCTTCTCTTCCTCGCGCTGCCGCAAGGTCAGGCGATACTCGCCGCTGCTGCTGGCTGCCACGCTCAGCTTGATCGGAGCGCCGGGCTGGAACACGTCCTGCTCGGAATGAATCACCGCGCCGGCTTGAGCCACGGGCGGCAGCGGATACGTGGTCTTGATGCCAGAAGGCTCGGTAATCTTGAGCGTGTACGATTGATCGGCGGCCGGGGTGAAGGTGAAGCGGCCACGGCCTTCGTGCTCGGTGCGGAACTCGGCCACCGTCTGGCCTTGCTCGTCAACGATCACGCCGGCCAGGTCGGCCGGCTTCTGGGCAGGCGTTTTGGCTTCCAGATAAACGCGGCTGGGCAAGCCGGCCACCAGTTCGCCGCCTTCAGGGAACATTTGCAGATCGACGGTTTGCAGCAAAATGGGGATGGTCTTGCTGGCCGTCTCGACCGCGCCGCCGTCGTCGATCACCAGGGCCAGCGTACCCTCGCCGCGAGTGATCTGGGCCGGCAGCTTGAATCGGGCTTCGCAATTGCCTTGCTCGTCGACCTGCGCATTGCCGCGGTAGACTTCCTGGCCATCTACGCGGGCAATCACCGTGACCGGGGCACCGGCGGGGATGCCGCCTTCCGCCCGCTCGGTATGCAGCGTGGCAGCTACTTCGTCGCCGGGTCCGTAGCCGTCGCGGACGAACACAATCTGGCTTTTCAACCGCGGCGCGCGGTACACGCGCACGTCAAACGTGCGTTCCGCCGGCGGGTGACCATGCCAGGGATAACTCACTTTGACCTTGTATTGCCCGCCAGCCTGGCTCTCGGGCACGACCCACGAAAAGCCCAGTACGCTGTCTTGCCCTTGGGTGGTGCCGCCGGCAACCGTATCGCCTTTGGGGCCGATGACCTCAAACATGGCTTGCACCGCCTCCTGGATCGGCTTGCGGGTCAGGCCGTGCAGCATCACGCCGCGAAAGTAGACGGTTTCACCGGGCCGGTAGATCGGCTTATCGGTCGAAACGTAGGTGAGATAGCGGTTGGCCCCGCCCAATAATTCCGGTTCGACCACGGCCACCTTTTGCGTGGGATCGAACGGGGGAGCCTGGTCAGGCTGGGGAGATTCATAGGCCCATGCCGCAAGGCCGCACGCCAGCCCTAGTGCACCGCAGGCCAGAACGGCCTGAGCGACCCGCCGATGTTGGAATCGCCGCGCCATGATCGTTGCTCCTTATGCCGGGAAGGGGACGCACCGCGAGCGGGTGCGCAGACAGGCACCGCAAACCTTTTGCTGGGCGTGCCATACAGCGAGCGACCGTACGGCCGCCATCACCTCAGCCGCAACCTTAGACGCGTGCCCAGGGGAGCAAGTTCCCAGGCGTTTTATTGAAATCCGGCACAGGATTGAAAGGAGCGCACGCGGCGGCGACACCGCGCCATCGCAGCGCCGATCGAGTGCCCGCTATGCAGCTTTTGTCCCGGTAGCCCGGGCCAGCGTGCGGTCGATCGCCGGTGCCACCGCGGCGGCCCAGCTTGCCCCCAACAGGGCGGAAACGGCCCCGGCATAGACATCCATCGTCCAGTGGGCCCGAACCAGGATCACGCTGGCCGCCAGAAAGATCGCCAGGGCAATTGCACCCAGCTTGGTTTTCCAACCGCCTAACCGGCCTAGCTCCACGGCCCCGTACACGGCGATGGCCGTATGGCCGGAAAAGAAAAAGTCGTTGGCTACGTCGTAGGTGACCAGCACGGAGCCAAAGCCGGGATATTCCCATACCATGCCTGGAGGTGCCGGCAATGCCGACATCAACTGCATCAGTTGCCGCAGGCCAAACAGCATCAACAGCCCGACGAACGGCCGCACGCTCGGGCCCACTACGGACCAGCCCAACAGAAAGAAGCCCAATAGGTCGATGGCCAGACTGCTGGCGATGAGCAGCGTATAGGCCCGGCGTTTGTCCGCCAGCAACCATTCATAAACGGGCGTGGTGGCATCCAGCAGGCCGTCGCCACCCAGCAGCACCTGCCCGGCCGCGGCCAGGTCTTCGGGCGAGCTGGTGGCATCGCGGGCACTGATGGCCGCTTGCGTGGCGAACCACGCGGCCAGGCCTAGCACCACCAGTACCGCCCGCAGGGCCATTAACTTGAGCGGCACCCGGCGGGCAGAGTCTTCCGGCAAATCCTTAGCTGGCGTCGTCATAAATCACAGTCTGTCATAAAATGAATGAATATGATCTGCCGGGGCTATGATGGAATCTTTCACTACATAGCATCATGCCGGCGTTATGAAGATCTAGCTGCCGGCAATTGCTACTGCGCTGTCATACGCTTTGCGGCTGCCACGACTCGGGGATCTGGACCGGTTTGCCGCCTTCGTGAGACAGGTCCAACAGCATGGCCTTCAACCGCCGCTCCAGTTGTTCCATCAGCGGGTCGGTGCCGCCACGCGGGCGGTCCGGCGTGACCTCAATGGCTTCGTCCACCTGCACGATCACATGCAGCGGGCGATGGACGCGGGCTTCGTCGGTCAGGTCTTCTTCAAACCGCTCCACGGTTTCCAGTATCCGCTCGGGCGATGGATACGTGCGCAGATAGTCTGGGGGATACATCGACAGGCTTTGCGCCAGGTAGCAGTCGGCCAGTTGCCGCCAGCGGCGGGCACGCTCGGCTTCGCTCAACTCACCACTGGCCAGGTCGGGCACGATCGCGCTGCGTAGCCGCTTCACGCGGACAATGGCGCCGCCGTCGTGGTTGCCCCGCACCCATTCGTCCTCCAGCGGCACCAGCAGGTGATCGACCAGCCGCTGAATCCGCGGAGCAAAGTCGCCCGTATACCCGTGATCGAAGTATTCCAGCTCTTTGAGCGTGAGCAGGCCATGCCCCACCTTGCGGATGCGTTCGAGCATCGGCAGGTGCGTTTGCGGTTGCCAAGACAGGCGGCGCTCGATGTCGTCGAGCACGCCGCCCACCGCTTTCTCCAGGTTGCCGCCGAACACGTACTTGAGGGCCACCGGGTGAAGGACCACCTTACCGCTGCCCTCCTTGGAGCGCTTCTTCGCGGCGCTGCGGGCGATCAAGGCCGTGCCTTCCAACAGCGGTTCCAGGCGATCATTGGCGCGGTTCACGGCCCCTTCCGGGAAAATGACCAGCGGCCGGTGGCCTTCCACCAGCGCGTCGATGGCCGTGTTGATTGCCGTGCGGTCGAGTCCTTCGCGATAGACGCTGAACGCCCCGCCCAGCCGCAGCAGCCAGTATTGCAGCCGGCTTTGCATGAACAGGTGCCAACTGGCCATCAGGTACAGCGGCCGACCCACGCGTTTGACCAGCATGCCGACCACCAACGGATCGCTGGGGCGGCAGTGATTGGGCGCAATCAGGATGCCATGGCCGGCACGGAGCGACGCCTCGTAATGCTCCAGCCCGCGGTACTCGATGCTGGTGATGCCGTAGTACTTGTCCAGCCAGTGGGGCAGGAAGTTCTTCAGCAACCACGGCCAGAACGGCGACCGCACCGGCGGGACAAACTCATAAGGTTTGTCGATGACAATCCGTTGCATGGCGACAGGGCGATTGGAGGCGTATGAACCGTTGAACCAACTGTTGGCCCAGGCGGGGCGCAGTTTCCCCTGCGCTTTTCCGGTTGGGCCCACTGTATCGGACACGGCCAAGGCGTGTCTATCCGAGCCTGAGGGGGCAGCATGGACGCCATCGGCGGTCCGGCCGCACTTCACAAGGCCGCTATTCCGGTCGTTCCGTCGGCTCGCCGCGGTGCAGGTAGCCATGTCGGCTGGGCCGAAAACCAACTCGGACCAAGAGCGGCGCCAACGGTGATTCCTCCGCCGCCTGGCCGTCGATCCGCACAATCGCCAGTGGCCGTTCGGGCGAAGCCGCGCGAACCAGTGCGGCCGCCAACGTAGTTGCCTCGCTGCTCTGCTGTGCCGGCTCATCGGTTGGCAAGAACGTCAGCAGGTGCTTGCCGGTGCGACCCAAGTAACCCCGCAGTTCGCCATCGACCAGGATCACGCGGGCACCCGCGGCGCGCTGGGGACGTAACGTACGCGTCGCGGTCGCATCGTCGTCCGCTGCCCCATCACTATCGGCTACGGCCGATTCGTCGCTGGGGTTCGCACCGCTGCCGGGCCAGCGCAGGGCCGAGCCGTAAGGATTGGCCGGATCGGTGGCGGCCAGGATCAAGACCTCGGACGCCGCGGTTTCCGCATCGCGGTCCAACTCGCGGAGACGATCCTCCGCGCCGGCCACGGCAAACTGGGCGGCCCCCTGCCCGGCCACGAAGTAACCTCGGCGCAGTCGGCCTGCTTCTTCCATCGCTTTGAGCACTGGGTATAACGCCGAGAACCCGCCCGGCACGGTCTCGGCGGCGACCAGTTCGCGCGTCAGCACGCCGTACCGTTCCGTAAGCTGCGTGGCCAATGCCGTGAGCCGCTCCGTCGGCGGCGGCAGTTTGGCACCGGGCCGCAGGACGAGCGACCACCGGCCTTCGGAACCGGGCAACCGTTCCACCCGCCGTGACCGGAACGACCGCCGACTGCGGCGTGCCCGGCGGCGTTCTTCGTGGGCTTGCCGCGAGAGCGACCGCAGCGGAGCTAGCGTGTCGTTGGTGACAAGGCCCTGCCAGACCAATCGCCACAGGGCCGCCAGCACGTCGTTGCGAAAGCCGCCCACCGCCGTAGCCAGGTCGTCAAAGAACAACGCTCCGCGCTGGGCGAGCAGATCGTAAATCTGCTGAGCCAGCGGGTCATCGTCCGGTACTGCTTCGCTCAGTGGAGCCAGGCTGGTTACGTGGTCGGTGAGGTACAACGCGATACGGCCGTCGTGCGGCCCGAGCGGTTCAAAGCCACGCCAGACGACTTCGCCGGCCGCGGCCAAGTGGTCCAGGTCGCCCGGTTGGTAGCCGGCCACGCGCGCCGGCAGGATGGCTTGCTCCAACACGCTGGCTGGCAGCGGCAGCCCTTGCAACGATTCGATGGTATCGAGCAGGCCGTCCAGGCCGCGGCGCTGGCGGTGCAGCCCCTGCCAGTGTGCGAGAAACCGGGCGAATGTACGCGGCTCCACCGGGGCAATCTGCTGGCGGAGGCTCGCCAACGACCGCCGCTTGAGCAGCCGCAGTACCGAGGCGTCGCACCATTCGCGGCCCCGCCCGCCAGGCAGGAACTCGCCTTCGATCACGCGGTCGCGGGCTGCCATCCGCAATAGGGCCGCCTGAACCGGAGCCACGCCCAGCCCAAAACGGCGGGCCACGTCGTCGGCCTTGAACGGCACATGGCACCGGGCATAGCGCGACACCAGATCGACCAGCGGATCGGCCACGCTTTCCAGGAACGCATCCGGCAAACCCGCCGGTAGTTCCACGCCCAGCGCGTCACGAAGGCGAGCGGCATCTTCGGCGGCCGCGTAACGCTGCTGCCCGGCAATGGTGACGGCGATGATCCGCCGCGCGTCGAGCAATTCTTGCAGCCAGCGATCTAACTCGCCCGAGGTCACATGGTCAGCCTCTGTGCGAGCGATTAGCTCATCGCGTGACAAATCGCCGATACTTAGCAGCAGTTCGTGCAAACCGTCGGCGTGGCGAACGGCCCGCTTACCGTCGAGCCGCGCCAATTCGGCGGCCGTAGCTTCGATCACCGCAGGCTCAAGCAACTCGCGCAGCTCGGCATCGCCCAGCAGTTCGCGGAGTTGGGCATGGTCGAGCGCGAGCGTCTGAGCCTTGCGTTCGGCCAGCGGCGCATCGCCGTTGTAAAGGAAGTTGCCGGTGTACGCGAACAGCAGCGACGAAGCGAACGGCGAGGGCGTTGCCGTGCTGACTGCGCGTACGCGGATTTTGCGCCGTTGCACGCCGGCCAACACCTGTTTGAGGCCCGGCAGGTCGAACACGTCGCGCAAGCACTCACGATAGGTTTCCAGCAGGATCGGGAAACGTTCGTACCGGGCGGCGACCGCCAGCAGGTCGGCCGAGCGGCGGCGCTGCAACCACAGCGGCGTGCGTCGGCCTGGCTGCCGACGCGGGAGCAGCAATGCCCTGGCTGAGTTCTCGCGAAACCGTGCGGCGAACAAGGCCGTGCCGCCTAGCTCCGCCACAACCAGGTCTTCGATTTCGTCGGCGGTGGGAAAGAACAGTTCGACGGCTGGCGGCTGTTCCGACTCAGGCAGGCGGAACACCATGCCGTCGTCGCTCCACATCATGTCGACTTCGCCGCCGATCGCATTGCGCAGCCGCCGAGCCACCGCCATCGCCCACGGCGCATGCACCCGCGAGCCGAACGGGCTCATCACCACCACGCGCCAATCTCCGACCTCGTCCAGGAACGATTCGACAACCACGGTGCGGTCGCAAGGCACCTCGCCCGTGGCGGCTTGCTGATCGGCCAGGTACTTGAGCAGGTTTTCAGCGGCCCGGGTGTCCAGGCCGTATTCGCTGGTGAGCCGCGGCAGGATTTGCTCACGGGGCGACTCGATAAGTTGCCGGGCGAGCGCTCCAATGGCCTGCCCAAACTCCAGCGGCCTACCCGGTCCGTCGCCACGCCAGAACGGCAGCTTGCCTGGCTCGCCGGGGGCAGGCACCACCAGCAGGCGGTCGTGCGTGACTTCGACCACACGCCACGACGAGGCCCCCAGCAGGAAGACTTCGCCTGGCTGGGTTTCAAACACCATTTCTTCGTCGAGCTCGCCGACGCGGCTGCCACCGGCGGGGCCGTCGGCCACAAACACGCCGTACAAACCGCGGTCGGGAATCGTGCCGGCGTTGGCCACCGCCATCCGCTGCGTGCCGCGGCGAGGGCTGAGCATGCCGGTCAGCCGATCCCAGGTAATCCGTGGTTTTAGCTCGGCAAACTCGTCGGCCGGATAGCGGCCCGAAAGCAAATCGAGTACGCCTTCAAAGGCGGTTTCCGGCAACTCGGCAAACGGAGCCGCCGCCCGCACCGTGGCATACACCTCGGCTACTGGCACGGGTTCGAGCGCCGCCATGGCCACCACCTGCTGCGCCAACACATCGAGCGGGTTGCGCGGATAGTAGGTGGCTTCGACCTCGCCCTGCTGCATCCGCGCCACCGCGGCCGTGCAGGCCAGCAGATCGCCGCGATACTTGGGGAAGATCACGCCGCGCGACGTCTCGCCCACCCGGTGACCTGAGCGGCCCACCCGTTGCACGCCGGCCGCAATCGAGGGTGGGGCTTCAATCTGGATTACCAGGTCGACCGCGCCCATGTCGATGCCCAGTTCCAGTGAACTGGTGGCCACAATCGCCGGAAGCTGTCCCAGCTTTAGTCGTTCCTCGATCAATAGCCTGGTATCGCGCGCGATCGAGCCGTGGTGTGCCAGGGCCAGTTCTTCGCCGGCCAGGTCGTTAATCGCCGTTGCCAGCCGTTCGGCCAGGCGGCGGGCATTCACAAAGATCATCGTCGAACGGTGGGCCCGGATCAGCTCGACCAGTCGCGGGTGCATGGCGGGCCAAATGGAACCGATGGCCGGAGCGGCGGCCGGTCCGGCCGCCTGCTGCGACTGCGCCAGTTGTGCCATGTCGTCGACCGGCACTTCGATCTTCAGTTCCAGCGGTCGGCGGCGGCCCACTTCGACAATCTCGACCGGCCGCGGTTGCACCGTGCCGGCGGTGTCTTGGCTTTGACTGCGCTTGGAGCGACTGGAAGTGGGTTTGCGATGGTTGGCCGCCGGCGGTGAAACCTCCGCGCCGCCCAGTAGCCGAGCTACTTCGTTCAGCGGACGCTGCGTGGCCGACAGGCCAATCCGCTGGGCGGCAGGCACGGCAGTGTCGTCCTGGGATTCGCGGCGCAAGTGCTCCAACCGTTCGAGCGAGACGAACAGGTGCGCGCCGCGCTTGGTGCCGACCAGCGAATGGATCTCGTCGACGATGATGGTTTCCACCGTCCGCAGCGTTTCGCGAGCCTGCGAGGTCAACAGCAGAAAGAGCGATTCAGGCGTGGTGATGAGGATGTCGGGCGGGTTTTTGCCGTGGCGGTACCGCTCCGAACTGGGCGTATCGCCGGACCGGACGGCGATGCGCGGTAGCTGATAGTCCACGCCTTCGCGCTTGGCCACCGCCTCCACACCGGCCAGCGGCATCCGCAGGTTCTTCTCCACGTCGACGGCCAAGGCTTTCAGCGGACTGATATACAGCACGCGCACGCCTGCCTGCTCGTCCGGCATCTGCGGCCGGAACATCAGCCGATCGATCGCCACCAGGAAGGCGGCCAGGGTTTTGCCGCTGCCGGTGGGAGCCAGCAGCAGCGTGTGGCGCCCTTTGGCGATGGCCGGCCAGGCGGCGACCTGGGCCGCGGTAGGCGGGCCAAAGGTTTCAGCAAACCACTGCCGCACCACCGGATGGAAAGTTTCCAGCGATGAAACTGCCTGGGAGTGGGCTGCGCGGTTTGCCATGCGTTGAAACGAATGAGACCTGGGAGCGAGCGAAAAAGTGGGCCGCCTCAGTCTTTATTGTAAAAGGGCTGCGGGCGGCGGCGAGGCCGCCAAACATGACCGCATTTTGATCGATTCTCGCCCTCGCCCCCACCTTTGCACCGGTGCATCCCTTGCCACCAGTTCAAGTGGAACGGACGGAGCAACCGATACCAACGGAGAAGTCGTGCCGCGCGGTTGCGCGCATGGTGTGTTGGTTTCTGCTGGCTGCTGGCATTGCCGGCACGCCCGGTGGATAGCGACCGCGGCCGGCTTTTCGTTGCCGCCTGTAGCAGCACTTGCGTCTGGCGACGAATCCACTTCGCGACCAGGGATGGCCTAGTCATGCGAAAGCTCTACGAAACACTGCTCGGCGTGGTCGAAACCGGCTTGCATCCTCGCGAAGTCGGGGTGGCCGTGTTCCTCGGCATGCTCGCCGGGTTTGTCACCGGCTGGAATCTCAGCCTGGCCCTGGTGTTGGTGCTGGCCTTGGTGATGGCCGCGCCGCTGCGGGTGTTTAGCCAGACGTGGGCGTTCTCGGCTGCGTTGGCCTGGGCCCTCACGCCGGCCAGTTACCGGCTGGGCGTGCAACTGCTGGAACATTCGGCTCTGGGCAACTGGCTTCGCCCGCACGCTTACAGCGTGTGGGTAGCGCTGTTCGACCTGGACCGTTTCACACTGGTGGGCGGGGCGGTGCTAGGCGCGTTGATCGGCGTTCTGGCCGGTGGCATCGCCGCCTTCATCACCCGCAGTCTGCAAACTCGTTATCTGAAGCTGGTTGACCGGTTTGCCGCACACGACGATCTGCTGGGTCGCCTGGCTATTCGCGTGTCGAGTTGGTTGATCTTCGGCTCGCTGAGCCGGCCTCAGCCGGTGCGTGCCAGGGCGCGCATGCTGCGGCCCGTGGGTGCAGTGGCCGGCGTGCTGCTGCTGTTGCCCGGCGGATTTGTGCTCTGGCAATACACGCCGCAGTGGACGAGCAGCGGCATGCTGGAGGCGCTTTCGGCTGCCAACCAGGCCGAGGTCGAAGCGGCCGACATTCAGCTTTCGCTGGCCGATGGGCTGCTGATTATCGACGAATTGCACATCCCCAACGCGGCCGATTTGCATCGCGACCGCCTGGTGTTGGGCCGCGTGCTGGCCGAGGTGAAGCCCGGCCCGCTACTGCGTGGCGAGGTATTGATCGAGCGGTTGTTGATCGAGGGCATTGAAACCAACGTGGCCCGGGCCGAACCTGCCCGGCCGTGCAAACTCGAGTTCCCGGCGTTCGATTTGACGCCATCCAAGGACAGCGGTGAGGCCGCAAGCGAGTCAAATAGCGATTCGTTTGATTTCGTTCTCGACGACTACGTGGAGAACTGGGAACAAACCCGCGAGCGGGTTGAACGGTTCCGCGAACTGCTACAAGAGATTGACCGCCTGGCCGGTTACGGCCGCGGCGGCGACGATCAGGCTGGCCCGGCGGATGCCCAACCGGCCGAGATGCCTGAGTCGTACCGGCAGATGTCGGCGGCCCGCTGCGATTTTGGCCAACCACGCCCGCGGTTTCTGGTTGAATCGCTACGGGTGAAGAACCCCAGCACCAAGTGGGGCCTGGGCGAAGGTGCCGAGTGCGACATCACCAATCTCAGCAGCGATGCGCCGCTGACCGGCAAACCGACCGAGGTGAAGTTCGCCGCGCCGGAACTGGGCGTCGCCGTGCTGGCCACGCTCAACTATCACCAGCCCGGCACGGAACACCGCGTGCGTGTGGAAGCCCGCGAGTTGGCCGTGAGCGATCTGATCCGGGACGAAAAGCTGGGCAAGCGGTGGTCGCTGGCCGGCGGACAGATGGACATTTCGGCCGTGGGCACGCTGCACAACGGCCAGTTGAACCTGCCGGTGATGATTGGCACCAACGACTTGATGCTGTTGGTCGTGGGCGACGAGAAAGTGGCCGGCCTGCCGCCGGAGCTTTGGAACCAAGGGCTCCAGAAGCTGGAACGCTTTGAATTCGCCGCTGTGCTGCGGGGGCCGCTGCATCGGCCCACGCTGCATGTTGATACCGATTCGCTAACGACCTATTTCCGCGATCAGTTGTATGCCGCCGGACATGCCGTGCTGGTGGCGGCCATCGACCGCGAGTTAGACCGCGGCCAGGTGCGGTTGGAGGAAAAGCTCGCCAAGGGGTTGAGCGAGGCGCACCAGGCCACGGGCGCCGTCGCCAACCAGGCTCATTCCTTGGCCGATCAGGCTGACGCTAAGGTGCAACACTCGTACGCCAATACGCAGTCTGCTCTGCATCGCGGCGAACAATCGATTGAAACAGCCCAAGATCGTGCCCGCCAGTATGCTGGCCAGACCACTGGTGATGCCACCGGGCAAGTTACTCAAGGGCAGCAGAAAGCGGCCGATTGGCTGAAGGAACAACAGGCCAAGTTGAACCCGCTGACTGGTGTCGTGCCAGGCATGGCTGCTTCCGCCGGCGTACAAAGCGTGCCCGATGGGCAAGCCCAACCGCAGGCAGCGCCAGCCTTCGATGCGGCCCAAGGTTTGATCGGCCACGCCGCCCAGGTGGTCCAGCAGCAGCTAGAGTCGCGGCAGCAGCAGGCTGAGCAGACCATCACCTCGGCGAGCGAGCGTCCGTACTACGCGATTGATACCGCTCGGACGGCCACCGGTCAGGCAACGAGTCAGGCGAGCGAAGGTGTAGCCACCGTGCGCTCGGGCGTGACGGAAACGCATCAGCAGGCCATGGGCACCATGGATGCCGCTGCCGGCACCATTCAGCAGTCGGCCAATCAGGCCAGCGATCAGGTACGTAGCGCCGTGGCCAGCACGGGCCCGGCGGCAGCACCGGTTCCTTTGATTCCGCCGGTGGTCGAAGGCGATGTTGTGCCGGTCGATTACCCGCCGGAATCGGAAACAGACGAGGCCCCTGCTCCGCCGCAAATGGCAGCCAACCCGGCACCCGCACCGCCGCCGATTCAAGCTGCCGATGATGTGGCCGAAAGCAACAATTCATCGGCTACCGCCGAACCTACGGAGGATGTTGCGGCAACCGGCCCGGCAGTAAACAACCGCCGCGAAGCGGAACCTGCGCCGGAAGCGCCCGTTTCAAACAAGGCCGCAGCCCAAGCCAAGGCGCAGTCGCGTTACTCGTCGGAGATGATCTCGCGCGGCTGGGTTGATCCCTATGCTACGGCCAATGATGAGGCCCCCGTGAATCGCGTCACCGATCCTTACGGGACCGCCAGCGTGGCTTCGCCGGCCGATACCGCTGAAGACAACGGAACCGGTGCGACCAGCAGCGAGGACGCGCCAGTGGCCGGCACCACGGCCCAGGAGTATCGTTCGGACTCTGCCGAGGAGCAGTCGGTACGTTCGGCCGCCCGCTCGATGGCTCGCTCGCGGTATGCGAGTAGCCGGCCCTATGGCGCGCCGGCCTACCAGAGCGATCGTGTGACCGACGAACAACCGGCAAGCAATGCCACGGCGTCGAGTGAAACGGCCCCGGGCCGGTATCGCAGCCAGTATGATCCATTGCATCAGGAGGATGCCGCCGCGCGACCGCGGGCATTGACGTCGGAACCGGCCGCTCGCTACGGCACTGCTCACGACGAGGCCGCCGAGCCTGGCCCGAGCGCCAGCGTGGCAGAACGCAGTTCGGACACTCCAGCCCGCGTGTACGGCCTGAAGCCAGGCCAGCGCTACAGCACGGAGTATCCGGCAGGCACCGCTGCACGCAGCAAGCCCAGCGAACGTGCTCGGCAAGAGATGGGCACTGCGGCCACCGGCGAACGGCGGTGGTCGAATGTGCCGCTGGACGGTCTGCCGGGCGAATCAGCCTTCGGCTCGTCGCCACACGAGTTGGTATCGCGCGATCCGTCGCCGCGCGAACTGCCTGAGGTCGACCTGCCGCGTCCGCCCGAAACGGCCTCGGCTCCGCAGGGTCGGACTCCCGGCGGGCGTACCACCCGCGGCTCGCTGTTTGGCTCGACGAGCAGCAGTAGCCCGCCTGCCTCCTCGGGCGAGGAGTCGGGCCTCATCAACCGGTTGAAGCGGATTTGGCCGTTCAGTCGCGAAAGCAGCGAGACAGCGGCCACCACGGCCGAGGGCATTCAGCCTGAGGTCGAAATGGCGCAGCGTCCGGCCCTGCCGCCGATCACGGCCGAGGTTCCCGCCGAGAGCGCTGCAGTCGTGCCGGCGAGCGTCGAAGCGGCGCCAGCGCCTCAAGAGGCCAAGCCGTGGTACCGGCGGCTTTGGTAGGCAGCAACCGCCGCAGCTTAACGCCTTACGAGGTGCCTACGCCGCCGCGGAACATAAAGTAGACGGCTCCGCACAGGCAGAGGGCCGCCCACACAAAATCCCAGCGGATCGGCTGCTTCATGTAGAACAGCGCGAAGGGGATGAACACGGTCAGCGTGATCACCTCTTGCAGGATCTTGAGCTGGGCCAGCGAAAGCTGGGTGTATCCGATCCGGTTGGCCGGAACCTGGATCAGGTACTCAAACAGGGCGATGCCCCAACTGATCAGCGCGGCGATAAACCACGGTTTTGCCCGCAGGTCTTTCAGGTGGGCATACCAGGCGAAGGTCATAAAGACGTTGGAAGCGACCAACAGCAGCGCGCAACGCAGCATCACGCTCATTGCCGGCGAAACTCCGCAGCAAAAGAGGGCTGCACCGCTGGCCAGCGAGGCGGCGTCCGCGCCGCCCAACGTGCGCCGGCTTGCGCCGCAGCCGATCGAAGCATCTTGCGTCGCGCGCCCTGCAAAGTCAATTGCAGTTGTAGGGGGCTGGTATCGGCCGCCGCGACGCGCGAAAGCGAACCCTACGAGGCGGGCCGCCGGGTGTGCCAGTCGGTCGCCTGTTGATACTGGTGGCCAGCCTGCAATAGCAGCGCTTCGGCAAACGCCGGGGCTTGCAGGTGCAGGCCGATCGGCAGCCCATCGCTGCTGAAACCGCACGGCACCGACATCGCCGGGATGCCTGCCAGGTTAGCCCCCACGGTGAACAGGTCGACCAGGTACATCGCCAGCGGGTCTTCGCACTTCTCGCCGATCTTGAAGGCGGTGCTCACCGTCACCGGCCCGGCCAGCAGATCGACCTGGCCGAACGCCGCGTCGTAATCCTGGCGAATCAGCCGCCGCACCTGGAGCGCCTTGCGATAGTAGGCGTCGTAATAGCCGGCACTCAGGGCGTAGGTGCCGAGCATGATCCGCCGCTGCACTTCCAGACCGAACCCTTCGGACCGGCTCAGGCGATACATGCGAACCAGCGGGCTGTCCAACTGGGCGACGGCCGCTTCCTTGCCGGCAGCTTTCAGTTCGGCCTCTTCGTCGCGAAGCGCTTCGCGCATCGCCCGCTCGTCGGTCCGGTGCCCGTAATGAGCGCCGTCGTACCGGGCCAGATTACTCGAGGCTTCGCTGGCAGAAACCACGTAATACGTGGCCACGGCGTACTTGCTGTGCGGCAAGCTCACGTCGACCAGCGTGGCCCCTTGGGCTTCCAGCACGGCTAGCGCCGCTTCGATGGCCGCTTTGACTTCCGGATCGATTTCGCCGGTAAGCTGCTCGCGCAGCACGCCCACCCGCAGTCCTGCCAACGGCTGTTCGATCGCCGCGAGGTAGTCGGGCACTGGCTCTGCCGCCGAAGTGCTGTCACGCTCGTCGTGCCCGGCGATGGCTTGCAGCAGCAGGGCCGCATCGCGGGCATCGCGGGTGATAGGGCCAATCTGGTCGAGGCTGCTGGCGAAAGCCACCAGGCCGTACCGGCTGACGCGTCCGTAAGTGGGCTTTAGCCCGGTGACGCCGCACAAAGCCGCCGGCTGGCGAATGGAACCGCCCGTATCGCTGCCCAGCGAGAGCGGCACCATCTCGGCCGCCACCGCCGCGGCCGCACCACCACTGGAGCCGCCGGGTACGTGGTCGGGATTCCAAGGGTTGCGGGTGGGGCCGAAATGGCTGTTCTCGGTCGAGCCGCCCATGGCGAACTCGTCGAGGTTGGTGCGGCCCACGATCACCGCTCCGGCCTCGCGCAGCTTTTCCACCACCGTGGCATCGTAGGGCGGGACAAAGTCCTCAAGCATCCGCGACGCGCAGGTGTTCTTGTGGCCTGCCTGGGAGATGTTGTCTTTGATGGCCACGGGCAGCCCAGCCAACGGACCGGCTGGCTCGCTGCCGCGGCGGCCATCGACGGCCTTGGCCTGTTGCAAGGCGGCGTCGCGATCTTCCACGGACAGAAAGACATTCAGGCTGCCGTTGCGCTGGCCGATGGTATCCAGGCAATCGGCAACCAGTTGGCTCGCGCTGAGGCTGCCTTGTTCGAGGCGGCTGCGAAGTTCAGCAGCAGTCGGCAAAGCGGTCGACATGGCCTACTCCCCCAGCACGGCCGGAACCAGGAAACACTCGCCGTCGGTCCGCGGTGCCGCGGCCAACGCCTGTTCGCGATCAAGCGATTGCGCCAAGTTGTCATCACGAAAGACGTTGGTCAGTTCGAACGGATGGGCCATCGGCTCCACCCCTTCGGTGTTGACCTCGGCAAGCTGATCGACGTACTGGACGATCCGCGCCATCTGCTGGGCCATCAGGTCCAGTTGCTGTTCATCGAGCTGAAGCCGGGCCAGCAGCGATACCTTGAGGACGTCGTCGCGAGAGATCATGGCACACGTCTTAGTGATGGAAGCGGTTGGCGGTTCGCAGGCGAACGCCGCCTTGCGCTAATACGAACAATAGAGCGCGGACAAATCAACACCGCGCCGGCTACCCGCATTTGGGGAGGCAGCCGGCGCGGCGATTGTAGCTGACAACAGCGGTTTAGCCCTTGCCGTTGCGGAGCGCCGCTTGGGCGGCCGCCATCCGGGCGATGGGCACGCGGAACGGCGAGCAGCTCACGTAGTCGAGACCAACCTGGTTGCAGAAGTTGATCGAGGCCGGGTCGCCACCGTGCTCACCGCAGATGCCGCACTTGAGGCCTTTGCGGGCGTCGCGTCCCTTCTTCACCGCTACCTCAACCAGTTGACCAACACCGGTCGTGTCCAGAGTCTGGAACGGATCGATGGTCAGGATCTCGTGCTTGAGGTAGTCGGGCAGGAAGCTGTTCACGTCGTCGCGGCTGTAGCCGAACGTCATCTGCGTCAGGTCGTTGGTGCCGAAGCTGAAGAAGTCGGCGTACTGGGCCACCTGGTCGGCGGTCAGGGCCGCACGCGGGATCTCGATCATCGTTCCGACCGGGATGTCCAGCGGCTTGTCGTACTTCTTGGCCTGCTTGACGGCTTCGATGGTCTTCTCGGTCAGCTCGCGGAGCACTTGCAACTCGCGGGCGGTACCGATCAGCGGGATCATGATTTCCGGCTGGGCATCGATGCCCTTGTTACGGCACTGGATGGTGGCCTCGACGATGGCCGTCACCTGCATCTCGAGGATTTCCGGATAGGTCACGGCCAGGCGGCAACCGCGGTGGCCGAGCATCGGGTTGGCCTCGTGCAACTGCGCGACCCGCGACTTGATCTGGGCCGGCTTCACGCCCAGTAGTTCGGCCACTTCGGCCTGGCTCTTGGGGTCGTTGGGCAGGAACTCGTGCAGCGGCGGATCGAGCAGGCGGATCGTCACCGGCAGCCCGTCCATCGCCTTGAAGATGCCGGCGAAGTCCTTGCGCTGGAACGGCAGCAGCTTCTTGAGGGCAGCCCGGCGTTGATCTTCATTCTCCGCGAGGATCATCTCACGCATCGGGGTGATGCGCTCGCCTTCGAAGAACATGTGCTCGGTACGGCACAGGCCGATGCCTTCGGCGCCGAAGTCGCGGGCCCGCTTGGCGTCGCCCGGGGTATCGGCGTTGGTCCGGACCTTGAGGGTGCGGTACTTGTCGGCCCACTCCATCACGGTCTTGAAGTCGCCCGAGAGCTTGGGCTCTTTGCGGGCCAGTTCGCCTTCGATGACTTCGCCGGTCGAACCGTCGATGGAGAGGGTATCGGTGTGCTTGAAGACCTTGCCGCCCACCTTGATCTTGCGGCCCTTCTCGTCGATTTCGATGGCGCCGGCACCGGCCACGCAGCAGCGGCCCCAACCGCGGGCCACCACGGCCGCGTGGCTGGTCATACCACCGGTGCTGGTGAGAATACCGGCGGCGACGTGCATACCATCGACGTCTTCAGGGCTGGTTTCCTTGCGGACCAGCAGCACCTGCTCGCCGGCCTGGGCACGCTGCACGGCTTCGGCAGCGGTAAAGGCCAGCTTGCCCACCGCGGCACCGGGCGAAGCCGGCAAACCGGTGGTCAGCACCGTGGCCGTCTTCTTGGCGGCCGGGTCGAAGCTGGGCAGCAGCAACTGCGTGAGGTCGGCGGCGGGAATCCGCAGCACGGCAGTCTTCTCGTCGATCAGGCCCTCGCGGACCATGTCGCAGGCGATCTTTACCGCGGCTTGGCCGTTGCGCTTGCCCGTGCGGGTTTGCAGCATGAACAGCTTGCCGCGCTCGATCGTGAACTCGATGTCCTGCACGTCCTTGTAGTGCGCCTCGAGCTTGTCTTTGATCTCCAGCAGTTGCTGGTAGACCACCTTGTTCCACTTGGGCATTTCGGCCACCGGCTTGGGCGTACGAATGCCGGCCACCACGTCTTCGCCCTGGGCGTTGATCAGGAACTCGCCAAAGAACTTGTTCTCGCCCGTCGAGGGGTTGCGGGTGAAGGCCACGCCCGTGCCCGAGTCTTCGCCCATGTTGCCGAAGACCATCGACTGCACGTTGACGGCCGTACCCTTGAGGCCGGTGATGCCTTCGATCTGCCGATAGCTCACGGCCTTGGGCAGCATCCAGCTCTTAAACACCGCCTCGATGGCCAGTTCCAGTTGCCGCAGCGGGTCTTGGGGGAAGTCCTCGCCTACGTGCTTGGCGTAAACCTTCTTGTACTCCTGGCACAGCTTAACGAGACCCTCGGTGGGCACCTCGGTATCTTGCTGGGCCGAGTACTCCAGCTTGATCTTGTCGAAGACCGTTTCGAAGTGGTGGTGATCGACGCCCATCACCACATCGCCGTACATGTTGATCAGGCGGCGGTAAGCGTCCCAGGCAAAGCGATCGTTGCCGGTGGCGTTGGCCAGGCCGACCACCGACTCATCGGTGAGGCCCAGGTTCAAAATCGTGTTCATCATGCCCGGCATGGAGACCGCGGCACCGGAGCGGACCGACACCAGCAGCGGGTTCTTGGTGTCGCCGAACTTCTTGCCCAGCTCCTTCTCCAGCATGCTGATGTGCTTGCTGACGTCTTCCATCAGGCCCTTGGGCAGCTTGCCCCCGCCCTTGTAGTAGGCGTCGCAAACCTCGGTCGTAATGGTGAAGCCCGGGGGCACCGGCAGCCCGATGCTGGTCATGTCGGCCAGGTTGGCACCCTTACCACCCAGCAGCGCCTTTTGGTCGCCCTTGCCGTCAGTGCGAGTCGCCCCGAAGTAATAGATCATCTTGTTGGCCATTGCGGTCTTTTCCCTCTCTTTACGTTAGATGTCTGCGTGTGGCGAAATCGCGGGGGCTTGCTGGGAGCGGGCCCCTGTCGGGCCGACTCCGCACGGCGCCGAGCGAACGGACGAGAAAACGGTAACGCCCAGGCAGAATGCAACTGCCGGCGAGTTTGGTCGGAAATAGTCGTCTTTTCTAGCAGTGCCTGCTTAGAACGTCAAGGCGGGCAAGACTGGGGTGTTTGCGGCGTAAACTGCCATAATGACTGGTTTTCCGGCGATTGAACCGCCATCCATTGCACCGCGAAAAAGACTGCCCTACTAGCCCCCATGTTGCGGGCTCAATCCCAGCACAACGGGCCGGCGGCAGAGGGCCTCAGAAGCGCCCAAGAGGAAAGAAAAACCCGGAGACCGACGCGTGCAAGAGCAGAAATGATGCGGGGGAAGTGAGTGTTGGCGGGAGAAAATGCGGGGAGGACGAACCTGACCGCGGGATGGCTCGGCTCGCCCAATCTTCTTCTACCTTTCCCTTGTGCCGCGTGGTCTCCGGGTATGGTTCCTTGTGCAGGAAGTTGAGTGCTTGGCAGCTCTTAGGTTGCCGGGGCCGGAAGCACTCTGGGGTGTGTGATCGCTGCAGGACTGCTTGGCCGCTAAGCGGCGGAGCGGTTCTGGTAGTCGTCGTCTTGGCGATGTTCTTCGGGGGCCAGGTCGTAGCGGCCATCGGCTTCCAGGGCCACGATCACCAGGCGATGCCGGTTGGCGTACTCGACCACTTCCGGTTCATTCACCACGATGGTCTTGCCGGCTTCGAGGGCCAGAACCCGCCCGCCGGCTTCGATCACCGAGTCGAGCGTATGGATGCCGATGGTGGGCACATCGAACCGCATGTCCTGGCGCGGCTTGGCAACCTTGACCACGGTGAAACCACCGGCGCGGCACAATGCGCCCGCGCGGCGGATGCACTCGTCGGTGCCTTCGATCGCCTCCAGCGCCAGGACAGCCTGGTTCTTAACGGCCACGGTCTGGCCGATATCCAGCCGACCCAATTCGCGGGCCAGCTTCCAACCAAACTCAATGTCTTTGATCTGCGCCCGGGTCGGGCCGCGGCTAGTGAGCTTTCCGTACTTCACAAGCAACTCCGGCGCGAAATCGGTCGGCGGAACGAAATCGATGCCGTCCAGGGCAAACTCGTCGATCACCGCCTGCGAGAGCGAGTTATCAGTGCAATCGTGGCGGCGGAACAAAAAGTGCGGAGCGAACCGGCGGATCGCCCGCCAGTCGGGCAAATGCTTGAACCACACCCACGGTTGATACAGCACCACCTTATGGAACTTGCCGGCCATGGCGGCCCGCTTCACGCCGTGCTTGCGAAGGAAGCGAATGGCGCGGCCCAATTTGCCCATGCCGTTCCACATGAAGGCATCGGCGGCCGATTCGATCTCCGGCAGCGCATGGCCTTTGATGCCCACGCAAGCCACCCGCAGCCCTTGGCGGCGGATGCCTTCCATGATGAGCCGGGGGTAATCTCCCCAGCCGGCGATCAGTCCTACGGTTTCTGCTTGTGGGTTCATAACGTGCGTATCAGGCGGCCGCTTTGTTGTCTCGGTCGAGCCCGGACACCTGGGCCTCGAGTCGCTGAACCTGCTGCATCAATTGCTTGAGTTGTTTCCGCATCTCCGGCAGCTTGGAGAGCGCGGCCTGCTTGAGCCGTTGATCCTTCACCGGCGTGGCCGGGATCCCCATCATCTGGGCGCCAGCGGGCACGTCGTTGGTGATGCCGGCCATGGCGGTAATCAGCGCGCCATCGCCGATCTCCACGTGATCACGAATGCCGGCCTGGCCTGCGATCACCACGTAGTCGCCGGTCCGCGTGCTGCCGGCGATACCCACCTGCGAGCAGATCAGGTTGTGCCGCCCGATCTGACAGTTGTGGGCGATCATCACTTGGTCGTCGATCTTGGTTCCTTCGCCAACCCGCGTGGGGCCGTACGCGCCGCGGTCGATGGTGGTGCCGGCGCCAATGTCCACATGCGCGCCGATTTCCACCCAGCCCAACTGGGCACAGATGCGGTGACGCCCGCCAACGGTTTCATATCCGAAGCCGTCGGCACCGATCACCACGCCCGCATGCACAATCGAGTGGTCGCCAATGATGGTGCCCGGATACAGCACCACGCCCGGATGCAGCGTTACGTTCTTGCCGAGCTTGCAATCGCGACCGACGTGGGCACCCGCGCCGATGGTGCTGCCGGCGCCGATGTGTGTCCGTTCGCCGATGGTGGCGCCGGGGTGAACGTCGACATCGCGCTCCAGAACGGCCGAAGGACTGACATACGCCGCCGGGCTGATGCCTTGCCGCTGTACCTTGGGCTGCGGCCGAAAATGCAGCACGACGGTTTGAAACGCCTCGTGGACGTTGGCCACTTCGATCACCGAGCGGCCTTCCACCGAAACGCCCTGGGGCACAATGGCCGCCCCCGCTGGCGAAGCAAGCAGTTGCGGCAACCGTTCTGGTTTGTCGATGAAGGTGATTTCACCGGCCTTCGCATCGTGCAGCGTCGCGGCACCGGTAATGGCCACGGTAGATTCGCCGCGCAAGATGCCGCCGCACAGCCTGGTCAAATCGCCGAGAAGAACTGCCATAGATCGGAATCCCTTCCGCATCTGCATGTTTTTTAAGAGCCGGGGCGTCCTACCCTCGGCACTGGAGCTTCGCCCGGTGGTGCCGGCCGGCAGCCAGACACCAGCGGCATGCTACGGGATTGGCCCGGGGGGAACAAGATCAGTCGCGCGGCGGGCCAGCCCCACCTTTACTCGAGGTTAAAGGCAGCAAACTGCGGCAGGTGATCGCTGAGGGCGAAGCCATTTTCGTCGGTAGGGTTTACGCGAAACGCTCCCTCGAACAGCGGCCGCGATTCGACGATGCGGCTGGCAATCGGCCCGGCAGCTAGCACGTAGTCGATGCGTTTCTCGGGCCGATCCGCCTTGATGGTCAGGCCATCGCCCTTACCCACCTTGGCGAACGTATCGACCCAGCCAGCATCCAACCACAACCGGTATTCCTCGGTATCTGGCCGATGATTGAGGTCGCCGATCAACAGCATCGAGCGGCCCGCAGCCAGATCAGCCTTCATGGCTGCCAGCATCGCGCGGACTTCCTTAAGGCGGATCGTCGGATCGGGGGCCGGATGCAGATGGGCCGAATGCACGACAAGCGATTCACCGCCTGGCAGTTCAATCGTGCCCATGCCCCAGTGTCGCGTGAACAGTTCTTTGGGTCGCTCGTATCCCAGCGGCACGTTCGCCGAATCGGTGATCTGGAACTTGCTGAGCAGGGTGCCGGGCCAGCTTCCGCCGCTGGGGAACCGCACATGGTTCATGCCCAGGTATTCGGCAATTTCCTTCGTGATCGCCTCGCTGGGCGATTCCGAGAAGTTGATGATGTCGGGCTCGTATAGGGCCAATTCGTTCGCCAGCCGCCGGGCCATTTGCTTTTTTTGGACGGCCTTTTTGGCGAGCGGCCGATTATCCGGCCAGCCCTTCGCTACATAAATGTTGTATGCAATAACCCGCAGTTGTCGCGTTGGCTTGTCGTCGCCAATGGCGGGCATGGTTGCTGCGGACAGACCAGCGGCCGCAAGTGCAGCACAGAACTGCCGTCGTGAGAGTGTCATCGTGAAGGCTCCAGCAAGACGGTTCGTGTCTGTTAAGGCTGGCAACATTGTCATCTGAACCTAACCGCTGCACAATCTTTGCGGCGGTCATTTGACGAATTGCGTATGACACCCGCCTGTCAGTTGATGACACCTAGCTTCTTACCGACCTTGGCGAAGGCAGCCACTGCCTGCTCCAGATCCTCGCGGGTGTGTGCGGCCGACATCTGCGTGCGAATGCGCGCTTGGCCTTGCGGCACTACCGGATACGAAAAGCCGATCACGTACACGCCTTCGTCCAGCAGACCGGCCGCCATCTCCGTGGCCAGCCGCGCATCGCCCAGCATGACCGGAATGATCGGGTGCTCGCCGGGCACCAGCGTGAAGCCCAGTTTTTCCATTTCAGCTCGGAAGAATTGGGCGTTGTCGTGCAGCCGATTGCGAAGATCGGCTTCGCCTTGCAACAGGTTAAGCACCTCGATGCTGGTGGCGGCAATGACCGGAGCCAGCGTGTTGGAGAACAGGTACGGACGCGACCGCTGCCGCAACCACTCCACAACTTCTTTGCGAGCGGCCGTGTATCCGCCCGACGCTCCGCCCAGCGCTTTGCCGAGTGTGCCGGTGACGATGTCGATGCGGTCGGCCACGCCAAACCGCTCGGGCGTGCCGGCCCCGGTCGGCCCGATCAGGCCGACGGCGTGCGAGTCGTCGACCATTACCATGGCCCCGTGCTCATCGGCCAGGTCGCAGATGGCAGGCAGGTTGGCAAAGATGCCGTCCATCGAGAACACGCCGTCGGTGGCAATCAGCTTGAACCGGCAGTCGCCGGCCGCTTCCAATTGCCGTTCCAGGTCGTCCATATCATTGTTGGCATAGCGTAGCCGCTTAGCTTTGCATAGCCGGATGCCGTCGATGATGCTGGCATGATTGAGTTGATCGCTGATGATAGCGTCTTCTGGCCCCAGCAGCGTTTCAAACAAGCCAGTGTTTGCGTCAAAGCACGACGAATAAAGAATCGCGTCTTCCTTGCCCAGGAACTGCGCGATGCGGCTTTCCAGTTCCTTATGCACGGTCTGGGTGCCGCAAATGAATCGCACGCTAGACAGCCCAAAGCCGTACTTCTCCAGCGCCTGCTGGGCCGCTTTGATCAGTCGAGGATCATCGGCCAGGCCCAGGTAATTATTCGAGCATAGGTTGATCACGCGGCGGCCCGCGGCCTCAACCCAGGCACCCTGAGGGCTGGTCATCACCCGCTCGGCTTTATAGAGCCCGCTTTCGCGTAGATCGTCCAGCGATGTTTGCAAGTATTGAAGAAACGATTCATCCATAATGGATATGTCTCCTGGTGATGTATATTGCCAGCCGCAGTCCTATGGCTCCCAGGGCTGATTGACGTTTTTGGCCCACGCCCGCCGACTGAACAACAGCGTTCGGCTACTGATGATTTGCTCGGCGGAGATCCAGCCCAGTACTTGGCTATCGGTCCCTTCGAACGGATCGTCCATGACCACGTAATACTGCCCCGGCGGCACTTCGATGGTTTCAGGATGGTAGGGCACGGAAAGCTCCGGCACCTGGTTCATAAAGCGCTGTACCTGGAACGGGCTCATGCGGCCGTTGATCACGTACCGGCCGCCTTCCCGGCCGATGCGGTCGCCCGGCAAACCAATTACGCGGGCCAGACCGGCCTCGCGGTCGCGGGCATTGTCCACGACAAAGGCCACCACGGTGCCGCGCTTGAGGCCCCAGGTCGGCAGAAACTTGCTGAAGAACAGCCAGTCGCCGGCGCGCACCTGTGGTGCCATGGCCGCACCGTGCATTACCAGACGGCCATCGTATCGGATGATCGCCAGCAGCACGGCGGCGAAGCCAACCAGCAGCGTCATCAGGGCCATGCGGAACTGGCGGGGCGGTGGCTGCCGGTCACGCGGCACGGCCCGACCAATCGCGGCATACTCCACCGTGCCGGCTAGCAGGTAAGCGACCAACGAAGCGGCGGCGGCCCAAAACGTGATGGTGCAAGCAAACAGGGCCAATGCCGCACAGCAGACCAGGGTTGCCACGGCCACGCCGTAGCACACCCAGCCAGGACCGATCAGCCCAAGCTCCCACAAGCCCGCCCCCGGCACGACCAGGCTGCGCCAGCGCGCCCGCCGCCGTAGCGCGGCCACGTCGCGCGCGGCGTCGCTAACCGCATCGGCAGGCGGTGTCGCTGCGCCCTTCTGCCGGGACTTCTTGGGTCGATGTTTGGGTTTACGAGCCTGAGCCATGCCTTTCCTCACGTGCCGGTTTACGCCCCCCTCAATCGTGCCGCGGACTGATCATCGGCCTCCGGGCGACGGCCGTATATACCATCCTAGCCAAATGGCCATTTATAAGCTGGCTTTGATGAGACAGCGTTTTATACGACGTGTATTGTTATCAATGCCGGGTAATTGCCTCATGCAGATTCAATACAACCCGGGCTACCGAGATCCAGGCAGCCAATTCGTGGTTGGCCAGTTCGCCTGGCGAAACCCGTTGCCCCACGCTCAATAGCTTGGCCGCGTCGGCCGGCGCGTCCTGGTACTCTGCCAGGTGTTTGTCGAGCAATTGCTTGAGCAATTGCGTTTCCTGTTCGCGGGGCTCGCGCGACAGCACGCGGGCAAACGCCAGGGTGATGCCTTGCTCGGCCGTCGGCTGGGCCATCATATCCTCGGCCAACGCCCGGGCCGCCTCGACAAACGTGGGGTCATTCAACAGCACGAGGGCTTGGAGCGGCGTGTTGGAGCGCGGCCGCTCAGCCGTACATTCCTCCCGAGTGGGCGCATCGAAGGCCAGCAGGCTGGGATGCAAGAAGGTGCGGCACCAATAGGTATACAAGCCGCGGCGATATTGATTGATGCCGGTGTCGGTCTGCCAGGTCCGCTTGGGGAAGTTGAGATGGTCCCAGTAGCCGGCCGGTTGATACGGCTTAACGCTCAGACCGCCGATCTTGCGGTTCAACAGGCCGCTCGTATCCAAGGCCAGGTCGCGGATCATCTCGGCATCAAGCCGAAAACGGCCCTGCCGCGCCAGCCACTGGTTGTAAGGATCGCGCTGCATCATTTCACGGCTTGCCTGGGAGCTTTGCCGGTACGTGGCCGAAGTGACGATCAGCCGCAGCACGTGCCGCACGTCCCAGCCGCTCTCCATGAACTCGGCCGCCAGCCAATCGAGCAGTTCCGGGTGCGTTGGCAGTGCGCCTTGCGAGCCGAAATCGTCCACGTTGCGGGCCAGGCCATGACCAAACGCCAGCTTCCATAGCCGGTTGACGAACACTCGGGCCGTCAGCGGGTTGTCGCGGGCGACGAGCCATCGGGCGAGATCCATCCGCGTGGCCCTCGCCTCACCATCTGGGCTGGCAGACGTCGCGGCATCAACCGCGCTGCTCTTGGGTCGGCCCGTCGGATCATAACCCGTGGCGTCGGCCAAGAATTCCGGGATACCAGGCTGTACCACCTCGCCGGAGTCATCCAGCCAGTTGCCGCGCGGCAGCACGCGCATCATGCGTGGTTTGACGCTGGTGGTGATCAAGACCAGCGGCGCGTCCTCGCGTAGCCGCTCCTGTTCCGCTTCCAGTCGGGCAATCTGGGCGCGGAGCGGTTCCAGTTCCGGTGCCACCTCGCGGTAGTAGTCAATGATCAACGCCTTCAACTCGGCGGTGCGTTCTTCCGGCGGCGTGCGCAGCGCGCCGGCTACGTCATCGGGCAGGCCCTGGTTGTCGGCCGGCGCGGCTAACAACTCCTTGCGCTTTGCTACGACCCACGCATCGCGCGCGGCCGTAAGTTCGGGCGTTTCGCTCGCTAATTGCTTGTCGAGCTTGATGAGCTGTTCTTCCAGCGAGTCGATCTTCTGTTGAACTTCGTCGCTGGGAATCCGCACGGGCTCCTGCTTGCCTACGGCCGTTTCGCTCACGTCGGCAAAGAATGCCCCAAAGCGATAGAAGTCGCGAATGGTGAACGGGTCGTATTTGTGATCGTGGCATTCGGCGCAGCCTAGCGTGGAGCCCAACCACACCGTCGAAGCATTCCGCACGCGGTCAGCCGCATACTTGGCAATGTATTCTTTGGCCTGGGCCCCGCCTTCGCGCGTGGTCATGTTCAGCCGGTTGTAGCCGGAGGCGATCCGCTGCCGGTTGGTGGGTTTGGGCAGCAGGTCGCCGGCCAACTGCTCGATGGTGAACTGATCGAACGGCAGGTTGCGGTTGAACGCGTCGATCACGTAGTCGCGGTACGGCGCATGGTCGCGGTGGTTGTCGCCGTGGATGCCGTTGGTGTCGGCATAACGAACCAGGTCCAGCCAGTACATCGCCATCCGTTCGCCGTGGTGCGGCGAGGCGAGCAGCTTTTCGACCAGCCGCTCGTAAGCGTTCGGTGAGTCGTCGGACACGAAGGTGGCCACATCCTCAGGCGATGGCGGCAGACCGGTCAGGTCGAACGATAGCCGCCGAATCAGCGTGACGCGGTCGGCTTCGCCCGCTGGCTGCAAGCCCTGCTCGCGCAGCTTCGCACGGATAAAACGGTCGATGTCGTTACGGACCCCAGGGCCATCGCCGGGCGGCACCTGCGGACGAATCACCGGGCTGTAGGCCCAATGTTCTTGCCAGACCGCCCCCTGTGCGATCCAGCGGCGGATGATGTCGATCTGCTGGTCCGTCAGCGGCTTGCCGGCATCGGCGGGCGGCATCTGTAGGGATTCATCGTCAGAAGTAATGCGGGCCAGTAGCTCGCTGGACTCGGGTCGGCCGGGGACGACCACACCGCCCTGACCATCGGCGCCCAGCACGCCGGCACGCAGATCGAGCCGCAAGCCGGCTTCGCGTTGCTCAGCGTCTGGCCCGTGACACTGGAAGCAGTGATTGGAGAGGATCGGCCGCACGTCGCGGCGGAAGTCCACTTCAGGCTCTTTGCCGACGGCGGGACGAGGCAGCATCAGAATCAATGCAGCGAATGCGACCTGGCTGGCCGCGCTGCCCGCTGCGCGCAGTCTTCGCACTGCTGAATTTTGCTGAGCCAAGCCAAGCCGTTGGACCACCTGCGTGCGCATTACCCGCTCCGACGCCGTGAGAGTGCCAGGGCAACCAACCGTGCGGCGCAAGCGGCCCCGCCTGCGCGCACTGGCGTTTCCAGTTTATCACGCAGCGGCGAAGGTCACACGCAGGTGAGTGCGCGGCGGGAATGCAATGAAGCCGGCGGGGAAGGTTTGTTCCCTCCCGGCCGGCTTCACGCCCTCCTGATGCTGTAAGCGGTGTGCCGATCCTTGGGGCGGTTGGTCCCTAACCGCCCAGTCGGGATCAGCCGCTGTATTTATCGCTGCCGGCGACCTTTACGATCTTGTTGTACAGGCCCAGGATCAGGAACGTGGGGGCCCATTGTCCGACGAACAGCGACTCGTGCTTGCGGCCCATGACCTGCAGCGCGATCGAGCCGATGATGCTGGCACCGGCCGACCACAGGAACACGTCGCTGGGCAGCTTGGCCGTTTGTTGTTCGATGGCCCTGGCGACCATTCCTTCCTCGTGGCTGCTGCGTGCGCCGCTGCGTGTCATAGTGCTGGTGTCTGCCATGATATCCCTCCTGTTTGGATGAAGACGTTGGCCGGCCGCCGCTGCAACAACCAGGGCACGGGCCGGCACAGTTACTTCCGTCGGGGCGGCTCCGTCAAACTGTCGGGACTGCGACGTCTCACGTTGAAATCATCGCGGCAAGCCACGCGGACGACCCCGCGGGAACGGTCTGGGCCATTGAAAGCAAGCTGCGTGCCAGGGCGGCAGCTACCCATTGGCATCGCGCGGATCAATGCTTGATGACCCGCAGCGCGCGATAGCACCATGAGGGCGCAGCGCGAACGTGTCTTAAACTTCTGCGGCGGCTCAGCCCGCAAAATACGCTAGATGCGGATAAAAATCTTCTGGCGATACATCCACCAGCAGGCCAGCCAGAAGCACAGGCCGATCAGGCAGGATTTCACCTCGGGCTCCCAGAGCGGCCCGGCCAGGTTGAAGATGTCGGGGCCCAGGTGGGTTTGGAGCGTTCGCGCTGTCCAAGGTTTGAGCAGTTGCCCCATGCAATAGATGGCGATGGAGTTTACGCCGACGATCATCAGCGGCCACGTCCAGGCCTTGAACCGTAGTACGTCGACCACCGCATACAGCCCTGCCAGGATCAGGCAGCAGATGCCGGTCGAGTAGAGCGTCCAGGCGGGCGTCCAGATGCGTTTGACGATCGGGCAGATGCCTGCGGCGTGCAGCAGCAGCGCCAGCACGATGCCCGCCACGCCGGCCGCTGTCAGGATGGCCAGTTTTTGCCGGGGCGTCGTGCGGTTCCGCAGCAACTCGCCGCACATCAGGCCAAAGATCATGGTGGCCAGCGACGGCAAAAAGTTGATCGTCTGATAGCCGCCGCGGTTAAATGCAAACGGTTCCTCCTGCGGCAGCAGGTTCAGCAGCCACAGGTCAATGGCATGGCCGGCATTGGCGTTCTTGTGCCACGCGGGGCTGATGCCTGCTAGGTGTTCTTGCGCCCAGGCGGCACTGACGCCCACGGCTTCGTTGCCGCTTTCCAGCGGGATGCCGGTGCCCGGCCACAGCACGTACAGCAGCCAGGTGCCCAGCAGGATCGCGGCGGCCGCCGTGCCCTGCACCCAGCGCGGCCGATCCCATAAGAGGAACAGGAACGTGTAGCCTAGCCCGATCTGCGTGAGCACGTTCACCAGCGACCAGTTGGTCGACTTGGACCAATTGGAGATGAGAAACACGCCCAGCAGCACCAGCACGACCGACCGCCAGGCGGCGTGCCCTAGCATGGCCGGGTAGCTTTGGCCGCGCTCGCGGCGACGGCTGTACGAGTAGGCCATCGACACGCCAACCATGAACATGAACGACGGCTGGATCATGTCCCAGAATCCGCCGCCGGCCCACTCCACATGCTCAAACTGAAAGCGTACCTGCTGCCAGAACGACGCGTCAGGAGCTTCCGCCAGGTGCTTATCGGCCGTGGCGGCCAGGCCAAAACCGCCAAACGCCAATGAAACCATGATCAGGCCACGGTAGGCGTCCAGCGAGTGCAGCCGCGCGGCCAGAAACTCGCGCGGCGCAGAGGCTCGCTTAGCGG
>Ga0182738_1001290_pt1 | contig 31778 bp, 27 predicted proteins | sample eDN5th30CBELigMG_FD_128876 | JGI IMG/M metagenome (GOLD analysis project Ga0182738, IMG submission 128876) | Enriched Miracle-Growth compost microbial communities from Emeryville, California, USA - eDNA 5th pass 30_C BE-Lig MG (version 2)... ...
CGAGAGAATGCGAACCGATATGCCGGTTCGGTTCGAAACCGCCACCGAGGACGTCTGGGTGATGGGTGCCGCGATCGAAGTCAGCGAGAACGGCCTCGCCACCAGTTTCGAACAGATCCTCGAGCCTGCTCGGTAGAAGCTCGCCGACTTGCGGTTAGGTTTCGAAGTGCTCGCGGATGATTGGGGCTACGTCTTGGAGGCCCCATTGGGTTCTGGCTTGGTGGCGGGCTGCGGTTTCCGGGTCGGGTGAGTCGGGGCCGCAGCCCACGAAGAGGAGCGGGCCCTCGGAATCTTCCTTGCGGAGGGAGCCGTGGCTGCCGCCCGGGACATGGGCCGTGCCGCCCCAGTCGACGCATTCGTAGCCGAGGCCGAGCGAGACGATCAGGTCGCCACCGTGGGGTGAGCGCAGCGCCGACCAGAGCCGGCCGAGCCCGTCCGGATAGTCCGGCATGGTGATCCGGCCGTCCTCGACTGCCGCCCCCAGCGCCTCGATGTTGCCGCTGATGCACCATCGCCGCCCACGCAGGTCGGTCACCGTTTCACGACCTTCTGCCGCCGGAGGGGATTCTCCGGTCGGGAAGAAGGCGAGCCGGCGGCCGGCCCTTTCCACCACTGCGACATCACCCGGCTCGAGTTGGTCCGGACGGGTCGAGCGAGCGACCGGCTGACCGTCCCTCTCCGTCCAGGCGACCAGCTCGGTGCCGTCCAGGCCAAACAGATGCTCGCGGATCCGACGGTGCCTGACCGGGTTGTCGGTCTCGGTCAGCAGGTAGATGTGCGCGGCTCGGGAGGTCGGGCTGACCGCCACCTCCGCCTCGGAGAAATCCTCGGCCGACGGTGGCAGCACCTTCCATTTGCGACTCATCCACTCGATCACGTCGAAGGTGTCCTCGACCGCCGTGTGGGCGTGGTCGGCCAGCAGGATCAGCGCGTGGTCGGCGAGGAAGGGCTCGATCCCGCCGGCTGCCCGCACCACCTCGGCCATGCAGTAGTCGGCCCTTTCGATCGAGCGGACCGAGGCCAGCGGGCCGTGTCGATGCGAGTAGTTGTCGTTGTCGGGGAAGGCGAGCAGCATGAAGTCGAAACGGTCACGAGCCATAAGCTCGGCACCGCAGCAGGCCGAGTACATGTCGCGCTTGCCCGGGATAGCGCTCGATTTGCAGTTGGTCTCCATCGAGGAGTAGAGGTCGCCGTAGAAGAGCTCGCGGGGACCCCAGGTTCCGTAGTCGAACTTGAGCAGGCCGGCCTCGATTGCCTTGCCGGCGATCCCGACCAGGTTCACGTCATGGCGGTGACGGCCCCGGTAGATCAGGAAGGGGGTCGAAGCGGTGCGGACGCCGGCGTCATCGAGGGACTCGAACACGGTCTCGACCGCCGGGCTGAGGTGCTTCAAGTTCATGTTGTAGACCAGGTCGTGGAGCGACCGGAAAAGGCCGAAGGCCCGGGTCGCCTCAAGCGAGGAGCCGTACTCGACGTAGCGCTGCTCGGCCCGGTGGTACCAGTTCATGCCGCTGATCCAGTGCCGGTCGGCCTGGACCCCGGTGACCATCTCGGCCGAGGCGACCGGGGTCACGGACGGGAAGGAGGAGACGCAGTCGCCGATCAGGGTGCCGCGCTTGAGCAGGCGGCTGAAAGTCGGGGCGCGGCCTTCATCGATCGTCTGCCGGAGCATGTCGGTCCGGAGTGAGTCGACATAGGCGAGAACCAGCTTTTTCGCCATGGCGTTACCGGGCGGCTACCGGAGGATACGAAGGCCGGCGTGCTTACGGTCGGCCTGCTGGCGGCGTCGCCAGCCGAGGAAGGCGAGGAAGCCGGCCGGAACGATCGCGAAATAGGGCACGATCAGGCAGATGATCGCGATCACCAGAGCGAGGAAGACGCTGATCACGGCCAGGGCTGCGGTGCCGCCCCGGCGTTGGGCGCCGGCGATCACGTCGGAGACGACGGCCGTGGAGAGGACCGCGGCGATCGCCCCGAACAACAGACCGAGCAGGCTGGTGCCGTCGAGCACCGAGGCGCCGAGATAACCGAGAACGGCGCCGATGATGCCTCCGAGGATTGCCATCCGGCCACGAGCCGAACCTTCGAGGCCGGTGGTTCCGGCGATCATTCCGGTGGCAATGCCGATTCCGGTGCCGAGGCAAATTGTCGCGAAAGTGTCGATACCGGCAGAATAGAAGGATGGCGGCCTCACCACCTCCCCGACGGCAGCAGACCCGGGCCAAAGACCTCGCGCGTTACGCCTCGCTGTTCGCCAAACGGACGCGGGTGATGCGCTCTTCGGCGATGCGGGACATGATGGAGATCACCGCCCGTCCCGAAGTGATCTCGCTGGCCGGCGGCCTGCCCGACACCTCGACCTTCCCGGCAGAGGCCTTCGCGGCCGAGATGACCCGGATCGAGAAGACCGCGGTCGCCGAGGTCCTGCAGTACGGGCCGACCGAAGGTTCCTGGCTGGTCCGCGAGCAGATCGTCGAGGTGATGGCGCCCGAGGGCACGCGGGTCGACGCGATCGACATCACCGTCACCACCGGTGGCCAGCAGGGCATCGACTTGATCACCAAGACGCTGATCGACCCCGGGGACGTGATCATCTGCGACGCCCCGACCTACCCGGGCGCGATCCCCACCTTCTGCTCGTACGAGGCCGATGTCCGGCAGATCGAGATGGACGCCGACGGGATGCGGATCGACCTACTCGAAGCGACGCTCGACACATTGGAAGCGGACGGCAAGCGACCGAAGTTCATCTACTCGATCCCGACCTTCCAGAACCCGGGCGGAGTGACGCTTTCGCTCGAACGCCGCCGGCGGCTGGTCGAGATCGCCAGGGAGCGCGAGATCCTGGTGGTCGAGGACAACCCCTACGGTCTGCTGCGTTTCGAGGGGGATCCCCTCCCTACGCTCTACAGCCTGGACGGCGGCAACTACGTCGTCTACCTGGGGACCTTCTCGAAGATCCTCTCTGCCGGTCTGCGGATCGGTTGGCTTGTCACCCCGACCCCGATCCGCGAGAAGGTCGTGCTTGGCAAGCAGGCTTCGGATCTCTGCACCTCGACCCTGACCCAGGACTTCGCCGGGCACTTCTTCCAGAGCGGGCGCTGGCGTGAATACGTCGACGAGCTGACCGCGATCTACCGGACCCGGCGTGACGTGATGATCAACGCGATGGCCGAGTACTTCCCCCATGGCGCGACCTGGAACAAGCCCCAGGGCGGGCTGTTCATCTGGGCGACGATGCCGGAAGTTCTGAACACGGAGGACCTGTTGGCCAAGGCGCTTTCGAGGAACGTCGCCTTCGTGCCCGGGCCAAACGCCTATGTGGACGGTCGTGGCGCGAGTTCGATGAGGCTCAATTTCTCGGGAGTCAAGGAGGACGAGATCATCGAGGGCATCCGCCGGATCGGCCAGGTCGCCCGGGAAATGCTCAAGCTCTACGAGACGATGACAAGTACTGAGGAAATGAAGTTGCCGCCTGCAGCGTCTACTGATGGAGGCGGCAACGAAATGAAGTTGCCGCCAACCCGGGACGAGGATCTTTCGTGAAGGTCGCGTTGCTTCAGGGTGGACGCTCTCTGGAACGTGGGGTTTCGATCCGGTCCGGCCAGCGGGTGACCGAGGCGCTGCTTGACCTCGGCCACGCGGTTGAGGTTCTCGATCTCGGTCCCGACCTGGTCGGTCGACTGGACAAGGACCGTCCGGACGTGGTCTTCATCGCGCTGCACGGCACCGAGGGAGAGGACGGCACGGTGCAGGCTTTGCTCGAACTGCTCGACATCCCTTTCACCGGTCCCCGGACCGCCGCATGCATCCGCTGCATGGACAAGAGTCTCGCCAAGTACACCCTGCGCGAGCGGGGCCTGCCGACTCCGGATTGGGTCACCTACACCGAGGCGGCGATACGCGATTTCGGCGCGGCGACCACCTTCGGCACCGCGGTGGAACGGGTCGGCTTGCCGCTGGTGGCGAAGCCCGCCTCGCAGGGTTCGTCACTCGGGGTGAAGGTCGTGACCCAGCTCGAACAGATCCCCGGGGCTCTGATCACCGCCCTGAGCTACGACGAGCGGGCGATGCTCGAAACCTGGGTCGGAGGCCGCGAGCTGGCGGTCTCGGTGCTGGGAGACGAGGCTTTGCCGGTGGTCGAGGCGATCCCCACCGACAGCAACGCGTATGACTTCTCGGCCCGCTACGAGATCGGCGGTGCGAGCTTCGAGTGTCCGGCCGACCTCCCGGACGAGGACGCGGCCGAGGTGGAAAGGGTCGCCCTAGCCGCCTACGAGGCCCTGGGTTGCTCTGGTTTCTCCCGGGTCGACATCATCCTCGCCGAGGAAGGGCCCCAGGTTCTGGAGGTGAACGCGATCCCGGGCCTCACCGAAACCTCCCTCCTCCCCCAAGCCGCCGAAGCCGCCGGCCTCGACTTCAACGCCATGGTCCAAAGAATCCTCGACTTGGCCACGGCCTAACTGCAAGTCGGGCGGGGTCCAACCCGCCTTCCCAGTTCAACCCGCCGGCCCACGGAAACAATTGACGGATGGGCCGACTCTGAATAGTGGCGGTTCAGGAGTCCTGAAGGAAGTCCTCGGGACTGACGTCGTCGAGGAAGTCCTTGAACTTCTCGACGACTTGCTCGTTGTCTTCGATGCCTTGGTCGAACTCGATCGAGGACTCTTCGATCACGTCCTCGGCGACGAAGATCGGCGCCTGGACCCGGACTGCCAGCGCGAGGGCATCGGACGGACGCGAGTCGATCTCGATCTCGGTGCCGGAAACCGACAATGTGATCGTCGCGAAGAAGGTGTTGTCCCGCAGCTCGTTGACCGAGATCCTTTCGACTTTGGTCTCGACTTGGTCGAGCATGTCGACCATCAGGTCATGGGTCATCGGCCGCGGCGTATCGGCGCCCTGAAGCTTCATCAGGATCGCGGCGGCTTCTGGATGCCCGATCCAGATCGGCAGGTAGCGGTTGTCGTCGATCGTCTTCAACAGGACGATCGGCTGCTTGCCGACCATGTCGAAGCTCACTCCATAGATCTGCACCTCACGCATCGACTCTCGATTATATGGAGGCCCTCGAGCCGGACGCCTCGGGAACTACCCGAGCGGGACTTGGCCGAGCCGGGCCCCGGCATTCTTTGCTTCGAGTGGGCGGAGCGGGTTGAACTGGGAGGGTGGCTCGAACTCCGCCTGACTCCGTGTTCTTATGGGCGATCCTGGATTCGAACCAGGGACCTCATCCTTATCAGAGATGCGCTCTAACCAACTGAGCTAATCGCCCTCGAGGGACCGAGGATTCTAGCCGCGCTCGATTCCCGGCGTCGTCAGGCACCCGGCCCCGGCGGCGTTGGTAGCTCGCGGCGATCGCTTTATGCGAGACGCTTGGCGATCTCGATCGCCTGGGCCAGGTCTTCGAGTTCGATCTCGACGACCAGGCCCTTACCCTTCGGCTTGATCTTGACCGGCCGGTCGAGACCCACTTCGAGTCGTTCGGTGGCCTCGGCGATCGCTTCGTTCTCCTCGGCCGAGAGAACCTGTTTGCTGCGCCCCTTCTTCGGCGCTTCGGCCATAGCCCGCGCGCCCGCCTCGGTCTGGCGCACCGACCAGCCCTCCGTCCGGGCCTGCTTGGCGAGCTTGCGACGGTTGCCGTGGTCGGGCACCTGGAGGATCGCCCGTCCGTGGCCCTCGGAGAGGTCACCCTGCTCGAGCATGTCGAGAACGTCATCGGGTAAGTCCAGCAGGCGGATCAGGTTGGAGATCTGCGGGCGGCTGCGGCCTACTCGCTTCCCAAGCTCTTCCTTGCTGAGCCCGAGATCTTCGACCAGGGCGGCGCAGGCCTTCGCCTCTTCCACCGGGTTCAGGTTCTCGCGAACCATGTTCTCGATCAGGGCAACCTCGAGCCGATCGGCTTCGTCGGAGTCGCGGATCACGACCGGGACCTTTTCGACTCCGGCCATCTGAGCGGCGCGCCAACGACGCTCGCCGGCGATGATCTCGTACTTCCCGCGACCGGCTGGTCGTACGATCAGTGGTTGGACCACTCCGCTTGCCTTGATCGACTCGGAAAGCGCCTCGAGGGCCTCTTGCGAGAAGTTGGTCCGGGGCTGCTCAGGGTTGCGGTCGATCGACTTGACCGGGAGCTCCCGCATGTCGGGACCGGTCGCGCTCTCGGGCAGGATCGCGCCGAGGCCCTTGCCGAGTCCGCGTTTCTCAGCCACGGTCAGCCACCTCGTCAGCGAGGGCCAGATAGGCCTCGGAGCCACGTGATGTCGGCGAGTAGTCGGTCACGGGAATTCCGTAGCTTGGCGCTTCCGCCACCCGGACTGTGCGCGGGATGACCGTCCGGAAGACGGTCTCCGAGAAATGGTCGCGCAATTCCGCCTCGACCTGCTGGGCCAGTCGAGTCCTTTCGTCGTGCATGGTGACCAGGATCCCACCCAACTCCAGGGAGGGGTTGAGTTGCTGTCGGACCATCTTGATGGTGTCGAGGAATTCGACTAGTCCTTCGAGGGCCAGATACTCGGCCTGAACCGGGATGATCACCCGGTCGGATGCGACCAGGGCGTTGACCGTGATCGGGCCAAGGGCAGGCGGGCAATCGATCAGCACGACGTCGAAGTGATCGTCCAGCGATCCCATCTGTTCGGTCAGTCGGGTGTTCGGACTCTCGAGCTGTGGCAACTCGACCACGGCCCCGGCCAGGTCACGGCTCGCGGGTGCGAGCCAGACGTTCTCGGGTCCGGCCGGCAGTGCCGCTTCGGCGACCGTGACCTCGCCGCTCAGCACCTCGTATGTGGTCGGCAGGTCGGTCTTGTCGAGTCCGAAGGCGACCGTCGCATTGGCCTGCTGGTCGAGGTCGACCACCAGCACCCGGCGCCCCATCCGGGCGAATGCAGCGCCGAGGTTGACCGCGGTAGTGGTCTTGCCGACCCCCCCCTTTTGGTTGGCAACCGCGTAGATCAAGCGCCGGCCGCCAAATTGGGGAGGATTTCACACGTGGACGAGGAATGGTTCATGTAGCAGCCAGCTTATTTGTTTGCCGGCTCGACCGGCCGACGGTTCAGTGACCGCCCAGCGGCCGCTTGCGAGCCATGCCCGGCCGCCTGGGGAGGCCGTCCGGGGTCGGTCCGGTCTTGACCAGCACGTAGAGCCTTCTTTCACGCGATCCCTGGTAGGGGACCACGGATTCCTGACGCAGAACCTTCATCGCGAGCCGGTCGGAGTATCGCTCGATCACCTGCTCGGACTCCGGCTCGGACTCGCCTTTCCAGGCGACCAGGTGTCCTCCTTCGACCAGCAGGGGGGAGGACAGTTCGGCCAGGGCCGAGAGGGGTGCGACGGCCCTGGCCGTCACGAGGTCGTACTCTTCCCTCCCTTCGGATTCGGCCCAGGTTTCGGAGCGAGCCTTGATCGCCCGCACGTTTGACAGGCCCAGAGCCAAGATCACGTCGTTCATGAAGTCGACTTTGCGACCGACGGAGTCGAGCAACGTGAAGTGACAGGACGGCAAGGAGCAGGCCAGCGGAATCCCTGGGAAGCCGGCCCCCGCGCCGAGGTCGATCGCCTCGGCGGCGTGACGCACCTCGGGACAGGCTAGCCCCGTCAGACTGTCAGCCACGTGGACATTGCGGGCTTCGACCGGATCGGTGACCGAACTGAGCGACACGTGACTGGCCGCAAGTAGCTCGAGCATCGGGTCGAGCCGAGCGATCTGCTCTGGATCGAGCCAGGGGTACGGACCGGGTCCCGGGGTCACACCGGTCCGGTCAGTCGGAGATCAGAGGGGCGACAACGACCCGCCGGTGAGGATCGTCGCCGGAACTGAAGGTCTCGACCTCGGGACGGTCCTTCAGATGCTCATGAACGATACGGCGCTCGCGGGCGCTCATCGGATCGAGCTCGACCTCGTCGCCGGAGGAGATCGCCTTCTCGGCGGCCCGGTCGGCACGTTCCGAGATGACCTCTTCACGCCGAGCCCGGTAGCCGGCCGCGTCTACGACCACCCGCTTGCGCTCGCGGATCCCTCGGAAAGCCGCTTGGAATGCCAGGAGCTGCAGAGCGTCGATGGTCTGACCCCGGCGCCCGATCAGCAGTCCGTAGTCCTCGTCGCCTTCGACCGTTGCGGTGATGACGTCATCGGTCTCCTCGAGGTCGACCTCGCCGTCGAGATCGAGTTCGTCGAGCACCCGCTCGACCAGCAGTCTGACCCGTTCTGCCGGCTCAGCCGGCCAATCGCTCGCTTCCATCGTGCGGAGTCTAGATGGTTGGGTCTGAATTGCTGTGCGTCCGGGGGCGGGCCCGATCATTCAAAACCAACCATCCCGACCGAAGCGCTCAGCGCTTGCGCTTCTTCTTCTTGGGCGGCGGGGGCGGAGGTTTGGTGGACGCGGCTGCGACCGCGCCTTCTGGTGTGGCCATGACCGGGGGCGGTATGACCCTGTTGATCACGTAGGTCTGACCGATCGTCCAGATGTTAGTGGTGATCCAGTAAAGGATCAGGCCGGCCGGGAAAGAGATGATGAAGGGCACGAAGATCACCGGCAGAGCCAACATCAGCATGCGCTGATTCCGGTCACCCGTCGTGGCGGAGATGAGGCCGGAAACGAGCTGGGTCCCGACATAGAGGATCAGCAGCACGATCAGCACGCTTCCGGTGGCTTTGTCGGTCAAGTCGGGAATGAAGAAGAACGACTCGCCGAACGGGTAAAGGGCGTGGATGGCCGGGTTCGCGTCGATCTGGGCCTGGGTCAACTGCCCACAGGCCACGGCGGTCTGACCGCAGATGTCTTCGCGAAGGGGTCCGCGGAGGGCTTGGAAGAGCGTGATAAATACGGGAAGCTGGGCAAGCAGGGGAATGCAGGAAGCAAGCGGATTTATCTTGTGCTCCTGGTAGAACTTCATCATCTCCTGCGAGAGGCGCTGACGATCGTTCTTGTACTTCTCCTGTAGCTCCTTCATCTGCGGCTGGAAGGCCTGCAGCGCACGCATGCTCTTCAGCTGCTTGTAGGTGAGCGGGATCAGCAGCGCCCGGGTGCAAACTGTCAGGAGGATGATCGCCATCCCCCAGCTGACGCCGATGTCGTCGTGGAAGAACGACAAAACGGCATTGGCCACATCGATCAGTGGCTGCAGGATGTTTGCGGTCGGCATCAACGCTGTTCTGTTTCTCCGTGGTAAACGGCCGGGTCCATGGGTCCGACCTTCAAAGTGAATTGATCCCGCACGGGATCAAAGCCACCGTGACTGAAGGGATTACAGCGCAGGATGCGCCAGCAGGCGAGAACTGTACCCCGTATGACGCCGAAGCGTTCTACCGCCTCGATCGCGTAGGCGGAACAGGTCGGTTCATACTTGCATCGGCGGGGGAGCAGCGGTGAGATCCAGCGGCGGTAAGCGCGAACTGGGGCGAGAAGGATCCGTTTCACGTGGAACGCTTTCCGCCTTCTCCCAGCTTCAAGACCTCGGCTACGCAGCTCTCCGCTCCGGAAAGCCCGTCATTCTCGATCACCTCGCCGATCCCGCTGCGCGCCACCAACACGAAGTCCTGGTCAACGCTGCTCGGATCTACCTGTGACCAAAAGGCCTCCTTCAGGACCCGCTTGACCCGATTTCGGGTCACAGCGTCGCCCAACTTCTTCGAAACACTGACCCCGAGGCGAATCTCGGAATCATCGTCCGCCGGACGATCGAACCGATAGAGCACGAGATAGCGGGTCGCTTTCGACGACCCTTCTCGATAAGCCCGTTTGAAATCCCCACTGCGCGAGAGACGGCGGCGTCTGGGAGTACCAGCGCCGTTACCGGACATGGTCAGACAGCGAGCCGCTTACGGCCCTTGCGGCGCCGACGGCGAATCACGTCACGGCCACCCTTGGTGCTCATGCGGGCTCGGAAGCCGTGGGTCTTGGCTCGCTTACGCTTCTTTGGCTGGTACGTACGCTTCATTGGAGTCGGGCAGTATAAGGACATTCGGTTGGTTCCGCCTGCTGCCCTGCTAACGCGGACGCGTCTGACCACCGGTAAGAAATTTTCCGCGCGATTTGCGGAGGCAGACGACAGCCCGCTCAGCGCCGGCGCTATGGTCGGCAAGCAGGCTGGAGAACCCGCTCGGAAGGCGGCGGTCTGGCCGATCCGAAATATGAAATCAACCGCGACCGAACCCACTCAAACCAAGGTAGAAAGCCAAAAACGGCTTCCGGGTTCGGCGCGCGCAGCAAAGGAATGGGAAGCGATCCAGCCTTCCGTCAAGGCTCGTCTCTTCGAAACGGCCTGGAGGATGTGGATCGAACCGATCCGGCCGGCGGCAGTCCGCGGCAACACTCTCTACCTCGAAGCAGCTGACCCGATCAGGACTTGGGTCGAACGCCGGTACATGGAAGTCATCGAGCAAGCCCTCGCCGACTCAGATTCCCACCTCACCTCGGTCAGTTTCGAACGGCCCCCAGAACCAGAACGAGTCAAGGCCTCGAACGAACCGGTCGGCCCTAATCCGACCCATGACTTCGATCGGTTCGTGATCGGCCCCGGCAACCATCTCGCTCACGCGGCTGCCCTCGCCGTCGCCGAAGCCCCCTCCGAGGCCTACAATCCCCTCTTCCTCCACGGCCCTCCCGGGCTCGGCAAGAGCCACCTCCTCGGCGCGATCGCCAACTACCTCACCCTGCATGTCCCCGAGCTCAATGTCCTCTACACCAACGCCGAATCCTTCACCGCGGAGTTCGTCACTGCTCTCCGCGAGCAGGGGACAGACGAGTTCAAGCGCCGTTACCGCAACCTCGACGTCCTCCTGATCGACGACATCCAGTTCATCGCCGGCAAGCATCACACCGAGGAAGAGTTCTTCCACACTTTCAACGCTCTCCACGATGCCGGCAGTCAGATCGTGCTTTCGGCCGATCGGTCGCCGAGTGAGATATCGCCCCTCGCGGACCGACTGAGTGATCGTTTCGAATGGGGCCTGACCGTGCCGCTCGAAGCACCGAACTTGGCTACCCGATTGACCGTATTGCGCCACCTGGTCACCGAAGCCGGACTCGAGATCGCCGACCAAGACGCGCTCACCCTGCTGGCCCGTCGGGTCCAGACCAATCTCCGCCAGCTTCGCGGCGCCCTGACCCGCACCATCGCCGAATCCTCGCTTACTTCGACGCCGATCGACACCGATCTGATCAGTCAGGTCTTCCCCGCCACGGAACGCGCGCCGGCCACCCAAGTGACGCCGGAATCGATCCGCGAGACCGTGGCTGAGCATTACGGAACCGAGGTGGACGTTCTTATCTCGCGGCGCCGTGACCGAAACACCGCGACGGCTCGCCACGTCGCGATCTTCTTGACCAGGGAGATGACCTCGCTATCACTCCCCCAGATCGGCGGCCTCTACGGCGATCGCGATCACACCACGATCCTCAACTCGATCGAGCGCGTCGACCAAGCGATCGGCGAAGACGCTGAGATCACCGCCGCAGTCGAGATCCTCCGGGCAAGGATCCACAGCCCCGGGGAAACCTCCTGACGATGGTCTTCCCAGCCGCCGAGCACGCTGAAAGAATCCCCAGCTCTCCCCCGTTTCCCCACAATGCTTTCGGCTCCACGAAGCCACTTTCAACGGTTCTACGCTTTACTCCACAGAACCAGAACACTTAAACGAGGTATTCGGATTTGAAGTTCTCAATCAAGAACAGCGAACTTGCCGCGAAACTTGCCCTGGTCGCCCGTGCCCTCGCGACCGGAGGCGTCAACCCCGCCCTCGGTGGAATCCTGGTCGAGGCGTCCGATGGCCACCTCTCCTTCAGTGCTACCGACAGCAATCTCAGCTTGCGAGTCCCGGTCCACGTCGAGGGTTCGGTCCAGTCCGACGGCAGGGTCCTTCTCCCTGGCCGGCTCTTCGCCGACATCTCCCGCCTGCTTGGTTCGGGCCAATCGGAGATCGAGTACCTGCCGTCGGAGCGAACGGTCAGCATCAAGTCGGGCTCTTCCAGTTTCAACCTGCGGACACTCAACGAGCAGGACTTCCCGCCTCTGCCCGACGCCGGCGGCGACACGATCTCACTGAGTCGCGACTCGCTGCTAGAGACGATCGAGCTGGTTGCCCGCGCCGCCTCACGTGACGACATGCGTCCCGTGCTGACCAGTGTCCAGGTCCTGGCATCTGGCACCGAGCTGACCATGGTCGCCACCGACTCGTACCGTCTCGCGGTCAAGCAGACCCACCTGGCCGAACCGGTCGGGGTTGAACTCGACCGCAACATTCCGGCCCATGCTCTGCGCGAGCTTTCCCGCCTTCTTTCCTCTTCCGACTCGGATTCGGTGCGACTTTCGGTCACCGACCGTTTGGTCGTCTTCAATGTAGATGGGTCGATCCTCTCGACGAACACGGTTGACGGCCAGTTCCCCAAGTACCAGCAGCTCTTCCCCGAGACCTGGGATCACGACGTGAGACTGCCTCGCACCGAGCTGCTCGAATCGGTGCGCCGGGTGAGCCAGATGGCTCAGAAGAACCGTCCCCTCAAGATCGCTCTCTCACCGGGCGAGCTGACTATCTCGGCCGAGACTCCTGACCTCGGTGACGCCGAGGAGAAGATGCCGGCCAACTTCGATGGCGAAGAGCTGGCGATCGGTTTCAACCACGAGTTCTTCCGGGACGGGCTCGAGGCGATCAAGAGCGACGAAGTACTGCTCCGGCTGATCTCTCCCCTTCGGCCGGGACTGCTTCAGCCGGTAGACGCCGAGGACTTCCGCTACCTGGTCATGCCGATCAGGTTGAACGAGTAGCCACGTGCTTGTTGCCCGGGTCGAAGCGGACCGGGTGCGGTCCCTGACCGGGGTCACCTTCGAACCAGACTCGGGCCTGACCGTGATCATCGGTCCGAACGGGGCCGGCAAGACCAATCTGGTCGAGGCGATCTTCTTCGGCCTCACCTCTCGGTCCTTCCGGACATCCGATCGCCGTGACCTGATCCCCTTCGGCTCGTCCTATTCCCGTTGTCGAGTCACCGTGTCGGCAGACGGGGTGGATCATGTGTTCATGGCCTCTGCGTCTCGCAGCGAAGGCAATCGCTTCACCATGGACGGAGCGAAGATCGAACAGGCCGAGGCGGTACTACACCGACCCAAAGTGACGGTCTTCTCACCGGATCGACTCGAGCTGGTCAAAGGTCCCCCGGCGGGACGGCGGGCTCATCTCGATAGCTTTGTCGCGGCCCGCTGGCCCAGCCGGGCCGGAGTGCGCTCGGCCTTCGGTCGGATCCTTGCGCAGAGGAACGCCTTGATCGCGCGGATCGCGGCCGGTCACGGAAACAGCTCCCAATTAGCCACGTGGAATTCACAGTTCGCTGAAGCGGGAGCCGCCTTGGCTAAAAGCAGGGAAGAAGCTGTCGAGGAGCTGGGCGGGCGTTGGGAGAGAGCAGCCGAGGAACTCGGCCTGGAAGGCCCGAAGGGACTTTCCTACCGGCCTGGTTCCGCCATTTCGGCAGCAGATATCCGGGCCGGGCTCGAAGAGAAGTTGGAGAATGACCTGCGGCTTGGCCGCAGCAGCTGGGGCCCGCACCACGACGAGCTCCGATTGGAGATGGACGGGCGCCAGCTGCGCCGTTTCGGTTCGCAGGGCCAGCAGCGATTGGGATTGCTTGCCCTGCTCTTCGCCGAACGCGAGTCTCTGCTTACAACCGGGGGCGAGGCTCCGCTGATGCTGCTCGACGATGTGATGAGCGAACTTGACGAACGTCGCCGCGAGCGCCTGGTCGAGCGCTTGCTTGAAGGTGGTCAGAGCGTGATCACCGCCGCCGAGGGAGAGTTGATTCCGGAGCGGGAAGGGATCGCGCGGGTTGCGATCAATGACCTCACTGCGGCTGGGGCAGGGAGCGATACGCAGGGGCAGGCCGAGTGAGGGACTGGCGGGGCAGAAGTCCGGACCCGAGGCCGATCGGCGAGATGTTGGGGGGATTCCGGACGGAGGTCGCTCCAGGCTCTCCGTTGGCCGCGGTACAGAGCGTGTGGAAGGAAGCGGTCGGGGAACGGATCGCCGCCGTGACCGAGGTGGTGGACGAACGTGAGGGGGTGCTCACCGTCGAGTGCACGAGCGCTGTTTGGGCCCAGGAGTTGGAGCTGATGGCCCCGCGGATAATGGCCCGTTTGAAGAAGGAGATCGGGGACTCCGCACCCGAAAAGATGCGATTTCGAGCCGGCTCTGGCGGATAACTGTAAAAGTTCTGCAACAAAAGCGCACAAAAGCGCTGATTTGCAGGAGTTTTTCGGCTCTGGCAGGGGGGTTTATCCGACTGGCAATGGTATTATGGAGACCTGACTCGCGGTTCCGTCCGGGGCGCACCTTCTCCACAGGTAGCCGGTTCGACGGTGGCCGCCGACAAGTTTTCGGAAAGGTATTGATTGGCTGAGAAGAAGAGCAGCGGCGACTCCTCCTATGGGGCCAAGGACATCACTGTCCTCGAGGGCCTCGAGGCGGTCCGCAAGCGACCCGGCATGTACATCGGATCGACCGGTCCGCGGGGCCTGCACCATCTGGTCTACGAGATCGTCGACAACTCGGTTGACGAAGCACTGGCCGGTCACAACGACTCGGTCGAGGTCGTCATCCAGCCGGACAACAGCGTCAGCGTCACCGACCATGGCCGCGGAATACCGGTCGGGATCATGGAGAAGGAAGGCCGCCCCGCGGCCGAAGTCGTTCTGACGGTTCTCCATGCCGGCGGCAAGTTCGGCGACGGTGGCGGCTACAAGGTCTCCGGCGGGTTGCATGGCGTCGGCTCCTCGGTGGTCAACGCTCTCTCCAGCTGGCTTGAGCTTCGGATCTGCACCGATGGCTTCGTATGGGAGCAGCGCTACGAGCGCGGGGTCCCGGTCACCGATCTCGTCAAGGGCGAGGCGACCAAGGAGACGGGCACCCAGATCACCTTCCTGCCGGACGACGAGATCTTCGAGACGCTCGACTTCGATTTCCAGGTTCTGGCCGAACGCCTCCGTGAAACCGCCTTCCTCACCCGCAGTCTCCGGATCGAGCTGGCCGACCAGCGGGCCGAAGGGCAGACCGTCGAGTTCAAGTACGACGGCGGCATCGAGGATTTCGTCCGCTACCTGAACGAGAACAAGGAACCGCTCGGCAAGAAGGTCGTCTTCTTCGAGGGGGAGGACGAAGAGGGTCAGGTCGAGGTGGCGATGCAGTGGAACGCCTCCTACAACGATTCGATCCACAGCTTCGCCAACAACATCAACACCCATGAAGGCGGTACCCACCTGTCCGGCTTCCAGGCGGCACTGACCCGGACACTGAACGCCTACGCCCGCAGCAAGGGCATGCTCAAGGAGAAAGACACGAACCTGGCCGGCGAGGATGTTCGTGAGGGGCTGGCCGCGGTGATCTCGGTCAAGCTCCACGATCCCCAGTTCGAGGGCCAGACCAAGACCAAGCTGGGCAACCCCGGGATCAAGGGGATGGTCCAGGAGACGGTCAATCGCAAGCTGGCCGAGTTCCTCGAGGAGAACCCGGCCGAGGCGAAGTTGTTCGTCACCAAGGCGATCGAGGCCTCAAGGGCACGGATGGCGGCCCGTAAGGCCCGCGACATGACTCGTCGCGGATCCGCACTGGAGAACATGAACCTGCCGGGCAAACTGGCCGACTGCTCGGTCCGCGATCCCGAACTGGCGGAGATCTTCGTGGTCGAAGGCGATTCGGCTGGCGGCTCGGCCAAGCAGGCCCGCGACCGTTCGACCCAGGCGGTGTTGCCGCTGCGCGGCAAGATCATCAACGTCGAGAAGAGCCGGATCGACAAGGTCCTGGCCAACAACGAGATCCAGGCGATGATCACCGCGATCGGGACCGGCATCCACGACGAGTTCAATATCGAGAGCGCCCGCTACCACAAGATCATCATGGCGACGGATGCCGACGTCGATGGGGCTCACATCCGGACTCTGGTCCTGACCTTCCTCTACCGACAGATGCAGCCGCTGATCGACGCCGGTTTCGTCTACATCGCGAAGCCGCCGCTCTACAAGGTGAAGCGCGGCAACCAGGAGACCTACCTGGACAAGGAATCCGAACTCGAGGAACTGCTGCTTCGCGATCGGCTGGAGAGCTTCTTGGTCACCGATTCAACCGGCAAGGAAACCAAGCTGAACAGCCGCCGTTGGCAGACCTACACCCGCCGCTCCAAGGAGTACGAGGGCTGGCACGCAGCGCTCCAGGCCGAGTTCGGAAATGACGTGATCAGCTTCATCGCCGGCTCCCGGCTGCTTGACGAAGCCGCGACTACGGTCGACGATGTCCGACGCATCCTCGGCGAGGTCGATCGCGACGAAGATATCTTCGCCACGGAGATCATCTCCCAGGAAGGCGAAGACACCCAGATCAAGGCGATTCACCAGCGTTCCGGTCTGGCTCGCAATCACCTGCTCCCAGCCCACCTGTTCGAGGGTGATTCGTACCGCCGTTTCGCGGCGGTCCACGCCGAGCTGCTGGAGACCTTCGGTCAGCCGCCATTCCGGGTCACTCTGGGCGAGCGGGCCGAGGAAGCCAGTGATTTCCTGGATCTGCACCGGGCGGTGCTCGACCTGGCCAAGCATGGCGTGCAGCTGACCCGATTCAAGGGGCTCGGCGAGATGAACGCTGACCAGCTGCGTGAAACGACCATGGACCCAGCGACTCGAACCTTGCAGCGGGTCACCCTCGAGGACGCGACCGCGGCCGATCAGGTCTTCTCGATGCTGATGGGTGATCAGGTAGCACCGCGCCGCGAATTCATCGAGGCACATGCGAAGGAGGCGGGAATTGACATCTGATCTCGTCCTGACCACGAACGGAGTTCCCGCCTGATGGCACTCGAAGCATTGACCGGACATATCGAGGAGCGCGAGCTCGAGCAGGAGATGCGCACCAGCTACATCGATTATGCGATGAGCGTGATCGTCGGTCGCGCCCTGCCCGATGTGCGGGACGGCCTCAAACCGGTTCACCGCCGAGTGCTCTTCGGGATGCACGACCTCGGCCTGCAGCCGAACCGGCCCTACCGCAAGTCGGCCACCATCGTCGGCGAGGTCATGGGCAAGTACCACCCCCATGGCGATTCCGCGATCTACGACACGCTGGTCCGCATGGCGCAGGATTTCTCCCTGCGCTACCCGCTGGTCGATGGCCAAGGCAACTTCGGCTCGATCGACGACGATGCCGCGGCGGCGATGCGGTACACGGAAGCCCGGCTTACCCGCCTGGCAACCGAGATGCTGCGCGACATCGACTCGGACACCGTCGATTTCGGGCCGAATTACGACGGCTCCCAGCGCGAGCCGCTGGTCCTGCCGTCCCGCTTCCCGAATCTGCTCGTCAACGGCGCCTCGGGCATCGCGGTCGGGATGGCGACCAACATCCCGCCCCATAACCTGCGTGAAGTGGCCGGCGCCGTCTCGGCCTACATCAAGGATCGCGACATCGATGTCGAAGGCCTGATGGAGCACGTCAAGGGCCCCGACTTCCCCGGGGGCGGTTTGATGGACCCGGGCGGCATTCGCGACGCTTACGCGACCGGCCGTGGCTCGGTCAAGGTGCGGGCGAGGATCCACTCCGAACCCCTCAAGGGCGGCAAGGACGCGCTGATCGTGACCGAGCTTCCCTTCACCGTGAAGAAGGGCGGCGACAGCGGCGTGATCGCCAAGATCGCGCAGCTGGTCCGGGACAAGAAGCTGGACGGCATCTCCGATCTCCGCGACGAGACCGATCGCACCGGCATGCGCCTGGTGATCGAGCTGAAGCGCGGCGCCGTGCCGAACACCGTCCTCGCCAACCTCTTCAAGAAGACCCAACTGCAGACCTCATTCGGGATGAACATGGTCTCGCTGGTCGACGGTGTGCCCCGCACCCTGGGGCTGCGCGACATGATCGTGCACTACGTCGAGCATCAGCGCGAGGTAGTCACCCGGCGGACCCAGTACAAGCTGCGCCGCGCAGAGGCCCGGGCCCACATCTTGGAAGGGCTGCTGATCGCGCTCGACAACCTCGACGCTGTGATCGCGCTGATCCGGTCTTCCTCCGACCCGGATGTCGCGCGCGACGGACTGATCAGCGAGTTCGACCTGAGCCGCGAACAGGCCCAGGCGATCCTCGATATGCGCCTCCAGCGCCTGACCGCGCTCGAATCGGACAAGATCCGCGAAGAGCACGCCGAGCTGATGAAGCTGATCGGTGAGCTGCGGGGGATCCTCGGTGACGAGGACCGGGTCTACGGGCTGGTCAACGACGAGCTGATGGAACTAGTCGAAACGCATGGAGACGAGCGTCGAACCGAGTTCCAGCACTTCGGTGGTGACATCGACATCGAGGACACGATCGCCGAGCAGCAGATGGTGATCTCGTTGACCAATACCGGCTACGTGAAGCGACTGCCGGTCGATTCCTACCGTCAGCAGCGCCGCGGCGGGGTCGGGGTGACGGGCATGAACCTCAAGGAGGGGGACTACATCGAGCATCTCCACATTTGCTCGACCCATGACTTCCTCCTCTTCTTCACGAACTTCGGCAAGGTCTACCGCAAGAAGGTCTACGAACTGCCGGAAGGTTCACGCCAGGCCCGCGGTTCCGCCCTGGTCAACCTGCTGCCGCTACGCGAGGGTGAACGAGTGATGGCGGTGATCCCGACCCGGGAATTCAAGGAAAACAAGTACCTCGTCTTCGCCACGGCGAACGGCCAGGTCAAGAAGACCAAGTTCATCGAGTACAACACGCCGATCAAGTCGGACGGCATCATCGCGATCAAGATCCGCGAAGGCGACGAGCTGGTCGGCGTGCGGCTGACCTCAGGCGAAGATGACCTGCTGTTGGTCTCGAAGTCCGGCCATGCCAGCCGATTCCACGAGGACCAGGCCCGGCCGATGGGTCGCGGCACCTCCGGAGTCCGGGGGATGAACGTCTCCCAAAAGGGCAACCGGGTGCTCGCGCTGACCGTTGCCCGCGATGACTCAGAGCTTCTCGTCGTGACCGAGAACGGCTACGGCAAGCGGACCGATGTCTCCGAGTACCCGGTCAAAAACCGCGGGACCAAGGGTGTGTTGACGATCAAGCTGACCGAAACCAAGGGCGGCCTGGCAGGGGCTCTCAACGTGCGCGAGCATCAGGAGCTGATGTTCATCACCGAGAACGGCATGGTCCAGCGGACCGGCGCCGGCGGGATCAGCAAGACCGGCCGCGCGACCCAGGGCGTCAAGGTGATGAACGTCAAGGAAGGCGACCGCATCAGCGCCGTCGCCCTGGTCGTCGAGGCCGCCAACGGCAGCGAGGCCGACTCCGACGATCCCAACGCCACCCCCGAGCAACCCGAACTAGAAGCCCCAGCGGCAGACGAAGCCGAGTAAGCGCGCACGAGTAGGCGCGCACGAGTAGGTACGCGGCGGGACGGGTGCCTCTGGGGCCACCCGCCACCACAGCTACTCCAAGACTCCGCAAGCCCACGGTGCCGCAGGTCATGTGTCGAATCGACGCAAAACCTGCGGCACCATTCCCGGCCAGCTCTTTCGGCTCTACTTCCCCTGCTGCCAGGAAGGCTCTTCGGTCAGTGCTTTGCCGGGGTCTGTGTGGGGTCCGACTGGGACTGTGCACACCAAGGACCCCACACAGACCCCGGCCCAAGGGCAACAGGCCCCTGAGCCTGAGCAACAGATACCTCCGTCAACTACCCACCTGGTGCCTAAACGGGGTAGGAACCGAGGTTGCGGACCCATTCGGCCTTGGACATGAGACCCTCGATCGCGGCGTCGATCTGAGGTTCTCCTGTCCGACCCTCGATGTCGATGAAGAAGCGGTAGCGGCCAAGTTCGCGACGGATCGGCCGGGACTCGATCCGGACCAGGTTGATCTCGCGGTCCGAGAACTCGGTCAGGGCCTCGACCAAGGCGCCCGGATGGTCCGCCCCCAGTTCGGCGAAGGCGAGACTGGTCTTCCAACGGCGGCTGCCGGCACCGTCGCCGCTCGGATCTTCCGAATCGCGGGGTGCCAGCCAGAGGAAGCGGGTTACGTTGCCTGGTTCGTCCTCGATCCCTTCGCGCAGCACCTCGCAGTCGTAGAGACGGGCGGCCCGGGCCGGGGCAAGCGCCGCCCAGGGCCGGTCGGTGGCGGCAACCTCGCGAACCGCGGCGCTGGTGCTCGAGGCGACTCGGAGCTCGGCCTTGCCGAGCTCGGTCCGCAGAAACAGGGCGCATTGGGCGAGGGGCTGGGGATGCGAGATCACGACTTCGATCGAATCCGGGTCCAGGCCGGGGCGAGCGATCAGGGCGGAGCGGATCTCGTGGTCGTACTCGCCGATGATCCGGACCCGCTCGGCCTGCTCGATCAGCGAGTCCAGGGTGGGCCTGACCGAACCCTCGATCGAGTTCTCGACCGGGACCAGCGCCCGGTCGGCGCTCCCTTCGGCCACCGCTTCGATCGCGGCGGGAATCGTTTCTGTGACACGCGGCTCGAAAGAATCGGGGGCGAAGCCACTCACCTCAAGCGCGTCTTCGCTGAAGGTGCCGGCCGGGCCGAGATACGCGACACGCAAGGCGCGCCTACCCGAAATCGACGGTGTAGGAAGCTTCGTTGTTGGTCGTGATCGATTCGCCCGGGACGGCATCGACCTTGACCTCGAGCGTCACCTGCCCGGTGGGGGCCGGGGTCAGGGTGATCGAGGCGGTGCCTGTCCCTCCCGCGGCGATCTCGGGGATCGCCTGTTCGATCGGGGAGCCGCCATCGACCGAGACGGAGACGTTCACGTCCGACTCGGTCGCGCCGCCTTGGTTTTGGACCACCACGTCGACGACCGGGTCGGTGCCGGCCGCGATCGTCGTGGTCGTGTCCGGACTCAGCGCGGTGCCGCCGATCGTGACGGAAGAAGCGGGATCGATGCCGGTCCCGTGGGAGAGGTTGTCGTCCGGTTCGGCCCCGGCGGCGCCAGACACCCCGTCGAGGGCATCGCTTACGGCATCGGCGGAAATCCAGTCCTCCGGCTTCTTCATGAACGTGCTGACCGGCATGGGCGGCGCGCTGGCGCCGCTCGAAGCGATCGTGTTGTCGATCTGGTGCCGGGTCACCCGGTTGTAGAGCACATCGGCCGCGTTCAGCACCTCCATCTGGCCGGCGATCTGGCGGCGGGCCCGGTCCGCGCCTTCGTCGGCGAGAGCGGTGCTCATCTTGTCGGCGATCTCGTCCATCGCGGAAGCCCGCAGCTGGTAGACGAGGGTCAAAGAGTCCTGGGCGGAGCTCATGTCACCTGGGGTGTCGAGCTTCTCGACCCGGCTGAGAAAACCGTCCATAGCCGAGCGGTCGGACTGGATCTCACTGGTGAACTCGGTCACCGAAAGCTTGCCGGGATCACTGAGCCGGCCGAAGAAAGACTTGCCCAGCGCGTTGGTCTCGTTGACGATCTGGGTGACGCTGTTCGCGTAATTCTCAAGCGAGCGGTTCTTGCGGGCATCGAGACAGCCCTTGGCTCCGAACACCAGCAGGATCAGCACCAGCAGACCCGCCCCGAGCGCGATCGCCCGACGGACCATCAACTGCTGCCTGTCGCCTCCTGAGCCTCCGCCCCTGGAGCTGCGCCGCGGCGGCCGGCGGGAACCCCCACCGCCTGACCCACCCGATCGCCGCCTCCGGGGTGGCAGCGGGTCGCCGCTTTCCGCGGGATCATCGAATCCGAGGTCGTCGAGACCGGAATCCGGATCGGACTCGATCGTCGCCGGCTCCTGGTCGGGACCGTCGACGAATGGATCGTCGTCGCGGTCGTCTGAGTTGTAAGGGTTGGAAAACTCCAAAAGTTCACCTGCCGAACGCTTTTCGGCGCTGCCAATCTATTCCCTTTACCCGAATATCGCCCACCGGTGCCCGGTTTTGCAGGGACTTCGTTCAAAACCGCGAGGGAGGCGGCTGAAACCGCTCTGATGGGGAGGTCAGGGACCATCCGCGCCGAAAGGTGCTGGGTGATGAGTGGCACCCTGGTTCTAAATCGCTTCGAGATGGGCGACCGGCTTGGCGCCGGTGGTTTCGGCACGGTCTACCGGGCCTGGGACCGGCGCCTGGAGCGGGAGGTGGCCGTCAAGGTGATCGAGACCGCGGCCGAGTCCGGACCGCGGATCCAGCGCGAAGCAAAGGCGGCTGCTCGACTCAACCACACCGGGATCGTCACGCTCTACGAGTTCGCTCACCACGAGTACGGTCGCGAAGGCGGCCGCGCATATCTGGTCTCCGAGCTTGTTGACGGCCAGACCGTGCGTGAACTGATCGACGACGAGCTGATGAGCGACCATGAGATCGCCGAGATCGGGATCGACATCTGCGAAGCACTCGATCACGCCCACTCGCGGGAGGTGATCCACCGGGACATCAAACCAGCCAACCTGATCGTCCCGAACGGGCGCGGGGGAGCCAAGCTGATGGACTTCGGCGTGGCCCGATTGACCGACGGAGACGATTTGACCAACACCGGAGATGTGCTCGGCACCCTCGCCTACATGTCACCGGAAGCGGCCGAGGGCAACCCCGTGACCCCGGCGGGTGACGTCTATTCGCTCGCCCTCACCCTGTTCGAAGCCTGGACCGGCGAGAACCCCCGACGCAAGACGACCCCGAGCCTTACCCTGAGAGCGATCGAGAAGGATCTGCCCCTACTGGCCGACCTTCGGCCCGATCTGCCGCCGGCGATGACCGAGGTGCTCGACGCCTGCCTCGATCGCGAACCCGAGTTTCGACCGGGCCTCGAAGATCTCGGCGTGGCCCTCGAGGCCGCCCTCCCCGAACTCGACCGCACGGTGCCCCAGCCGGCCGGGCGTGAATCGAAGTTCACGTCGTTTGTCGATGGTAGCCTCGACCTGGGCCGGATCGCCTGCGCGGCAGCGGTCTGCGGGATGGTCGCGACCGGGATGATCGTCAGTGGGGCGGCCGATGCAGCTTCGGTCGGCCTTCTCACCGTGATCTCTGCCCTGCTCACTCTGCTTCGACCCAAGGCCGGTTTCCTCGCCGGCGGCGTCCTGCTGGCCGCCTGGCTGGTCGTGATCGCGGCGCTGCCCGGGGCGGCCTTGGTCGTGTTGCTGGTCTCGGTCCCGCCGGCCCTTCTGGTTCGTGGCTCGGGTCGGCCCTTGGCCTTGGCCGTGATCGGACCGCTGCTCGGGACCCTTGGTATGGCGCCCTTTCTACCGTTGCTGGCGGCGTTGGCGAGCGACTGGCGCGACCGCGCGGTGGTCGCGGTGACCGGACTCTGCTTCACCGCCCTGGCCGAGTCGATAACCGGCCGTTCTCTGCTCTTCGGCAAAATCGAGAAAGCGGATACGGGTTGGGCGGATTCGGTTTCGGGGGCGGTCACCGGGCTGATCGGACCGGTCGTAAGCGCCCCTTCATTCCTGCTCTCGGTGGGAGTTTGGGCCGTTGTCGCGGTGCTGGTCGGTTCGATTGTCGGTTGGACGCGCCAGCGTGGATCTCGTCCGGTCCACGAGCCGTTGACCATCGCTCCCGTAGGATCAAGTCGTGTCCCCAACGCCCAGTGATCGCTGAGCCGCGGCGATGAGTGTTTTCCGCAACCTCGAAGCCCGCATCGAGGGCCTTGTCGAAGGTGTGTTCAGCCGTGCCTTCTCATCCGAGGTGCAGCCGGTCGAACTGGCCCGCAAGCTAGCCAAGGAAATGGACTCGCACAAGACCGCCTCGGTCTCCCGCGTGTACGTCCCGAACGAGTACACGGTCCACCTCTCCGAAAAGGACCGCGACAAGCTCGAAGGCTACGAACGCTCGCTCGAGCAGGAGCTTTCCGGCTATCTGCTCGAACACGCCCGGCGCAAGGGCTATGACCTGCTGACCCGGCCCGAAGTCCACTTCAACACCGACTCCCGGCTGCGGCTCGGCGAGTTCGGGATTCAGGCGCGACTGGTGAAACCGCCGGCCCGTGAGGGAGAGATGCCCAGCCAGGCCGACGAAGGTCACACCATGGTCTACAAGGTGGCTCCCCAACCGGCCGCTGAACCGACCGAACGGGCGCCCGACCGCGCGGCCCTGACCCGAGCCGTGGTCGACCTGAACGATCGGCGTTACGTGCTCGACGGGCCTCGTGCCGTGCTGGGCCGCTCCGACGACGCCGAGTGCGTGCTGCGCGATCCGAACGTCTCTCGCCGCCATGCCGAGCTCCGTCAGGACGCTTCCGGCCAGTGGGAGATCTTCGATCTGGGTTCGACCAACGGGGTGAAGGTGAACGGCCGCCGCGTGACCGAGGCGCCGCTTCGCGAAGGCGACCAGGTCACGATCGGAACCACGACCTTCCGCTTCGGGATCGAACGGTAAGCACAGCCGAGCGCTCAATTGGATTACGAACCGATCTCAGTAGCCCTCAAGTTTGGCTTCCTCGCCGTCCTTTACCTGTTTCTGCTCTGGATCGCGGCCAGTGCCCGCAAGGACCTCAAGCGGAACCGGGGTGGCGACACGGGGGGTGACGCAACCATCGCCTCGATGCCCTCCGGCTCCTATGACGCTTGGCTGGTCGTGGTCAAGGGTGGTGGGTTGGAGCCCGGCACCCGCTTCGACGTCTTCGGCGGGGTCACCCTGGGTCGATCGGCCGAGGCCGATATCTCGTTCACGGACCGTTACGCATCCGGCCTCCACGCGAGGCTCTACCCTCGCGGTGATCGATACTTCCTCGAAGACATGAACTCGACCAATGGCACCTTGCTCGATGGCGGCGCGGTCACATCCGAAGTTGAGATGCGGGACGGCAGCATGATCGAGATCGGGGACACCGCCTTCAGGTTTGAACTGGATCGACCATGAGTAGCTTGAGAAGACCACAATGCTGAGGGTCTCCGGACATTCCGAGCGGACCGATGTCGGCCGCCAGCGCCAAGCGAACGAGGATTCGTACTTGGCCCGCTCGCCACTTTTCGTGGTTGCCGACGGCATGGGCGGCGCTCAGGCCGGCGAGGTCGCGTCACTGACCGCGATCCAGGCTTTCCAGGCTGGGCTTCCGGACGGTACTCCGGAGGAGTCGATCGAGCGGACGATCCAGGCCGCCAACCGGAACATCTACGAACAGGCCCACGGCGACGCCTCGCTGGCCGGGATGGGCACGACGATCACCGTGGCCGCGGTCGACGCCGACGGCGAACGGGTCGTGGTCGGGCACGTCGGTGATTCGCGGGCCTATCGGATCCGCGACGGCATCATCCAGCGACTGACCAAGGACCACTCGCTGGTCGAGGAGATGCGCCGACGGGGGCAGATCACCGAGGAGCAGGCCGAGGACCATCCGCAACGTTCGATCATCACCCGGGCGCTCGGACCCGAACCGGAGGTTCAAGCCGACCTGGCGACGATCCCCTCCGAGCCAGGCGACATCTTCCTGCTCTGCTCCGACGGTCTGACCACGATGATCGGGGACGAGAAGATCCGCGACATCCTGATGAGCGCGACCAGCCTTGACGCGGCGGCGCGCACCCTGGTCGACGAGGCGAACCGGGCGGGTGGACGCGACAACATCACGGTGATCGTCTTCCAGGTGGAGGACCCGGCCAATCCGCTGCCGCGGGACGAGCACCCGACCATGGCTCGCCGCGGCGGAGGCCGGAGCACAGCCCGACGGCGCGAGCGAGAAACGCCGAAACCCCGCCGCCGGGGCAAGATCCTGGCTGGGGTGGCGGCGGTCTGCGCGGTGCTGGTGCTGCTGGTCGGGGGGCTCTTCTTCGCGACACGCCAAGCTTGGTTCCTCGGCACCGATGACGCGGGCAGGGTCGCCCTCTACCGAGGCCTGCCCTTTGAGCTTCCCTTCAACATCGACCTCTACCAGCTGAAGTACTCGACCGCGATCCAGACCGACTCGCTGCCACCCGCGCGACAAGGCTCGGTCACCGACCACTCGCTGCGCTCGGAGGACGACGCGGTCTCGCTGATCGAGGACATCGAAAACCGCGAGGGCCTGACCGGGTGAGCGCCTCCCGCAACCGGGAACTTCTGGCCCTCGTCCCGGTTGCCCTGCTCTTGACTGCCGGCTTTGCCGCGGTCTTCGCGCAGAACGACAACCAGCTGACCAACCTGAGCCTCTCCTACGGGCTCTACTTCCTGGCGATTTGCCTCGCGACCCACATTTACATCCGGATCCGTCTGCCCAATGCCGATCCGTATCTCTTCCCGTTGATGGCGCTCCTGACTGCCTTCGGGCTGGTCATGCTCTACCGCCTCGATTCCGAGCTGGGCCACGAACTGGCTCGTGACCAGGCCAACTGGTTCGTGATCGGACTGATCCTCTTCGCGGTCGTGATCCAGGTGTTCAGGGATTACTCGGTGCTGGAGCGGTACCGGTACACGATCGCCCTGATCAGCCTCGCCCTGCTGATGGCTCCCCGCCTGCCGTTGATCGGCTCGCAGGTCAACGGCGCCTACCTCGGGATCAGCCTCGGACCGATCTCGTTCCAGCCGGCCGAGCTGGCCAAGATCGGCATTGTCATCTTCCTGGCCTCCTATCTGCGAGAGCACCGTGAGCTGCTGGTGGTCGGGGCGCGGCGCTTTCTCGGCGTCACCTTCCCGCCGCTGAAGCATCTCGGTCCGCTGCTCGTGGTCTGGGGGGCGGCGATGTTCATGCTGATCTTCATCCGCGACCTGGGCAGCTCGCTGATGTTCTTCGCCGCGTTCCTGGCTTTGATCTACGTCGCGACCGGACGGCTTTCCTTCGTGGTCATCGGCATGGCGATGTTCCTCGCCGGGGCCTGGGTGATCTACCACACGGTTCCCCACGTGACCGACCGGGTCGACATCTGGCTCGACCCGTATCAGGACCCGGCGGGGGCGGGGTACCAGATCCTGCAGTCGATGTTCGCGATGGCCGACGGGGGGTTATTCGGCGAAGGCTTCGCCCAGGCGATGGTGGTCATACCCGGCACCGATTCGCCGCTTTTGCCGGCAGCCCAGACCGACCTCATCTACACCCTGATCACAACTGAGCTTGGCCTTTTCGGGGCCTGCGCGATCATCGCGACCTACCTCTTGATCGCGGCCCGCGGCTTCAAGGTTGCCCTGATGGCCAACGACGGTTTCTCGAAGCTGCTCGCCACCGGCTTGACCACGGTCTTCGCCTTCCAAGCCTTCGTGATCATCGGGGGTGTCACCCGGGTGATCCCGCTGACCGGCGTGACCCTGCCGCTCGTCTCCTACGGCGGCTCCTCGATCCTCGCCAACTTCATCTTGCTGGCGCTGCTGCTGATGATCTCCGACCGGGCACGGCGCGAGGCCCGTGAGGGCATCTAGGCGAGGTACCTGGCGGTGAACGCACGGATCGTCAAGCTGTTCGCCTTCATCGGAGTCGCCTTCGCGGTGCTGGTCGGCTTCACTTCGTACTGGACCGTCTTCGACGCCGACAACCTCAAGAACGAAAGGGTCAACAAGCGGCCGCTGTTCGAGGCCCAGAAGATCAAGCGAGGCCGGATCCTCGCCTCGGACGGCACCGTGATCGCTCGCTCGGTCCGCAAAGGCAGCGGCCCCTCGCTGCGCTACGTGCGTGACTATCCGGAGGGCAGCACCTACGGTCACCCGATCGGCTACAGCTTCGTCGAGTACGGCAACTCAGAGTTCGAGGCGTACCACAACTCGGAATTGATCGGGGATGAAAACGAGTTCTCTTCGATCTTCGACGAGCTCCGCGGCAAGGACCCGGTCGGCAACGACGTCAAGACCTCGATCGACCCCGCCGCCCAGCAGACCGCCTTCGACCTGCTCGGCGGTCAGCCCGGCGCGGTGGTGGCGATCGAGCCTTCCACCGGAGCGATCAAGGCGTTGGCGAGCGTGCCGCCGTTCGATCCGAACGATGTTCCGACCGACTTTGCCGCACTCAGCAACGACTCGGTCAATCGCCCGATGTTCAACCGGGCGACCCAGGGGCAGTATCCGCCCGGCTCTACCTTCAAGCTGGTCACCGCGACCGCGGCCCTCGACTCTGGCGCGATCTCACCGGATGACACGATCAACTCGCCGGCCACGATCGACATCCAGGGCAACCCGCTGGCCAACGCCGATGCGACCGATTTCGGGGATATCAACGTCACCACCGCTCTGACCCATTCGGTCAACACGTATTTCGCCCAGCTCGGCGAGAAGATCGGGACCGGCACGCTTGAGGACTACATGGGCCGCTTCGGCTTCAACGCGAAGCCGAAGCTCGACCTGCCGGACGGTCAGATGTCGCTTTCGGGCGTCTTCTCCGACGGTCAGCTCCTGACCGGCAGCGACGCAATCGATGTCGGTCGGCTGGCGATCGGCCAGGAGCGCCTGCTGGCCACCCCGATCCAGATGGCCGAGGTCGCGGCGACGATCGCCAACGGCGGCGATCTGATGCGTCCCCAGATCTGGTCTGAGGTACGGGATCCGGACGGCCGCACGCTGAAGACGATGGATCCGGAGAAGCAGTCGGACGTGATGTCGGAGGAAACCGCGGACGAACTGACCGAAGCGATGAAGGATGTGGTCAACGAAGGCACCGGTACCGCCGCGGCCCTTGCCGGCGTCGATGTCGCCGGCAAGACCGGCACCGCCGAGATTCCCGACGTAGACCGCTGCAACGGCCTTCCCAACCAGGCTTGGTTCGTCGGCTTCGCGCCCGCCGATGACCCCAAGATCGCGGTCGCCGCCACCGTTGAATGCACCGATGGACAGGGGGGCACGGTAGCTGCCCCCATCGCGGCGGGTGTAATGCAAACCCTGCTGGGCGAGTAAGCGATCGGCGAGCTCACCCGCCCCCGCGAGGAACACGCCGGCCCGCCGCGAGAAGGATTGGCGGGCTGGCTCGGTCTGGGGTTCTCCGGGCGCGAACAGGAGTTGGAGGTCCGGGCGCGAAGGTTCGTGAGATGCAGAAGGGCTTCGAATGAGACTGAGTGAAGGCATGGTCGTCGATGGCCGGTACCGGGTCGAGTACCTGATCGGGTCCGGCGGGATGGCCGACGTCTGGCTGGCCGAGGATCTCGAGCTGCCGCGCCGAGTCGCCCTGAAGGTGCTGCACGAGCGCTACGCACGCGACCCCGAGTTCATCGCCCGCTTCCGCCGGGAGGCGGAGTCGGCCGCCTCGCTCCAGCACGTCAACATCGTCTCGATCTTCGATCGCGGCCAGGTCGGCGACACCTACTACATCGCCATGGCTTACCTGGAGGGGCGCACCCTTCGCGACCTGATCAGCCTTGGCTTGACTCCGCCCGAGTCGGTGGCGATCGTGCGACAGATCCTGGAAGCGGCCGGGTTCGCTCATCGCCACGGGGTCGTCCACCGCGACCTCAAGCCACTCAACGTGATCGTCGACGAAACCGGTCTCGCCACCGTGACCGATTTCGGCATCGCCCGGGCCGGTATCTCGGAGATCACCGAGGAAGGCTCGATCATGGGTACGGTCCACTACCTCTCGCCGGAGCAGGCCCAGGGATACGAGGTCAGCCCACAGTCGGACCTCTACTCGGTCGGGGTCATCCTCTACGAGTGCCTGACCGGTCGCGTGCCCTTCGACGGCGATACCGCGGTCGCCGTGACCCTGCAGCAGTTGCAAGAGGATCCGGTACCGCCCAGTTATTGCAACCCGGCGGTCTCGCCGGCCCTCGACGCGGTGGTCCTGCGGGCCCTGCAGCGCGAACCCTACGAGCGCTACCCGGACGCCGACAGCTTCATCGCCGCCCTCGACGAGGCGGAAGCGGATCCGGGCGTTTTGCCCGCCGAACCGACCAAATGGTGGAAGTGGGCGCTGGTAGCTCTCGCCGTGCTGGCTGGCTTGCTGATCGCCTGGGCGGCGACCCGAAGCCACACGGTCGAGGTACCCAACGTGGTCGGATCGACCAGCGACTCAGCTGTCTCGAAGCTCAACGAAGAGGGGTTCAAGGTCGAGGTTGACCGGGAACGCAATCCCAACGTGCCGAACAATCAAGTCTTCAAGCAGGATCCATCCGGTGAAGCGGACCAGGATTGCAACTTCCTCGGTTTCTCTTGCTCGAACCCGACCGTGACCCTCAAGGTCAGCGGCGGCCCGGGCCAGGCCGAGGTGCCGGATGTGGTCGGTGAGAGCCAGGCCGATGCCGAGCAGGCCATCGAGGAAGCGGGCTTTGCCCCCAAGGTCGAAACCGAGGCATCTTCCGATGTCGATTCGGGTCTGGTCATCTCGACCGACCCGGCCGGGGGCGAAATGGCCCGCCGCGGGTCCGAGGTGACGATCACCGTCTCGAGCGGAGTCGAGCAGGTCAAGGTGCCACCGGTGGTCGGCATGACCTTGAATGCGGCCAAGCAGCAGCTTTCGGCTGCCGGGCTGGAGTTCTCCTCAAGCCAGGAATCAAGCGATCGGCCGAAGAATGAGGTGACCGGACAGTCCCCCGATGCCGGCAGCATGGTCGATGCCGGCAGCACGGTGAGCCTGACCGTTTCTTCCGGGCCGGCCGAGACCAAGGTGGCCGTGCCGCCGCTGGTCGGCCTGACCCAGTCCGACGCGCAGTCGCAGCTTTCCTCGGTCGGACTGGTCGCCAGCGTCCAGACCCAGAGCACCACCATCCAGCCACAGGACGGAAGGGTGATCGACCAGAGCCCGACGCAAGGGACCAAGGTGGCTGATGGTTCGACCGTCGTGATCACGATCGGCCGCTACGAACCGTCGGGAACCGGCGGTGACGACAACGGTGGCGCCAGCGGCGGACTCGGCGTCGACTGACCGAATATCGTTTCCACTGATGAGAGTCGCAGTTCTCAGCGGTGGCCGGTCCAGCGAGCACGAGATCTCGCTGCTCTCCGCCGAGGCAGTCGCCGAGGGGTTGGAGGCCGCCGGTCATGACGTCACCCGGATCCTGATCGAGAAGTCCGGCACCTGGATCACCGATGGTCATCCGGTAGGGATTCGTCCCGGCGAAGGGCTGGCCGTCGACGGCGACCTGCTTTCGCTGGATGTCGTCTTCCCGGTCCTGCACGGTCCCTTTGGCGAGGACGGGGTCACTCAGGGCGCGCTCGACACGGCGGGGCTGCCCTACGCGGGCTCGGACGTGCTCGCCTCCGCTGTCTGCATGGACAAGCTGACCTTGAAACGCCTCTGCGGCTTCCACGGGATCCCCCAGGTCGGCTTCGTCCAGGCGTTCACGCCCGGCTGGAAGGATCAGGCCTTGGCTCTCGATTTCCCGCTTTGGGTCAAGCCCTCCCGGCTAGGTTCGAGCGTCGGGATCAGCAAGGTCACCGATCCCGGGGAGTTGGATGCCGCGGTGGAGGCAGCGGCGAGATTCGATCCTCGGGTGATCATCGAGGCGAACTCCGCCGGCCGGGAGATCGAATGCTCGGTGCTCGGCAACGAGGATCCGGATGCCTCGGTGCCAGGCGAGATCCTCACTGACGACGAGTGGTACGACTACGAGGCCAAGTACACCGAGGGGCGCACCGATATCGCCGCCCCGGCCGACCTCGACGAGGCGACGACCGCGGAGGTCCGCGAGCTCGCCACCCAGGTCTTCGTCATGGCCGGCTGCTCCGGCCTCGCCCGCTGTGATTTCTTCGTCGAGCAGGCCGAGGGCAACGGTGGTTCCCGAGTCCTCCTCAACGAGATCAACACGATCCCCGGCTTCACCCGAACCTCCGTCTACGCCAAGCTTTGGGAGGCCACGGGAATGCCCTACCCAGACCTCTGCAACCGCCTTGCAGAACTGGCTCTGGAACGGCACCGCACCGAGTCCCAGCACTCCTTCTAGCACCGAATCCGCACCCCCTTCCGACTCCGAGTCCCATTCCAACTCCGAGTCCCATTCCAGCACCGAGTCCCATTCCAGCACCGAGTCCGCACCCCTTCCAG